>JAEAME010000236.1_pt1 | contig 69526 bp, 44 predicted proteins | sample 8958731 | NCBI WGS metagenome assembly JAEAME01 (sample SAMN16933194, study PRJNA681113) | bioreactor sludge metagenome | isolation source: anerobic bioreactor sludge (Control) | place: India:Bengaluru | collected 2018-10-24
TTCAGTTTCGGAAAATCAGTTTTTGCATTCAAAACATGTTGTGCGAATTTCAAATAAAAGATGTTAACAAGGACCTGCATCACATCGTTATAAATATGAATTGCATGGGGCAGGGCATTCCTGAATTCTTCCTGAATGATGGCCGCTCTCGCACCAATGTAAAGAATAAGAGCCAGCAAATAGAGCGAATAATATATGAACAGCCTGTCGTTATATATGAAATAAAAGCCGATGAAATAGAAGAACATCAGTAACATACCCCCGATAAACAGGTAAAAGGGCATTTGATTTAAAAAGAAGCTGCGGCTGTTGTATTCTTTGAAGAATTGTATTGATTGTATGCTTGTGTAATAGGCATCAACCATTAATCTTTTACGTGAACCGTGCTTGATTTCTGCATATAAATAGCGGCCATCAATCAAATCCTCAACAGTAAACGGAATATCAGAAAGATCGTTTACCTCCGGGGAGTTATTTCCGGATTTCATTCCTGCGATCCGCGTACCAAGGGTATCTCCGCTCTGATAATAAAGGGTAATCTGATCGTAATAACTGAAACAAATGTACCATTTTCCGGTATCCGTTAAATCAATCTTATTGATATCCATCAGGTACCAGTAGGTTTCATTGGATGAAGCAAAGTACCTTTTGGGAAATTCCTGAAAATTTGGCAGAAAAGCTGGTGTGATGACCTTTTCGGCTGTTAAGGATTTATCGGTTGTAATAAAAACTTTCGCTTCTGCATAATGTCTTTTATTGAATAATCCCGGATCTAATGGGCTTTTGGCTGTTCCGGCATAAATTCCGGGTACAAACAATAAAACTGAGATGAAAAGCAGCACTGCAATTCTGTACAAATACGGAAGGGAAAATCTGCCTGAATCGCTGCATGTGCGTTTCATAGTTAAACAATTTTGGTAAACCTTTGTGTTTTTCTCTAACAACCGTAGCTTAATTTTGTTTCAGAGAAGCAGATTTTCAGGTATATCGTATTTGGAGTGCTGCATCGCGGTCATCTTCGGGAGAGAGATTATGAATAAAACCATCTCCTGAATTCGCAAACTCACCCAAACCGCTGTTTCACCACCCGGATTTCCCCTTCACACATTTCCGCTTGCAGATTCTCTTTCAGCTGGGGATGCAATGTAAGGGCAGACCATCTGGAAAACAGGAACCGCACAATCTGACATCCCCGGGTACTGCATACTCATTCAACTCCGCCAATCACCCTCGGAAAGGCTCCTTTCACTCATTCAGTGATTGAAGGTGTTTCTCTTCAGCCTATCTTTATAAAGGATTTAAAGGTGTTAAATTCTTATTAAGGATGAACATTCATTAAAAAATTGGATAAATGTTAAACAAACATAAAATGAAGATGATGAAAACTACAATTCTCTTTGCCATGATGATGGCAGTTTCGCTGGGTGAAATGTCAGCCCAGACGGTTGACGGCAGGATTTCCATCAGCGGATTCCCTGTCAACGGTACCGTAAAGGAAGCCACCGTGGTTGACCTTTTTAAAAGCTTCAGGGAAGGAACCTATAAAATCAACTTTTCCTTCAAGGCCGACAATGTCAACAGACGCGGTGTGGTGCTGTTCGACCTGAAAACCACCGTAAAGTACAATGGGAAAACAGTCCTTCAGAGCACGCGCGGGGGCTGGCCCTGGCTGCCCGGAGATATGTTTGTGCCCATAGAAGCCTTCGATCTGATCCCCGGAATTCAAAAGGCAGAGGCATTGTCGGCGGCCAAATTAACACCCGAACAGATGGACACGCCGATTCCCAAAGGGAAATACGAGGTGACCCTGGAAATGGTATCCACCTCCGAAGCAGTGAAAAGTCGCATACAACCGCTGACGTTTTCCTGGGGTACATATCCGCCTCAGTAACGGATGATACTTCTCTCTCCCTTTTTAATCATAATTAATGCTTAAACAAATGAGAATACTGTTGACATTGATTTTCCTGGCCACCCTGTTTTCTGCCCGGGCACAAAAATTCAGCGGCCAGTTGGAAAATCACGACAAAGGAGAAATGGACATAGTGCTCACCCTGTTCGGGTTTGACAAGCTGGTGAAAATCGGAACGTTAAGTGCCGGCGGTGCGTTTGAAATCGATCTCTCTGCCAATCCCGCCGAGAATCTGTCGAAAGATGATCTCGCCATTTTCATTGGAAAGCTGGCATATGGTTTCCAGTATGTTTGCGGCAATCCCGACGATTTCCCGGAGGGCGAACCCCACATCGCCTGCGATGCCGGATTCATTGCCTTATGGGCCAACAACGAATGGGCGGGAACGCTTTTCCCCGTAACCAATGAAAAACTGAAATTGTGGATGGAGGACAACGCCAACAATGATGCCGCCGGGGGCTCGTTTTACAAGGTTTTACTGGTAACCGAAGACGTTGACCTGCAGAAAAAGTGCAACAATTTCGATTATTACAACGACAAAGAGGTGGAAATGGAGATAGAATACGACCTCAGTTTGAAAAAGGGGTTAAATTTTGTGCAATACCAACTCGGATCGATCTACAAGACCGATCCTGCCATTCGGGCCTCTTTTCCCACAAAAGTTAAAATGACCGATGCCGGCGAAAATCCGGAAATTATCTGGATGGCTAAGTATTTCTGGTGACAAAAAAAATAACCGACATGAGAAAAATCTTCCATCTTATTCCGGCCATAGCGTTTTTTTTCTTCCTGTCATGTGCATCCAAGGGGACCGGCAACGAAAAGGGAACCTCCCAGGGTGAAGTTGCAGAGCAGGTTAAAAAAGCAGGCACGCTGGATGCCGACGATTTCAAGGGTAAGCTTAACGAATTGCTGACCCTGGAAATGGCTGCCAGGCTGAGTGGCTTTGACGCCTCAAAAGCCATTACAGAGTATGATAACAAAGCCAGTGTGGCTTTGGGCGGAGAGTCCAAGCCCCCGCGCGAGTGCGCTTATTTGTGGGACAATGGCCGGTCGCAGTCTGTCACGGTGGGTCCCAACACCATAAATGCCCCCTACAAGGATAAAATTGGAATCAAGGGAGTTTCAAACACCACCCTTGAAAGATTTAAAAGAAATTATGGCGTTCTGACAGCCGGCGAAAAACAAGCCGCTGTTCAAAAACTTGAAGAGGAAACTGAAAAGGAGAGAAGCACAGGAAGCCAGACGCAGGCCGGTCAGCAAATGGCTGAATCGGGGAAGACCATGATTGAGGAGCATCAGGCGGAAGAGATGGAAGATGTGGGCGATGCCGCAACCTGGTACCCCCCCTCCAATGAACTCAGAGTATTTTATCAGGGGCTGACTTTCGCTCTTGTAGTAGATATTTCGGACGACAAAAACCTGAACAGGGCAAAAAGCATTGAACTGGCCCGATGGATTATCAATGAAAAACTCAATTAAAAAATATGCCATGAAGCGAATATTTTTAGGAATACTATTTGTAGCCGTTACCGGCATTTTCAGTGCCGAAGCCCAGTTTCTGAAAGAAATCCGTGACCGCGCCATTGAGCGCAGCAAAGACGTCATCATTGGTAAAACCGCGGAGAAAGCTGCTGAGAAAACGGGGAATGTTATGGATAAGCTCCTGAACCCCGACTTCAGCGGCATCATGAACCGCACAGGGAAAAAAGTGGATCTGTCCGTCTTACCCGAATCGTACCGGTTCGATTACCTCTACTCGCTGAAGATGAACACCAAAGAGGGCGAAGTTCTGTTTGACTATTACCTTAATCCCACGGAACCCTATATGGGAGCCAGGATAAACATGGGCATGGAAATGTCCATGGTTTTCGACGAAGGCAATAAAGTAATGTTAACGTTTGTCAACGGAATGCCCATGGCCACGGAAATGGATCTCACCGGTGAACTGGATGAGGAGGAGATGCGGATAGATCACAATTACACTTTTAAAGAACTCCCCAACCGCCAGTTTCTGGGATACGACTGTATCGGTCGCGAGATGGAAAACGAAGAATACAGATTCATCATCTACATTGCCCCTGACATGGAAGCAGGTTTCGGGAATATGTTCAAAAGTGAACATGCCAACATTCCGCCGGCCATGCAGAAATTCAGCAGTGAATACGAGAACGGACTGATGATGTACATGGAGATGGAGGACAAACAGAACAAAAAAAGGAAAAACACCAGCGGCACCATGGAATGTGTGGCATTCGAACCCACTGAACTGGTCATTAAAACCCGTAATTAAAACAATCCTTAAAAATCAGAATATGGTTTAAAAACTTTTCTCAGGATCATGACACAGAAATTCCACCCCCCATCAGGAACGTCGAGGAGGGATTTTTTAAAACAGATGGGTCTGTTAAGTGTGGCGGCCGGACTGCCCCCGCTCTTGTGGAAATGTGCACCGGACAGACCGGCGTTTACGGGTACCGGCATACCACCCTACAGCGTATGGGAAGAGATGCTGAAGGCTTTGGAAACCAGTCCCGACCACCTGGAGGGACGCATGAACACGCTGATAAAGGAAGGAAATCCCGGGGCCATGTTCCGTTTTGTGCGGGATGAGATTCACCTGATGCCTGTCACTTCCGCATCATTGAGAGGAATGGGCAAAACCATGCGGTACGGCCTTCGCGGCGTGCTCCGCTATGGTTTTGCCACCCCCCGTGAAAAGGCCGAACTTCTCCACTCCATGTTTAAAAAGGCGAATATCAGTTCATCCGTAGTTTACGAACGTACCCAAATACAAGCCGGTGAGGTCCCCTCCTTTTTCTACCGCCCCGTTGACCGCCTGTTTGAACCTGCCATCGACAGGAAAACCCTCGAACGCTGGTCGGGTGAAATGGGAGCCTCTGAAAGCCGGTCAAAGGCGGTGAATCCGGACCCCGGCCTGCAGGAAAGCAAAAAACTGGCCGACCAGCTCTGGAACCTGATTCCCGGAAAGGAAAAAATCAAGGCGCATACTTTTGATTTCCGGTGGGACAATTCCCGAACGCCAGCCGTAGAATTTCAATGGGAAGGGACCACAAAACACGCCCATTTGTTTGACCCCGATGTTCCTTTTGGCAGTTTACGGAATCCTGCAGCAACGGTATCTCCGGCGGAAGAAGCGAAATACAGCGGCGAAAAAATCAGTATTTCCGTTACTTTCCGCACCGGGGTTCTTCCGCTGGTTGAAAGAGAGCTCGTCAGCGGTGAATGGCTCACCCATGAACTGGCGGGGAACCAGGTGGTGCTCTCCTTTCTGCACGGACTGGACATGGAAAAGCAGATGGTCACCCCCATCGGCAACCTGCAGGTGTTCACCCCGGCACTTGCATTTCAATCGTTCGATGCTGACCAGCCTTATATGGAATCCCGTTCGGTACTGGGTAATCCGGTAACCCTCTCCGGAAAGGTGATTGAGTTGAGTGGCAGTCCCGGTGGCACTCCGTCCCCCCTTCTCGCCAAACCTGCGGCAGACCTTCAGAAAGAGATCATTTCGCTGGATGTAAAAGCCGTTCCGGGAAGTTATCCGCAGGTAAAATTGCAGGTTTCACCCCTCAATGCCTCTGGGGGGATCATCGAAGGACTTTCAGCCGCCGACTTTTCCATTGCTGACAATGAAACGCCGGTTCAGGCCATGATGGAAAGCAACCAGCGAACCCCCAACGTGCATCTTCTTTACGACACCTCGCTGAGTATGCCCGCCGCCTATTCCGGGGAGAAGATGGAAGCCTTCGTGGCATCTTTGGAAAATGCCATTCTTGAAAAATTTCCGGCCACCCGAATCACGAAACGGGAAACCAGTTCCGATTTGTATACTTGGCTTACCAAGGCCTCACAAACCAGTGCCGACCTGATCATTTTCGCCACCGACGGAGATAATGGCGACCAGTACGATGCGGCAAAGATGGAAAAACTGAAGGCCGGTCCGCCGGCCCTGGTTCTCAATGTCAACAATTCCACCAGCAGGCATCATCAGGAGACATTCACCAACATGGCCCAGGCTACCGGCGGCATGGTCCTGGATGCCCGCGACCAGGGAAAAACCATAGAGAACGTCGCCCGGTACCTCGAGAATCTCGGTATTCCGCCTTATGTATTCACCTATTTCGCAAGCGGAGAATCCGGGGTGCATCAGGTGATGATCACCGCCGACAACCACCGGGTCAGGGCCACCGGCGAATATTCCTTTGCCCTGATTCCGGAGGCAGATACTCCTGCCGGGGAACAAATCGCAGGTCTTTACCTTCGCGTGGAGGTGGGCAGGCAGGTGGTCCGCAGGGTTCTGGCCGGCTGGGATCCTCTGGTTGACCGCGACCGGGATCCTCTCCACAGTGACTTTTCCGAAGTGCGAAATATGTTACTGGGGAATATCCTGATCGCGGTGGAAGGGGAAGGCCCGACACTTTCAGCCTCCCTGTGCGATTTGCTGAAATACCGGTTAAGCACCCGCAAATGGGGTGAAGCCGTCATCAGGAATGAGGTGGAGAAAGCGGCCGAAGCATTTGCCGAAGGTGGTTTCGTCTACAACGAAAACCTGGCCTCCCTGATGGCGCCGATTCAACATGGGGTTACGCCGACAGGTTTCACTTTTGCGGGAGGACCCCGGATAGCCGTGGTAAAAACCTGGCCCGGAATTGACCATGGGTTCTCCACCCTCAGCTTCGACTATTTGCCCACATCGGATTATGTCACCCTTGCGGCCGATCCGATGGAAGGATTCAAAACGACCCTGCAGAAGAGCGCCCAACTGGCCATTCTCGAAAACCACCTGTTTGCAAACAACACCCTTTCTCTTTTAAGCAACCTAAACATCATCTCTTCCCCGGAAGCCATGCATGCCGAATGGTTCAGGCAGTTGTCGCGGGAGGGACCCGATGCGCGCTACTGGTTGGAAAGGATTCAGCGGGGAGACGGAAGCATCAAATTCTTTGATCCGTCGGGCAGCGAGAAAGCCTTCTGGCGGATCAACGAACGTACCGGCGAACTCTATGGCATGCTTCCCGATATGAGCGGAGGTGGTACCAACCATATCCAGGCACAACTCACTGAATTGAGCCGCGTCATGAACGCCTACTCCCTGCTGTTTGCGGCCATGAGAGTGGGTTCGCCCATCATTGGCGTCGTCCAGATTTATGGCATGCTCCTGGTTAAACTGTATGCCATCGCATGTGAGGCGATCATCATCATGGATACCTCGGGAATGGATGAAAAAATCAAAGCCGCCCTGCGGGAATTTGCCTGCAATGTCAAGAAAGAGATTTACCTGGCCACGATGGGACCGGTAGGTTCGGCGCTCAGCGGTCTCGACAACCTGATAGGCTTAATGGGCGGCGGGGGAGTCCCGGGAATGCAGTACTGATATCATCGTCCCTTAAACAAAAATCCTCAAAAACAGACAAATTCCAAAAAATTAAATTGGAAAATATTTTGCCTAGCTTTGGGCATGAAACAGGCAAATGGGGGATTCTCTTTCAAAGGTTTGTTTTACCGGCTGTTCATTGATCCATTGATAATTTGAAATTACTGACAAATTAAACCAAGAAATGAGAAGAATAGATGATGGGCACAAAATGAGGCCCGCTGCAGTTGTGGCCTTGATAGCCTTTTGCATGCTGCCGTTCATTGGAGCCAGCCAAAAATCGGAAACGGAAAAGTCCATCGACAAGGTCCGCAAGGGTGAAATCATCATTAAAGCCAGGCCTGGCGCCATGGTAAAAGTGGAGCAGGCAGCCCATGAATTCTGGTTTGGATGTGCCATTCCCAATAGCCTCGCTGACGGCACGATGGCGGAAACTGATAAAAAACAGTTTCAGGAGAAATTTCTTCTGAATTTTAATTCGGCAGTTACCGAGAATGCCGTGAAATGGGGAACCATGGAGCGCCGGAAGGGGGCGGTCGACTATTCAGTCATCGATGGCATATTGAATTGGACGGAGGAGAACAACATTCCGCTCCGGGGGCACAACCTGTTCTGGGGAATTCCGAAGTTTATCCAACCGTGGGTCAAGGAACTGCCTGACGAAGAACTCGAGCTTACGATCAGGAATCGTGCTGAAACCTTGACTGCCCGTTACAAAGGCCGGTTTGCCGAGTACGACCTGAACAATGAAATGGTGCACGGAAATTACTACGAGGATCGTTTGGGCCCGGATATTACCCAAAAGATGGCGGAATGGTCGCAAAACGGCGATCCGGATATAAAGCTGTGGCTGAATGATTACGATATTCTGACCGGCCATAAACTGCCGGAATACATGGCTCAGATCCGTTCTTTGCTGAAACAGAAAGTGCCCGTTGCCGGCATTGGCGTACAAGGCCATTTGCATGCCGAAACCTTCGACCGCCATCAGCTTGAAAATGCGCTCGATTCACTGGCTCAGTTTCATCTGCCCATCAGGGTTACCGAATTTAATATCCCCGGACAGAGATCGAGACATTACCAGGAGCGGATATTTACACTTACCGATGAAGAGGAAGTTCAAAAAGCAACGGAACTGGTTGACTATTATAGAATTTGCTTTGCCCATCCGGCAGTGGATGGGATTATCATGTGGGGCTTTTGGGAAGGGGCCAACTGGATCCCGGTTTCATCGTTGTTTAAACGCGACTGGTCGCCCACTCCGGCAGCCGAAGCTTACAGAAACCTGATTTTTAAGGAGTGGTGGACCACCGAAGAAACAAAAACCAACCGGATGGGAGAACTATCTGTCAGGGCATTTTATGGAAAATACAAAATTACCGTTGACGGGGAAACCAAAGAAATTGATTTACCGAAAACAAAAGGGAAAGTAATCGTTGAATTTTAATTGATTTCTTCTAAGATTCCAGCATGGAGATCCCCTGGAGCGGGCTTCCGGAATACAGGGAGATGGAATCCGGCGTGCGGCTAATCAGCCGTTTTCACGGATACCATGTCGTGGGACCGGACGATTAACTCCCGCAGGGGTAAGCTGATCAACAGGTCGGAAGCATTGCAAAAATTTTGTCAACTGCGGCGTTTCGTCCGCTCTTTCCCCCGGAATTGAGTTATTTTTATTTCAGAATTAAAAATCAGGGAAATGAAAAAAGTATTAAAATTTGTTGGGGCTGCCCTTCTGGTTCTATTGGTTGTTTTGTCAGGCAAAACCTTCCTCTATTCTTCCAAACAGATCGATGTAAAACAAGTTCAGGCTATTGAAATCAAGAATGAAAGTTGGGCCAACCTGGCAAAGGCTGTTTCGTTCAAAACCATCTCCTGTGTGGATTATGCCTTAACCGACACTTCCCAATTCCTGCAATTCCATGCTTTTCTCGATTCCGCCTATCCGCTGATTTACCGGCATCTTGAAAAAGAAAGGCACGGGAACCATGCCCTTCTGTATAAATGGCAGGGAAAAAATCCCGGTCTGAAACCATTGGTATTGATGGCACACCAGGATGTTGTTCCGGTAGTGGAAGCCAATTGGGAAAAAGGGCCCTTTTCGGGTGAAATTGACGGCCGGTATATTTGGGGACGCGGCACCCTCGACGACAAAGGCAGCCTGATCTCCATCCTTGAAGCGGTCGAAAGATTGCTGGAAGAAGATTTCACTCCTGAGCGTACCGTTTATCTGGCCTTTGGTGACGATGAGGAGGTGACGAGCAAAGGTGCCAGGGCGCTGGCCGCTGCATTGAAAAGCAGGGGCGTGGAAGCTGAAATGGTGCTGGATGAGGGGATGACCATTACGTCCGGCATGGTTCCCATGATTCAGGAACCGGTGGCATTGGTCGGAACCTCCGAAAAGGGATATCTTTCTGTCGAGCTGACAAGCAAGTATCCGGGAGGTCATTCCGCCATGCCCGAGGCGGAAACAGCCATTTCCATTTTGTCAAAAGCGATTGTGAGAATTACCGGAGACCAGCCGGCTCCCGTGTTTACCCCACCCATGAAAGATTTTCTGAGTTATATCGGACCGGAGATTCCGTGGCCTGCGCGCATTGTTTTTGCAAATCAGTGGCTGCTGGGCGGGGTATTAAAAAGTATCTATACCGGTTCGGGCCCGGGCAATGCGTCGGTACGCACCACTACGGCACCCACCATGTTACAGGCGGGGATAAAGGACAATGTTCTGCCTGCCGAAGCGAAGGCCACCGTAAATTTCAGGCTGCTGCCAGGCAATACCTCTGAAAAGGTGATCGCACGTCTGAAAGAGGTGATGGACGACGACCGGATTTCGGTAACCCCTTTGGCTCTGATCAAAGAGCCGGCACAGGTTTCTCCAACCCGCTGCGACGCTTTCACGCTGCTGCACAAAACCATCAGGGAGTGTTTTGAAAACACCTATGTGGCCCCGATCCTGATGACCGCCAGTTCCGACAGTTACCATTTTTCTGAGGTTTCACCCCATGTGTACCGGTTCGCTCCCTATGTAATCACATCCGGGGATTTGGTCCGCATCCACGGGGATAACGAGCGGATTGCCATAGATAATTTCAAGGGCATGGTAAATTTCTACTACCGGCTGGTGAAAAACTTCCAGCAACCTCTGCCCTTGTGATCCGGGCGGAAATTCTGCGGAACTCCGTTTTCCCCTGGAGATACGGGTGTTTTCGTTTTATCGAGCTTGTCCCCCTGATTCCTTTGCTTTTCTTACCTTTGATCAGACCTTGTATGAAACGATAAGGTTTATTCATAACTTTTTCCGATGAATGACCATCCGCAGTTATGCACCACCATAATGATCAGCCACATGGGTAAACCATCGGTTTCCTGCAATTAACCACGGCAACTGAATATTTCAAACAGATGAAGCGGGCATGGTGCTTTGACCATAAAAGGGTAAGGATATTTGCTCCATGCCGGTTCCACGGACTTGAATAGCCGGTCAGGCATCCCTTCGGTATATGATTGAAATAAAATACATTAAATGGAAAATATACGAGTGAAAAACCGGATGTTGCCAATAGCGATAGGGATTGCATTGGCAGGGTTTACCTGCTGCAATCCCGCCGTATCGCCGGAACCCGCAGGCCCCGTGCCGACTGAAAACCAGATGCGCTGGCAGGAAATGGAATACTACGCCTTTGTCCATTTCTCGCTGAACACCTATACCGACCAGTCGTGGGGATATGGAAATGAAGACATCAGCCTGTTCAACCCGGAAGAACTGGATTGCCGCCAGTGGGCGCGGATCTGCAGGGAGGCGGGGATGAAAGGGATCATCATCACCGCGAAACACCACAGCGGATTTTGTCTTTGGCCTTCGGAAACCACGGAATATTCCGTGAAAAATGCTCCCTGGAAAGAGGGGAAGGGCGATGTGGTGCGCGAACTGGCCGATGCCTGCCGGGAATACGGATTGAAGCTTGGAATTTATGTTTCACCCTGGGACCGCAACCACCCCGATTACGGAAAACCGGCCTACATCGCCTGTTTCAGAAACCAGATCAGGGAGTTGCTGACCAATTACGGTCCCATTTTCGAAATCTGGTTCGACGGGGCCAACGGGGGAACCGGCTACTACGGGGGAGCCGATGAAAACCGGCAAATCGACCGGACCACCTATTACGACTGGCAGCCTGCCTACAAGATGATCCGGGAGTTGCAACCCGGGATCGTCATATGGAACGATGGGGGCGACAGGGCTGATTTGCGCTGGGTGGGCACCGAAGGGGGCCGGGTGGGCGAAACCAACTGGAGCCTGTTGAATGCCACCGGCGATGTTCCTTTTGAGATGCTGCATTACGGCGTGGAAAACGGGGATTCGTGGGTTCCCGCCGAAGTGAATACCTCGATCAGGCCGGAATGGTTTTACCATCCCGGCGAGGATGCTAAAGTGAAAACACTGCCTCAGTTAATGGACATTTACTACCATTCCGTCGGACGGAACGCTGCCTTGCTGCTCAACTTTCCCATCATGCCCAACGGCAGGATCCACCCGGCCGATGAAAAGGCGGCCCTTGACCTGGCGCAGGCCGTCAAGGAAGCCTTTGCCGTCAACCTGGCCGCCAATGCCCGGGCCGAAGCATCGGAAATCAGGGGAAAGGCCGGGAAATTCGGACCAAACAAAGCGATCGACAACAACACGGAGACCTATTGGACAACCGATGACAGCATATGCACCGCTTCGCTGACCATCGACTTCGGGAAGCCCACAAGCTTTAACCGTTTCATGGCCCGGGAATACATCCGTCTGGGACAACGCGTCAGGTCATTCGTCGTTGAAGCTTTGGAGGACGGGGATTGGCGGGAGATTGCAAAGGGCACGACCATCGGTTATAAGCGTATCCTCCGCTTCCCGGTGACGAAGTCTGCAAAGCTTCGCTTCCGCATCACCGGGTCTAAAGCGTGTCCGGTGATATCGGAAATCGGTATTTACCATGCGCCGCAAATACTGACGCCTCCCTCCCTGATCAGAAACCAGGACGGAGAGGTTATCATCATCCCCGCCGATGCGGAATCGGAAGTGTATTATACGGTCGATGGCAGCGAACCCTCCCCGGGCGCAAACCAATATGCCGCTCCCATCCTTGCCGGAGGAAAACTGGAAGTGAAAGCAATGGCTTATGATCCCACTTCAGGAAAAAGCAGCGCCATAACCCATGAAAAATTCGACCTGCCCCGGAAAAACTGGAAAATCATGGAGACGGAAGATGAGAGGGCGTACGCCATCCTGGATGGAAATCCTGCCACAGCGTGGCGCCAAAACAAAAATGAATGGCCCGTCGACCTGGTCATCGATTTGGGGACCGAATGGAACCTGACCGGATTCCGTTATCATCCCGGCATGGGATTATGGGGGCCCGGAATTGTTACGGAATACCGTTTTTTTGTGTCGGATGATCTGAAAAACTGGAAGATGGTAAGCGGGGGCGAATTTTCCAACATAAAGAACAATCCGCTTTGGCATACGATAATGTTTGAGGAAGAAAAAGCCCGCTATGTCAGGTTCCGGGCGTTGAAAAATGCGGAGAACACCATCGGCGCAGGATATGCCGAAATAGACCTTATCACAAACTGACCCGCTTTCCCGGCAGCGTAAACCGCGGTTCCCGGGAGCCTGCCTGCCATTTGCTTTTGTCGCGGAATTGTCGTGTATTGTTATGTTTTGTTTAACTCGTTCCTTGCAAAACAAAGCCGGGAAGACTTTTTCTTTCATAAGTCACCGGTGTCAAAACACACTTTTTGAAACACTATCAACGCATTCCCTCCAGACTATGTCGGGGCTGGTAAGGGAGCAAGACAAAAAAAATCCTTGACGGCATCGGTTTCCTGGCTGCTCTGCAGCGGTGAGTTTCAATTCCAACAAAAGGCACTGAATTATTTTTCGTGGAGAATGTTTGGATTCTGTATAAACAAGTATAAGCTAGCGCAAGCCTGGCGCATGAAAAAAGGAGCCACAACTCTTGTAATTGTAACTCCCTGAAATTTCATTGAAAATGCTTTTTTGAAAATGCTCTTCCCGATCCGGTTTTTAGGTATTTTTCGAAATTGTATGCCTTGTACTTATCGGTAAAAGCAGTATACGTAACAATTTCAACAGGCAGATGATTAATTGTGGCTTTGACCTGACCTGAATTGTGACGTTTTATCCTGTCTTCCAAGTCATTGGTACATCCCGTATAACACTTCCATCACAACATTTTAATATATAGACATACCATAATTGGTGTGAAAGTGGGCTTTGCCCGCCGGAGCCCGATGAAGACTTGGCCATTATAAATTTTCTTTTAAAATGCAAAGCCCGCCTATGCCAAGGCTTCGGCGGGCAAAGGTGGGCCCAGCTGGGCTTGAACCAGCGACCCCCTGATTATGAGTCAGATGCTCTGACCGACTGAGCTATGGGCCCCGACATCCCGGACGGGCCGTCCGGAACGGAGTGCAATTTTACAAAATCAACCGGTAAGTAACAAATCCGGAAGGCGGTTTTATTTGGAATCCCTGGTTCTCAGGGTGCAAAGATGGCGGTTTCCTTCTCCCCGTTGGCCCGGATATAGCCGCGGAACATCCCGGAGGTGTTGAAAGGCATGGCCAGGTTTCCTCTGGCGTCGAGGGCGATGAAGCCCCCGGTGCCTCCCTTCCGGGTCAGTTTTTCCAGCACCCGTGCGGAGGCCCCTTCCAGGCTTTCTCCCAGGTATTCCATGTGTGCGGCCACATCGCGGGCGATGGTTCCCCGGATTAAGAACTCACCGTGCCCGGTGCAGGAGACCGCACAGGTGGCATTGTCGGCCCAGATGCCGGCGCCGGTCAGGGGAGTGTCGCCGATCCTTCCGTACCGCTTGCCGGTCATCCCGCCCGTGGAGGTCCCGGCGCAAAGGTTGCCGTACCGGTCGAGGGCCAGGCACCCCACTGTGCCGTAGTCATCGTTTTTCTCCCGCTCGCGGGTTCTTCTTTTGAGGCTTTTCAGTTGTTCGTGCCGCTCCCGGGTGTGGAAATACCGGTTTCTTACCATGGTCAGTCCCTGTTCCCGGGCGAAGGTTTCCGCCCCTTTGCCGCTGAGCAGCACATGGGGCGATTTTTCCATGACGGCGCGGGCTGCACGGATGGGGTTGCGGACGGTGGTAACGCCGGCCACCGCCCCGGCCTGTCCCGTAGACCCTTCCATCACCGAGGCATCCAGTTCGTTTTTCCCTTCCCAGGAGAAAACCGCCCCCCGCCCCGCATTGAAGAGGGGGCAGTTCTCCAGGCAGACAACGGTGGCTTCCACGGCTTCCAATGCCGTGCCCCCGCGCCGCAGCACCGAATCACCCGTCAGCAACGCGCGGTCCAGCTCCCGCAAATAAGCCTCCTGCCGCTCAGGGGGCATCTTCTCACGCTCCATCACGCCGGCTCCCCCGTGGATCACCAGGCAATGGGGCACCTGCCCGTTAACGGCCGCCGTTAATAACAGCATCCCCGACAGCAGGGATATCCACATCCTGCCCATTGTTTTCTTCCCCTTCATACCTCAATGTCTTATCCGTTTATCCGGGTCTTGGGCGCCTGCCTGCCGGTGCGGGCAATCCGGGACCCCTGGCAGACGAAGATAGCGAAAACCATGTGACAACAGCCCTCCTCACAGCCTGATTCTCCTGTTGGCCGGGCAACAGGCCGGGGATCGTTCCCCCCGCCTTTTTCAGTCAGGATTTATGGTCAGGCTCTCTGATCAGCCAGGAGAAGATCGCCAGGTCGCTGATGATGGCTGTAAGGAAGGCTGCGGCGCACAGAATGCCGAAAGTCCGGTTGGGAAGGGAGCAGCTCAGCAGGAAACTGGAAAAACCGGCGGTCAGCAGAATGCTGGTGGTCACCACTCCGAATCCGAGTTCCCCGAGCGGCCGTCCCAGCCGGGTCTGGCGATAGAGGATGTGGATGGTGTCGTCGACGACGATACCCAGGCTGACAACCAGGGCCATGGATACCGCCACGCTCATCTCCAGCCTGAACAACACGATGAGGATCACCAGACAACCCAGGGGTACCAGGTTGGCCAGCAGGGCAACCGCCGTGTTCCGGATACTGCGTGTCAGCAGAAAAAGAATCAGCAAGATCAGGGCGGCCGAAAGAATCAGGGATTTCATCAGGGAGGCTGTAACCGAAGCGTTGATACTCTGGAAGAAGAGATAGTCACTGTACACCTCATGGTGGAACCCTTTTCCAAGCCTGCTGAAATCCTGGTCAATCCGTTTCGCCACCTTGAAAATGTCGGCCGGATTCTTCAGTTTTACATTGATCCGGTGGTTTTCCAGGTCGCGGGTCACATAGGGATTTCTGTCGCGCGGAAAAATGGGAATCCTTATGCCGGGCAGGGAATGGCGTTCTTCGAAGTCGGCCTGGTCGGCGGCCGACTGAACGCTTCCCACCTCAGGCCATGCCCCCATGTGCCGGCTGAAGGTTCGTATAAAGGCGGCCAGTTGTGCTTTCGGCGCCTTTCCGTTCCCGGCGGCGCTTGCATCCATGCTGATGAGCAGGTCTATTTCGGCCATCGAATGAAAAAGCTCCCTGTACTCCCGGTTTCTGGAGTAAACCTCCGTGCCCCGCGGAAGGAAGGTTTCCAGGTTGGTCCGGAATTCCATCCGCGGGATCAGAAAGAGGGCAAAAAGGGTTCCTGCAACCAGAATGAGCGACACCCTTTTATTGCGGCGGATGATTTGCTTTCCGAAAGAGAGGCTGAAACTGCCGGGTGCCGGGGATCTTCCTTTGCTCCTGAGGCCCCGGAGCATCAGGGGAGCCAGCAGATAGGTGAGCAGAAACACTGTCATGATGCTGTAGGCCGTCACCAGGCCGAACCGGCGGATATACAAGGAGTCGCTGAAGACGAACGAGACGAAGGCAATGGCTGTGGTCAGAAGGGAAAGAAAAGTGGGGACCAGGTAAAGCCGGAGGGTTTCCCGGATGCGGTCGGGTTGCGGGCTGCCGGGGGAGTGGAATGCATACCCCGTCAGCAGATGAACGGTGGTCGACAATGAAATGATGATCACCAGGGGGAGGGCTGTGCTGGTAATCTGGTTGACGGTCATGTCTGTCACCGTAAAATAAAAGAGGACGGTCAGCAGGGATATCGCGACCTGGAAAAGTGCGTAGGCCACGGCGCGGATGCTCCGGAAGGAGTAAACCAGGTATCCGGAGATCAGCAGAAGGATCACCGGAAGCAATACCCTGAAATCCCGGGTGATGGCGTTTCCCATTTCCCTTTGGATATGAAAGGTGCTGAGGGCGCAGGCCGAGCGGATCCCGGGGAACGGAGCCCCTGTGACGGCGTCGAATTTCGCAGGGTCGAACCGGGCGGGATCTTCAAGGAAGGCGGCCACCAGCAGCGACATCGTATCTTTGCCCACCAGGTTGGCCAGCACGGGCATGTGCCCGGCCACGGTGAGCATTTCCCTGACGGAAGCCTCCCTGCCGGCTTCAAACAGAAGGAGCCGGGAGGCTTTGTGCAGGGATTCCACCCGTGTACCCGGGAAAGCCCCGGTGATCGCCGTTTCCATCGCTTCCAGACCCCGGAGAAGCTCAGCCGCTGCTCCTGGAAAGGGACGGACCATCACCGTGACCAGGTTTCCCGCGCCAAACAGGGACATCATCCGTTCGCCCGCCTCCGAATAGGGGTTGTGGTCGATGTTGTATCCCGTGAGGGAATGGTCGATGACCGGATTGCGCGAGGTGAAGGCCATGACCAGCAACAACGCCGCGGCCAGGCCCGCAAAAATAAGCGGGCGCCCGGCAAGCAGGCCCGAAATCCTGTCGATCATGGCTCAAAGGATGTTAGGCACGGTTTTTTTCCGGATATATTTCCGGTAGTGGAGGTTCACAAAAAGGGCAAAGGCCATCATGGGAAGATTGCGCCATAGATAACGGTTCAGCAGCACCCGGCGAAGGATGCCTGCCACGGAAAACATCTTCCTGTTCAGCCACCAGTACATCCCGGTCAGCTTCTCAGGGGAGATCTTCTCCGGAATATGGACGCATTGAGAACCGTTGTACTGGTAAAAATCGTGGGTGACCAGCTTTCCCTTTTCCTTCAGTTCCCGGTGCAAAGGGGATCCCGGCACGGGGGTCAGGATGTACATCCTGGGAATGGGAATTTTCTCCCGGGTGATGAAATCCAGGGTCTCGCGGATGGACGATTCGGTGTCTTCGTCGGTGCCCAGCACCATTTCCGTACTGACCACGATTCCCGAATTCTGGAGGGTACGGATATGGGCGGCATGGTCCGAAGCTTTAAGCCAGGGTTTGTTCAGCCGGTTGAGGGCTTCCTGGCTGATGCTTTCCACCCCGAAACTCATGAGGTCGCAGCCCGACTGCCGCACCTTCCGGAGCAACCGTGGGTTTTGGGCCAGCGGCAGGGCGCATTGGCTGGCCCAGTGCATTTTCAGCGGGGTGATCTGATCGCACAGGGCTTCCAGATAGGCCGGATTGGAGGCGATGTTATCGTCGATCAGGTAAAACCTGTTGAAACCCAGGCTCTTCACAACCCTGATGTCCCTGACTACCTCCTCCACGGGGCGGAAGAGGTATTTCCCCCGGTACAGGCAGGCAATGGAGCAGAAGGAACAGGTGAAGGGGCATCCCCTCCCGGCCTGAACCGGCAGCATGTTCCCGATGGGCTTTTGAAGGAGCAGTTCGTAGCGGGGCACCGGCAGGCCGTTAAGGTGCCGGACGGGCATGTCATAAATGGGTTTTACCTTGCCCGTTTCTTCGAAATCCTTCAGCAGGGCCGGATAAGCCAGTTCTGCGTCGCCGATGACGACGGAGTCGACCTGTTTCCGGGCTTCCTCGGATGCCAGGGAGGCCATGTACCCGCCGAAGACCACCGTCTTTCCCCTTTCCCGGAATTGACGGGCAATCTCCACGCCCCGGTAGATGGCATGCCCCATGGTGCCGATGCCTATCAGGTCGGCCGGGGTGTTGAAATCGATATCATCCACCACCTCGATCTGCATGCTGACCTTCCAGTGGTCAGGCGTGCAGGCCGCCAGCAATGGAAATACCAGTCCGGGAAGATGAATCTTCCGCTGCTTGCACAGACGGCCCCGGCCGTCGTATTGCGTGGGTTGAATAAACAGGATTTCAGGCATGACGTTCCGCTTCTTTGATCTTCTGCCGGTACTGGCGGCTTACCAGAAAGGCCCCTCTGACCATCCTGGCCAGCAGGGGCAGGGGATAACGCACCAGATGCCTCACCAGAAACCGGGGCTGAAAGATGATTTTATAGTAGGCTTTTACCATTTCCCGGTAAAAACCGGCTACCGACAGTTTCTCAGGTTGCAGCGCCTGGTGGGCGAGGTCCCATTTTTCAAAATCCTGTCGGTCGAGGATCATCCGGGAAGGGGGAAAAGCCATGCCGGCGCCGGGAAGGGGGGTCAGGGGCTGCAGGTTGACGAAATGGACGCCGAGACCGACCAACCGGCGGGTCATGGCCCGGAACTCCTCCCTGCCCCATTGGGGCGGAACGATAAGGGTGGCAAAACAGTCGATGCCCAGGCTGTTGAGGATCTCCATGGCCCGGATGTTGACGGCGGGGGTGGTGTGTTTGTTGTACAGGTTCAGATCGGCCTCTTCAAAACTCTCCAGCCCGACGATCACCGTTTTTAATCCGGCATCCCTGAAAGAACGCAGCAGGTCGGGATTTCCGGCGATGAAATCGGCCCGGCCGTAGACGAGGTAGTGTTTCCTGATATCCCGGCTGCGGCATTCCCCGATAAATTCAAGCAACCGGCGCCTGTCGGCCAGGAAATCATCGTCGACGATGTAAATTTCCCTTTCGGAGAGGGTTTCCAGCTCCTCCATCACTTCGGGGAGCGGGCGCTGCGCGTAAATGCCCCGGGTGATCCGGGTGCAGAAACAAAAAGAACAGTGGTGCGGGCAGCCGAAGGAGGTCTTCAGCAGGGCCACCCGGTCATGGAAAATGTAAAAATAGCGGTTCCGGTAGGGGGCGGTAAGCCCCCGGTCGGGGAGGGGGATCCTGAAATCGAAGGGGGGCAGCTGTTCTGCCGCAGGGAGTTCTCCGGGACGCAGGATTCCTTCGGGAAGAGGGGATCCCGTTTCCAGATGGCCGAGGAGGGCGGGGAAGAGGAGGGCGGCATTCCGCACGGCCCTGAAATCGACCGCAGGATCGTCGAAATCGCCGGGGCACACTTCACAGTGGACACCGCCCACCACCGTGGCCACCCCGGGGTAACCCCTTTTTATCTCCCGGCAGTAACCGGTAACGATGGCCACATGGGTGATATAGGCGGTGATACACACCACATCGGGACGGTACGCCTCCAGAAAGGCGGACAGAGGTTTCTTTTCGAGGATCAGGTCGGCCAGCATCCTGTGGTCGCCCGGCCTGCACAGGGCCGAGAGGATCTCCAGTTCCAGGGGCTCCACCACCATGACGTGCTGGAGCCCTATGGTTTCAGGCGACGGACGGGGCCTCACAAAAAGAATTCTCATGGCTGGTGGTGAAAAACATGGACAACGGGAATTTTCGCGCGGTATTCAAGGCTCCCGGAAAAGCTCTTCAGCAGCCTGTTCAGCGGGGGCCATCCCACACAGGCTTCCATGTACCGGGGAGAAGGGAGGCCACCCATCCTCATTTTAGGAATTTCGGCAGTCTGCCCCAGGTCAATGGTCTGCGCCCCGGCCCGGATACCGTCCCTGACCACCTCTTCCAGCAGCAGCAGGTAGACTTCGTGCGAATCCGGGTCCCGGCGCTCCGTTCCCCCCATGAAAAAGGAAAAATAGCCGCCGTGGCGCAGGGTGATGGTCCATCCCAGGGGAACGCCCTCCCGGCTGCATACCGTCAGTTCAAAGGGCGCGGGAAGCTCCCTGAAGAATACGGGGGGGAGGGTCTCGAGACGGGCATGGCTGTGGCGGAGGACCTGCAGGTACTGTTGATGGAGGGTGCCGGTGAATGCGGCACAGGGCGTTTTTTGCAGCGTTGTTCTTTCGCGGATTCCCCGGAGACGGCATAGCCGCCGCCGGTAATCGGCCCGCAGGGCGTCTCGGTAAGCCTCCCAGGTGCTGAACCTGTTCTCCAGGAGGATGGCCGGCAAGGTGTGCCCGAAGGCATTCCGGGTTCCGGGATCGGGCCCTTCCAGGTTCAGTGCCAGTTTGAAGCCTTTCTCCCGGCTGAAAAGGTGCTTTTTCAGTTCGGCTACCCCGCGGTGATCCCCGAAAATGCCGGGACAGGAAACGGAACAGGGAATGCCGGTAACCTGCATGGTCACCGGGCTTTTGATCCGCGGATAGGTCAACAGGTCTATTTTCAGGGTGTAGACCACGGCGCCGGCTTTGAGCAGGCCTCCTTCCCAGGCCTGGTAGTAACGCTGCCGGCAGGGATTGTACCGCTCGGCATGTGCAAGGAATGAGGTTTGCTGAAAATAGTGGGGGGCCAGGGAGTCCCACGCCGGCGGCAGCAAACCGGCCTTCTCCGTTCGGGTTACCGTCCAGCTCATAGGCTCCCCTCATAAACGGCAAAACGGCGGTAGGGCTCCGGAACGATGCCGGAACTCCTGGAAACCATCCTGACGGCAAAAGCCGCCGAATCTTTGTTTTCCTCGAAGATGAACCCGGCCTCGCAGTAACGGTAGCCTGCCTTTGCCACGGCCGGAAGGGCATGGGCCACCATGGCCAGCGCCACATGGCTTTTCCTGAACCGGGGAAGGATCCCTACTTCGGTAAACCGGAAGGTGTCTGCCGGGTTGGCCGTCCGGAAACGAAGCCATTCCGGAAAGCCCAGGTCACGCTGCCCGGCAACCAGCTGGTTGAAATCGGGATACCAGAGAAAGAAACCGGCCGCTTCGCCATCGATCGCGGCAAAGACCAGGTTTTCATCATCCAGGAGATGACGGAAGGGATGGAAGAGTTCAAAGTCTTCCCTTTCGGAACGGTGGGCCCAATAGGGGTGATCGGTGAAAGAAAGGTTGTTGAGGCGCGTGTATAGGGTGATTTCGCTTCGGATGTTTCTTTTGTCCATGTTTCGGGTGGTGAGGCCCCTGATTCTGCCAGGGAGCGCTTTTCCGCCATACCGGGAATGGATGGGCTCCATAGGAAAGCGGAAGGTCACCATTCTTTTCTCCTGCAACCGGCTGAAGTAGGAGGGGTACCAGGCAGGGGTATAGGGAAGGCCGAAAAGGGGAGGTTCATCGAACCGGTTCAGCAGGAACCCGGCGCCATAATTCAGGTGCCCGTTCAGTCCGGCGACCAGGCGGGAATAGCCCGGGAACAGCTGCCGGGCCTCTTTTCTGATGAGGGTAAGGAGGTCGCCGAGCCCGGGCTGCGCCTCGAAAAACGACAGTTGTACAGTGCCGGGGAGCCGCTCATCGGCAATTAGCGCAAAGCGCCCTGCCATCTGGTTGCCGTCGGTGAGGATGAAAGGCCTGACCCGCGCATGCTCATGAAAGGCGGTGGGGCCCCTGACCAGCAGCTTCACAAGGCTCTCTTCCGTCGCCCGGAAATTCCGGTTGCCACGGTATACCTCCTTCCCGGCCTTCCTGAAATCGCGGAAGCCGCCTGCTCCTTCTGCCGGCTCCGCTTTCACAGGAAATGTTCTTCAGGGGTGGGAAAACCCAGGAAACGGGTGGCGGCGGCGGCACAGTAGGCGCCGGCATGGCCGAAAACAACCAGGTCGCCGGTCCTGGCTTCGGGCAACACCACATTCCGGATGAAAAAATCGCGCGAATAGGTGCTGCATCCGTAAAGGGTGCTGTTCTGCCCTTCTCCGGGGGAAAGCACTTCTCCGTTGCGGAGCAGAACGAGGGGGTGACGGGCCTCCTCGGGGTAAAAGAGGGGCCGCGGAAACTGGGCCGTGGAACCGTTCAGACCAATAAAGGAAACCCCCGGCCGCCGCTTGACATCGGTCACCCGTGCAACAAAATAGCCCGATTCTCCGGTGATGATCCTGCCCGGTTCCAGGAGCAGCTCCAGCCTTTTCCCGTACCCCGCGGAGATCCCTTCCATCAGCGCAGCGACTTTTTCACCGTAATCCCGGAGGGGGAAGCCGGCAGATCCGTTTTCATCGATGCCGAAGCCGCCCCCGAAGTTGAGGGCTGTAAGCCGCGGAAACCAAGGGGTAAGGGAGGCCAGGGCCCTGTAACAATCCAGAAGGTAGCCGGTATCCATCAGGGCGGTTCCGGCGTATAAATGAAGGGTTTCCACCCGGGGGTCGCCCCTGCGGGCGGCAAGCTCCCCGGCGGTAAAACCCAAACGGCTTTCCCGTCCGATGAAGGTGCCAGCCCATTTCTTGATGGCCGGGACCTTGTCGCCGATGTTACAGCGGATGCCGGCAGGCTTTCCCGGGAAAAGCTGTTCCCAGGCATCCAGCTGGGAGGGCGAGTCAAGGTTCACCCTGACCCCCTTCTTTCCTGCCTCCCGCAGCATGGCGACCGTCTGGGCCGACGCCGTGAAGACAATGTCACGGCCCCGGAACCCTGCCCTGAGGACTTTGCGGAGATGGCTCACCGAATTCACAAAGACATGAAGCCCCTCCTCCCTGACAAGAGCCAGAATATGGGGATGAATGCCCGCCATGGTCGCGTAGTGTACCGATTTTTCAGGATAGGGAATCTCCCTGAAGAAACGGCATTGCTCCCGGATGGTGCCGGTGTCGTACAGATAGTACGGTTCCTCCTTCAGGGCGCTGATCCTGGCTATTTCACCGGTTATCTCTTCCGTCAGCTTCATGGATCCTGGATTTGGTCGCATTTTATTTGTTCCTGGTTGCGGAGGCCTTCCACCATATATACGGAGGGCATCCAGAAAGTTGGCTTGATCCGCCGTACCCTGCCCGGCGAAAACCCGGCCTGCAACAGCAGCTCATTCACTTTGCCGACTGACAGGAACTTTCCCCGTGAAACCGTCAGATGGACAAAAAAGAGCCAGAGGGCATCGTACGCATTGTTGTTGTTCCCCTGGACGATGATCACCCTGCCGCCTGGTTTCAGAAGCCGGAAGAAGGTACCCGCGGTTTTGGCCTTGTCGGCAAAGTAGGGAAAGGAATGGGTGCTGACGATCACGTCGTACCTTTTTCCGGGGGGCAGCTGTTCCAGGGATCCGTGGATAAAGGTCAGCCGCGGAAAATGATTTTTCTGTTCTGCCATCTCGATCATTTTCCGGCAATAATCGGCACCGGTGATCTCCGCCCCGGGAAACAGGGCCGCCAGATGAAGGGCCAGCTGGCCTGTGCCGCACCCGATATCCAGAATACTCTCCGGAGGGGGAGCTTTCTCCTTCAGGTGCGCGCAGACCGTCTCATTGGTGGGGATCATGACAAATCGCTGCGTCAGAAGCCTGTCGTACCGGGGAGCCCAGAAATCCCATATTTTTTTGAAGTCGCCGATCAATGCCATATTGCCAGTCGCATCAGAAAGTCCAGGTTCATTTCCACTCCCTTGCAGATCAGGCGCAGGGTTTCCTTCCATCCTGCCTTGCGCAGGTAATATTTCAGGTTTCCTTTGCTGAAGGCGGGGCTCATATAAAGATACGACAACCGGAGATAATACGCAAGGGGTGACATATGGGCCGGGGTGGTGTGGAGCCGCACCAGGTCGTAGCGCCACCATTTGGGGGGGTGCTCTCCCCGGGGCTCAGGTTTCCAGAGGGAGGTGCCGGGCAGGGGGGTGACGGTGCCGAAGGTGGAGAGGCAGAGCCTGTTTTGACGTACATAGCGCGACAGTTCACGGAACCGTTCGACGGGCCATTCGGGACGGACCATGAACAGGGAGACCAGGTCGATGTTGAGCTGCCTGCAAATCCGGATGGCTTCCAGGTTGTCGGCGGCGGCCGATCCCTTGCCGAAATCCAACAGGTCGGCATCCCTGATGAACTCAAACCCGGCGATCACCGCAACCAGTCCGGCCTCTTTCAGCGTGGCCATGAGCGCGGGATGGCGGGCAATGAAGGCCGTCGTTCCGTAGACAATCCATTGCTTGCGGATACCCCGGCGCGTAAGCTCCTCACAAAAGCGGCGCATCCGTTCCGGCCCGATGAGGAAGTTGTCGTCAACAATGAAAAGGTTTTGCACGGGAAGCGATTCCATTTCGGCGACGATCTCCTCCACGGGCCGCACGGAATACTTCCCGCCGTTCATCTCCCGGCAGAAACAGAAAGAGCATTTTTCGGGACAGCCCCAGGAGGCTTTCAGGAGGGCGCAATCCCTGTACCAGAGAAACCGGTACCGGTGGCGGTGGCGGTGGAGCAGGGGCCTCTCGGGAAGGGGAACGGGAAAGGATTGGGTTTCAGGCGCATCATTAAGGGTGAAATGCAGACCATCGGACCAGGCGATTCCCGGAACATGATGAAAGGATTCTCCCCGGCCGATCAGCCGGACCACCTCCCTGACCGCAGTGAGCTGCCCCCTGTAAAAAATCACGTCAATGCCGGGTGCAAAATAGTGTTCGGGAAGGACTTCGGCATGCGGCCCCCCCACAAATACCAGGGGAGGATGGACCTCTTTCTTGATTCTGGCGGCCAGGGCACAGACCTCACCGATGTTGGTGATCATCGAGGTTATAAGCACCAGATCCGGCCGAAAGCGGCGGACCTCCCGCAGGATTCCCTTCCCGGAAACCTGCCCGTCGTACAGGCGGACTTCGCCGAAATCCTTTAATACGGAGTATAGATATTCGAGTTCCAGGGGTTCGGAGGCGAACAGTTTTTCCATCCTCACCGACTGCCTGGGTCTCCCCGGCCTGTATGCCAGGATTTTTATCCGTTGATTCTCCAATTAATGTTTTGTTCTTCAATTATATAAGAATAAATGGCTGGCCGGTTCTTCCGATCCGGGGCACCCACCCGGAGGGATAAACAAACCTCGTGGCTACGGAAGCTCCCTGCCCGTTGCATGGGGCCATCCTGGCTTCCGTTTCGGATGGCGGCGGTAGATTTCCGGTTTCTCTTCCGGAGATTCTTCCGGGTTGAATGCCGGAGCAAATTGCTGCCTAGGAGATGTCCGGCGCACAACGAAGGCCGCATTCCCGGGAGTGCGGGGAGGGGAGGGATCAGCGGGCCAGCCGGTAGACCTCGCTGCCGGCCAGCAGGAATGCCCCCAGTCCGTAATCTTCGAAATCGGGAACTGTGTCGTACCGGACCGGCTGGCTTGATGCGGGCTCCTTGCCGGTACCCTGCATGTAACCCAGGAATCCGTTGTCGTGGAGGGCTTCTTCACAAAGGGCGTTCCATCCCTTGAGGACCGCCGGGAGGTACTTCCCCTTTTTCAGATAGCCATGGTTGATGCCCCAGGCCATGCCGTAAACGAAAAAGGCGGTTCCGGAACTTTCAGGGCCCCCGTAATTCCCGGGATCATGGAGGCTCGCATTCCAGAATCCGTCTTCCCGCTGGACCTTCAGGAGGGCTTGTGACATATTTTTGAGCATGGCGCCGTATTCCTTCCGCTGTGTCTTAAAAGGAGGACCCTGTTCGAGCACCCGGGCCATGGCCGCAATCACCCAGCCGTTGCCCCGCGACCAGTAACAATCCTCCCCGTTGGGTTCTTGATAGGGCGGTACAAAATCCTTGTCGCGCCACCAGAGGTGGTCTTCGGGGTTGTAGAGTCCCCTTCCCCCCTCCGCATTCCGGGTATGCAGGTACATTTCGTACATCCGGTTCCAGTATTGGGTTTCACCGGTCAGGGCACCCATCCGGGCAAATACCGGCATGGCCATCTGCAGGGCGTCGATCCACCACCAGTCGTCGATCTTGCCGGAAGCCACCATTTTATCCAGGGCCTCTCTGAGAATTTTGATGCGCTCCGGTTTGGGATCGAGGATATACAGGTCGATGTAGGTCTGGCCGCACCCCATGTCGTCGGCATTGCGGTTGTCGTTTTTCCAGGCCAGTCCCCACTGGTGGGCCTCGCCCCAGGCAACGGCATAATCAAGGTACCGCTTTTCCGGGTGAATCGCATGCAACGCCATCAACCCTTCGTAGTAGGTTGCGCGGGTCCAGATGTTGGAAGGCCTCACCCTGTTTCCCACGATGGGGGCTCCCGGATCGGGCCACTTCTGCATGAAATAGTCGTTGGCAAGCGTCATGTTTTTCAGTACACTTTCTTTGCCGGGCAGAAGTTGCGCCTGCGACAGGGTGGCCATTGTCATCGCCGACAGCAAAAGGAAAAGCTTGTTTTTTATCCGGATCATCGCTGTTTAATGTATTGTTATTGAATAATATATACTATAAGACCGGCTCCGGTTATTTCTGCCTATGGGTTTTGCAGGGAGGTGACGAACGAAGCCTTTCGCATTCGCCGTACCCTGCCCGTCACCGCCTGGTGCAATTAAGACAATCGAAATATAGTGAAAAAACGGGTTATTGCGGCATGGCACTTTTTGTGGGGTTGGTGCCTCAGTTGAAAACGAGCTTCAGCCGGTCGCCCTTTTTCATTTCGAGGGAAAGAAGGTCGCCCTCCCTGGCCGGGGTGGTGTTTTTCCCGTTGAGGGTGGCGCTGGCACCGGTGGTTCCCGCCGGCATATGCAGGCGCATTGGTCCGTCGCATGAAGCGTCGACGACGGCGTTTACCGCTTTGTTCTCCTTCCAGGCTGCCGAGACCGTGAATCCGCCGCGGGCCCGCATGCCCCTGAAGGAGCCCTCTGCGAACCGGTCGGGAAGGGCGGGAAGCAGATGGATGAAGCCGGCGTGGCTTTGCAGGAACATCTCGGCGATGCCGGCGCAGCCGCCCCAGTTGCCGTCCATCTGAAAAGGGGGATGGGCGCAGAAGAGGTTGGGGTAGGTTCCCCCCTTGGGGGTGTAGTTGTATCCGGCGTCGTACACCGGATCGAGAAGGTTGCGCAGCAGGGCGAAGGCGTGGTTGCCGTCGTGCAGCCGGGCCCGGAAATTTATCTTCCAGGCGCGTGACCAGCCGGTGCCGCCGTCGCCCCTGCGTTCCAGCGTTTTTTTGACGGCCTCCGCCAGTCCGGGGGTTTGCCCGGGGGTGATCTGGTTGCCCGGATGAAGTCCGTAGAGGTGGGAGGAGTGCCGGTGGTGGGGATCCTGCTCCTCGTATTCTTCGAGCCATTCCATGAGCCGGCCGTCGCTGCCGATGCGGTTGGGCGGCAGCTTGGCGGAGGCTTCGGCCAGCTGCCGGGTAAATTCCTCCTCTTCGCCCAGCAGGGCCGCCGCCGCCGCCGTATTCCCGAAAAGCTCCCTTATCAGCTGGTTGTCCATGGTCGATCCCATGCACACATGCACGGGCGTGCGCGTCCCCGGCATCAGGAAGGCGTTTTCGGGCGAGGTGGTGGGCGCCGTGACCAGCCAGCCCTCTCCGGGCTCAGGCACCAGCATGTCGAGGAAAAAGCGCGATGCCCCTTTCAGCACCGGGTATACCTCCCGCAGATAGGCGGTGTCGCGGCTGTAATCATAGTGTTCCCAGAGATGGGCGCACAGCCAGGCTCCCCCCGTGTTGGTAGCCCCCCAGGAGGGGTGCTCGCCGGGTGCCGTGAAGCCCCAGACATTGGTCATCATGTGGGCCACCCACCCCTCTGCATTGTAAAATATCCGCGCTGTCCGCGTTCCCGGCTCCACCAGGCTTTTTGTAAACTCAATCAGGGGCCGGTGCAGCTCGGCAAGGTTGGTGACCTCGGCGGGCCAGTGGTTCATCTGTACGTTGATGTTCAGGTGGTAATCCCCGTTCCAGGGGGTCTGCACCGTGCGCGCCCAGAGCCCCTGCAGGTTCGGCGGCAGAAGACCCGCATGGGCGCTGCTGATCAGCAGGTATCGCCCGTACTGAAAGTAAAGTTCCACCAGTCCGTTGTCGTCGGGATCCCCTGCAAAGGCCGCCAGCCGCTCCGGCGTGCTCAGGGCTTCCCTTTGCGGATTGGCGGACAGCGAAAGCTCCATACGGTCGAAAAGGGCTTTGTAGGCGGCCGTGTGCGCCCGCTTCAGCTTGGCATAGCTTTGCGACGTCGCCCGCTCCAGGGCTTGTCCTGCTTTTTCAATAAATCCGGGATTCTTATAATCGGTGGCCGCCGACACAACCAGCAGCAATTCGCTGGCGCCCTTCACCACCAGGGTGTTGTTCTCAACCGTCAGCTCTCCTCCCCGGTTCCTGGCCTCCACCAGTACCTGGTAGCGCATCCCTTTGCCGTCGGTGCCGTTTTCCAGCTGGCCGGCCATCGTCAGCCGGCTGCCTTCGGCGCAGGTTTCGTATTTTTCGGGCCGGTCGAGGCCTATGGTCACATTCACCTGCCCTTTTTCGCTGGCCCAGAGCCGGATAATGCCCACATCACCGGCAAAACTTACGAAATATTCCCGGTGGTGGGTTATCCCTCCTGCGGTATAACGGGTGAAGGCGGTGGCATTGTCGAGGTCCAGCCAGCGGCGGTAGTCTTCAGGGGGCGACAGGGTGTCGTTGTCGTACCGGAGGTGAAGGTTTCCCAGCACCTCAAAGCTTCCGTAGGGCACTTTGGCGCCCAGGCCGCGCCCCGACCCCGCCCCCTTGCATACAAAGGTGTTGTATACCAGCTCCTGGGCCTTGTCGTTTTTACCCTCGAAAAGGAGCCGCCGGATTTCAGGCAGGTGACGTGCCGCATCGGGATTGTCGGCATCCTGGACTCCTCCCGACCAGAGGGTGATGTCGTTGAGCACGATGGTCTCCTGTCCGGTCTGCCCGCCCGGCATCATGCCCAGGTGGCCGTTTCCCAGCGGCAGGGTAGCCTCCCAGATTTTGGCCGGTTCTTTGAACCAGATGCGGTACCGGGGGGATGGGGAGCTGCTTTCCCGGTCGCAGCCTGCAAACAGCAGAACACAGCAGGCCGCCGGGAGCAGCAGCACCCTGAAGCGGCGGAAAAAGGATTTCGGATGTTTCATGGTTTTTGCCTGTTGCTTTGTTGTTGAACCTACCGTTAATAAATGGCATTTTCCGGCTGCTGGTTTTCCCCTCTGGTTGCGCTGCAAGACGATGGGCCGCCCGGAACAGGAAAAACCGGCCATCTGTCCGGTGACCGGGGTGTCATTTCCGCAGGAGGGCGGCGGCGCACCACAGCACCGGGGCCTGGCCGTGAAAGTCGCCGGTGAGCTGCTGCCGGTCGAGGTAATACTGCCGGTCGTTTTTCTTGGCGGTTCCTTCGCAGATGCCGGTCACCTCTCCGTTTTCGTCGATGCGGGAGACCAGGGCCATCCAGCCTTTCCGCGCCGCCGGCGCATAGGTTTTGCGGTCGAGCCATCCCTCTTTCACTCCCGTGATCAGGGCGAAGGTGAACATGCCGGTGGAGGAGCTTTCGGGCCAGGAGCCGGGGTCGTCGACCAGCTGGCGCCACATGCCGCTTTCATCCTGGTACCGGAGCAGGGAGACCATCATGGTGCGGAAGCCCTCCAGGATGCGTGGCTTGTCGGGGTTGTCGCGGGGCAGGGAACGCAGCAGTTCGGCCATGCCGGCGGCCATCCAGCCGTTCCCCCGGCCCCAGAAAAGGGGCACGTCGGGGGCGTGGAAAAACAAACCGTTGGGTTGCTGCAGCGAATCAAGGTAGAAAACCATCTCACGGGCCGCCCGGTCGATGTAGTGCCGTTTGCCCGTCGCCCGGAAAGCCTGCGCCTGGAGCAGCGTGATCATGTACATGTCGTCGATCCAGAGCCTCGTCTGGGCAGTGAACCCCTTCTCATACCATTCCTCCCCCTCCTCCCCGGAGGCCGGTTTCTCCCATTGCCGGCCGGCGATGGACTGCCCCAGTTGCAGGTAGCGGGCATCGCGGGTTTGAAGATACAATTCCAGGGGTACAGCGCCGAAAACCGAATTGTCCACATGATCTGCCGGCGGCACCTTGGAAGCTTCCTCGGCCAGCAAAGGTTCAAACCGGGCGGCCAGCAGCTGGGCCAGCTCCCCGTCGCGGCTTTCCCGTGCAAAGATGAGCGCTCCGTACCAGGTGCAGGTTTCGGGATACCGGATGTGGGGGGTGGGCTGCAGATAGCCGCTGAAATTGCGGAAGGGCGAGGCCAGGTAGTTCAGGGTTACCCTTCTGCCGGTCTCCTGCGGCGAAAAACCCTCCGGCCACTGCGTCAGCATTTCCTTGCCGGATGGTCCCTCTGCCAGCGCCGGCAGGAAAAGCAGCAACCACGGAATCATCAACAGCGGCCCGGAATATCCCGGCCGGACAGGCATCAGCGCAGCTTGGTTTTTACGGAACATGGCAGTCCGGTATTATCAGGGGGTCATGCCCATGGCCCGGATATAGCCTTCGTTTTTCGTGCAGTTGGCAAACCGGCAGTTCTCCGCCAGGTCGAGCAGTGCCTTACGCGCCATTTCCTGCGGTGGCCGCGCCTCCCGGATCGCCTGGTAGCTGAGCCGGGGATGTTCGACAAAGGCGATGACCGAATCCCAGTTTTCGGGCGCCGCAAAAGTCACCACCGAACTGTGCCTGCCCATCTTCTTGTAAGGCCAGTAATGGTACCCGATGTTGTTTTTTTCCATCAGCCGGGTCCAGGCGGCGATCCACCGGTCGTTGTTCTCGCCCGTTTCCCCCATGTACATGGGCAGGTTGACGCTGTCGCGGAAATCGACGAAATCCTGGATGTTGGCCTGCAGCGTATCGGTCCAGTAACGGTGGCAGGTGTACATGATCTTGCCGTCGAATTTCGAATCGGTGAATACTATAAAATTACTGTTCCACTGGGCTCCTCCCAGCAGGATGATATGGTTCCGGTCGGCTTCGCGGATGGCGGCCACCGCCCTTTTGTAGAGGGGCTCCAGCTGCGGGTTGAGAAGGCTGTAATCCGCTTCGAAATGGGTGGCGATGGGTTCGTTGAGCAGGTCATAGCCCAGGATCACCGGTTCGTCGGCATAGTGCCGGGCGATTTTCTTCCAGACGGAAATGAAGAGTTCCTGGCTTTTTTCGCTCACCAGGAGCCAGGGGTAGCCATGGCTGTCGTCGATGTTGTCGCCGGTCTGGCCGCCGGGGGCGTCGTGCATGTCGAGGATCACGTAGAGGCCCGACTCGCGGCACCATTCCACCAGGCTGTCGAGGCGCCGGAAGCCGTCCTGCCCGGCTGTCAGCCCCATGTAGTCCTCATCGGTGAAGAGCTTGTAGTGAAAGGGCACACGGATGGAGTTCATGCCGGTGCTTTTTATGTAACGTATGTCCTCGCGGGTGATGTAGTTGTCCTTGAATTTTTTCCAGAATTCATCGGTGAAATCGGGGCCCACCATCTGGCGGAAAGCCTGGTCTATCATCCCGGCCGAGTTGGTGCGCCTGAAGAGGAACATGTAGCCTTCGGGATTGAGCCAGTTGCCGAGGTTGATGCCGCGGATGAAGAATTTCTCCCCCCCGGGGGCCAGCAGGTCGGGACCGCTGATGGTGATGAACCGGGATGGATCACCGGCTGTTGAGGTGCGGTCGCACCGGGAAAGGGAAAAAATGAGAAAGGCTGCCGCAAACGCCGCCGGGATCACTTTTTTCATGGCACTGCAGGTTTGATTGTGCAGTGCAAGGTAAAGAAAATTTCACGAAAATCAGGAGCCCGGTACGAGGTCCATGATTTTTCCGGAGATCTGCATCAGGGAGATCTCGGCCATTTTAGCCTGGTATTTCACGGAGATCAGCCGCTCCTCGGCGTCGAGGAGGCTCTTCTGCACCTCGCGTAGCTCCAGTCCGGCGAGGCTGCCCAGTTTATATCGCTCCAGGGCGATCTCCAGGTTCTCGCGGGCCACCTCCAGGTTTTGCTCCTCGAGGCGCAGCAACCGCAGGTTGTTTTCATAGCCGTAGTAAATGGTCAGGAGGTCGGCTTTCACCTGTTGTTCGATTTCGAGGTACTCCACCTGTCGGTTTTCCATCTCGATGCGGGCGTTGGTTTTCTCGCGCCTCCGGTTGAAGCCGTCGAAGAGGTCCATCCCCAGGGTAAGGCCGTAGCTCATGCCCCGCACCTGCTGGTTACGCAGCGATGAGGATTCGTATGCGTTGAAGCTGTGGTTGTATCCGGCGGAGGCGGTAAGGTAGGGGTATTCGCGCGAGGCAATGATTTTGTAGTCGAGGCCCGAGATGGCCTGCTTACGGCCGGCGATCAGCAGGCCGGTGTTGTCTTGCAGGGTGGCCTCCAAAAGCCCGGGATAATCCAGGTTTTCGTTGATGGAGATCGCCGTATCGATGGGAAGGATGCTTACTCCCGGGTCGCTTGCGGCCATCAGTTCGTTCAGGCGGATCTGCGAGGCGCGCAATACCTCTTTCTGCCGGTCGAGGCGGCTGCTGTCGGCGTTGAAGTATACCTTCGACTGCAGCAGGTCGAGTTTCGAGGAGGCTCCCAGCAGATAACGCTGCTCGTCGATGCGCACCCGCTCGCGCGACAGGGTGACCGCATAGGCCAGGTTGTCGTACATGCTTACCTGCTCCACATAATAGTAGTATTCTGAGGCAATCGAGGCCACCAGGTTCTCCATGGCCATCCGGGCGTTCAGAGCCCCCACTTTTTGAAGCTCCTCCAGCTTCTGGTAGGTTGTCTGCACCTGAAATCCCCTGAAAAGGGTCATCCCCAGGTTGACGCCTGCGTTGTTGGAAAGGTTGTGGATGCCTTTGGCGCTGTTCTCCCCGCCGTCGGAGAGCGACTGGGTGGTGGTGTTGAGGGTTCCTCCGAAACGGTTCGTGAAGGTTACCTCCGGCAGATAGCCCGCATTGCCCAGGGTAACGTTGTTGTCGGTGATTTCCTGGTTGTTGCGGGCCACCCGCACGTCGAAATTGTTCTCCAGCCCCCTGACGATGCACCCGCCAAGGTCGACGATTTCACTCCCGGAAGATCCGTTCTCCCAAACCGGACCGGTTTGTTGGCGGAGGGGGAGAGCGGAACCCCTGTTTTGGCCGGCCATAAATGCCGGCAGCAGCAGGAGGCAAAACGCCATGCCGGTGGCTGCTGTCTTCATTCGAGTTATCATGTTCCTTGCGAAGTTACACTTCCGGGCTGCCGGGCAGGATTCCGGAGGCCTCCCGCGCGTTGTCCGGATTTTTGGATTCACTGGAGATGTAGAGGTATATGGCAGGCACCACGTAAAGGGTGAGAAAGGTGGCCAGGGTGAGGCCCCCGACCACGGCGATACCCATGGCGACGCGGCTCTGGGCGCCTTCGCCCCAGCCCAGGGCCAGGGGGAGAATTCCCAGGATGGTGGAGAGGCTGGTCATCAGGATGGGCCGGAAACGGGCTGCCGAAGCATAACGGATGGCTTCGGCCTTGGTCATGCCGGCTTCCTTGCGCTGGTTGGCAAACTCAACGATCAGGATCCCGTTCTTCGATACCAGTCCGATCAGCATGATGATCCCGATCTGGCTGAAGATGTTCATGGTCACCCCGAAGTACCACATGAAGAGCAGGGCGCCGGTCAGCGCCAGGGGTACCGTCATCATCACGATCACCGGGTCTTTGAAGCTTTCGAACTGGGCCGAGAGAACCAGGAAGATAAGGACGATGGCCAGGACGAAGGCGAACATCAGGCTGGAGGAGCTCTCCATGAAGTCCTTGGAGTCGCCGGCCAGGGCGGTGCGGAAGGTGTCGTCGAGCACTTCGGAGGCTATCTTGTCCATCTCTTCGAGGCCCTGGCTGATGGTCCTCCCTTCGGCGAGACCCGCGGAGATGGTGGCCGCCACAAAACGGTTGTAACGGTAAAGCTGCGGCGGGGCCGTGGTCTCCCTCAGGGTGACGAAATTGTCAAGCTGGATCATCTGACCGGTGTTGCTGCGGACGTACAACGACTTGAGGTCAAGCGGTTTGTTGCGGTCCTGCCGCGCCAGCTCCCCGAAGATCTGGTATTGTTTGCCGTTCATGATGAAGTAGCCGAAGCGCTGTCCGCTGAGCGCCAATTGAAGGGTCTGCCCGATATTCTGGGTGGAGACGCCCAGCAGGTTGGCCTTGTCGCGGTTGATCTCGATCTGAATTTCAGGCTTGGTGAATTTCAAATTGACATCGGCCATCACAAAGGTGGGATTGTCCTGTACTTTGGCCATGAATCCGGGAAGGATCTCCCGCAGCTTGTCAATGTTGGGGGCCTGGAGCACATACTGGATGGGCATCCCGGCGCGGCGTCCCCCGAAGGTGGAGGTCTGCATGACGTTGGAGCGGGCCCTGGTCTTTTTGCGCAACTCCCGCGTCAGCTGGTTGGCGATCTCCTGCTGGCTGCGGTCGCGCAGGTCGGGTTCCACCAGCACGATACGCACAAAACCCCCGCCGCCCCGGATCATCGTGGTCACCTTGTCCCGCTCCGGGATCGTTCTCTCCACCACCGAGGCCAGATCCTCCACATAGGCCAGATTGTATTCGTAGGTGGAGCCTTCGGGTGAAGTGACGTTGATATTCATCTGGGAGCGGTCTTCCAGCGGAGCCATTTCTGCCGGAATCACCTTCCATAGCAGATATATAATCCCGAAAGCCCCCACAAGCACCGCCAGGGCGATCTGTTTCTTCCCGAGGAAACTGTTGAGGGAGTTCTGGTATAGGGTGTTAAGCCATACAAAAAACCTTTCCGACACATTGTAGGCCTTGCTCCGGGTATGCCGGGTCTTGAGCAGCTTGGTCGACAACATGGGGGTCAGCGTCAGGGCTACGAACGAAGAGATGGTCACGGCGCCCGCAATGACGATGCTGAACTCCCGGAAAAGACGCCCGGTCATCCCCTCCAGGAAAACAATGGGGATGAATACCGCCACCAGGGTGATGGTCGTGGCGATGATGGCGAAGAATATCTCATTGGCCCCCTTGAGCCCGGCTTCCAAAGGGGTCATCCCCTGTTCGATCTTCACGTATATGTTCTCCATCATCACAATGGCGTCGTCGACCACCAGCCCGATAGAAAGCACGATGGCCAGCAGGGTGAGCACGTTGATGGTGAAGCCGGCCAGGTACATGATGAAAAAGGAGCCCACCAGGGAGACCGGGATCACGATGATGGGTATCAGGGTGGTACGCCAGTCGCGCAGAAAAAAGAAGATGATAAGCACCACCAGCGCGAAGGCCATATAGATGGTTTGCATCACCTCCCGGATGGAGGAACGGATGTATTTTGTATTGTCAAAACCCACGTCGATGACGACATCTTCGGGAAGGTCTTTTTTAATGTAATCCAGCCGGTTGTAAACTTCGTCGACGATATCGATGTGGTTGGCGCCCGGTTGGGGGATAATGATGGTGGCCACCATGGGGATGCCGTTCATCTTCATGATGCCGCGGAGGTCTTCAGGGCCCAGTTCAGCGCGGCCTATATCGCGGACCCTCACGAGCTGTTCGCCCACCTGGCGGATGATCAGGTTGTTGAATTCGGCGGGGGTGGTCATCAGCCCCAGGGCACGGATGGTCAGCTGGGTGGTGTTGCCCTCGACGCTTCCCGCCGGAAGCTCCACGTTTTCGCGGAGGATGGCGTTGCGCACGTCCAGGGGGGTCATCTGGTAACCCGCCAGTTTGGCAGGGTCGAGCCACAGCCGCATGGCATACCGTTTTTCGCCCCAGATCTGCACGGCGCTCACCCCCGAAATGGTCTGCAGCTGCTCCTTGAAGGTTAGGTCGGCGATCTCGGAGAGCTCCAGCAGGGTACGCTTGGGGCTCTTGACGGCGATCATCATGATGGGGCTGGCGTCGGCGTCGGCCTTCGACACGGTAGGCGGGTCACAGTCACGCGGCAAAAAACGCTGCGCCTGGGAAACCTTGTCGCGTACGTCGTTGGCGGCCGTTTCCATATCGACCGACAACTCAAATTCCACGCTGATGCTGCTGAATCCCTGGCTGCTGCGGCTTGTCAGCGTGCGGATCCCCGGAATGCCGTTGATCGACTGCTCCAGGGGCTCGGTGATCTGGGTCTCGATCACATCGGAATTGGCTCCCGGATAGGAAGTGCTCACCGAGATGATCGGCGGGTCAACGCTGGGAAACTCCCTGACCCCCAGATAGGTAATGCCTATCCCCCCGAAAAGGAGAATCACCAGGGAGAAAACCGTGGCCAGAACAGGCCGCTTTATACTGGTCGATGCAAGACTCATGGGGCCGGGATTTCAGGATTCGTACCGTTCAGCGGGGCGGCAACCGTTTGGTTCGTCACCAGCGTGTCGAGCTGTACCGGCAACCCCTGCCGAAGCTGTAAAATGGCGGTGGTCAGCAGGGTATCCCCGAAGTTCAGCCCTGAATGTACCTGCACATGCGACTCGGTGCGCAGACCTATGTTAATCATCCGCATCTCGGCTCTGCCCCCCTTAAGGATGAATACCCGCTCTCCTTCCATCTCGGCGATCACTGCCTCCGTAGGAATGGAAATGGCTTCGGCAATTTCCGACAACTGGGCTGTTATTCTCCCGAAACGGCCCGGCTTCAGCTCGTTGTTGCGGTTGGGGTACAGCGCCCTGACCGCGATCATCCGCGTGTCGACGTTCACCTTGGGGTCTATGGCATACACATTGGCGGTAAACGTCCGGTCCACCCCGTCGACACGGAAGGTGATGGGAAATCCCGGAGTAATTTCGCCTGCGTAGCGTTCCGATATTGAAAACTCAATTTTCAGGGGGCTGGTTTTAACCAGCCGCACAATTTTGGTCTGGGTGGTGGCGAAGGCGCCTTCACTCACCAGGCGGAGACCTACGATCCCGTCGAAGGGCGCCCGCAGTTCGGTTTCGGCAATGCGGGCTTCCACCAGCAGGATGTCGGCTTCGATGGCCTGTAATTCCGTGGCCACCTGGTCGTAGCTCTCCCGGCTCACGGCATCGCGGTCCAGAAGCTGCCGCGCCCGGAATTCCTTCTCCTCGGTCAGTTTTTTCTGGGCCTGCAACTTCAGCAGCTGTGCCTGCAACGGCCGGTCGTTGATCTTGGCCAGCAGCTGCCCCTTCATTACCCTGGTGCCCTCCGAAAAATGGATGGCAACGATCTTTCCGGAAGTCTCGAACGACAATTCAACTTCCTCATCGGGCAGCAGGGTGCCGTTGCTGTATATGAGGTCGTACATCCGGGTGGGGACGATCACATAGCCGCTGGCCAGCGTCGCCTGCTGGCCCATGCCGCCCCGCATTCCGGAACCCCCCGGTCCGCCTGCAAACCCTCCCGGAGCCCCCGCGGCACTCTCTTTTTTCAGCATCGGCTTCACCTTCGGGTAAAATATGATCACTGCCACTGCCAGGGTCAGCAAAACCGCCATGGAAATCCGGAAAACTCTCTTATTTGCTGCCATATTTTCCTTTTGTTATGTAACCAGCCTTCTTGAAAAAGGTTCATCTTTTTTTGACTGGAAATCCGCCGTAAAGTTAAATGCCGTTTTTTAATTTTTTCCCTTTTTCATGCAGGAAAGGAAATTGCCGAAACTCGGCGAAATACGGAGTTTTCCACCCGTGGGAGCTGTTCCAACGCCCATCCGAAGAAAAAAAACGATATATTTCGCTGTTTATCGCATGATCGGCGCATGAGGTTTCTTTGCCTTTTTCTGTTTGTGGCCGGACTGGCACTTTCGGGGCCTGACCCCTGCCGGGCCGGTAACCTGAAATGCAACCGTACCACCGAGGGGACCGAATTCTGGTTCGGTTTCATGGAGGGGAGGGATCAGAATAGAGGCCATTCCCTGCAGATCACGGTAACCTCGCGCAAAACAAGCACTTTCGAAATTTTTCTGGGGAAATCGACCGTTCCGTATGGGGGAAGATATACCGTGGAAGCCAACGGTTCTGTGCGGGTGGAAATCCCCCTTTCCCTGGCCGAAGCCACCGGCTCGGATTCGGTCCAGGAGAAGGCCGTCCATCTGGTGGCCGAGGATTCGGTGAATGTGTATGCCTTGAACTGGGCATATAATTCCTCGGATGCGGCGGTCATTTACCCCTCCCGGTCGCTGGGCAGGGAGTATTTTGCCATGTGCTACACCCCGCATGTTCATTCTGAACCGGAGCATGGCCGCAATTCGGAATTCCTGGTGGTGGCTTCCGAAGATTCCACCAAAGTGGAGATCACCCCCTCCGTGGTCACCGCGGGGCTGAAACCGGCCGGCGTTCCTTTTTCAGTGGTGCTGAACAAAGGGGAGGTGTACCAGGTCCAGTCGCTCAACCGGAGAAATCTGGCCGGGCAGGGCGACCTGACAGGCAGCTTCATCCGTTCCGGTAAGCCGGTGGCTCTCTTTTCCGGCTCCCTGAGCACCACCATTCCCCTGACGGCTCCTAAGGGCGGCTGGGACCACCTCTACGAGCAGATGCCCCCGCTCGACGCCTGGGGCCAGGAATACTATGCCGTACCTCTCCAGACCCGGATGATGGATTATTACCGCATCATGGCGGCCGAGGACAGTACCACCGTGTATGCCGGTGGAAACGCCTATCTCCTGAACCGGGGCGAATGGCGGGAGTTCTCCTGGAGCCGCCCGGCCCAGATCCGTTCCGAAAAACCAATCCTGGTAGCCCAGTACAGCCAATCGCAAAGCAACGACGGGATAACCAACGCCGATGGTTTCATGGTGCTGCTCAGCCCGGTGAGCCAGGCGAAAAACGATGTCACCTTCGAGGCGCTGAGCGCAACGCAGTCGTCCGTCAACCAGTTCCATGTCAACATTGTGATCCCCTCCTCCGAAACCGGCAATATCCTTCTCGACGGGCAGCTGGTGACCGGTTTTCTGCCCTTCCCTGATGATCTCAGGTTCTCCTGCAAGCAGCAGAAGCTGACCGCCGGCACCCACAGGCTGGTTTGCCGGAATCCTGCGAGCGGTTTTGTAGCCTATGTGTATGGGTACGGCGGAAACGAAGCCTTCGGGTATGGCGTGGGCTTCAACCTCAACCTCACCCTGGAGCTCAGCGAAAGCCTGAAAATGTGGCCCCACCTGCATGCCGGCGGCGACAGCCTGGTCATCTGCCGCGGCGAGTCGGTCAAGCTGGACGCCGGCCCCTTTTTCGACTTTTATGAGTGGAACACCGGCTACACCGAAAGGGCCATCCAGGCGCGCCATGATTCGCTCTATGCCGTTACCGCGCGGACCGTCGACGGTTGTGTCCTCCGTGATTCGATAACCATTTCTGTGAGAGACCCCCGCACCGGCATAGGACCCGACATCGCCCGCTGTCCGCCCTATTCCCTCCGACTCGACGGCGGCGAAGGATTTACCGGCTACCTATGGAATACCGGCGAGCGAACCCGGACCATCACCGTGGATGCCTCCGGAGGCTATGACGTCAGAGCTTACGACGCCTATGGCTGTGAAGCCCGCGACACGATGGTTTTCACCCTTTTCCCGGTGCCGGACATTGAGCTTCAGGTCAGCCCTCTGGTTTGCGGATCACTCGAAAACCATGCCGGGGTGCTGCTGACCGGAGGGGGAGCGGAGCCCCCGCAGCCGGCTTCCTGGCGCTGGGACAGCGACCGGCCCGGGGAACTGGCATTTTCGGACAGCTCGGCCACTGCAGCCCGCTTTACAGCTGAGAAATGGGGCATTTACCGCATCCGCTACAGCCTGACCACCCCCGACGGTTGCACGGCAAGCGACAGCAGCCTCACTGCGCTTTATCCGACACCGTCGTCGCAGATCGAAACCCTGGACCCCGGGGAATGCGGCGCCTATAACCGGGAGGTGGTCTACCGCGGCAACGCCACGGCGGCGGCCCGTTTCCACTGGGATTACGGAGGCCTGGCCGTGATCGATTCCACTTCGCCCTACCGCAGGGTGGTTTCCCTGGGCACCAGCCAGTCCAAACCCTACCTCTCCCTCATGGTCGGGGAAAACGGCTGCTTCAGCGATACCACCCGCCTTTTCATCGGCGCCAACCCTGATTTTGTCATGGACACCCGCGACAGCAGGGGCTGCGACTCGGCCACCATTGCCTTTTCCGGCCGGCTGGGACTGGCCGACCCCAACCTCGATTTCCTGTGGCACTTCGGCGACCGCTCGGCCGACAGCACCAGCGCCTTGCAGAACCCTCTCCACTGGTATGCCGCACCGGGCAGCTATGCCGTCAGCCTGTCGGTCGTCAACAGGGTCACGGGCTGCCGGATCGGCTTCACAGTCGATAACATGGTGAGGATCGTGCGCACACCCCTGGCGGCCATCGCCGTCGATTCCGCCGCCTGCCATGGCGACACCCTTACCGTATCCTATCCCGGTTACAAAGACTCCACGCTCTGCTACTGGGATTTCAGGGGGGCCACACCAGTCGTTCAGGAGAAAGGTTTCGCACGGATATTCCTCGATGATCCGACGGCCACCCTGGAGCTCCGCGCCGGAGAATCGGGTTGCGTCAGCAAACCGGCCGTGGCTGCCGTCAGACGAAAACCGAGGTTCGGTTTTACCGCCGACCCGGCCGAAGGATGCCAGCCTCTCTCCGTCTCCTTCACCGCTCAGGGAGAGGATGAAATGCTGGAATACCTCTGGATGGTTGCAGGGGTCCGGGTGCCGGGACCCAATGCCGCGCCGCTGTTTGAAACAGCAGGCCTCCATGGTGTGACCCTCATGGCCCGGTCCGGGGAAACCGGCTGCAGCGATACCCTTGTGCGGGAAGAACTGGTCAGGGTTTTCCCGAAACCTACCGCCGCTTTCGACGTCGATTACCCGGTGGCCCTGCTCGGCCAGTCGAACCTCACCTTCGCGAACCGGTCACTTCTGGCCGAAAACCATCATTGGGATTTTGGCGACGGAGGCGGCTCGGCCGCCGCATCACCGCATCACCGGTACCGGGAAACAGGGCTTTTCCCGGTTACCCTGGTGGCCGGCAGCAGCCATGGCTGCCTGGATACAGCTTCCCGGCAGGTGGAAATCCTGCCTTTCGACCTGTACGCTCCCAATGCTTTCCGGCCTTCCAGCGACATCCCCGGAAACCGGCTCTTCCAACCCGTCCTGTCGGGCGCCGACCCGGCCGCTTTCCGGCTGCGCTTGTACAACCGCTGGGGACAGCCTGTCTTTGAGAGCCGCGATCCCCGGGAAGCCTGGGACGGCAACCTGAAAAACGGGAAAGCGGCTCCTCCGGGAAATTATATCTGGAGCGTCGAATACACCGATGTCCAGGGTTTCCCCCATACCCAGCAGGGGCAGGTGCTGCTGATCCGGTAAATGGCCGCCGGGTAATCACGACATCGGATGGAAAACTTTTCCTGCGGCACCTCTTCCTGCCCCGCCACCCGCAGGTTCGCGGCGCCAGGGTGCGGTAATGCCGGACTGCCGGCAGATCCCCTTCCGAAGGAAAGGGATTTCCGGGCCTCCCGGCCTGATCATTCGCCTAAATAGTCGTGGTAAGGCTGGTAAAAGGGAAAGGCCGACTGCTTGTGAAAATCTTTCAGCAAAAAACCGAGCGAGAACTCATGGGCGCCCCCCGGACCGGTGCCCAGCCCCGAAATTGTGAAGTCGTAACTGTAGGTGATGTGCCACCGTTTTTTCATGAAGCCGGCCAGAATGACCAGGGCATCGTAATGAAAGGCGAAGTCCTGGCGGAGCCACAACCCCCCCGTGAGCCCCCGGAAGTCGGCCAGCAACCCGTAGCTGAACTGCCGGTAAATTCCCTGCTGCATCAGGATGACCTGGGGCAGGACATCAAAGCTTTTCCGCCAGTGGTCATTGATGCGGACGGGAAGCCTGGTCCCGAAATGGAGCGTGTATTTTCGCTGGAGGGTGCCTCCTCCCTCCGGGTCGCGGTACCAGCCCTGGCGGGGCTCCCCCAGGTGATGGATGGCAGCCCCGGCAAACAAACGCTCCCCGAATAGCAAAACCCCCGTCGCGTAGTCAAAAAAATGGAACGACAGGCTCGCGGGAGGATTTTCCGCGGTGACCCCGTGGACACCCCCGTAGCGGTCCAGGTTGTCGGGAAAGACCAATTCCCCCCAGCGAAGGGCATGATGCCGGTAGCCTGCCTGCAGCGCCCCGGAGAGAAACAGCGATTTCCGCAGCCTGACCACAGGGGCGTACATGATATTTAACTGCCATGCATCCATCAGGTTGGCCGCCTGGCCATCGCGCACCAGGTTGATGCCGGCACCGCCCTTCAGCCGCTTCGATGGAAAATCAAAGGCTGCGCTTTGCGTGACATAGGCATCGGGCATCGAAGGCCATTGGTCACGATATTGCAGCGTGACGCGGGGTACCTCCAGGGTGCCCGCAAAGGCGGGATTGAGATACAAGGGATTGGAATAGAACTGCGAAAACCCCGTATCCTGGCACAGGGCCGAAACCGGCAGGCAGAGCAGGAGTAACAAGCTGGTCCGGAATGGTTTCCCTGGTTTCAACAATGCGGCGGTTATCGGTTTAAGACATTACAACGAACCCTGTCGTACCGGTCGGCCGGAAAACCGCAAGGCAGGCTGCAAAACGGGGTGTCGCCTGAAAAGAATGCAGGGCTTGGCGCTGGCCTTGCCGACATTCCGGTTCACGGTAGCGGAACCGAAATGCGGGCCGTCCTGAAAACGACGGAAAGATAGCAAATTGAAGGGATGACTGCAAATATCCCTTGCATGCCTGATGCCCCGGATCGGCGTGCACTCTGACGACGGTGTTCCTTAACCGGCTCGGCTATTTCCCCCGTGTCGGCCGCCGGAAATTTCCTCCCGCCTTCCTGGTGTGCCGGAAACCTGCGCTATCTGCCGGCGGCTCTTTCTGGCCCGGAACGGAAAGCCGGAAGAGTCCTGCTTTACAGCAACCAGGGAAAAACCGCCCTCCGGCCGGGGGGATAGCCGGGAAACCGCTCCCTGTACCAGCGGTGGTGGTTGAGCGCCCGCGGCACCAGGTTGCTGAAGGTCCAGATAAAAAAGGAGAGAGCCGGCAGGCTGAAGCAAAACAGGGCGTAACCTCCCCATTCGATGATCTCGCCCAGGAAATTGGGGCAGGAAACAAGTGTAAAAAGACCGCCCTCCGGGATTCCGTAGGCTTTGCCGTTTTTTTTGCGCATCCGGATCAGGGTTTCGTCGGAGGCCAGGTTGATGGCCATGCCTGCCGCAAACAGAAGCAGCCCCGCCAGGGAGGAGGGGCGGGCGAGCCAGCCGGGACTGTCGTAAATCTGCAGGTTGCCGTGCGAATAGCCCAGGAGAAAGCCGTTGACGGTGTTGAAAAAAACGGCCATCAGGGCAACAACCAGGGGCATCCGTTTTCCACGGGTGCGGATGCGGAAGGGATACACCAGCGAACGGTTGGCATAATGGAGAAGAAAAAGTCCGGCGGCAATCCACAGGACGCTGTTTTTTTCCGTATTTCCCCGCAGGAAAAACCAGAGGAACACCGCCGGGGCGGTAGTCTCCATCAGAAACCAACCCCACCGGTTGGGAATGGTGATTCCCCAGCCGGAGGAGGAATGCCTTCCATAGGGGGCTTTCACCCGCAGGAGGATGAGGAAAAGGAGCAGGGCAACGGCGCACCAGCCCAGCACCAGCAGGTTGAAGGTTTTTTCTTCCATCAGAGGTAATGATTTTCTTTGAACCATTGAAGGGTGTCGCGGAGGGTTTCCGGAAGGGGCCGGGGAATGAATCCCAGGATGCGGGCGGCTTTTTCGCCGGAAATGGCGGTATGGCCGCGGGCCATGGTCCGGAGTGAGAAGGCGGTATACAGCGGGGTTTGCCGGGTGATGCGGGCATGGGCGTTGAGGAAGGGGGCGCCGGCCATGGCCAGCCATAACGGCAGCCGCAGCCTGGGTGCCGGATGGCCTCCCAGCCGGGCAATCTCTCCGGCCAGGTAGTGCAGCGAATGCCAGTGGCCGGGCAGGAGGTAGCACTCGCCGCTGCCTCCGTCGGTCATCGCCCGGAGGGCCGCCCCGCACACATCGCGGACATCCACCCAGTAAAAGCCCCCGGGAACCAAAGCTGGATTCTGACCCCTGTAAAAGCGGAGGATGGCGTTTCCCGTGAGCGAAGGCCTGACATCATAGGGGCCTACCACCGCTGCGGGATTCAGCACCACCACCTCCGGGCCTCCGGGAAGCCCCGCCAGCATCAGTTGCTGGCTCAAAGCCTTGGAAAGGTCGTACGACGCAGAACTGCCCTCCGCCGGTTCCGCAGATTCATCGAGCACCTCTCGTGCCGGGTCGTTGCGGTAAGCCTGCACCGAGCTGAAATGGACAATCCTCCGCACCCCGGCCCGGGCGGCAGCCTGCAGCAGGTTGCGGCTGCCCTCCAGGTTGAGGGCCACACACGCCGGATCGCGACGCCGGATCGTCACCGCCGCCGCCAGATGGAAAACTACCTCGCAGCCCCGGCACAACCTGAACAACGTCTCCGGCGCCAGAACATCGCCCTTTACGCTTTCCAGCGGCAACCCCTCCAGACCGGTTGCCTGGCGGCGCACCAGCACCCGCACCCGGTGGCCCTGCGCCGCCAGCATCCGGCACAGGTTGACGCCTATGTGGCCCGTGGCACCGGTGACCGCAATATCCATTTCCCTCTCTGCCATGCCCTTTTCATGCCGGTCCCTGCCGGCAGCCGTCCTGCCGCAAATCGACTATCCGTGTCCGTTGAAAAAAAGGTACAACATCACCATCACCACGATCAGGGTGATCCAGGGTATCAGCACCCGGCGTCCGGATTTCGGAAGGATGCCGTAATCCAGTGTGTTCCGGCTTTCCCCCTGCGGTCCGTAACGGGAAACCAGATAGGCAACAGCGGAAAGAAGTACGAACAAAATAAAGGAGAGCAGCAGGAAATGAGGCCAGAAGTGATATGTTTCGTCGGGAAACACCCACAGGTACAGAATTCCGGTGCCGATGCTGAAAATTGTGCCGGCAGAAAGGATGAGGTTGGCGGCCCGGGTGGTTGTTTTTTTCCAGAGCACCCCGAACAGGAAGACCACCGACATGGGCGGCGCCAGGAAACTCAGTATGGCCTGGAAAATGTCGAACAGCTTCAACCCCCGGATGCTGCTGATGGCCAGGGTGAGGAAAATGGCCAGCAGGGCGCCTGCAAAGGTGACCAGCCGGCCGATGCGGACCACCTCTTTGGGCGTCGCCGCAGGTTTGTATTTCTTGACGTAAATGTCGACGGTGAAGACGGTGCTCAGGGAATTGAGCGCCGAATCGATGGTGCTGACAAGGGCGGCAATCAGGACGGCCATCACCATCCCGACCATGCCGGTGGGAAGCAGCCGGGTGACCATGGTCATATAGGCCTCATCGGGATTCTTTAACCCCGGGAAAAGCACAAAACAGGTGATCCCGGGAATGATAAAAAGGGCAACGTCGAGAATCTTCAGCCAGCCGGTGAGGTTGGCGCCCAGCTGGCCCTGCCGCAGGTTCTTGGCTCCCAGCACCGACTGCACCATCGACTGGTCGGTACACCAGAACCAGACCCCCATCACGGGATAGCCCAGGAGGATGGCCAGCCAGGGATAATTGGGGTCGTCGAGGGGAAGAAACATGTTCCAGTATCCGGGGGGTGTCTTTTCGTAAATGGCCATGGGGCCTCCGGCTTCGATCACCCCGGTGAGGGTGAGTATCAGGGAGACCACGATCAGCAGGAGCATCTGGAAAACATTGGTGTAGGCAATGGCCTTCAGTCCGCCGGCAATGGTGAAGAAGGCCGAGATGACCACCAGCACCAGCACCGACAACCAGATGGGAAGGTTCAGGATCTGCCCCACGAGGATGCTGCCGGCAAAAAGGGTGAGCGCCAGCCAGGAGATCAGGACGGTGGCGATGGTGTACCATGCGAGGATGTTGCGTGTCGACGGTCCGAACCGTTTACCCATGAATTCGGGCAGCGTCTGAACACCGGCCCCCAGGTAGCGCGGTGCGAATACCACCGCCAGCAGAAAAATGAAGGGAAAGGCATACCATCCGAAGTTGCCGGCCACCACCCCCGTGGTGTAGCCGATGCTTGCCGATGCCACCAGCATGCTCGGCCCCACGTTGGTTCCCCACATGGTAAATCCGATGCTTTTCCAACCCAGGGAATGACCCGCCAGAAAAAGGTTCCCCTCCCTGACCCTTTTTCTGCCGAAACTGGCCCAGTATCCCAATCCGATCAGCACGGCCAGGTAGAGGCCCACCACCGCAAAATCGAGGGTGTGCAGATAACTGTGTATGTTTTCCATGCGCGTTGGTTTGAAGTGTTTTGCCGCCGGCTTCGTTGATTGCGGATGCCCGGGTTACCGTACGCCGGTCACCGGTAATGGTCTGCAATTCTGAGGGCGGCCTCTATCTCTTTTTCATTTTTGAAATCCATCAGGATGTTCAGGCCCGCAGGGCCAACGCTGTCGAGCAGCGGTTCCAGCTGCCCCGGAGTCACCCAGCAGGGCATCACCGCTTTGCCGGCCTTGCGGATTTTCCGGTACAGGTCGTACCAGCAGGGATCTCCGCCCTGGGGTTCTCCGGCGCCGGGTGTCCACTGGACGGCATTCAGCTCTCCGATCTCCAGCACCGCCTCCAGGTGGCGGATGGCTCCCACGCCGTCGAGGTGATAAAGGGTGTAGTCTATCTTCCGGCACTGTTCCCGCAGGCAGGGCAGCGCAAAACGGCGGAAATCCTCCTCGGAGATCATGACAGAGATGTCGCACTGGAGTTTGGATACCGTGCCCGGGCCCCAGATGGAAAAATAGCAGAACGCCATCTCGTCGCCCTCGCGGATGATGTCGTAGATCCGGTCGAACACTTTGAAATAGGCCTCGTTGACCTTCCGGAGCTCTTCTTCGAGCTCTTCGGGCTGCAGCAGCATGTCCATGAGCACTGCGGGGGTTCCGCGGAGCGAGGCCAGCACGTCGAGGCCTTCGACCAGGTCGGGGCACCCTACATAGTAGCGGCCTTGCGACAAGCGCTTGCAGGCCTGCAGCAGGTCGAGGTGCAGCTGCCACCAGGGGTTGCTTTCGTCAACTTCAAGCGTGAGCTTTTCATCGCCGGAGTGCCTGATCCAGATGGTGTCGGAGCCCGGCTCAAGACGGGCACCCAGGATGGCGGCCAGGGAACCGGGCCCCAGGTGGGTGTTGGCCACCGGCAGAATGTCGGCCTTTAAAGAGCTGCGCGAAAGGGTATGGTGCAGGTGGACGGCACGCCACTGAGGGTCGAACCAGTACTGGCTGATATCGCGCGCCGGCAGGGGTGCTTCGGTCTCCTCGTGGGGCGGCCCCTCTTTGGGCAGATGCTCCCACATGCTCAACACCAGTCCTTCGCCTTTCCACCAGCTGAGATATCGCTTTTGGGAGGTTTCCAGGTTTTCTTTCCAACTTTTCATATCCTGTTGTATTGTTTAGTAGAGGCCGGGCGGCTCTCCGCGACAGCGGCCAACCATTCCTTCATTTCCACAAAGGCCCCAGAATACTGCCTGCCAGTCCGGGGTAGCGGCTGTCGAACCGTATCGCCGCGACCCGGCTGAAATCCATCTCTCCCGTGTGCTGCACGGGAAGGGGATAGACCGGCAGGGTGGCCCCGTAGCGCACCCATACGGGCATCTCCTCCAGGGGGCAGTGAAAATCGCGGAGCCAGCGGCCTCCCCGTTGGGTTTTTCCGCTGAAGAGGTTCACCCACCGGCCCGCCGGAAGGTATACATCCCTTGTATTCAGGCTGTTCATCACCGGTGCGACCAGGAAATCGTCGCCGAAATAATACTGGTCGTCGATGTGCCAGCAGAGGGGATCGCCGGGATGGTGGAAAAGCAGGGCCCGCAGGAGGGGGTACCCCGTACGGGTAGCTTTCCGGCTCTGTTCCAGCAGCCAGGGGATCAGGGCATAACGGAGCCTCAGCCATTTCCGCACGGCCGCCGACACTTCCGGGAATTCCCATGGTTCCCGTTTGGAGGTTCCGTGGTAGCGCAGATGGGAGGTGAAAACCCCGAACTGGGTCCAGCGAAGGTAGAGGTCGCCGGGGATCACCGAATTCATAAAATCGGGGACTCCGTGAAAGCCGGGAACATCATGGCTCCAGAAGGCAAATCCCGACAGGCCGAGATGCAGACCTCCCCGGAGGCTGCCGGCCATGCCATCCCAGGAACAGGCCGCATCGCCGCCCCAGTGAAGGGGATAGCGCTGGCACCCCGCCCAGGCGGCACGGGCCCAGACGATGCCCTCGCCGGTAACCGCCCGGGTCACCTCAAAGGCGGCCCGCTGGTACAACAGGGCATACAGGTTGTTGAGCCGCTCCGCCTCCATTCCCCTGTAGTCCGCATCCAGGTGGATCTCCTCCCCGAAATCGGTCTTGATGCAGGCCACCCCCATTTCCAGCAGCGACCGCAGCAAACCCTGGTACCAGGCGGTGGCCTCCGGGTTGGTGAAATCGATCGTCCCCGCATAATCCAGGGCGCTGAAATTCGAACCTCCCTGCTTTCCGGTTTTTTTGGGGATCCCCACGTATCGGTTCCGCAGCGCTTCGTCGTGCTGCTCGGCCTCCCGGGCGATGTAGGGCATCTGCCACAAGCTGATGCGGAAGCCCATTTCACGGAGGCGGCCGATGAAACCGGGGGGGTCGGGAAAACGTTCCGCGTTGAACTTCCACTCGCACAGCCAGTCTTTGCGAAACCATCCCGTATCCAGGTGGATCACGTCGCAGGGGTAGGCTTCCTCCCGCAGCCGGCGGCAGATTCCGGTCACCTCGTCCGCTGAGAAATAACTCATCCGGCTCATCCAGGTGCCGAAACTCCAGAGGGGAGGCATGGCCGGAAAGCCGGTAAGCTGCCGGTAGCCGGATAAAAGTTCGGCGGGGGTGTCTCCCCCGATCAGAAACAGGTCGAGTACCGGCTCTTCGGCCAGCAACTGCACCGAACGGGTGGAGTGGTGCGCCAGCGAAATGCGGCAGTATGCCGGGGTGTGCAAAAACACCCCAACCATCCGGCTGGACATATAAAAGGGTATGTTCTTGTAAGCCCTCCGGTTATTGACACCCTGGGCATCCTGGTTTTTAAGCCGGAACGACTGCCCCGAGAGGTCCATTTTCGCAAACCGCTCCCCCGTGCCGGCAAACCGCTCATCCGGTGAAGCTCCGAACGACAGCGTCACCCGGTCGCACCTCCCCTTCTTTTCGACATAGGCCAGGGGAAAGGCCTCCTGCCTGGCCGGAAAAAACTGGTCGCAGGCGCTCAGACCAATCTCCCTTTTTCCATCGGGGAAAAAGGAAAGCCGCAGCGTCTCTTCGGGCGGGGGTACCAGGTCGCTCCAGGGCTCGGTGGCAGGGGTCCGCAGATCCAATACCGCGCGCACCCTGCCGGCGGGATCCTTCCAGCGCCATTCCTCCGGCTCCCTGACAAGCTCCAGGGAAACCGGCACCAGCGATTCGTCGATCTGCAGCATGGGCGGGTCAGGATCTGCTGTAGCTCCTATTTCCGCGGTTACCCTCAGTATCTTCCCGCCATAGGCGGTAAGCAGCAGCTTGTGGCTCTTCCGTGCGGCCGACCGGTCGGGGGCCACATCGTTCGATACCAGCTGCCGCTGAAAGGGAATATCCAGCCAGGCTGCCATGCCTTCCACCCCTGCCGATACCGGCGCACAGGCCTTCCACAACCGCTCCTCCCCGCTTAAAGCCGGATCAAAGCCGAGAAAATCAAACAATGGGTAGTTCGTCTGTTTCATACGCCGTCCTCTCCATTACCGGTGGAAAAGGCATCCCCTTTGCCGGCCGGATTAAACCGGAATCTTCCGCCTGACGGGAATCAGTTCCCCCGGTCATTCCCGCGGTTTCACCTCCTCATATTCCATCATGTCGATGGTCTGGGGAATGGTCTCCTTCTTGAATACCCAGTTTTTCTGCAACACGTAGTTGAAGGCCAGGGAGACCGTCAGGTCGGTGATAATGCGGCTTATTTTATAATCGGTATTCAGAAAACTGGTGAAAAAATGGGTTCCCGAAGCTTTCAGCAGGATGCTGTTGATGACCACAAACAAGAATTTCAGCATCTGTTTGGACATCGAATGGTTGTAGGGTCTCTTTTTTGACCGGAACGCCCACGCTTTGTTCAGGGTGAAATTGATGACCGAGCCCGCAAACCCGCCGATGGCAATCGACAATACATAATGAACATCGAAAACCTCGGTGATGTAAATCATCAGAAAATAATCGGCAATTCCGCCAAGGAACGCGGAAACCTGTGCTTTGGCAAAAACGAACAATTTCTCGAACTTCATTGCCGGAGAGATTCAGCTTAAAAATAGCAAAATATCGGACTGTCCAGCGCCTGTTTTCCTTTCCGGACCGGGAGGTGCCGCACCGTGCGGAGATCAGGGCATCTTGTATCTGACCGCATAGTTCCTCCCGGGGAGTATCGTCAACTCATATTGGGAACCGCCTGTTTTGCGTATTGTATTTTCTTTGCACACCGGTTTGGAGAGGCTTTCGAAACGCAGGATGCCGCTGCCCCCGGTGGTCGCGCTGACCCGTATTTCCCGGGGGCTGCAGTACACGCTGATGTCACCGTCGGGGGCCGGAACTTTTCCCTCCATCCATTCGAGTCCTCCCAGCCTGGGTTCGATGAGGTATTCCCGGTACCCGGGCGCCAGAGGCCTCACCCCCAGGAAGTATTTCCCGAGCAGGTAGACGGGGCTGGCTCCCCAGGCATGGCACAGGCTTTTCCCGTAAGGACGGCCATACATGGCGTAGTGGGCTGCCCCCTCTTCGGAAGGATCGTATTTCTCCCAGAACGAAGTGGCCCCCAGATCCAGCATCCCTCCCCAGTAATCCTTCATCTCCCGGCGCACGTAATCGTGTTCCCCCAGGGCGCATAATGCTTCCAGCTCGTAAAAACGCATGTAGGGAGTGGTGATTTTCTGGACTTCGTCGTTGAGCAGGACCTGCTGTTTCACCGCCGCCATTTTTTGCGGGTCGAGGTATCCGAAGAAAATGGCGAACATATTGGTGTAGCGGGTTACCGTGGAGGAAGGGATCCCGTCGACCCGGTTGTGGACAAAGGCCTGCTTTTCGTCCGACCAGAAGGCGGGGATCAGCCGGGCCCGGAGGCCGGCGGCCAGCTCCCCGTAGCGGGCGGCGTTGGCTTCATCGCCCGTCAGACCGGCGCACAACGCCATGGTCTCCAGGCTACGGCAAAACAAGAGCTGCTCAAAGCTCACCTCCCCCTTCTTGTCCAGAGGCGCCCAGTCAAGATACACCCAGTCGCCGGGCAATCCGGTCATCATGCCGTTCGCGTTGCGCCTCCCCAGACAAAACTCCATCAGGCTGACCATCCGGGGATAAAAAGTCTCTATGAAAGCCTTGTCGCCGGTGTAGAGGTAATAATCGTAAACCCCCAGAAACCAATAGAAGGTGTAATCCATGATGGTGTTGAGGTGGCTCGATACCGGCTCCTTCCCGCGAAGGGCCAGCAGGGTGCGCCTTACCGACGGCGAGTCGAAAAACAGGTAGTAATTCATCAGATAGCTCTGGTAGGCATCGCCCGACCAGATCCAGCGGTCGCGTTTGATGCCGTCGATGAAAAACTCCCGGCTGTTCAGGTGAAGGGTGTAAACGCCCACATCCCAGATCCGGTTGATCTGGCTGTCGGAACAGCGGAAAGCTCCTCTTTCCTCCAGCGGCAGGTATTCATAGAGCATCGATACCGAATCGAAAGCCACCGTTCCCTCCGGGACCAGCCAGACATAGCGGAAGGCCCGTGATTCCCCCTGGGTGTGTTCCGTCTTGCCCGCGTGGCTCACCGGCAGGCGGTCGAGGGTTTCGCAGCTTCCCGGCGACAATGCCTCCTCGCGCGATTCGCCGTAATAGAGGTTCAGCATGCCGCTGCCCGTCAATCCGTGGAGTTTCACAAATCCGAAGGTTTCCCTGCCGAAATCGGCCAACAGGCCGTCTCCTGTTTTTTCAACGCTCACAGCCTGCACCGGGGTGGTGCTTAAACGGAATGCCGCCGGGGGAACCAAAGGATCGCTGAAATTCCAGAATCCGACGGGAAGCCATTCGGTGGCCGAAATGTCGGATGCCTTGCCCGACTCATCGATCCATTCCTTGTCCTCATAGGTTACCCGCCAGCTGCTATCGGAAACAATCTCCCGGCCCCTCACAAAAACAGAGGGCACGGAAGCCTGGTTGAAAACCTTCAGGTGCAATTCGTGTTTGCCGGCAGGCAGGGTTACCCTCGCCGGCATGCCTTCCGCCAGCTTCCCGTCGATCTTGACGTTGTACTCCCCCTCGGCATATATCTCCAGCTCTTCGGCTGCGGCCAGGTCGCAAACCTTGTAAAAATCGACCAGGTTGTAATGGCTGTACAACCGCCAGAAGGGCGGGAAAAAGGCGCCCCGTTCGGTCCTGCGGTTTTGCATCCGGTTGGAAAGCCAGATCTCATAATCGCCCGGATACCAGATCCAGGTGGCTTCCCGCTTCGCTGCTTCTCCCGGCTCCGGGGCCAGCAGCAACAGGGCGGCAGCCAGAACCATAAGTGGATACTTCATCAACTGTCTCATGCAGATATATTTATTGTAATATGTGTCAATCGGATGCATCCCGGGGTGCTTTCCGCCCTGTTTATAAGGTCGGCTTCCTCAATGACCTTATCCATCGTCCGATATGTATGCCCGCCCAGATACAGAACCGTTTGCAGCCTGCTTTTGAACCGCTTCCCGTTTGCTTTTTCGCTGATATGCGCAGCCTCCTTCACAAACAGATCTGGACCGGGCGTATCCCTCACCAAGGTATTCCGTTGCTGATTTTCAGACTTTGTTTCAGCGATAATCCACCGGCCGTTTGCCTGAAAATCCCTTAATTTCAGATGTTTCATTTTACATTTTCTTCCGGGATGCCTGCCGCATCCTGCTTCCGAACCGCCGGATCAGGCGGTTTTTGCTTCGTTGGGCCCTTGTGCTCCTGCAGGGGCCAGGGGGCCTCTGACCAGGAGTCTCAGGGCGAGCCAGCATACCAGGTAGGCCAGGCTGGCCATGGCAAAAATGGGGTAGTAGCTGCCTGTTTTTTCCAGAATCAACCCGGTGGCGGCCGAAAAAAGCACTCCCCCGACGGCTCCCGCAAATCCGGCCAGCCCCGTGACGGAGCCTACCGCCTGCTTGGGGTATATGTCGGATACGAGTGTGAAGATGTTGGCGGCATACCCCTGGTGGGCAAAGGTGGCCATCGAGATCAGGATTATTGCCACCCACAGGTTTGCGGTGACGGAGGCGAAAAAGATGGGCACCACCAGCAGGGCCATCAGCAGGATGGTCAGCTTGCGGGCCGCCATCGGATCCCGGCCCCGGTTGATCAGGAAGGAGGAAAACCACCCTCCCGTTACCGATCCCCCGATCGAGACCATGTAGATGACGATCAGCGGAGGGCCTATGTTGGTAAGGTCGATGCCGTGGTTGGCATGCAGGAACTTGGGCAGCCAGTAGAGGAAAAACCACCAGATGGGGTCGGTGACAAAACGGGCGAGGCAGATGCCCCAGGTCTGACGGTATGAGACGATCGAGCGCCAGGAGAGCCTGACGGGTAGGTCCTGGGTGTCATCCTGCAGGATGTGGGCGCGTTCGGCGGGCGAAAGCCTGGATTCCTCCTCCGGTTTGCGGTAATACCGGATCCAGAACAGGAGCCAGAGGAAGCCGAGGGCGCCGGTCAGCAGGAAGGCAGCTTTCCATCCCCAGCGGAGGGCGATGAGCGGGATGAGCAGCGGGGTCAGGATGGCGCCGGCGTTGGGGCCGGCGTTGAACAAACCGGTGGCCAGGGCTCTTTCTTTCCGGGGGAACCACTCGGCCACCGTTTTGACGGAGGCGGGGAAATTGGCCGACTCGCCGATGCCCAGGGCAAACCGGGCCGCCGAAAAGGAAAAAACGCCGCGCGCAGCGGCATGGGCCATGCCGGCAAGACTCCACAGGGTTATCGACAGAATAAATCCCAGCCGGGTGCCTATCCTGTCGAGCAGGGTGCCCATCGATACCAGGCCGATGGCATAGGCGATCTGGAACGACATGATGATGAAGCCATACCCCGATTCCGACCAGCCGAAAATTTCCTGAAGGCGGGGGGCCAGGATTCCCAGCACCTGCCGGTCCATATAATTGATGGTGCTGGCAAAAAATAGCAGCACCACCATGCGCCACCGGTAGCTTCCTGTTTTGTGGGAAGGGGTCACCGGCATAATTCATGTATGATATGGTACACTTTTTCCTGTTCCGCGGGGGTCTGGCAGTAGGTCACCACCACCAGTTTGAGCCCCGGGGTCCATAGGCGGCCGACGGTCTCCCGGATGGTGTCGGGAGTGCCGACGATGCGGGCGTTCAGGATGACGCCCGTGCCTGCGAAGCAGCGGAAATGTTCCGGCCGGGTGGTGGCTCCCGGGTCGGTGCGGGGTGAAAAAGCTCCGTCGGCCATTACCAGGTTGCGGATGGAAAGGACCGCCTCTGTCCATTCCGACCAGTCGCCGCACGAATGAAATGCAGGCCCTCCCAGGGGCGCGCAGGTTTTCTCCACCGACGGCACCGCCAGGGTGGTATATTGTTCGGGCGAAATCATCAGGGCATTGTCGTCGCTCATGCCCAGACCCCTCCAGCGGCGCGAGGAGGCAAATCCGTGGCCCGGCAGCGCCAGCGAACTCCCCACAAGTAGTTCCTGCTCCCTGTTGAAACGGAGGGAAAGGCCTGCAAGCCTGTCGAAAAGCTGCAGCACCTTTTCGGGATCCATGATCATGTCGACGAAAAACCGGTCGAGGGGCAGCAGATGACCTGCCATGTTCAGCGGCGACTGGCTGTCGGTGAACGAAACAGGCAGCCGGCCGCGGGTCTGCTCCATGAAATAGCTGATCATCTCCAGGGTGTGCCGTCCGATGGGGCTTTCGGCCACCTCGCAGGGTTCTGAGGCCAGCAGTTCCTCCAGACCTGAAAAACGGCACGGCAGTACCGGGGCCTGGCCCTCCTTCCAGAGGTAATCACCGCCGTAGGCGCCGGCTACCGTGCCAATCCCGTACCAGGGTTCCAGGAAATTGGGCACGTCGGCCGCATAATCCATGCTTTGCCGGAGAGCTCCCAGCTGCAGCGCCAGCGAACGTTCCATGTCCCGGCAGCCGGACGAGAAACAGTCGGCCACCCGCATGCGGCGATATACCAGCACCCCAGACTCCTGCTGCAGGAAGGCCGCGCACCGTTCATCCAGCTCCGAGGCGTAGGCCTCGTAGCGGTCGAAATCAAAATCCCGGGGCTTAACCGGCTCCGCCGGCGTGGCCTGGGAATCAGACAACCGCGTGTCAAACTCTTCCGGCATACTCTTTTCTCAGTTCGTCGACCGTTTCAAAAATAGCATTTATCTGCGCATCGGTGACCGCATCGTCCATGTTGATGCAGCAGATTCCCGTCAGATAAGGGTTGCCGGAGGCACGGACCAGCCGGGTGACGGTATCGCGGATTCCGGCGGGAGTGCTGCGGCTGATCTCCACGGGACTCAGCCGCAGGTTGAGAAAGGTGTGGGGAAGATGCCGGCGCAACAGCTCCACGTCCCCGCCCCAGCCCACATCCAGAAAATCAAGATGGGGTATTTTGGCGAAGGAAGCGGCCATCCGGTGAGGATCCGCTCCGCAATAATGGATGCCGAAGGGGCGGTTTCTGCTCCATGCCAGGTCGAAAGGCAGCAGGAAGGCTTCGTAATCCTCGGCCGACAGCATGGTGTGCGAACACTCGGAGTGCAGCATGACCGGTTTCCGCAGGTGGCGCACCCCCCGGTTGACCGAAACGGAGGTGCTGCCCGTCAGTCGCTGCATATAGGCGGTGAACCGCTCCAGTATCTCTGCCAGCGTTGCCAGGTATGCCCGGGTCTCCCCGGGATCCGTCATCATGCCGGTGAGGATGTTTTCTCCTTTCCGGTCCATGGCGAGGTTCAGGATGCCCCCCCAGTTGATGTCGCCGGTCAGGTAACCGTATTTGGCCTCCAGAGAGCCGATTAGTTTTTCCAGCCGCCGGAAGGCCTCCGACCGGAAGGTCTCTTCGGGATCCACCCGGTCCCGCTCCAGGTTGGCGGCCACCACCTGCGGAGGATGCGATTCGGAGTAGCGCACTTCGCAGCCCATCATTTCCGACACCAGAAAACCGGCCGCCAGATGGACCGCCCCGATTTCAGGGCGCACCTCATCATGATGCTGCCCCAGACCATAATGCCCCCAACGTTCGTAGAGTACTTTTTCCATCTTTTTCTCCGCTTCCACCCGTTTCAGGGGATGGAAGAAAAAATCGGGGTCAAAGGTGATGCCTTCGTGCCGGAACCACCACTCGGGCGCCAGTACGATGTCGGCCGGGAGGAGGGCTTCTCCCAGGAGAGGGTTGGGTAAAAAGTTCTTGTTTTCTGTCATGTCCTTGGTTGTTACCTTGTCCGGGACCGCCGGGAAGTCCCTGTCCCGCCGGTCCCGCCCTTTCAGTAAAAAAGCCAGTCGATGGCGGTTCCCTGGGCGGACCCCAGGCCTGCATCGTGCGTGGGGATTTCGGTTTCACCGCCGATGAACCCTAAAATCAGCACAATGCCCTTGCCGAGCGTCAATTCGTGGATACCCGCAGGATAACTGTAGGTGTAAAGGTTCACCGGATAAAGGCCGGGGATGTGCAGGGCATTGGCAATCCGGATGTCGGCCTGGCCCCGGTCGTTGGCCTGTGCGTCGGTTTCCAGGGTCGGGGGCGGAAGGATGCTGTAACTGTTTCCGTTGAAGTAACCCACCATCACCTTTACCGCCTTCCCGGTTTCAAACCGGATGACGGTGCCTTCCTCCCTCTGCTTTCGGTTGTTCATCCGCAATCCGGTCAGTCCTTTCAGCTCTCCGGCGACCGCCTCGATCCGGTGGTCCGTGTCGGTGTAGACAGCCTCTCCCTCCCGCAGGGGCAGAGGCTCAATCCCGGGGGTGAGAATTTTTACCTCCGCCGGGGCGTAAGGCCCGAAAGTCGTCAGGCCGTCACCGCTTCCGGGATTGCGGAGCGTGGCCACGTTGCGTTTGAAATTTGCCAGTTCCGTCTCGTATTGGGGCAGGAGCTCCTTCCAGGTTTTGTTGCTTCCGTTGGCCCCGCTGACCGGTATCCGGCGCTGCGCCGTCTGCATGCTGTTGGCATAGAGATAGCTGTTTTCGGTCAGGGCCACCAGCTCACGGAAATGGTCCAGGCTTTTTTCGATGCGGGGCACCGCTTTTTCCAGGTCGGCCAGGTCGGCTGAATAGCGGTAGCGCAGGATGAGCATCGCCGCTTCCACCTTTTCGGCAAAGCATTCGGCAAAGGTCCGGTAGCAACGGGCATCGTTCAACAGCCGTCCGAACTCCTCCCGGTTGGCCTTTACCCCGGGAGCGGCCTTTTCCAGGGCTTCCACCGCCTTCCGGCCATGTTCCCTTACCCCGGCGATGATCTGCGGAGGCGTCTCCCCCCGGTGAGGCTCTCCCTTCCACGCTTTGGCCGCAAAGTCCGACAGAACCTCCTTCTCGGGTCCACTGGAGCTCCAGAAATTGGAATATACGTTGTATTTCAGGGGATTGACAAGTTGCGCCATGAACATGCCCAACAAAAGGGTCTGCCGGTTTCCGTCGGAAATGCCAAAGGTGCGGAGCAGCTTGGGGGCTATTTCGCCCATCTGGTCGTAGGCTTCGGCGATTGCTGCGCCGCGGTTGCCGCAGCCGTAAAAGGAACCCAGCCGTTCCGCCCAGTATTTTTTTTCAGCCTGCAAATCCCGGCGCCCCTTCCACGCATAACGCCCCCAGGCTTCGTACCAGATCCGGTCGCGCTCCATCTCCAGGAGTCGCGGATCGGTGTTGTCGGCCGTGTAGGGCCAGTCCCAGTAGGAAGCCTGGGGATACAGGTGAAGCCCCCGGGCCCCCTGGACCTCCTGCATGGCCAGGATGCTCTTCCGGATGAATTCGGGAGAACCGTAGCGGAATGGCTCCAGGTTGGCCAGGATATGGACGTTCGAAATGTGAAGGGTGCCAATCTCTGAAAGCCCCCTGGGAATGGTTTCCCAGCTGTCGCGGGGTTCGTAGGTGGTCAGCGATTCCCCGTTGTACTTGAACATGGTGTAGAGGTTTTGGTAATGGGGCAGCGCCGCTTCCATTACGCGCCGTGCATCGGTGTCGTGGCCCCGCAGCACGATGGGAGGCTCGTCGGTGCGCCCCAGGGCCGCCAGACCCTCCTTAACCCCTGGCAGAATGGTCCCCGTGAACCATTCCACGTCATCCTCGATGCTGTTCATGGCTTCCCCCAGCGTCACCAGCAATCCCACATTGGGATATTTCTCAATGAACGCAGCCACCGACTTCCGGGTGTAATCGGCAATGACCGGCACGATCGGCCTGTTCCGGTCCTGGGTTTTCAACTGGTGGCGCTCTGCAAAGGGCTTGGAAACGATGATGTTGTAAAACATCTGAATCACAAAAATCCCCCGTTTCCCGGCTTCCCGGGTCAGGAAGGCAAAGACCTCCTCGTTCCTGCGGAAGGTCTCTTCGTCGACCTCCACGGCATAGGGGTAGTCCTCCAGTTTCACCAGCGAGGCGAAAGGATGGCCGTTCCAGAGGTAAAGCGAGTTGAAGCGGTTTTCCACCAGCAGGTCCAGGTAGCGGATCCACAGCGTGGTATCGTAGAACCAGGGGAAATTTTCCGGGGTGTAGGGGTATTCATAGACGGTGCGTCCGGGGAGGTAGACGGTTTTCTGCAGCCCCACGCAGGTGCCGCGCATCACCATTTCCGGGCTTTCCGACAGATTGAGGGTTCGGGGGAGGCGCCCCTCCTTTTTCACCCGGGCGGCCAGCTCCAGGCAGCCGTACAGCACCCCCGGGGGATCGGCCCCGGCAATCAGCAGGTTGCTGCCTGAACCGGCCAGCGTAAAGCCCTCCCGGCCCAGGGTGCCGGGAACGGAAAGACCGGGGAGGTATTTCTCCGGAAAATCCTCGGCCAGGGTGCCGATGACAATATTTCTTTGGCCGGAAAGCGCTTCGCCGGTAATTACCGCGTAGCCCGCGGCTTCCAGCGCCGCAGTCAGCCTCTCCCTGCCGAACTGCTCCGGAGGGGTCATCGTCCCCCCCACCAGGGTGACGGTCTCCTCCGGGTGGCAGCCTGTCAGCGCCGTTATCAGCACAGCCGTGGAAATGATACCTGATAATCTCATGGTTTCTAAGGTATGGATTTTACTTGTTTCCGCTTTTGTTTCGAAAGGCCGCCCCGGCAGGGGGCCGGAATGCCCGTCCCGAACTCCCCGTCACGGCTTCTCCGCTATGTCTCTGAATGCGGCGCGGATTCCGGCCCGGGCAGCTATGCCCCTGTCGGTGTGGGGTCCGTTGTTGTTCCATTCGTTGCCGGGTCCCGGGGTGTTCGAGAAAAATTTATCCGCTTCGGTCAGGTTGTCCAGAATCCGGATGTAGGAGGATCCCTCATCCAGGTAAATGTACTGGTAATGGGTGGGGATGTGTGCGTACGGCGCCTTCTCGAGGTCGTGGATGTAATTCTCACTGATGACCGTATTGGGTTGGGCCGACAGGGTGTATATGCCCCCTACATCGTACATCTGGCGCGCAAAATGATGGATGTGGTTGGCATGGATCCGGTTGTTGCGCATGCAGTTTACGGTTTTGGTCCACCCCCATCCGAGGCTGATTCCCGAATAGTTCACCTCTCCGATCTCGTTGTGTGAAATGGTGATGTCGCGGGCATAGCCCACGCCGATGCCCACGCATCCCCAGTCTTCGTTGGTGGCGTTGCTGATGAGGTTGTCGGAAAAGGTGAGATGGCGGCATACCTCGCGGCTGTCGGAGGGATCCCAGGGCCGGTGCGATTCGAAGCCTTCGTCGCCGAAATAGCCTGCCTGAAGGGCGGTGCCGCCGATGTCGCGGAAGGTGCAGCCTTCGACGAGGCTATCGAAGCTGCCGGCAACCAGATCCAGACCGGTGGCGGCCATCCGGCGGAAGTCACACCGGTGGAACAGCAGATGGCCGGCATATCGGATTTCCACCGCCGCGGGCTGGCGCCCGACCCAGTGGAGGTTCTCAAGTCCCGCCTTGTCGGGCGTGCCCGGGATCGCCAGTTTGTAGGCATCCAGAAGGTAAAAACCCGCCTGAACGGGCACATGCCCGGCTTGTGAAGGACGCATCCAGCCGGTATGCTCCAATCCGATCCCCCTGAAATGGACATGGGTCACCGGCAGGTCGGCCGACCCGGTGAGCCTGACAAGGGTTTCCATGCGGGGGATGACCGCCTCCGCCCGGGTCATCTCCTGTCCTTCTTCAGGCCAGTACCATACCTTCCCCGCCCCGGGGTCGGCATACCATTCGCCGGGCTGGTTGAGCAGCTCCGGTGCGTTGGCCAGGTAAAAAGCGCTGTTGCCGTTCCGGTTTTTTCCCGTGTCAATGTAGGGCGCCGGCCAGGGGTGCTCGAATTCAATGCGGCTTTCGGGCTGCCGGAAGGTCACCGCGGCGCTGTCGCCCTCCGTCCGGATCGCCAGGATCCTCAGGTTGGCGATGGCCCACCACTGGTGAATGACCAGCTCCGCCTGCCCGGGATCCGCTATCTCCACGGCAGGTGCGGGAATCCGGAGGATTTCGTTTTTCCGGTCCACCGACAGGATACGGGGCAGGGGGCCGTCGCCGAGGGTCGACGCCCGTAGGGCTTTTTTCCCGTTGATCCACAGCTGGCGGAATCCGGCCGGGAGCCCTCCTTCCCGGGGAATGTCGGCCACCCAGACCTTTCCGCGGGCTACCCGGGGCATCCCGGTCGGCAACCTGGCCGCTTTGGTCCAGTTCACAACCGGAACCCCGCCGCTTAAAACGGGCTGTTCTCCCGGCGCCGCCATCACCACGGTGGGAGAGGAGTGGGTGCCCGAATCCTCGGGCCGGAAGATGAGAGGCTCCGCGAGCCGGTAAACCCCCTCCCGCAGGATGATGCGGATGCCCCCGTCGGCCGAGGGGTCTTGCAGCCGCCGCAGCTCCCGCGCCATGCGCAGCGCCATGTGGGGCGTGGCCAGCGGTTGCTCCCTGTTCCCGCTGCCGCCATCGCTGCCCGCCGGCGATACCCAGATCTCACGGGCTCCCTGCACCGGGCCCGTCAGCGTCGCTGCCACGCAAAATGCCAGTAATACCTTCTTCATGGGATGATTTTATGTTGTATAAGCGCTTTTTCTCGTCCCCCGTGCCCTTCCGGGTGGCCGGCAAACGGCCCTGTCCACGCAGCTCTCCGCTCCGGCGGCTCCCGGAAGGCTGCCCGCACGTTCCTGCCATCCGCCGGCCTGAGGCCCGGCTCCCTTCGTGACCTCCATTGCCGCCCGCTATTCCGGGGCGAACCGGAAATAAAGCTCCAGGGTCTTGCAGCGTCGCCGCCAGTTGTCATAAGGCCCGTAGTCGAAAAACATGTTTTTCTGTCCCGAAGGCCCCAGCCGCCAGGGCTGCTGTCCCTTGGTCCCGATGGGCGGAATCGCCTGCATAAACGAGAGGTCGCCCCCGGGGAATGGCGGCGCCGTGTTGGTCCCGGAACCGGGATGGTCGGGGGTGAAGAGCCGCAGGAACACGTCCTCGGAGGCCGACCCTGCCAGGAACGATCCGTCCGCTGTGATGAACTCGGCCCAGTACAGCCGCGAATGATACCCCTTGAACTCGGGATACCGCAGCGGCGGCACCCCTGTCATCGTCCGGTTGTATTCCTTGTGATGCACCCCCAGTTCCACGCCCTGCATCCGGTTCTTCCACACCCGGTAAGGACCGTCGCCGTACCACCGGACCGACCGGATCTCCTGTTCCGGGAAGGTGAAATCGACCCCCATGAAGTCGAACGGGGTGTCGTATTCAGGCGGGAAATAGCGGATCACAAGCCTGATCCAGCCCGAAGGCCAGACGGTCCACACCATCTCCTTCATCCGGGACTCGCGGCGATAAGAACAGGTGACCACGACACTGTCGGCATATGCCTGCACCGCCATCCGGTCAAAGAGTGCTTTTCCGCCGCTGAGGACCGGTCCGTTGCCGAAGGGGACCTTTCCGGAGGCGGTTTTCACCGATTTCAGCAGTCCGTCGTATCTGCCCAGGGCGATCTCCACCGGAACGGTTTTCAGGATCAGCAGGGAATCGGTCTCTTCGGCCGCCACAGGTTGCAGGCCTGTCGTGACCAGAAGCCGCCGGGCCATGTCGGCGGGAAGCGCCACCGGAAAACTCCGGGTGCAAACCTCCCTGCCGGTGGGATCGGTGGCGGTAACATACAACACATCGTACGAACGCCAGTCACCGGGAAGATCCAGAAAAAGAACCCCCTTCTGCCCGGGCCGCACGTCCGGGGCCGCCGCCCGGCCGCTCTTTTCCGGGCCGCTCTCCCCGCCGCCGGGCCGCGGCATGCCGGCCAGCTTCCAGGAAAAGGCACAGCGGTTCAGGTTGGTGTATAGATACCGGTTCTCAACAGGCAGTGTCCCGTCGAAAGCGGCGGTGATCTCTTTCTCCTCGAAACGGACCGGCGACCAGATCTCCCTGACGGCAAAAAAACTGCCCTCTTTTTCATGAAAAGGGCCCAACAGCCCGTCAGGGGCGGAATTGCCATAGGTATCGATGGCTCCCCCGAGGTCGGTCCGCACCACCCCCTCGTCGGCAAATACCCACAGAAAACCTCCCGCAGCCCGCGGATTGTCCCATATAAGCTCCCAGAAATCGTGCAGCCCGGCTCCCAGACCCCCGTCGTACAGGCCATGGAGAAACTCCGTCGGCATCACGATGTCGTGACCGTGCCAGTATGTCCCCGTGCCGTAATCGTAGTTGATATAATGCTCGGTGGTGATGCCGTCGTTCTTCATCCAGGGATGGATGACCGGCCGCCCCTGGAGGTCGTACCGGCGGAATACCGCGTCAAAAGCCGGATTGGTGCCCCCTTCATTGCCGTTGCTCCAGCCGATGACCGAAGGATGGTTGACGTCGCGCGTCACCATTTCCCTGACCAGTATAGTGCCGGTGCCGGTGTCGTAAGCATCGTGCCACCCCGCCAGTTCGTTCAGAACGAACAGTCCCAGGGAGTCGCAGACATCCAGGAAATGGCTGTCGGGAGGATAGTGCGACATGCGCACCGCATTCATGTTCATGTCGCGCATGAGATTCACATCCTCGATGCTGTATGCCTTGCAGGAGGCCCTGCCCGCAGCGGGCCGGAAGGTGTGCCGGTTGACTCCCTTCAGTTTCACCTTCACGCCGTTGACATAGATGCCGTCGCGCAGCCGCACCTCCACGGTGCGGAAACCAATCCGCTCCGGTACTTCATGAAGGGTTTTGCCTTCGCGCGAAAGGGTGAAAACAACACGGTACAGGAAGGGCTCTTCAGGATTCCAGGGTTTTACCTCCGCGGCTTTCCCCGTCAGCCGGACTACCCGCTCATCACGGGTTACCGGCCGGGTGATGCGCATGCCGGTCTGTTCGCCGCCGGCCGTGTATAACCGGGCCGTAACCTCACCTTCAACCGGCGGGCCCCCGAGATGGAGTTCCGCGGTGAAACTCCCGTCGGCACGGGCATCGACTGCCACCCGTTCGATGTGCTGCAAAGGCCTGGCTTCCAGGTAAACCGGCCTGTAAATGCCGCCGAAAACCCAGAAATCGGCATACCGCTCGGCTTTGTTCACCGATTCGTCCGAAGAGTGCTTCGATACCGTCACCTCCAGCAGATTCCTGCCCCCGAATTTCAGCAGACCGGTGATGTCGTAACTGAAACGGTAAAAGGCGCCCCGGTGAACCGGCCCTGCCGGCTTCCCGTTCACCCTGGCTTCGGTATCGGTCATCGAACCCTCAAAAACAAGGTCCACCCGCCGCCCCTTCCAGGAGGCGGGAACTTCAAACCGGTACCGGTATAAACCCTGCTCCTTTCCGCGCACACTGTCCTTGTCATGCCCGTAATTGTATTTGCCGAAACCCTGCAGCTCCCAGTTCGAGGGGACCGGAATGGTCGTCCACTTCCCGGCATTCATCCCCGAAGTGCAGTAAAACTGCCAGTCTGCGGTCTGATCGCTGCCGGTGCCCGACAGATAGCGGATCTCCGTTTTCTGCGACCAAGCCGGACGGATTGCGGCTACCAACAGCGCGGCCAGGGCAAGGGTTCGTACGGTTAAATGCATGGTAAAAAAGGTAAAAAAGGCAGTTTATAAAAATAGAAAAATTCCTTTGCGATGCGAAATAAAACCTGCACAACTTGAAAAGAAACCCAGCGAAAGCTCCTCCCCACGCAACAGGACAGGTTCTCTATTTCTTTTTTACCTCTTCCTTCCCCCCCTGCAATACCCGGAATGGCCATTCCGGAGCTTTTTTTTTCACGGTGAAGATGTTTTTCTTACTTTTGAATTCCGGTGAGGGCGGTGACGTCGGTTGCCGGGGGATAAGCGGGCATAACACTGAAATAGTCCCTGGCGGAATCGGATGGCCCGCAGCTTGCGTCGGAGAGTTACAATGTTTTTTCATGATTGTCACCCGGTACGAACCGCAGAAAACGCTGTCCCGGCCGGAATGCCGGGCCTGCGGCCCTTTGCCTCGTTCAATGGAATACAAACCTTGTTAATAATCATAAAGAGATGAAAACTGCTAAGTTTTTTTCAATGGCAGCGGCCCTGCTGCTCTTTGTCCTGCCCGTGCAATCGCAGACGGCGGATGAAATCATCGGCAAATACTTCGAGGCCATCGGTGGCAGGGAGAAGATCGGCAAGATCGTTTCCCTCTACACCGAGGGGACTGTTCAGGTGAACGGGATGGAAATGAAGGTGAGTTCGACGACCCTCAACGGGAAGGGGATGAAGCAGGAGATGGAAATCATGGGCAGCAAGGTGATCAGCTGCTATACGGATGAGGGAGGCTGGATGGTCAATCCGATGACCGGGAGCAATGCGGCGGTCGACATGCCCGAGGAACAGTACCAGGCAGGCAGGGATCAGATCGTTATAGGCTCTCCCCTGTTGGATTATGCCGGCAAAGGCTACAAAGCTGAAATGGCGGGGCAGGAGGGTGAACCGGCCCTCTTCCGGAAGGTGCGGCTGACCTCTCCCGGCGGTGTGGTTTCCGAATACTGGTTTAATGCGGAGACTCACCTGGTCGACAAAATAGTTCAACAGGGCGACATGGGAGACCGGCAGGTTAATTCGACCGTTACCCTGTCGGATTACCGCGAAACCGGCGGCTTATACCTGCAGCCATACCGCATGAAGGTGATCCTGGATGGCGGCCAGGGAACGGTTGAAACTGCGATCACCAAATCGGAGATCAACCTTCCGGTGGACCCGTCCATTTTCAGGAAACCCTGACCGGAGGTGCTGTTGCCGCGTTTGTGTGATTTCTTCCGAAGTTGCGGGTGGTGAGTTATTGGAACTTTTCCCGGAAGACGGCAGATCCTCAGCCCTGCCGGAATGAATTCATCCGCCGGGTGTCAGTCTCCTGATTCTGAGGGTATCCGGAGGGAGCTCCTGGTTTGGGTTTTGGGTCTTGCCGGTGGTCCGGTTGGTCCGTGCGGCAGTCGGATGACCGGATTCCTGTGCCACGGCGGGGTCAGGGGGCAAGTTTGAGAACCTTGGCATGGAAAGAATCGCTGAGTTGTACCATCAGAAATCCGGCCTCCCTGAACGGGATGAAATGATCCGGCCCCCTCAGTCCGCCGGCCTGGTAAAGGAGGGATCCTGCTATGTTGAATACCCTGACGGAAAAGGGAGAGTCGGAGGAAGCCCCTGTCAGCCCGATTCCGGCAAGGGTGCGAAAAACCGCTGCCGAGCCGAACGGTCCGTGGCCCCGCAACTCCGGGCGGGAGGCGCCGACGGTCCAGCCCGGCATCTCATCGAGGGTGATCACAAAATCGCTGCCCAGAATCTTTTTCCAGTCATCCGCCGAATTGTGTTCCGGATCCTTGGTATGGGTTCCGTACCACGGCATGAAATAAGACCAGCAGGCTCCGTCAGACTGCATGTTTTCGGGGTAGGGGACCGATCCGCATTCGCTGAGGGTGATGATTTTCCGTCCCCCGAAGAGCTCCTTCACCTTTTCGAATGAGATCATCTGCGAACCGTGCTGCCTTTCACCCGGGTAGATGTCCATTCCCACAATGTCGACAAATTCGTCGCCCGGATACCAGGTCAGCGCTTTGCTGTCGTCGGTGGTGGTCCAGACCCACAGGAGGTTGTGGAGCATATGGTGTTCGGTGAACCTGTTATACATCAGTTTCCAGAGGGCGATGCAGGGGTCGGCCCCCCGGGCGCCCCACCAGAACCATCCTCCCGCGGCCTCGTGCAGCGGGCGCCAGAGCACCGCCACCCCCGCTGCCTGCAGCTCTTTAAGATGCCCCGCTATGACATCCATGTCGCGGATCATGGCTTTGTAACCGGACGAAGTGGTGTCAAAAACAGCGGTGACGTCAAAAGAGGTTTCCTTCGTATAAAAGGCCGATGTGGCCCGCGAAGGATCCCGCCAGTGCCAGCAGAGCGCCACAATCCCCTTGCGACCCCACCAGTATTTCGCATCTTTCACCAGATCGGGGTTGTTCACCCAGCTGCTGTTGGTGTGGTCCATGAAATCAAGCCCCAGCAACGCCGGCTCCCTGCCGGTGATCCCCTTCAGGTAGGTGATCTCATTGGTGCTGTTGCTCAATGGCTTCAGCGTCATCACCCCCGAAATGCTCTTCTTCATAAACTGATTCTCCAAAAATCCGTACAGCGCCAGGGCGGGCTGGCCGGCCCTGGCATCCACAGGCCTGGATGACAGCGAAAATCCCGTTCCTTCCGATTCCGCCTTCCTGAAACGCACAAAATCGATGTAAAACCAGGTCCAGTTCGGGGTGATGGTCACCGTGGCCTCTCCCGCCTTCAGGTTCAGGGTGCCGAATTCCGCCTCGTGGAATTTTCCGTCCAGGGCAGGCAGTTCCAGCGCACTTTGTGTCTGGTTTACCTGTACGTTGATGGTTTTGGTGCCAAACGGAGCACAATAGCCGATGAAAATGTCGTACCGGGCATCCTCCGCCAGCGGCACGGAAAGGGTAAGTTTGTCACCGCTGCTCTCAAACCGGCCTACAAAGCCAGTCCCCGAATAGCCGGCAATGCTTTTGTGTATGGTCACCGTACCGCTGCGCAGTCCGTTTTCGGCTTCCGCCTTTACCTCCTGGGCGAAAAGGGGGAGCGGGCAGCCTGTTGACAAAAAGAGAAAAGCCAGCAGGCTGGCGTATGAAATTCTGTTGGTTCTGTTGCGCATCATCCCTTATATTTTTTCGGTTGTTCATTTGGGCCTGACCCGGCGGATTCCCGGCAGCAGGCCAGTAAAAACACCCCTGATTTTGCAATGTCCGGATAGCAATTTGCCTTTATTGCCGGATTTGTTTCCTTTCCCTGCAGCTCTCCGCCGGTTTGCCCTTCAAATATATTTCTGCACCACCGGACTGTGCCGCCGGGCTGTTGTCATGGCAGCCCCAGCTTTTCCCTGAAGAACTGCATCCGCAGGGGATACCAGCCGGGGGGAACGCTGTGCCCCTGGTCGGGGAAGACACGGTATTGTTTTTCGCCGGAAATCAGGTTAAAGGCGGCAAAATTAATGTGGGGCGGACAAACGTCGTCCTGGAGTCCTGCTGCCATGAGGACCGGGCAGGTGATCAGGGGCGCCAGGTTTTTAATATCGAAATAGGTAAGAAGGTCATAGATCTCCTCCCAGCTTCTTTCGGGATTTGCCTGGAGGAATTCCCTGAAATCGCTGGCCGGCCAGGGGGCGATTTGGAAATAGTCGCGGTAGTCGCTGAGGAAAGGAATGGAGGGGGCGGCGGCTTTGATGCGTTTGTCAAGGGCGCAGGCGGCCAGGGTGAAGGCGCCTCCCTGGCTGCCCCCTTCGGCTGCAATCTTGCCGGCGTCCACCTCCGGACGGGAGGCTACGAAGTCAATAGCCCGCACCAGGTCCATGAAGGCACCCCGGTAATAATAATCCTCTTTGTTGTCAAGACCGTGGAGAATCCACTTTCCGTAAGGATTCGATGCCTTCTGAATTCCCTGACCACGCACCGACAGGACAAATTCGGCGAAGCCGGGGTTGTCGTCGCCGCCGGGCATCCAGGGTTCCGATCCGTAGCCCATATAACTGATGATGGCCGGAAAAGGACCCTGCCCCCGGGGAACCGCATAGTAGCCCCCGATCGTAACGCCGCCGAACGACTTCATGCTCACCTGGTAAAGATCCCGTGCCCCTCCCGACTGTTCCTTCAACAGCACCATCCGGTAGCCGGGGTCCACCGCATCGAGGGCCGCCCGGGTTTCGCTCCAGAAGCGGTCAAAATCAGGTTTTGCATCGGCGGGGGAAAGGATCTTCTCCGGTTCGTACCCAATGTTGAAGCGGACCGGTTCTCCCCTGATGTCCTCTTTAACGGCATAGGCGGTACACCGGTAAAAGCCGGGGGCAGGCAGGGGCAACCGGAAGAGGGTCGTGGTGGTATCCCCGGCCTTTACCTTCAGGGGTTTACGCAGTTCGGCCACCGGCTGGTAGGCATCGGTGGTCACCGTCAGGCAAAGGCCGGCCTTTACCTTTTTATCCAGCGGGTTGACCGCCTGCAGTATGATGGCAGCCTCCCCGTCGCCTTCGAACACCCAGTCTTCGTCGCGGATGGCGACCGAAAGGGTCAGGTCGTGCACTTCCGACAAGGGCTGAAGGGTGATCTCACCGGTGATCAGCCCGCCGCCGCCGCCGCCGTCGTAAACCCGGATGGCTACCAGGTTGGGCTCACCCGCCTTCACCAGGTCGGGAGGCACCACATACCGGCGGGCTATGCCGTAACCGCTGACATATTCCGGGGGCAGACCGCCGGTGACGCCCACCAGGGTGCCGTTGAAATACAGGGCGTCGGCATCGTCGGCGTTGGCATAGGTGACGACCAACCCGCCATTGTCTGCAACCGGACGGGCAAACGCCGGGGGGATGTTAATAATCTGCCGGTACCACCCGAACCCATCGTACCCGGCCCATCCCTGTTCTTCCCAGCTGCGGCCGGCAGCCAAACGGACCCAGGCCGAATCATCATATGCTGGTAGCGCCCAATCCGGGTTATCGCCTGTGTTGAAGGCCCACTCCCCGGCGGCGGTCACCAACATCCGGGGCTTGTCACCGCTCCGGCTGCAGCCTGCCAGAATTATGGCCGCTAATAAAACAATCCTGCTTTTCATACCCTGTTTATGTTAACCGGCCGGGCACCGCAACCGGCGCCCGAGCCGCTCCTTCCCTTGGCAGCCCTGCCCCTTCCCTCCCGGGATAAGAAATGCGGGTCATTCCGCTTATGCCGGAAGAATTCCTGCCCTTTTACAGGTGCCGGCGTTGAAAACACCCGGTAAAATTAATGGTTTATCCGTCGGAAACCTCAAAGTTATAAGTGAAAAACGAAAAGTGAAAAATTACTTCCGGAATCTGCAATCTGTTGTTTCGCCCTGAAAGGGCAGTTCAGGTCAGCCCGGGGCAATCCCGCTGCCGGAATACACGGGGCGCTGGGTCTGTTTTTTGAACCG
>JAEAME010000237.1_pt1 | contig 69511 bp, 46 predicted proteins | sample 8958731 | NCBI WGS metagenome assembly JAEAME01 (sample SAMN16933194, study PRJNA681113) | bioreactor sludge metagenome | isolation source: anerobic bioreactor sludge (Control) | place: India:Bengaluru | collected 2018-10-24
AAGTTATTGACTAATAATAATTTATTTTTTAAATTTTTACTGTCATTGTTGTCGTGAACAACTATACCTTATTTCCGTTTAATGATGCAAAGCAAATAATTCTGGATTTAGATAACTATGCAAAAAAAAATTACCATAATCGGATTCAGTTTATTATTTTTTTCATTGAGGCTTTCATTCGGGCAGGAGCTACCAGTTCCCCAACAACAGGCATGGATTGCACCAGCGCAATCGACTGTTCAAATTCCGTTAGCAGAGATGAAAGCGCCGGAACTATCCCTTTTCGGCCATAATTTGTTTAAGATACGTGACGGGCTTCAGCAAGAATTTGCTGGCGGAAGCATGATGTATCCAGAAAGGTATAAACTGGGAACTGGAGATAGAATAGCGATTTACCTGCTCGGAAAAATCCAGCAAAGCTTCGATGTCGTGGTTAATGTCGAAGGCAAAATCTATATCCCTACTGTCGGAGTTTTTCAGGTAGCTGACCTTACCATCAGTCAACTCCAATCCTTCCTGGAAAAGCAAGTATCGAAATATTATGAGAATTTTTCACTCAATCTCATGTTGATCGAGCCCAAGTATATCCCGGTCATGGTCGTTGGCGATGTAAATCGACCCGGGAAATATTATGTGAATGCGATTAAAACCGTGCTCGATGCGATTGTTCTCGCTGGTGGCCCAACCGGCATCGGTTCCCTGCGCAACATTCAGGTATTCCGCCAGGATGAGTTAATCAAGACCGTCGATCTCTATAAATTTTTAATGAAGGGTGATATTCAGAACGAGATGTTCTTAGAACAGTACGATAGAATTTTGGTTCCCCTTATTAGAGATGTTGTCACGGTGACCGGGGAAGTCAAGCGTCAGGCGAAATTCGAGCTTAAATTCGGTGCAAACGAACGATTGTCAGATCTCATCTATTTAGCCGGTGGATTTACCGATTTAGCTTATCTTGATGAAATTGAGATTAGCAGATTATTACCGAACGGCGAGCGAACTGTCTTCTATGTGAATTATCGTGAGGTTCTAGACGATGATTCCTGCCAATCAAATATTCCGATGAAGAATGATGATCGCATTCATGTTTTTTCGAAATTAGATCAGACCTATCCCAAGTATGTCTATATTCACGGGGAGATTAAAAATCCAGGAAGATATTTATTAGAGGAAAATTTGCACGCTGCTGACCTGATTTTAAAAGCAGGAAATTTAACTCGAAGCGCTTATATGTTGGAATGCGAGGTTGCTAAAATCGATCCCAAGCAACCGACAAAATTTAAAAAAATAGATTTGCAGCGATTGATGAATAATCGCAGCAGCGAAATGAACGTGTTGCTCGAAGAGGATGATCGCTTGTTTATTCGACAAATTCCTGAATGGGAGGTGGGATTGACTGTTGAGGTTAAAGGTGAAGTTAATTTCCCAGGAATTTATGCCATTACGAAAGATAGCACCTCGCTTGGTGAGATTGTTGATAAAGCCGGTGGCTTCACCGATGAAGCGTTGGTTCGTGAGGCAAGTTTGACCCGAGCCAGCACTAAAATTACCATCGACAAAGAATATGAACGTTTGATGAGATTGACCCGCGATCAAATGTCAGACTCAGAATACGAATACCTGGTCATGCGGCAAAATTCCGAGGATATTGGAAAGGTTGTCGTCGATTTTTACAAGGTGTGTGTTTTGAAAAATAAAAGCGACGATGTAATATTAGAAGATGGCGATGTGATCAATGTTCCCAGAGCACCGAAGGTTGTATATGTTACCGGTCGGGTGGGAAAGGCAGGCGGGGTATTATATCAGCCACAAAAAAATATTAAATACTATTTGAACCAGGCTGGTGGTGCCGCCTGGGACGCAAAAGTTAGAAGGATTAAGGTAACAAAAGTTACGGGTGAAATCCTTAATGATGAAGATGTGAAAAAGCTTGAGCCAGGCGACATCATCTGGGTGCCGAGAAAACCGGATCGAGATTGGTGGAATGTTTTCAGTCACACCATTGCCATCGTTGCTCAGCTTGCTACGATTTATATTATTGTAGATAGTGCGATAAACAAATAATATCGAGGGATGATGAACGAAATTTCAAATCAGGATAATTATCGGGAGATCGATCTATTAGACTATATTAAAGTTGTGCTGAAACATCGGAAACTGATCATTCGAAATGTGGTGCTGGTAGCTATGTTGATCGGTATCATCAGTTTCTTTCTTCCAAAAAGCTATACGGGTGTTGCCACTATTTTGCCACCAGAAGATAAGCAGCAGCTCGATCTTTTAAATGTATTATCAAGCTCGCCCTTATCGAATTTTATCTTGAATGAATCACGGACGACCTCTGATCTGTTTGTTGAAATTTTGAAAAGTCGCTCCGTTTTAGATGGCGTGTTAGAGCGAGAATTCCTTTATAAAAAAAATAAAAAGAATGCGCAATCCCGAAAGTTGCTTCATATCCTGAAAGCCCACAGCCTGGAAAAAGGGCGAAAAAAAATAGCCTCAAAAGTCAACGTGAAAGCCTCACCGGAGGGAATTATCACTGTGGCTGTCGAGCTGAATGATCGCTATTTAGCTGCGGACGTCGCCAATGCGCTGGTGAGCGAACTGGATAAAATCAATAAAGATAAAAGTATTTCACGGGCAAAAAATTCCCGTATTTATATCGAGAGCCAGCTCCAATTGACCGACGAAAAATTGAAAACCGCCTCGACCGAGCTAGTCAAATTTCAGAAAAAATATAAAGCAATCTCATTGGAAGAACAGACCAAAGCTGCCATCGAAAAAGCCGGCGAATTAAAAGGGAAGATTGTGGCAAAAAATGTGGAGCTGGGCGTGGCGCTGCAAACCATGAAGCCGAACAACGTCTATGTGATTCAACTTAAAAAAGAGATCGAGGAATTAGAGAAACAGTATAATTACCTGCAATACGGCAATAGCGTCGAATTGAAAGATCAAAAAGAATTCTATGTTCCGTTTGCTGATGTCCCCGGCGTGGGGCTGGAATTAGCCAATTTAATGCGGGAAGTGAAAGTGCAGGAGACCGTCTGGGAGCTATTGAATCAGCAATATTTTCAAGCGAAGATTCAAGAAGCGCGGGATACGCCGACCATTCAGGTGCTGGACGAAGCCGTTCCGCCTGAAATGCGCACCCGGCCGAAACGAAAAATGTTGATTTTGATTGGCTCGTTTCTGGCATTTATATTGAGCATCTTCTGGGCATTTACTTCGGAGTATCTGTCACGATTGAGAAATGATTCACAAAGTCATCATAAAACGATCGCTATGGCAGAGGATTTAAAACAGGACTGGCATCAGCTCAAACATTTTATGAAGCGGTTCAGACCAAGAATCAAATCGAGGAGGAAGTAACATCGAAACGAAATCTCAAGTCAGATTAGCGCAGGTCGGCATTGGGAGCTGGGGTAAAAATTTGCTGAGAAATTTTTATAACCTGCCGCAGGTGCAAATTCCGATCGTTTGTGACAGCGATAAAAAAGTAGTCTCCCGTGTGGCGACAGAATATCCTGGTGTTGAAGCCACCACCGAAGTTCAAAAGATTTATGATCGGGATGATTATGATGCGGTTGTCATTGCCACGCCGCCCGAAGCGCACTATGAATTGGCTAAAGAATTTCTATTAAGAGGAAAGCATGTCTTTGTTGAAAAGCCGATGGTGCTGGATTTAAAGCATGGCGAAGAACTAAACCGTCTGACAAAGCAACAACGCCGTCTGCTAATGGTCGGTCACATTCTCGAATATCATCCGGCCTTTGAAAAAGTAAAAGCGATGATCGATACTGGCGATCTGGGCGACGTCTATTACATCTATACTTCGCGAGTCAATCTGGGAGTGATTCGGCAAACTGAAAATTCGCTGTGGAGTTTTGCGCCGCACGACATTTCAATTATCTTGATGTTCATGAATCAACAGCCAGTTCGAGTCGTGAGCACGGGTCAGTCATTCATTCAACCAGGCATAGAAGATGTGGTATTCACCACGCTGCATTTCGCTGATGGAAAGATGGCGCATATTCACGTCAGTTGGCTCGATCCCCATAAAATTCGAAAAGTGACGGTCGTTGGTTCCAAGAAAATGGCAGTGATCGATGATATGGAAGCGTCGGAGAAAATCCGAATTTATGATAAAGGCGTCAATTTCACTGGCAATTACACGGCTTATGGTGAATATCTGTCACTGAGGATCGGCGATATTTTGATTCCTAATATTAAAAACCAGGAGCCGTTGAAAATTGAATGTCAGCATTTTATCGATTGCATTTTGAATAATAAAATCCCGCGTTCGGATGGCGATGATGGACTGCGTGTCGTTCGAGTGTTGAATGCGGCGCAGGAGTCGTTGAAGCAGGGGGGAGTGCCAATCGGTTTATGAAATAATTCAAGTAAAAAAATCAAAAAAATATTACTTAATGGAAAGGTAATGAAAATATGCATAGCAACAATATGATTGACAAGACATCAAAAATAGGAGAAGGTACAGTAGTCGGAAATTTTGCTGTAATTCAAAAAAATGTGAAAATTGGAAAAGAGTGCACTATTGGAAATAATGTGGTCATTCACGAAGGAACGGCGATTGGCGACCAGGTGAGAATCGATGATAACACCGTGATCGGAAAACAACCCATGCGGGCAAAACGGAGCATTTTTAAAGCAGAAACCGTGCCATCCGCAGTGATCGGAAGTCATTGCTTGATCGGCGCTGGCGTGGTGATTTATGCTGGCAGCAAAATTGCTGATCATATCTTGATTGCCGATACAGCGGCTATTCGGGAAAATGTTTCCATTGGCGAATACACGATTGTCGGGCGCGGTGTCACTATTGAGAATCTTTGCACGGTGGGCAAAAAGTGCAAATTGGAGACAGGCTGCTATATTACCGCTTATTCCGAGATTGGCGATTTCTGCTTCATTGCGCCAATGGTGGCAACGACCAATGATAATTATATGGGCAGGACTGAGGAGCGGTTCAAACATTTTAAAGGCGTGACAGTGAAAAAAGGTGGTCGCATCGGCGGCAGAGCTGTTATTTTGCCTGGGATTACAATCGGAGAAGATGCGGTTGTCGGCGCGGGATCGGTTGTCACCAGAGATGTGCCAGCCAGACAGGTGGTAGTCGGTGTTCCAGCCAAATATTTTCGGGATACGCCTGAGGAACAGTTGCTGGAAAATCAGGGGTGGGAATGATTTAAATCCCAAAAGTCAAATACCAAATTCCAAATAAATTTTAATAACCGAAATTTCGAAATTCAAACCTGGTTGGGTCATTGTGGATTTAGGTTTGAAATTTATTTGAATATTGTCTTTTGTCATTTGGATTTTTAAAAACGATTTTTTAAGCCTAAGAAATTTGGATCGAGAATACTTGCATCGTTGAGAAACCAAAAGATAAAAATCGTATCCATCGTCGGCGCCAGGCCCCAGTTCATCAAGGCGGCGCCAGTCTCCGCCGCTTTGAGAAGGCAGCATGAGGAAAAATTGCTCCACACGGGGCAGCATTACGACGATAATATGTCAAAAGTGTTTTTTGATGAGCTTGGCATTCCCCGTCCCGACATCAATCTGGAAATCGGATCGGATAGCCATGCCCGTCAGACAGCGGCGATAATGATCGGTGTGGAGCAATATCTCCAACAACAAAAACCTGGTCTCGTTTTGGTTTATGGCGATACTAACTCGACTTTAGCGGGAGCCATCGCTGCCAGCAAATTAAACATTAAAATCGCCCATGTTGAAGCAGGACTGCGCAGCTTCAATCGTGCTATGCCCGAGGAGATCAATCGCATTGTGGCGGATAAGGTAGCGGATCTTTTATTTTGTCCCACAGCGACGGCGGTCAAAAATTTGTCTAAAGAGGGGATCAGCGATGGCGTCTTCAATATCGGTGACGTGATGTACGATGCGGCTTTGAAATTTGCTCCAATCGCTGAAAGGAAAAGTCAAATTTTTGATCGACTAAAAATTCAGTCGAAAAATTATTTATTGTTCACCCTCCATCGAGCTGAAAATACCGATTCATTCGATAATTTAAGCAATATTGTAACCGCCATGGTTCAATCGAACCTGGGCATCGTGTTTCCAGCTCATCCCAGGACAATCAAATTACTAAAGCAATATAAATTGTATGAAAAAGTTAATCGAGCTAAAAATGTTATTTTGATCGAGCCTGTCAGCTTTATCGACATGATCGTGCTGGAAAAAAATGCCAAGAAAATTTTGACCGATTCGGGGGGCGTCCAGAAAGAAGCCTATTTTTATCAAGTACCCTGCATTACCCTGCGCTATGAAACCGAATGGGTGGAGACCGTTGCCGATGGCTGGAACTGCCTGGTCGGCGCTGATGTCGAAAAAATTGTGACTGCCATAAATGATTTTTCTCCTGATGGAATTCAGCAGGGGCACTATGGCGATGGCAAGGCGAGTGAGAAATTGGTGAAGGTTTTGGACAATTTTTTTTAATTATCAATGTTGAATGTTTAATTGATAATTGTCAACTATCTGCCTGGTAATATGAGGATAATTTTAAATCAAAAAAAAATATTTTGGATTGTGGTATGGATTTTTTTTTCATGGAATATAAAAAATATTCATCCCCAAACCACGTACGTTCCGCTCAATCATTGGGTCTATGATTATCTGGAACGGCTGGAAATCAAACATATTTTTCAGGGTGTCTTAAATGCTACCAAACCTTTGTCCCGAAGGGAAATCGCTCAATATCTGGCAAAAGCACATCAGAGATTTGACCAGCTAACCAAGATCGAGGAAGATCAATTAGATTTTTTAACCATCGAATTCAAGGAGGAACTGGCTGGATTGATCGAACATTCAACTCCATACCAGACCCGAATTCATCAGATACGAAATCATAAATATGTCAGGAAAGTTCTTCCCAAAATAGTTTATCAAAACGATCGGAATTTTTTGAGCTGGCGAGAAGATCAGTTTCAAGCATTTTTCGATCCAATTTTGTATCGTCATCGAACCTACGCTAACCCTGATTCTCTCGACGACACCGAGCGAGTATTTCAAAGCAGCAATGGGATGCGCATCTGGGGTAATTTGGGAGATTATCTCGGTTTTTTTATTGATATCAGGGATAGCAGAGAACGGGGAGGCGGTCCATATAAAACGGGCAATTATACTTTGCCCCGATTGGGTTTTGTCCGGGCAACTTCGCCTGATTTTTTTGATCATGATGAGACCAGCGCCTATTTGAAATTTGGCTTCAAAAATTTTCAATTGATCTATGGCAAATTTAGCAATTACTGGGGAAATAGTCATACAAGCAGCCTGATCCTGTCCGATTACGCCACCTCGTACGATCAGTTCAAGCTGGAATTTATTTTCAAAAAATTCAAGTTCACCAGCCTCTACGCCCAATTGATCGACTACGAAGAACACGACCAGGACATCTTGCAGCCGAAAAAATATTTCGCTGCCCATCGGCTGGAATTGTTGCCCTGGCGTTGGTTGGGTCTTGGTTTATCGGAAACCGTAGTTTTCAAAGGCCGCAGCTTTGAGCCAGCCTATTTGAATCCCGTCATGTTCTTTCGCAGCGCCGAGCACTATCTTGGCAGTCCCGACAATATGATGATGGGATTGGATTTCAAATGCACGGCTCTCAAAAATTTAAAATTTTATGGCGAGCTGCTCATCGACGATATCACGACGACAAAACTGGGCACGGATTGGTACGGCAATAAACTGGGCTATTCCGTGGGCGCCTGGTGGATCGATCCCTTCGGGATTCAAAACGCAGATGTTAGAATTGAGTACACCCGAATTCGCCCGTATGTTTATTCCCATGAAAATTCATTGAGCTATAAGCATTATGATTCGCCGCTGGGTCACCGAATCGGGCCGAACTCGGATGATCTTTATGTCGGAATCAATTATCATTTATCAAAATATGCGAAGCTAACGTTGTTTTCAGAATTCTGGCGACATGGCGCGAATAGGGCGAACAAAAATGTGGGGGGAGAGATCAATCAACCGCACCAATTCGGTGACGATTTGACTGTTAATTTTTTAGCAGGAACTTTAGAGAGAAGAAATTCTTATGGCTTTAATTTTTCGTATGAGCTATTGGAAGGTCTTTATTTTCAAGCGGGCTATGAGTTTTCTGAAGCGAAAAATGTGATTATTCAAAAGGAAAATCGTGGCGATAATAAAGGGCATGATTTTAGCTTTTCGCTGGGAATTAATTATTAAGATTGGCGAAAATAAAAGTCTGCAAAAATAAAAGCCTGACGGCTTAACTCCATAAAATAAATTCAATGCCAAAAATCTCTGAAAAAATATTTCGGAACACCGTTTTCAACACCATTGGCAATGTTTTCACGACCGGGATCCAACTTGTCATCATTCCGTACATTTTGATGAAATTGGGCGCCGAGCGATTCGGCATCTGGGCGCTGGTTTCGGTCATCTTCGGGCTGTTCACAGCGCTGGATTTTGGAACCGGCGCTGCGTTTGTCAAATACTTTTCGGAGTATGCCACTAAAAAAGACGACGCCAGCTTTAATCGAGTGGCCGTGGCTGGCTTTTTTTTGATGATGTTTTTTTCTTTGGTATTGGTTACCGCTTGCTTTTTGTTGAAGAATCAGTTGGTGGCTTTCTTCAATGTCCCCGCCGAATTGATGAGTGAGGCGAAGTTTGTTTTTTTAGGCGCTGGCATCATCTTCGGCTATTATAATACCTTCGGCGTCTTTCAAGCCATCATCAAAGGGCTCCAGCGAATGGAGGTCACCAATGCGATCGAGATGATAGCTTCGATCATAAACTTCATCGGCGTTTTCATCGTCCTCGAAAACGGCTTTGGGCTGAAAGGATTGATCGTTAATCAGGGCATAAAAATAGTGCTCGTGAGCCTGGCTTCGATTTATTTCTCAAAAAAAATGTTTGGCAAGCTGGCATTTAAATTCGCTTATTTGGATTTCAGAAAAATCAAAGAAATTCTCTCGTATGGCGTCAAAATGCAGATCAGCAATATTGCTGGCTTGATCAATCTTCAGACTGACAAAACCATCATTGGCTATTTTCTGAATCTGACGGCCGTGACGGCTTATGAAATCGGCCAGAAGATCGCCCTGTTTTGCAAGATGATCGTGGGACTTATTCTCTCCGCCCTGGTACCAGCAGTTTCAGAGTTAGAGGCGTCTGGAAAAGGATCTTCCATTATGAAGCTTTATGAACGAGGCAATAAATATTTAGCCAGCATCACGTTTCCGATTTTGATTTTTACCATTTTCTTCGCCAATCTGCTCATCAGCGCCTGGATGGGCGTCGGACATGAGAATTCAGTTTTGGTCGCTCGGTTGCTGGCAATCGGGATTTTCGTCAACTTGCTGACGGGCGTCGGCGTGATGATTGTGCGGGGCATTGGCAAGCCGGCGTATGAAACGGAATACGCCGTGATTTGCCTGATCTTGAATATTTTGCTGGGCATCTTGCTGGTCAAATTTTACGGCTTTGTGGGCGTAGTTTTTTCGGCGCCAATTTCGGTCAGCATCGGCTCGATCTATTTTATCTTGAAGTTTCATCGCCTGTACGCCATCCCCTTGATGGATTTTTGTCGTCGGATATATTTAAAGCCTTTATTGATCGCTTTCTTGCCAGGGGTCAGTCTCTTTTGGATCACATCGTCGATCGGCAGATATTGGACGCTTGATAATCGATGGGAGGTTCTCGTTTTGCTTTTGTTTGATAGCTTGATTTTCTTTCCATCGTTCGTCTATCTGCTCAAGCGATCAGGCTACTGGGATGCAGAGGATAAAATTTTATTGGTCAGGACGACGAACCGCTATCCAATTCTGGGCAGAATTATTTCTAATTCAATTTAGCTTTTATTGTTCTGGAGTATTATGAGTATTTTGGAGTGAATTGACTGCGTCAATTCGTGCAGTGACGCAGTCAATTCACTCCATAACTTTGAATTTTAGGTGGAAATCCATTTGCAATGTCAACGCTATCATTAAGAATTAAAAATTATTTCGACCTGGATAAGCTGTCATTAATTTCGATTGGCTTGATCGTCTCCATTCTGGTCGTTGTTCATAACAGCTCTTTCTCAATCATCTTTCCGATTTGCGTCTGCCTGGCAATTGCGGTTTTCATTTTGATTTTAAAATATCCCAAATTGGGACTCTATTTGTTGATTTTCAATCTGCCGCTGAATCGATATATTCCACTCTTTGGCGTGGGAGAAGAAAGTTTTTCCATTTCCGTCAATGAAGTCCTGATGCTCTTTCTGATGGTATCTTTGGGATTAAAAAAATTGTATCAGGGCAGCCTGACCATTCCAAATTCAAAATTGAATCGCCCGATTTGCCTGTTGGTGTTATTCAACGCCATCAGCCTGGCGAAGGCGTTTGGCGAGCTGCCCTTTGCTGATTATGCCAAATGCTGGCTGTACTTTTTCTTGTGGGCCGAATATTTTCTAATCATTTTTTTGATTCTAGACCTGATTCAAACTGACAGGGAGATCAAGCTGGTTATTTATCTGCTGGTTCTCTCGGCGATGATCACCGTTGTCTCCGCCATTTATCAACAACTGACTGGCGCTATTACTATCGCCAGGGCGCTCGTAACAGAATCGGGCAAATCGTATTATCGAACCGCCTCTGGCTTTGGATTTTTTTCCAATGATTATGGCGCCTATTTGCTTGTGATTCTATCGATCCTGGTCAATGTTTACCTATCAAGATATGGAAAGCAAAAGCGACTTTTATTATTTTTGATTTTGCCGACGTGCTACGCTTTTTTGTTCACCTTTTCCAGAGGCGGCTTGATCGCCTTCCTGGCATTGATTATCTTTTTATTCATTGTGCGAAAAGAACAGCGCAAGCGAATTTTGCTGGCATCGATATCGTTGGGCATCATTGCGTTCATTATTTTTACACCGGTATTTTTGCGATGGTCCGAGCAAACCTATCTGGTGAAAGGCGGGCAATTTTATTTCAAAAAAAATATCAGTGAGCGATTTGCACAATGGGAAGCTTCAATCGATCAGATCACACACAATCCAATTCTGGGGAAGGGATTTTATACGTACCATTTCCGGGAGTTGAACTATCAGTCAGAATTTGGGCAATTGGACTATATTCAACATGCCCATAATATTTATTTGCGACTCTTGATCGAGTCGGGAATTCTGGGATTTATTCCATTTGTAGTATTGATCATCATTATCTATAAACATGCTTTCCAAATTTTAAAAAAGCCAGTGAGCGAAGAGCTGAGATTGCTGGCATATATTACGCTCAGCGCCCTGACCTGTTTTTTGGTCGGCTCGTTGATGGAGAGTTTATTCACTATCGGAAGGGTGACGGGCCCGATTTTTGTGTTGATCGGTTTGTTAGTTGTCAAATCAAGAATGGAAGGATTCAAAATTTAACTCGAAATTGACCGTCATCCGTCAGTTGACGGATGACGGTCAATTCTTATTTTTAAAATCCAGCGGATTAACGCCATGCCCCCAAAATCTTTGAAAATCAATTTTATCATCCCGTTCAAATCCCTCACCGGCGGGATAAAAGTAGTGCTGGAATATGCCAATCAATTGACGGAATTGGGGCATGAAGTGAAGGTCATTTATCCATTCATTCCTTATTATTTTGGAGAGAAGAAATTCAATTTTAAAGATCGCTGGTGGCAGCTCCGTGGGTTGCTCGCCAACGCGATTCGGGGGAACAGGATTCATTGGTTCAAGCTAAAAGCGAAGCTCACACGAATCCCGTGGATTACGGATTATTTTTTGCCGGACGCCGATATTGTCGTGGCAACCGCCTGGCCTACAGCCCATTCAGTGGCAAAATTATCAAACAACAAAGGGAGGAAATTTTATTTAATCCAGGGTTACGAAATCTGGCAGGGACCGAAAGATCGGATCGATGCCAGTTATCGACTGCCGTTGAAAAAGATCGTCATCTCTTCCTGGCTAAAAAAAGTAATGCAAGAAAAATTTGGCGACGACTGTGTTCAGCTTATCGGCAATGGGGTGAATTTAGAGGAATTTTATAACGAGGATAAACGGTTCAACCATCCGCCTCGCGTTTTGCTCATGTATCATGATCTGGAAATCAAGGGATTTAAAGATGCAATGCAGGCGATTCAGTTGGTGCGGCACAAACGTCCCGATTTCAAATTGGTGATGTTTGGTGCGAAATCCGGAAATGGTTTGCCAAAGGATGGTGAATTCCATTTAAAGCCAGTCGGAGAACAATTGCGGCGGCTCTATTGCTCGTGTGATATTTTTGCATCGGCCAGTTGGCTGGAAGGCTGTCAATTGCCTCCGATGGAAGCGATGGCCTGCCAGTGCGCCGTCGTGGCCAGCAATGTCGGCGGCATTCCCGAATATGCGATTGCTGGAGAGACGGCGCTGGTCTTTGAGCCCAGGGATATTCGAACAATGGCGAATCATATTATATACCTGCTGGATCATCCCGAGGAATTAAAGCGAATTTCTTTCGCTGGCTATAATCACATCAAGAATTTTACCTGGGAAACATGCGCCAGCAAGATGGAAAGATTTTTTCTTGATGAATTGAATGAATCATAAAATCGTGGTTGGGAAACAGAGGTCATAAAAGTTCACAAAGCACACGGAGAAAAAAATCTTAGAGATCTTTGTGCCTCTCTGAGTTCGTTTTTTTATATAAATTTTTAAAATGGCAAATTTGAACTGTTCAAAGTCATCGAAAAATTTTGGAGTGCATCGACTGTGTCGATGCACTGAATTGACACAGTCAATTCACTCCATAACTATTTAAAAAAATGAATCAATCTTTATTCTCAATTATCATCGTCAACTGGAACACGGCTGATCTGCTGCGGAATTGTTTGAATTCCATTCCCAGAACCAATCCCGATGGCAAGTATGAAATCATCGTGGTGGATAATGCCTCCATCGATAATAGCGTGGCAATGGTTCGACAAAATTTTCCTGATGTTATTTTGATCCAGAATCAGGAAAATTTGGGATTCGCCAGAGCGACGAACGTTGGGATCAAAGCCAGTCGAGGAGATGTTATTTTATTATTAAATTCTGACGCTGAGCTAAAATCGGACAATATCTTTGAAAAAGTGGAACGATTTTTGATGGAACATCATAACGTTGGAATTCTCGGCGTGAATTTAATTTTTCCCGATGGCGTGCCACAGGCATCTGGCGGAAGGTTTATCTCCAACTGGGAATTGTTCAAGCAGCAAATTTTATTTCTGGATTCACCCCTATTTCATCTGATTAAAAGCAAGCTGGCGGCTCCAGCGAAACAGCAAATTTATGAGATCGATTATGTAACTGGCGCCTGTTTTTTTGTTCAAAAAAAAGTCATCGACGAGATTGGGATGCTGGACGAAAATTTTTATATTTACGGCGAAGATATGGAATTCTGTTATCGCGCCAAACAGCGTGGCTGGAAAAGCGTTGTCCTGCCTGCATTGCAGGCGATTCATCTGAAAAGCCAGAGCACGAAAAAGAATCTCGATCAGATACTGATTCATAGCATCAAAAACAATTGTTTTTTGATTGAGAAATTTTATGGAAAACAAAGTACGTTTGTCGCTCATGTCATTTACTCTATCGGTTTGTTGTTGAGATTTTTTTTAGCGTTTTTCAGAAGAGATCAAAAACCCAGCATCTATTTAAAATTGATCATCAAAAATTTTAAATTATGTTTTTCTAATTAAAATTATAACCTTCCGAAGGTTCTCAACCTTCGGGAGATTAATACGCGATAGAGGGCTGAATTGAGAATCTGCATCGATGCAAGACCCATTATCAATAAACAGACCGGCCTGGGTCGATATATTTATAACATCATTAATGCCTTAAAGAAAATCGATCAGAAGAACTATTATTTAGTTCTGGTGGATATTGAATTAGATTCGACTCATCCGGTTTTTGGCTTGAAAAACGATCGCTTTGTTTATGAAAAATGTCCCATTCCAGGGGTGACGGTTCAGCAGCAGTTTAAACTGAACCAATTTCTTAAAGATGAAAAAATTGATGTTTATCATTATCCACATTTCGATTTGCCCATTGCGATTGCCAGGCAATATCAATCGGTGTTCACGGTTCACGATTTAACTTACCTGCTGCATCGGGGCGTTTTCCAGGGAGCTGCGTATTTTAAAAGATGGTACACGAAAAAGATCATGAGTCTGGGAATTCAATGCGCAAAGAGAATTATCACCGTTTCTGATAGTACCAGAAATGACTTGATTGATTATTTTAATCTAAATGGATCGACTGTCGCCAAAGTGGCAACGATTTATGGAGCGTGTGAATCGAATTTTTTGCCAATTAAAGATGAAAAGCGAATTGAAAATTTCAGACAGAAATGGAATTTGTATAAGCCATATTTTTTATTTATCGGAGAACGACGTCCGCATAAAAATTTAGTCAGGCAGATCGAAGCGTTTGATCAATTTTTGAAGCAGGTTGACAAAGCGTTTGAATTCATCATTATTGGAAAAAGCTATAAAAATTATTTTGAGCCGGAAGAAAAAACCAGGCAACTCGATCTGGAGGGAAAAGTCAGATTTTTAGGCTATGTTGATGACAGCGAGATACCGCTATTTTACAATAGCGCTGCTGCTCTCATGTTCACATCATTGTATGAAGGTTTTGGCATTCCCATTTTAGAAGCGATGGCTTGCGGCACGCCTGTCATTACCTCGAATATCTCTTCGACCCAGGAGATCGCTGGCAATGCGGCGTTGCTGGTGAACCCATACCAGGTTGAAGCCATCAGCCAGGCGATGATGAAAATTACTGTGGATTCCACTTTAAAAAAGAGTTGTGTTCAAAAGGGCTTTGAGCGGAAGAAAGATTTTTCCTGGGAGATCGCGGCTCAGAAGACATTAAATTTGTATCAACAGATGCAATGAAAAAAGTGACTATCTTGCATATCCAGGTGCTGCCCATCATGAGCGGCGTTCAAAAAGCCATGCTTGATATTTTAGAACGCCTGGATCGAAACAAATATAATATTACCATTCTATGCAATGCTGAGGGTGATTTAACAGAGGCGGCGGCTAAGCTAAATATTAATGTTATAATTTTACCTGAATTAAGACGAGAAATAAATCCGATTTTTGATATCTTTGCCTTTATTAAACTATTCTGTTTGATTAAGAGAAATCGCTTTTTGCTGGTGCATACTCATTCCTCGAAATCAGGTTTTATTGGAAGATTGGCAGCCAGAGCAGCCGGAGCGAGATGTGTGGTGCACACCGTGCAGGGATTTGCCTTTCATGAATATTCTTCAAAACTGACTGTTTTGATCATTGGATTGATGGAAAGAATTGCCGGTTTAGTCACGGACATGGTCATCTTTGTCAATCATTATGATAGAATCGTTGCGACTCAGATGAATTTGGTTCCTGCAGAAAAGATGATAACTATCCATAATGGGATCGACTTTTCAACAATCGAGACTGATGAAAAGAAAGTCGATAGTAGAGAATTGATTGGCATAGAAAGAAACGGCGCGATCGTGGGAATGGTAGCGAGGCTCTGGGAACAGAAGTCGCCACAGGATTTTATTCGCTCGATTCCGACCGTGGTGCAAAAAATACCAGATGCGAAATTTCTAGTGATCGGCGATGGCCATTTAAAAGATGAAATGAAGCGATTAAGTCACGAACTGAAAATTAGTGACAACGTGCTGTTTCTTGGCTGGCGGAGGGATGTTAAAAATTTATTGAAGATTCTGGATGTATTCGTTCTCACTTCTTTGTGGGAAGGCTTGTCTGTTTCGATTTTAGAAGCGATGGCAAGTGGCAAGCCGGTGGTGGCCACCAATATCAAAGGAAATAATGAACTGGTCATTGATGGCGAAACCGGTTTTCTCGTCCCGCCTAAAAGTCCGGAACAGATCGGTGAAAAAGTTTTAAATTTGTTAATGAATCGAACTTTAGCCGAAAAAATGGGTTTAAAAGGCTACCAGAGAGTGAAAACATATTTTAACATCAACGATACGGTTGGTAAGATTAACCAGGTATATGATACTTTATTATTGGATAAATTTTAATTCATCACGCTGAGGCGCAAAGCCGCAAGGTTTTAAGTGGACCTGGTTTTCTGCTTAATTTTAAACCAAGGAGCTTAGGTTGAATCTTAAAATTTCATATCTTCTGCGGCTAAGCGTGAGAACTTAAGAACTCTGTGGAATTATCTTTACGACATTTTAAATCACTATGAATAGGAGCAGACCATGGGACTACTTCTTTGCACGTGCTTGCTGGCGTTTTCTGTTTCTATTGCGCTTACACCATTGGTCAGAAAATTAGCCTTTAAATATGATGCGGTTGCCAGACCAAATCACCGCACCATTCACAAAGAGTTGATGCCACGCCTGGGAGGCGTCGCTGTATTCATTGCCTTTTTGGTCGGCATCATGCTGATTATATTTTTTACTGATGAAAAATTTGCGGCACTTCGTCGGGAGACGCTGGTGTTCCTTTTTGCTGGAAGCATCATTTTGGCTCTCGGTATTTATGATGATATTAAAGGCGCAAATTCCAATCAAAAATTTGTGGTGCAATTAATTTCCGCCGCAATTGTGATTCTTTTTGGTTACAAGATTACTGCGGTTGTCAATCCTTTTGGAGCACCAATTTCATTGGGAATTTTTAGCATTCCGTTTACACTGCTATGGATCGTTGGGATTACGAATGCTATCAATTTAATCGATGGACTGGATGGATTGGCAGCAGGAATCAGTCTGGGCGCCGCGATTGTGATGGTGGCTATTTCATTATGGTTCGGAAATTTGCTCTCAGCTTTTCCCGCCCTAATTCTGGCTGGAGCTATAGGCGGATTTTTGATTTATAATTTCAATCCGGCTAAAATCTTTTTGGGTGATTCGGGCAGCCTGCTCATCGGTTTTCTTCTCGCCTGTTTTTCGATCAATGGGACTTTTCGAAATAATGACGCAATCGCTATTTATATTCCAATAGTCGTACTGGGTGTCCCCGTTCTCGATACCATTCTGGCTATCGCCCGTCGCATCCGAAAGAGAATTCATTTGTTTCAGGCGGATAAAGAGCACATTCATCATCGATTGCTTAATTTAGGGATCAGCCATAAAAATGTAGTTTTGTTACTTTATGGCGTCAGTTATTCCTGGGGCGTGATCGCACTTGCAATCTATATTTTGAAGAGCGAAGTTTATCTTCTGTTACTGTTGCCCGTATTTGGCTCAATCTTCCTGGGCTTGAAGAAGCTTGATTCTATAAAATATCTGGTAATCCAGGCTTCCCAGAATCAAAGATAAATAGACTGCGGGGATTTTCAATAATTATATTAAAATTGAAAATCAATACCATAAATCTCCAACGGACGGAAAATATCTTCCGTTGGATTTTTTTATTTTTAGGGATCATTTCTATAAAGATCACTACAAACTTAAAAGATCGTATGCGGATAAAGTGTCATCGTTGCTTTAAGATAATATTTTTTATTGCAACATATCTTTTGTTATTCAATTCGATTTTTGCCGGAGTTGAAACAGTAGTTTTCAACATTCTTGAAAACAGTGATCTGAAAATCGTTTTCGAACTGAAACCTTTCGAGGTTAAATTTGAAGAACTGTCATTCAACGGCGAGATGTTCGATCGTCCCATAATTGACGGCTATGAATGGATCAGCGATCCCGGCAAACCAGGCTTGCCAATAAAGGGTATTTTGATTGGCATCCCTGACAATGACACACCGGATATTCAGATTTTGGAATCCCAGGTTTCTATTCTGGGACAAAAGAAAGTCTGTCCCGCTCCCACCTATTATGTCTCGCAGGATAATGACCAACAAAATTTGATTGAACAATATTGGCGCGATGAAGCCTGTTATTCTCAAAATCGATTTTATCCCAAAAATTTAGTTGAAGTCAGTTCTATCGGCAGACTTCGTCATCAATACATTGCGCGGATCGAATTTCATCCGCTGCAATATAACCCGGTCACCAAAGAACTAAAAAAAATTGAACGACTTAAAATAGCCATTATTCTTAACAAAAAACAGCTTTCAAAAAAGACAACTGTTCCATCTCTTCCACCGACGGGAAGCCGGCCTTATGAAAGCCTTTATCAAAATTTATTGCAGAACTACCAAACCGCACGCCAGTGGCGAATCCCAAGTCAAGCCGCGCTCCAGCAAGAGAAACAAAAAACATGGTATTATTTGAATAGCACTTATTACAAATTGATCGTTAAAGAAGAAGGCATCTATCGATTGAATTTCGGCTATCTGGATAGTATCGGTGTTGATGTCTATTCTATCGATCCCAGGACAGTCAAAATTTACAACAAAGGTGAAGAACAGCATCTGTTCGTAAAAGGGCAGGAGGATGGACAATTTAATCAAGATGATTTTATCGAATTTTATGGACAGCCAAATTTAGGCGATACCAGTTATTATGATCCTTATACGGATGCCAATGTTTACTGGCTGACCTGGGGTGGTGATTTAGGACTGAGAATGCGCACCAAAACCAGTCTCTCCGAAGCCGCGACGCCGATTAATGATTATATAAAAATTGTTCGCTTGGAACCGGAAAAAATCTATCAGCACGGAGTGAACGATCTTGAGACCCATAACACTGAGCCAATTCCGGGCGAAGGCTGGGTGTGGAGGTTCTTTTTTCCTGGAGAAAGTGAGACGATTACATTTCAAGTGAGTGATCTATCGAAAAGCGAAAAGCCTTGTTCTCTAAAAATTAAGCTGAAGGGGACGACACTCGATCCGGTCAAACCCAATCATCATGTTCACATCTTTCTGAATGATAGTTTGATCGGCGATATTTATTTTAATGATGTCGCGGAATATCTTTTCGAAGCTGCCATTTCTTCGCTTGAAGAGGGCGAGAACCGATTGGTTATACTTTCTGTGGGTGATACTGGTGCGAAGATCGATCAATTTCTGTTGGATTGGATTGAAGTGGAATATCCACGACAGCTGGTTGCAGAAGGCGATTATCTCAAACTCGATTTTTCAAAGCCAGCCGATGTGAATCAAATATCTGCCTGGGGATTCAATGAAAAGCGTATAAAGGTATTTGATCTGGTCGATCACGCCCTGATCGAAAACGCTGCGGTCAATCCTGGCCGACGAATGATTTTTGAAGTGATTTCTGCCGGATTCAATGACGGCAGTTTTGCGCAAATTCAAATTAACTCTCAAGCCACGGTTGCTGGCGGCTATCGAGGTCACAACTTATCCATTGTGGATGAAATTAGCGGGCAGGTGATTGATACCAGGTATTTTGATACGTATCTCTCAACAGCCGAAGCCGACAGTATGGCACGATATGTCCAAAATCTGCCGGCAGGGCGAATCGTGTTAGCTGCAATTCGGGACGAAGGCAGCGTAAATATGACCGAAAATGCCTATTTGGCGCTGGAATCGCTCGGCAGCCAACGAGCGAGAAACGTTCGGATGAGGGATTCCTGGGCAATGATTGGGAAAAAGGGGGCGATGATCGGTAGTGCCATTGAAGCATGGTCTCCGGCTGGAAGTGGCGCGGCAATAGTGCAGGATACGTCGATCGTCCCAGGATTGGGGAATGATTTTTATGTGAGTTTTAATGATTCAATAGCATCAAACAGCTCATACGCGATTATTTCAGAGCAAGGCATCAAGACTCCGGCGATGGCAATACTGGATACCTCTGCTAACCTTAAGTCGTTCGAAAATGGCGCTGACTTAATCATTGTTACCCATCAAAATTTTTTAACCAGCGCGCAGCGTCTCGCTGAATATCACAATATACACGATGGACTTCGAGTTAAGGTGGCAGATGTTGCTGAAATCTACGATGAATTTAATTATGGTCTCTTGAATCCAGAGGCGATTAGAGACTTTTTAAAATATGCTTTTGATAATTGGCAGTCACCATCGCCCAGTTATGTCATATTTTTCGGCGATGCCAGTTGGGATTTCAAGAAGAACATGGCAGAAGCTGTCAAAGAAAATTATGTTCCGTCTTATGGCAATCCAGTGAGTGACAACTGGCTTGTTTGTTTTGATGGGTCAGGGGATTTTCTACCTGAAATGTTTGTTGGCAGAATCCCGGTGGAAACTGCGGAGCAGGCAGATTTAGTGATAGATAAAATTATTGCTTATGAAAACACACCGACCGAAAGCTGGAAAAAAAATGTGCTTTTTATTACTGGTGGCTTTAATAAAAGCGAGCAACGGACATTTATGAGTCAATCGAATTTTCTTATCAATAATTATGTGACACCGCCGCCAGCCAGTTGCAAAGTTTTTCAGATTAATAAAACCACCGAAGGCTACTTTGAAGGAGAAAAAAAACAGGAAGTATTGGATGCTATCAATCAGGGGATGATGTGGGTGAATTTCCTGGGACATGCGGGTAGCCGCACCTGGGACCTGATGTTCAATCATCCTGATATTGAAGAATTGACTAATAAAGATAATTATCCGTTTATTACCAGCATGACATGTCACACGGGGAGATTCGCCGAGCCAGAGGGCAGCAGTTTTGGCGAACATTTTCTGCTGACTGAAAATAAGGGAGCCATCGGATTTTGGGGCACGACAGGCTGGGGCTATGTTTTTCAAGATAATGTTTTATCACAAAATTTGTTCCTTGATGCCTTGGTTGATACGATTCATTCGCTTGGCGAAGCCACGACTTTCGCCAAATTAAAATTGTGGGAGAATTACGGTGGCGGTTTTTATAATGTAAATGCCATTCATCAATACACATTAATGGGTGATCCCATTAATGACCTCACGCTGCCAGAAAAGCCAGATCTGACGATTGGCACGTCGGATATAATTTTTAAACCTTCCGCTCCTTCGGAAGCAGATTCGTTCGCTATTTTGACATTTAAAATTCAAAACTGGGGACTGGCTTGCAGTGATACCTTCAAAATCAATGTTTATGATGTTTATGATAATCGGACAGAAACCATTGCCAGTGATATTCTGGTCCCCTTTGTTGGATTAGTTGATTCAGTGAACGTTTCCTGGGATTTAAAAAATAAAGCGGGCGATCACATGATCCGCGTTGTTTTGGATGCCCAGCAGGAGATTGAAGAGGTCGAAGAAAATAACAATAGCCAGGATTTTCCAATATTTGTTTACTCTTCAAAAATTGCGGTTTCTCAGCCGTTTGATTTTCAGGTGATTTCTCCGAAGAATGTTACTTTACGTGTGAATAATCCTGCAATAGCCGCTTATGAGGATGCTCCTCGTTATTATCAATTTGAACTGGATACAACTGTATTGTTTGATAGTCCAGCGTTGATGGCATCCCCGCAACTTCATGAAGGAACCATTGTAACGAAATGGACAACTGCTGAGCTTAAGGACAACACAACTTATTTTTGGCGGTGTCGAGCCAGCCAAGGCGCTGAAATTGGTAATTGGGTGTCATCTTCTTTCACGACGGAAACAGCCAATCTTGATAACTTGTGGAGACAGATTCATACCGATCAGTTCATTCATAATGATTTTAATCAGACGCAGCTTTCAAGCTCAGGAATCAAGATTGAAGCCCGAACCTTTCTTTTGCAGGTGGAATCAGCCGGATATACAGATGGTGACTATGCCCGAATCACAGTAAATTCCCTGCCAGTGCTTGAACAGCATCGGGGTCATAATCTCGTTGTCATTTCGCCTAATACCGGAAAGGTAGTGACCAACCGATCTTTCGATACCTGGGCGTCTCAGAATGAAGCCAATGCGATGGCAGATTTCATTAATGGATTGGAAATAGGCACCTATGTCCTCGTTGCCATCAAGGATGATGGCAGCCTGAGTATGACGGAGAATGCTTATCAAGCTCTTGAAGGAATCGGCAGTCAATCCTGTCGAAACGTAAAATTCCGAGATTCCTGGGCGATTATCGGGATAAAAGATGCATCGATTGGAACAGTCAAGGAAAGACATATCCCGACGGGGCAAGGGATTGCTATTGTGCAAGATACGCTTATGAATTATTATCCGCAAGGAGCTGTAGCATCGACGCCGATTGGACCGGCGGATAGCTGGAATTATGTTTCCTGGAATGGAGATGTTAGTTCTGCGGACACAGATGTTACCCTGGATGTGATCGGATTTAATAAAACATTGTCTCAATGGGATACGCTTGTGGCTGGATTATCTAATTTTAATCAAGAAGATTTAAGCGCGATAAATACCAAAAATTATCCTCTATTAAAACTTCGTGCCAATTTATCGGATAATGAAGGATTAGAGACGCCGTTGCTCCGTGACTGGTCCGTATCCTACGAGCCAGTGGCTGATCCAGCCATTAGCTACCAGGTCGTTACCTTCAGCGCTGATACGCTAATGGAAGGCGATAATTTAAATATCGATTTGAATGTTTACAACGTTGGCATGAAAATTGTTGATTCTGTAAAAATTCGTTTTTCATTAAGTACCCCAGATAGTGGGAAGATTAGGTTTTGTGAAGATAAAATATTGACTGACATTCCGATTGATTCTTTTAAATCCCTCAGCCGAACATGGGAATCCTCAGGCAGGACGGGAAATAGCCAGATCTTTATTGAAGTCGATCCCGATAACGAAGTCAATGAATTGACAGAATCTAATAATTATTATTCACACCAAATATACGTCATGGCAGATTCGATGAAGCCACAGGTTCAGGTGACCTATGACGGGAAACAGGTGGTCGCTGGAGATTATGTTTCAAATTCGCCAGCCATTTTAGTCAATATTTATGATAATAGTAGCTTCCTAATCGAGAATGATACTACAAAAGTCAATCTGTTTTTAGATAATAGTCGAATCAATTATTCGGGAAATGAAAATTCATTTACTATTGCGCCGATTAAAAATGCGGATGAACCGAAGTTGAAGGCTCAAGTTCGATTTGCACCTGAACTCAGCGACGGCGATCACGTTTTAGAAGTCTTTGTCAAAGATGCCAGAAATAATTTCTCTTATCATCGTGATGATTTTCAGGTGACCAGCGATTTTAAAATTTTGGATGTTTTAAATTATCCCAATCCATTTTGTGATGGCACGGAATTTACTTTTAATTTGACACAGCAATCAGACAAGGTAACTATTAAAATATTCACTGTTGCTGGCAGGTTGATCAGTACGCTCGATTATCATCACCTGGAAGCGGGATTTCATCATCTCTATTGGAATGGCCTGGATCAGGATCATGATGAACTGTCGAATGGCGTTTATTTATACAAAATTATTGCTCGCTCCGGTGAAAAACAGGTGGAGCAGATAGAGAAGCTGGTGATTATGAGGTAGAGCAGGAAGTATCTTGATGCACGTGTGTTTCGACGCTTTGCCGTTTACTATACAAATAAATTGATGAACTTCTTTAAAAATATTATTTTTAAAAATAACTTAGTAAATCTGGAGATGGATATGAGAGCATTAATTACTGGTGGAGCTGGTTTTATTGGTTCACATCTGACTGAGGAATTGCTGCGTCGCGGAGAAATGGTTTATGTTATCGATGATTTATCAACAGGACGATTGGAAAACATAGCGAATGCCATGAACAGCCCGCGTTTTGGTTTTGCAGTAGAAACCATTTTAAATGAAACCGTAATGGATCGATTGGTAAGTGAATGTGATATTATTTATCATTTAGCTGCGGCAGTGGGCGTGGAATTGATCGTAAGCAAACCTGTTGAAGTAATACAGACTAATATTTTGGGTACGGAAATGGTTTTGCGGCTCGCCAATCGCTACCTCAAAAAAGTGGTAATCACCTCCACATCTGAAATATATGGCAAAAGCCATAAAGTTCCATTTAAAGAAAATGATGATCGAGTTTTAGGACCAACCACCAAAAATCGGTGGAGTTATTCCAGCTCAAAAGCAATCGATGAATTTTTAGCGCTTGCCTATCATAAGGAAAAAAAGCTTGAAGTGGTAATTGTTCGATTATTTAATACTGTTGGACCGAGACAGACTGGTCGGTATGGCATGGTCATCCCCAGATTAGTAGTTCAGGCATTAAAAGGAGAGCCAATTACAGTTTATAACGATGGCAGCATGATTCGATGCTTCACTTATGTAAGTGATGTTGTCGATGCGATGATTGCGCTAGCCAATCATACGGATGCTGTGGGGCAAATTTTTAATATTGGTTCTACTGAAGCTATCAGTATCAAGGATCTGGCAACAAAGATCAAAGAAAAAACCAATTCCGACTCGCCGATTAAATTTGTGCCCTACGATGAAGCTTATGAACAGGGCTTCGAAGACATGGCGATCCGAATCCCTGATCTCTCAAAAATCAAAACGATAATTGGGTATCAGCCAAGTGTTACTTTAGATGAAATACTGGAAAAAGTGATTGAATATTTTTCAACTGAGAGAGTGAAAATTTAAGAATTCATCTGGTCGGTCGGGTAGTCAAAAATCAGATTGAAGGAAAATTCGTGCCTACGATTTGGGGTGAAAATAATAAAAAGCACGCTGATGAAATGATGGCATGAATTAGTTGCTGCATGAGGTTGAAAACCATCCGACCGTCCACCATCTTTTGGGAAAATCTGCGTTCGATAGTCTATCTGGCTCTGGATTGTTTGGATTGAGCATTTTGATTTTTTGTATTATTGCATCTTAGCTATTCTGTACCCACCTGAGTGGCAATAATCAATTTTTCTAAGCCACTCAGCTTGGCCAGATCCATTACTTTTACCACCGTTCCGTGAGGCACATTCTTATCAGCTTTTAGGATTAAAGATTTTTCTTCAAGGTCAGGTAGCAGCTTTTTGAATTTCTGCTCTAAATTTTCCAATGTTACCGGCTCCTGATTTAAGAACATTGTGCCATCAGCTTCTATTTCAAGCGCCAGATCTTTTATTTGTTCAGCCGTCGCGCTTTTCGATTCAGGCAATTCAAGCTTCATGCCTGGCTGTTCCACAAAAGTTGTCGAGACCATCAAAAAGATTAACAATAAAAAACAGACATCGATTAGCGATGTGATATTGATGCTTACTTTACGATATTTTTTTTCTTGAAATTTCATATTCTAATTTAAAGTTGAATATTTGTTTTTCTGTTTTCAATGAGCCGCATGAATTGTATTTATTTCAAATTGCTAATCGCTGAGGCTTTCACCTGCTTGAAACCGGCCTAATTTTCGCAGAAGCGTGGCAGTATATTTTTCGATATCCATTACCAGGTTTTCTGCCTTATCAGAGTAATAATTATATAATACAAGCGCTGGAATTCCAATGGTCAAACCAGCTACGGTTGTAATCAGAGCTTCGGCTATACCGCCAGAAAGCGCCTGAGTTTGACCAACTCCCATTTTTGAAATGACAGTGAAAACCTTGATCATGCCCGTCACTGTTCCCAATAAGCCGAGCAGAGGCGCCACGCCGGCCATGGTTTCCAAGATACCTAAACCTTTTGACAATTCTCTTACTTCCTGACGTCCCTCGTCCACGAGTAATTCTTTTAATTCGTCTTTATTGAGCACGATATTTTTTAAAGCAAGCTGGATAATATTTGCAAACACCCCAATATTTTTTTCGCAGATCGAGATCACCAGCGGAATATCTTCTGGTCGCTTGATCGTTTCGATGAGACGGATGATTTCAGGAATGAGTATTTTTTTCCTTCTTAGTACCACAGCTCTTTCAATAATGATGGTCAAAGCAATTATCGAACACAGAGCAAGCGGGATCATTACAGGTCCCCCACGTTGTAGCCAGTACCAGGTTTCGTACATATTTTTCTGAATCCTTTTTCTCTATTCCACTATGATCAAAATATATTTTCAATTTTGAGGCTAACTATCTGGCCTATTTTAAGAGTATTGGCTTATACGCATCAAGTAGCGTTCATCAATTACCGAATATCAAGAATCCAGTATCACCATTATCATATAAAAAATTTCAATAGCTATCGCTTCACAAAATAAGTAAAGGAAGCCGTAACTTCCAAATAATCTTCTGGAAAATCAGCCGGCAACGGTCTAAAACGAGAAGAATTTATAATAGCGTTCACGCTGGTTTCTTTCAATGATTGATGGCCGCTGTATTTTAAAACTACCAAATCCTTAACTTCTCCGTTCGGCATCACCTTAAATCTCAACAACGTTTCGCCGCTAATCAGTCCCATACGAGTAAATGCTGGCGGCGGAAATATGTTTCGCTCGACCTTTCGTTTCATTTCCAGCATATAAGGTGCAAAATCCCACTCATAAGTATTGAAGCTAAAACCACCCAGGTCTTCCGCGCTGAATTTCCTGTTATCATAAAGCGGTTTATTAGGCTTGTTCTGGTCTTGATAATCCGTGACCGACGGATTTTTTTTCATCAACTCCTGGCGGCTGAATTTTTGATATTCGTACCGATTGGAAGAAGACTCTGCTAATTGATTTTCTCTGGAAAGCTTGTCCTTTTGTTCCGCAGCTTGTTCAGTCAAAGGAGTTGTTTCAATCGGTACCAGTGGCAAATTCTTTACATCAAAATCTCCCTCAGAATAGGGATCCCCCACTGGCTTATCTTTATTTTGATATTGGTCCTTCGCTATGGTGTTTTTATCAGAAACCAGTTGCGCATTTTCCGGCGGAGTTTCGCTTCGTGCTACTTCTGGCGTCTCTACCAATTCAAATTCCAAACGTTTATCTTCATTTTTAGGTTGATTTAAAAAATCTTCAATTTTAGCAGGGAAAAGCTGAAGGCTGCCGAATGAGCTGTACATCAGTAACAAAAGCAGATGAAGCACAATAGACATGAAAAAAGATATTTTGATGAGATGTCTTTTAAATATGTCCACATTGATGAGTAGCACTTATGACTCGAAGTTTATCTTCATATAATCCTGGGCAATCGATATTTTGCCGCCAAATATTTTAGGACATTTGCTTTGAATGTCTGCTTCCAATTCTGCCAGTGGCGGATGCAGATGCGTCAAAATCAAATGCTGGCACTGTGCCTGTTCGGCAATTTCGGCTGCTTCGCTCGGCGTCAGATGTCCCTTAATTTTATAGTGATCAGGAAAAGAGCATTCTAAAATCAATACATCTGCGTCCTTTGCCAATTCGATGATTTCAGGGCAGTAGTCGGTATCGCCTGAATAAACGATAGAACTTCCAGCGTTCGATTCAATCCGATAAGCAATGGCCGCTTTACTATGCTTCACAGGAATCGTTTTCACTGACCAATTGGAAAATTGAATTTGATCTCGATTCAACTCGTGAATTTCAAGTGGAAAACTCGGATCCAGCAGCCACTCACCAAAAGCCTGCACTAAAATTTTTAAAAAATTGGTGAAGCCTGCTGGCCCATAAAGGGACAATTTCTCTGTCCGTTTATAATTTGGCGTGGTGCGCAACGCCTGAATCAAAGGTATCAGATCTGCGGTGTGATCGGAATGCGTATGCGTATAAAAGACATGATGTAATTGCTTATAATCGATTCCGACTTTTAATAAACGGACCAACGTCCCTGATCCACTATCAAACAATAACGGTTCATCATCGATCTGAATCAAATAGCCAGAGGCACTTCGTTGCAGCGAGGGAATCCCCGTACCCGATCCAAGAATCGTCAGCTCCATTTGCCGATCTCTTTTAATTATACTTTTTGGACGATTGGCATTGTGTCGTTGTTTACGTTGATCTAATTGAAACTATTTCTCGTTTCTGTTTCAATCCACTTTAAATAATCCTCTGACCCCCCAACGATTGGCAGCGCAACAATTTCGGGCGTCGTGTAGCTGTGTAATTTCTTAACTTCAAGAACAATTTCATCAAAGCGACTCTTCATAGATTTGATGATCAACAGCACTTCATTTTCTTTGCAGATTCTTTCTTCCCAGTGAAAAATCGAAGAAATCGGTTTGATGATATTGCAGCAAGCTGCTAATTTTTTTTCAACTAAAGACTGTCCGATTAGTTCCGCCTCCGCATGATTGGGAGCGGTTATCAGAATTACAATAAAATCTCGATTCATTATAGCATGTCTCTAAATTTTGTCACCCTCGACCTTTTTAGAGTGGATGTATTTATTAAATAAACAACTCCACAAACTCAAATTTATCTACATCGACCAAGCCCAGGTCAGTGATTTTTAATTTTGGAATGACTGGCAAAGCCAAAAACGAAATCGCCATAAAGGGATCAGCTAAGGGACAGCCCAAATGCTTTGTTTCCTGATTTAATTTTTGAAGTCGATCATTAACAACTTCCAGGGGTTCAGAAGACATGAGCCCGGCAATGGGGAGCTCCAGTGCGTCTAAAACCCTGCCTTCGCTCACAACAGATAACCCGCCACCCATTTTATTAATTTGCGCCACGGCTTTAAAAATATCTTCATCATTCACCCCGACCACCACGATGTTGTGAGAATCATGGCTGATCGACGAAGCGATAGCGCCTTTTTTCAAACCAAAACCCTTCACCAAACCTTTTCCAATATTTCCCGAAGCGTGATGCCGTTCCACCACGTAGCATCTCAACAAATCTCGTTCGGGATCGGAGACTACAACGCCGTCACTAATTTTTGGATTCTCTTGCAGCGATTCGGTCACGATTTGATCTTTCACCAGTCCGATGACGCGACATCGGTTGCTCTTAGCTGGAATTTTAAACTCATCGCCTTCCAGCCATTTGATATTTACCGAGCCACGAATTTTTACATCTGGCTTGAAGTGGGATTCATATTGCAGCCTTCCATTTTCAGCCACAAGCTGCCCATTTTTAAATAGCATTTTGATATTTAAATTTTCCAGATTTTCGATGATGACGATGTCGGCGAAGTTGCCAGGCGACAAAAATCCCAGCTTCCGTAAATTATAATACTCGGCTGGATTCAACGTCGCCATTCGAATTACCGAGATCGGATCGATACCATGCTCGATTGCTGTTTTGATCATAAAATTGATATGACCTTCATTCAGGATGTCATGGGGATGGCGATCATCAGTGCAGAAAATGCAGCGACGGCTATTTTCTGGTGTTACCATTTTTAGCAAATCACGAAGATTTTTGGTTCCCGTCCCTTCTCGGATCATCACGTACATTCCCATGCGTAGCTTTTCCAATGCTTCCTCGGGCGTAGTCGATTCATGGTCCGATGAAATTCCGGCGGCAATGTACGCACTTAAATTTTTGCCGGTTACGCCCGGCGCATGCCCATCGATCCGTTTTTCAGTAGAAATTTTAATCTTATCCAGAACCTCTTCATCACCATAAATCACGCCAGGAAAATTCATCACTTCACCGAGACCAACGACCCATTTTTCTCTTAAAAAAGGAAAAATATCGAAGGCGCGCAATTGCGATCCAGCCGTTTCTAACTTTGTGGAGGGGACACAGGAAGGCAATGTAAAAAAAACATTCAATGGATTGTATTTTGCCGATTCCATCATAAAGCGGATTCCCTCATAGCCGAGCACATTGGCGATCTCATGGGGATCAGCGATGACAGACGTCGTGCCCAGCGGTACAACAGCGCGAGCAAATTGAGAAACCGTGACCATCGAACTTTCAATATGGACATGCCCGTCAATAAAACCAGGCGCGGCAAAAAGTCCCTTCAAATCTATAACATTTTTGGCTTCGTAGTCATTCCCGATACCGACAATCAATTGGTCATCGATGGCGATATTGGTGGGATAAATTTCACCAGAGACGACATTGATCAGATTGACATTTTTTAATACTAAATCAACCGGGGAATCGCCCCGAGCAGCTTTGATTATTTTATCTAATTGCATCACAGAAAATTCCTAGTTAAATTCTTCGGCTACCGGCGTGGCAAGCAGGTGAGTTAGTTTTTGTTTGGTATCTTCATCTTGTGGGTCAATTTTATTGGCTAATAAATATTCCTGGATCGCTTCGTCATCCAAACCTCGAATTTCATGAATCCAACCCAGAAAGTAATGAGCGATAAAATTATCAGGTTCAAATTTAAGGATGCATCGATACTCTTGAATTGCCTCACTCCAATAGCCCAATCGGGTGTAGATTTCTGCCAGACCCAGATGCTCCTCTTTTTGATCGCTGCCATATTTTATGGCATTTTTAAAAGCATCAATGGCTAATTGATATTCAATGTTGCTTTTATAAACAATTCCCAGCAGGAAATAAAGACTGCCTTCCCGTGGATACACTCGCAGAACCCGCTTGAAACAGTCTTCCGCCCGAGTCAACATGCCCATTTGATAATAAATTTTTCCAAGGTGAATGCGAAGCGAAGCCGTATCATATCCCATTTTGACGGCAGACTCCATTGATCGTCTGGCTGATGGATAATCTCTTTTAATGAAATGTATCAATCCGATCTCATAGCTGAGCGATGGCGACTTTGCTTTTAGATTATTCCGGGCGAATAAAAACGAATTGAGCGCTTCATCGAAGCGATTTAAATTACGCAGATTCCGTCCAATGATTTCGTAGATATCGGCAAATTGTTCTGTATATTGGTCAACATTTTTGCTCATTCTCTGGTAACATAATCGGATCGCATCTTCATAACGTTTTTTATATTCCAGCAAAGCAATGCGGTTTTTCCATGAAAAAAAATAGGTTAAATATAGCTTGAGAATATAAAACGCTCGAATCTTTTTCCATCGGAGCTCCAGTGACAGCAAAAATCTTCTAAATAAAAGATAGACTTTCCAGAGCTTCAAATAGGCGATGATCATTCGATCGGGTATGTGAATATCTTCGGTTTCTCTCGATAGTTTCATAATCTATTACCAACCAGAAAGCTGTTTTAAAATCTCTTTCATCAACCGAACAAATTTATCTTTGATTCGATTCGCCGTTTCGGTCACTTCTTCATGGCTCAACTTTTGATTTAAGATGCCTGTCGCCATGTTCGTCATGCAAGAAATTCCCAAAACTCGCATATTCAAAAGCCTGGCAGCGATGACCTCGGGCACCGTGGACATCGTCCCTGCATCAGCCCCTAAAATTCTCGCCATCCTTATTTCTGCCGCTGTTTCATAAGAAGGTCCCTTGAAACAGATCAAAACTCCTGTCCGCAGGGGAATATTTAGTCGGTGCGAGACGTTTAGCGCCCCGCCAATAAATTTTGAATCATAAGCCTGGAAAAGATCAGTAAACCGCTGGTCGGCCGATAGCGAGTTATCACCAATCAACGGACTATCGAATAAAAAATTGATGTGATCCGTGATGAGCATTAAATCCCCTGGCTTAAAATTTCTATTGATCGCGCCCGCCGCATTGGTAACGACCAGTCTATCAATTCCCAGTTTAGCCAGCAACTGCATGGGATAGGTTACCTCTCTCGCTGAGTAGCCTTCATAAGTATGAACCCGTCCTTTCAGTGCAAGAATGGGAATATTTTCCAGCTTGCCAAAAATCCAGACGCCCGCATGACCAGCCACACGGGGTACCGGATAATGTGGGATATCCTGACAATTGATAATCTCTTTATCGCTCAATTCATCACCGAACGAGCCCAGACCAGAGCCCAGGATGATGGCTACTCTGGGCGTGAGCTTTATTCTATTTTTGATGAGTTGAATCGATTCTTGTAGGCTTTGCTGTTCCATATATTGATCATAATAAATTCTTAAATAAGAATTCCTGCAATCGTGGCAGTTAGCCATGAAGCCAGGGCTCCGCCGATCATGGCTTTGAGGCCGATTTTTGCCAGGTCGCTGCGGCGTTCCGGAGCAATGCCGCCAATGCCGCCGATCTGGATGGCAATGGAGCTGAAATTGGCAAAGCCACAGAGCGCATAAGTGGCGATGATATAAGATCGCTCGGTAATGACACCTTTCAGGCTTGCCAGATCAAGATAGGCGATCATCTCATTAATGGAAATTTTGGTGCCCAATAAATTTCCAAAATTCAAGATGTCTTTGGGACTGACGCCTAAAAAGAAAGCAATCGGAGAAAAGATGAGTCCCAGTATTTTTTTTAAGCTGAGATCCCAGGCGAATTGAGTATGATGAAAAGTAATGAAATTTATGACATCATCAATTTTGCCCAATCCAAAATTAATCATGGCAATTAAGGCAATGAACGCCATTAACATGCCGCCCACATTCAGTGCCAGCCGCAAGCCATCTGCCGCGCCAGCGGCCGCCGCGTCAATGACATTGGAAGTTGCAATATCTTTGGGAAGCTTGACCATGCCGCGCGTCTTCGGCTCGCCCGTTTCTGGATACATAATCTTCGCCATTACTAATGCAGCGGGAGCCGACATCACACTGGCTGCCATCAAATGTCCCGCATCGATCCCAAACCGAACGTAGGCGGCCATCACGCCGCCAGCGATCGTGGCAAATCCGCCGACCATGATCGCCATCAATTCGGAAGCCGTCATGTCAGACACATAGGGTTTAATTAATAATGGCGCTTCAGTCTGTCCAACAAAAATATTACCTGCCGCTGAAAGCGATTCCGCGCCGCTGGTGCCCATCGACTTCGCCATGACCCATGCCATCGCTTGCACAATTTTTTGCATGATGCCGAGATGATACATGACACTCATCAGCGATGCGAAAAAGATGATAGTCGGCAGAATATGAAAGGCAAAAATGATACCAATATCAACGAATTGACCAGAGACGCTATCATGAACCTGCAAGGGACCGGGTCCGCCGAGTTGCTGTACAATATCAGGATCACCACGATAAAGATTACCAAACAGAAATGAAGCGCCTGCATCGGTAAAGCTTAATAGTTTAGAAATAAACGCCCGAGCAAAGAAGAAGATGGCCTGCCCGGGACCAGTTTTCAAAATGATGACTGCGAAAATGATCTGTAATAATAATCCCCAGATGACAATCCGATAATTGATTTTTTTCTTATTATTCGACAGCAGCCAGGCGATCCCTATTAGAATAAAGATACCAAAAAATCCAGTAATCTTTTGTAACAACATCTTTTCGCTCCTGATTTATTTCAGATTCATTTTAGTTTCTTTAGATTGAAATATCCCTCTATTGCGGTGGACGATAACAGCTCCAACAAACTGGCGCATAAAATTCCTTGCGCAATTCGATTCGAGGATCCTCTTTGGTAATCGGGATCGTGTGCTCCCGGTCCCGATAGCGTTGTGAAATCAGCGCGGTCTGCTGTTTGCAGCATTCACAAACTGCCAGGAGGACGGCGACTTTTTCTGCTCGGCCCATCAGCTCCACCATCGCTCCAAAGTTTTCGTTAAAGCAGTTGAGATGGACTCCGGCGATGATAATTTCGATTTTGGTGCGATACTTATTACAAAAGTTGTTAAGGTCTTCTTCATCAAAGAGCTGAGCGTCGTCAATCGCAACGGTATCCGTATCAGGTTTCAAAGCGGATTCAATTTCGGCCACAGTCGGCACAGTAATCGCCTCGCTTTTAAAGCCGATTCGAGAAACAATTTGTTCATTATGAACAGGAAAGGCAAACACCTGAACTTTTTTCCCCATCAATTTTGCATCGCTGATTCGTTTGTACAGCAGCCAGGTTTTTCCTGCTTCCATCGCACCTGCTATCACTTCTAGCATTTTTTCCTCTGTTCGTTTCTATCTTTTATTTTGATGAATTTTTTGCATTTATAAAGCGTAGCGCGTTACGCGCAACGCCCTACGCGCTACGCTCTACGATCAATAACCCCGCTCGGATAACAAAGCTTGAATCTTTGTTTTTAATAAATCAATGGCAACCAAATTATAGCCACCTTCTGGAATAATAATATCCGCATATCTTTTGGTCGGCTCGATAAATTGTAGCTGCATGGGGCGAACGCTGTTTTCATATTGATCTAAAATAGAATCGAGGCTTCGACCCCGTTCGTTGACATCACGTCGGATACGTCGAATTAATCGAACATCATCATCAGTGTCAACATATACCTTGATGTCCATTAGCTTTCTTAACTCAGAATCATGCAAAATCAAAATGCCTTCCAGAACAATGATGACATGTTCGCCGATATGTCTGGTTTCGTTCTTTCTTGAATGGATCGTATAGTCATAAACCGGTTGATCGATCGATCTGCCAGCGAGCAAATCTTTCAACTGAGAAATTAAAAATTGATGATCAAACGCATCGGGATGATCAAAGTTCTGCTTTTTCCGTTCTTCTAAAGTTAAATGACCCAGCTCTTTATAATAGGAATCCTGCTGGATAATAATGACTTTATCAGAGCCCAGTTCATCAAAGATGCGTTTGGCGACCAGCGTTTTCCCGGAACCGGATCCGCCGGCGATGCCGATTAATATATGAGGTTTCATTTTTTTTGAGTAGTTGCTAAAAATTTAAATTCTTGCCCAAGGGACAAAACTCATTAGCTCCCAGAATTAAAGCTCTCAAAATTAAAAAAAATCTACAAATTGATTTCTGTGGGATTTCATTTCTGCGAGCCGAATTTTGTTATTTTTGTTCTGTCGTGTCCAGATCAAGTTAAAAAAGATTTATCGAACCCAAACGGCAACAGTTCTTTCATTGAACTTTTTTGATATTCGCCCAGCCGATTGATCATAAAAACTTCAATATCGCCAGCCAATTCCCACAGCACCTGGCGACAGGCGCCGCAGGGCGGGGTAAATTTCTCTGAATCTGAAGCAATAAAAATCGATCTAAATTCCTTTTCTCCCTCAGATACGGCTTTGAAAATGGCAACCCGCTCAGCGCAAATCGTCAGGCCAAACGAGCTGGTTTCGATATTGCAGCCACGATAAATTCGATGATCCGTTGTAACCAACACGGCGCCGACCTTAAAATTGGAAAATGGCGCCTGAGCGGAATCTTTTGCCTTGAAGGCTTCTTGAATTAATTGTTCATCGGTCATTGGTTTTTATTCAATTCACCATCAAATATGCTATCATCTCGAAGTCTAAAATTTGAAATCCGAAATCAATATAATATATGAAAATATTTTTCAAAGGCAATAGTTTTGATAAAAAAAATCCGAGAATGCTGGATTCTCGGATTACAAAATTGATTTTAATTTGCTGCATAATCATTTAGAAAGGAAGATCATCTTCCGATGGTGCGGGCGCTCCTTCAGGCTCACCTGGGACAAACTCATCTATCGGTGGAGGTATTTCTGATGGCTCACCGGTCCGATCCGTTTTGGCGCCAATCAAGACCAGGTTTTCCACTACAATTTCTGTCGTGTAGTGAGTCACATTATTCTTATCGTTCCAGGATCGAGTTTGTAGTCGTCCTTCAATGTAAACCTGGCTCCCCTTTTTTAAATAATTGCTGGCGATCTCCGCTGTTTTTCTCCATGCTACCACACGATGCCATTCTGTCTGATCTTTTTGATTACCTTCTTGATCTTTCCAGACTAAATTCGTTGCCACGCTAAAGGTGGCAACAGCCGCGCCACCCGGTGTGTATTTCATATCTGGATCTTTTCCTAATCGACCTAAAAGAAGAACTTTGTTTACAGAACCCCGTCCATAAGCCATAATGGACCTCCTTTGATTATATGAGATGATTTTTTTGTTTTTACAATCATAGCAAAAAATTACATAAATGTCAAGCAAATTTTTAAATTTTTAAAACTTTTGCTCCCCTGATTTTTCTTTCTTTAAGCTCAATTAGCGCTTTATTAACATCATCCAGAACATATTCTTGAATTTCTGGTTTGATCGGAATCTCAGCGGCTAATTTTAGAAATTCAATAACGTCTCGCCGAACGACATTGGCAACACTCTTGATCTCTTTTTCCAGCCATAAGTGGGCAGGATAATCCAATTTCAATAAATGATCTTTATCAATTGCTTCCTTGCGAATGGCATTAATCACCAATCGGCCACCTGGTTTTAAATTTTTCATGGCTGCGACAATCGGCTTCCAGACCGGAGTGGTATCGATGATGCAATTGAGTTTTTCAGGTGGCTCATCTTCTGAATCACCAGCCCAATCGGCGCCGAGCTCTTTGGCAAAATGCTGTTCTTGTTTGCTTCTGGCGAAGACAAAAATTTTGGAGTTTGGGAATCTATGTTTTGTCATTTTTAAAACCAGATGAGCGGAAGCGCCGAAACCTGTCAGACCCAGATTTTGTCCATCATCCAGATTGGTTAATCGCAACGAGCGATAGCCAATTGCCCCAGCGCAAAGCAATGGCGCAGCTTCCGAATCAGAAAATATATCAGGAATTGGAAAGGCAAAATTTTCAGGAACTGTCATGTATTCAGCGTAGCCTCCAAAAGCATCTCTCCCTGTTGCTTTGAAATCGGGACAGAGATTTTCATCGCCTGATCGACAAAATTCACATTCACCACAGGCAGAAAAAATCCAGGCAACACCAACTCGGTCTCCGATCTTATGCTCTGAAGTCAGCTTTCCCTTCTCAATCACTTTTCCCACGACCTGATGTCCCAACACCATCGGGTAGAAAGGCGGCGGTGTTCTGCCTTCAATCTCATCCAATTCAGTATGGCAAACGCCGCAGGTGGAGATTTTGATCAGAATTTCTTTTTCACTTGGAATGGGTTGTGACAGTTCAACTATTTCAAGCGGATTTTTATTTTTGGTCAGATCGACGATATGATTTAAGATCATTGCTTTCATTTGGAAGATTTTACCAAATTAGTACGATGCAATTGAGGTATGTCCAGGTCATTAATGACGAACTAATTTTTACTACGAAGCTGAACGATATGCAACAGTTACTCCGGGCTAATCGCATAAAGTTTGTTTGAATTTGGATAATAGAAATCAAATTTATTTTGCTTTAGAATAAAAAGGAAATCGCCTTCTGCCAAGCTAAATATACTTTGCCAACTCAATTGGTTGGCAGAAATATTTTTGTCAGCTCAGTTAAAAAATATTTTTCTGCCGCAGTATCCCTTTTGTTTATGCAGAACAGTCGCTGTTTTGAATTTATGATGATGTGAGTCGCATTAGGATCTTCCATCCCCTCCAAATCAGACAGCGTCGTATCATCAATATAGATGGAGAAGCCCTCACCACGAAAATAAATTAATAGGTCTGGATGATGAAAATCTGCCTCGCTGTTAACACCGAGCAAGTCGGTAATTAGCTCTTTATCGTCCAGAATTCCATAATCAATTGATTTCAGGGATTTTTTATAAATTCTTTTTTCGTCGCTCATGAGTTTTTGCCAGAGATCAATTCTTATTTTCTCGAGGATGGATTCTTTGAATTTGGGGTTCACAGTTTGCCTCAAAGCTATTCTATAATTCAACGATGGTGGGACAAATTGTCCATTTATCCTGCTACTACTACGTCACATTTAAGTTAGTACGGGAATATTTTCTTATTAAAAATCGACTTGGGAGTAAATTGACTGTGTCAATTCATACAAAGCACTCCAAATTCTATAGAAATTGAAATCTGACTAAATAGTATTACCATTTACCAGTAAATATACCTTAGCAGCCGATTCCGATCCGCAGCAGGCATATCAGGAACCGAGGGAATAACATAACGATTATTAAACGTATCCAGCAATACTTTGCCATGGCGACCATACTCCAGTGCTTTGTCATGTTGCCAGCGCATGCTGAACTGCTTGCGACCGCTGTCGGTTTCTACATCGAAAAAAATTAAACCATACTCCCAACGCGAATCATGGATGCGAAGAATGGTCTGCTCAAAATAATGTCTGCCCAGACTTTGCTTAACTAAATTTTGGACTTCTTCCGAAAAATTGTCCAGTTTTTCTATGACGCCGATCTCTTGCTCTTTACCTTCATTATCCGAGTAACAAACCGAGATATAACTATAAGGGTGGCTGATGGGAAACGTCATCAGACAATAGACATTGGCATAAGCTTCTTTATCTTCTACAATGCAGTGTAACGAGCCGAGTGTCCCGATGTACAAATGACAGTTTTGAGGTGTTAAATATCGGACACCGACATCTCTTAAATTGTGTCGTTCAGTATTTATTGTTGTTTCCATTTACTATTTTTTCTCTGAAAATGGATATAATGAGAAGATGGCAATATGCCGTGTTCAGCAAAATTTTATTGGTATTGTATTTTCAAATTAAGTAATTTAGAGAATAACGCTGCCACTTATTTTAGCAGAGTGTTTAAGAATCCATAAATTTCGCTTTCAGAATTTGAATTAACATTAGGAAAGCAACTACTTATTTACCTGAACAATCTGGCAGCCCATCCTCCTCCAGCCGCCAGATGAATCGTTAGCTTATCATTCTTCGTCACTGTCTTTACCAACTTTTTGTAATCCATCGCATTTCGATCGGCATTCACACCATCCTGGTAAATTTCGATCGTATAATTCATATTATCCAGAAAAGAAAAATCAACGACTAAATCTCTCGGTGTCCAATTAGTCATAGCGCCGACATACCAGTCAGTTCCGCTGTTTCGTGCAAGTAAAACATACTCACTAACTTTTGCATCCAGCACTTTGGTGTCATCCCAAACCGTTGGCACCTTTGCCAGGAATTCCATACATTCTGGCTCTCTCAAATAATTGGATGGGCTATCGCACAACATTTGTAACGGGCTTTCAAAAACGATATACATCGCCAGTTGATGGCAGCGAGTGCCCTGGCTCATCGGACGAGTGAAAATCGGGCGAAATTGATCTTTAGTGGCATTAACCATCGCACCTGGTGTATAGTCCATCGGACCGGCTAGCATTCGGGTAAAAGGCAGCGTTACATTGTGTCCGGGGTTCGGATCCGTTTCAGACCATTTACTATTTTCAAGTCCCCTGACGCCTTCACTGGTGAGGACGTTGGGATAAGTTCGGCCCAGGCCAGTTGGTTTATACGCGCCATGAAAATCAACGATCAGATGACGTTTAGCTGCCTCTTTGGCAATCTTGTAATAATAATTCACCATCCACTGGTCATCCCGTTGCATGAAGTCAACTTTAATCCCTTTGACTCCCCATTGGAAGAACTGATCCAATGCCTGATCCAGTTGGTCGTCCAACGTTTTCCAGATCACCCACAGAATGATGCCAACTCCTTTTTGATCTCCATAATTCACTAACTCTGCAACATTGATTTCGGGAACCACGTCCAATAGATTCCCCAATTTATACCAGCCTTCATCCAGAATCACATATTCGATGTCATGCTTTGATGCAAAATCGATGTAGTACTTGTAGGTTTCCGTGTTTATTCCAGCGCGAAAATCCATGCGATAAATATTATTCCAGTTCCACCAGTCCCAGGCGACTTTGCCGGGCTTGATCCACGCTGTATCGTCTAATTGGCAGGGCTGGGCTAATTTATAAACCATTTGACTTTCAATCAGATCACCGTCTTTTTCAGCAATGATCATAACCCGCCAGGGAAACAATCGACTGCCCGGGGTTCTCGCTAAATAATAAGCGCGACGGGTGACCGGTACGTCCCTATCGCTTTTTTGTTCGATTTCCAGCGGGTAATAAGGAAATTTGCCCTGTACTTTAGTTGGGGAATCATCTGAGCCGGTGAGGTACATGCCGGGATAATCTGCCAGGTCAGCTTCGGTAATAGCTATTTTGGGACTGCCTTCTATATCGACTAAAGCCGGCAAGCAGCTCATTCGTTTCGAGGTAATTTCACTCAATCGGATGCGTGGATAAATCCGCTCTGAATGAGTAAAAAAGCTCTCCTCTTCAGGAAAATAGATGTGATAGTCTTTAGTGAAATTGAACGTGGCTTCTTCATGGAAAACTTTTATTTCTTTATCAAATTTGGTAAACCAGCGATAGGCAACTCCATCGTCGTACGCCCGAAAGATAAGGCCGTAATTCCCTTTGAAAGTAATGGAAAGCTCGTTGCAGTGATTTTTAATGGTGGCGGATTTGACCTTAATGACTGGCGTTAGCGTCTCATTTACGGTTTTGGTTTCGCTTTTAGCGATGACTGGACTTTTCCCTGGAATGGTGCCATTGTCAATGCTCATTGAAATCGGGGAGCGATTGATAATCTCCTGTCGATTGTAAAGTACTGAATAAAGTAATTGATCACCGATTTGAATTTGGGCCTCGATTCTTTTGTTCGGAGAATAAAGTTTTAAATCTTTTGCATAAGAATTAGATAGGATAAAAAGAAATATGACGGCAATCAATACAAAATATTTTTTCATTGTTCCAACTCCTTTATGTTAGGGATGCAACAATTCAATATAAACTTCCCTGTCCAATTTGTCAAGGGAAAATTTTATCGCTTAATATAATTTGAGTTAAATATCAGTCCACCAATATATCCCAAAGCTGAAAATATACTTGATTGTATTTAAAAAAATAGGTATTTTGAAGATGATAGGTTTTGGAAATAAACAAAATATGAATTAAATGAGTAAGATACAAAAAATTTCATATCTTGATTTGATCAGTGCGTCACCTTCGCTGGATGAGATCAAACGACGCCCGGTAAGGGTTTTACTGGATAATGTGAGAAGTCTCTATAATGTTGGATCGATCTTCCGAACTTCAGATGCGGCTGGCGTCGAAAAAATATATCTGTGTGGGATAACAGGAAGGCCACCTCGGGCTGAAATCCACAAAGCAGCTTTGGGAGCGGAGAGAAGTGTTCCGTGGGAATATTTTGAAAATCCAGTCGAAATCATTCAGCAATTGAAAGCCGAGGGATATCGCATCATCATATTGGAACATACGGATCAGCCCCTGCTTTATCATCAGACGAAATACAAATTTCCCTTATGCCTGGTAGTGGGACACGAAGTTACAGGCGTTTCCGATGAAGTTGTTGCGCTGGCAGATATGGCTATTGAAATTCCCATGTTTGGGATCAAACAATCGCTCAATGTGGCCGTGGCTTATGGAATTGCGATTTATGAAATTGTGAAACAATGCCAATCGACTTCCAATTGAGCACTTTTTTTCGCTAAAGTAAAATTGCGGCTGATTTCCTGTGTCCGCTTATTTGGCGGATAATGATGAAGTCTATACTTTTTCGCTGTTCAATTACGCTGCTTTAGGAGTGATTGTCAATTTCTAGGTTCAAAGGTGCGGCACATAAAAGTGCCGCACTCCTATTTTAGCGGACGAATTCTGACATTCCGATACCACACCTCCTCGCCATGATGCTGCAAGGCAATATATCCCTCTCTTGCTTTTGCAAATCCAGTAAAATCTTTGAACTTGCTTTCGGCAATCAGGCTTTGCAATTCATCGCTCCCAAATTCATATTCCAGAATTTTATTGCCATTGAGCCAATGTTCGACGTGATTGCCCTGCACCAAAATTTTTGCTTTATTATATTCGCCGGCGGGAAGCAGCACTTTATTTGTCGGTGCGATTAAGGCATACAGCGATCCCGCCGAAGTTTTGGGATCTTTGCTATCGTTATGAAGACTATCATCGAGCACCTGCATTTCAGGCGCGGATTGCCAGACCGCAGGATAGTCCTCGGTGACACGATAGAATATGCCGCTGTTGCCACCTGGCGAAGTTCGCCATTCCACTTCCAGCTCGAAATCTTTGAATTTGCTTTTAGTGATGATATCGCATTGATCGCCTCTGACAACGGTTTTCAATGAGCCATTTTCAACTTGCCAGCCGCCAGTCGGAAAATCCGATCGCTGAAAGCCTCGCCAGGCATCGGTTGAAGTGCCATCAAACAAAATGATCCATTCGTTTTGAGCGCAGGTTAGCATGAAAAAGCAGAATAGCATTGCCAGCAGAAATTTTAAATATTTTATTTGAATCATAGCAGCGACTCCGATTTTAAATTTGTGCATTTTTACAAAAAACTAGTTGCTAATGATGCTCGTTCAAATAGTTTCGTGGTTTTTTTAAAATAAAGATGATTCCAATGACTAAAACGATCAACCCCATGCCGATGAAAATAATCGAAAATATGATTGTTTCAGCGATAAAAGGCAAAGTCATTGGATTATCGGCTGACGAAAAAATGATAAACATATAACCAAAAAATAACATTAAAAATAATCCAATCGCAATCAGGATGATGGAAAATATTTTTAGCATGAATTAATTCTCTCCGGTATAAATAATGCTTTTGATATATTCCAATCCTTTAGAAATCGAAGGCGAAGGATTCATCACCTCGGCTTCATTCTCGTGTTCGACGACCAGGTAGCCCTGGTAATCCTGCAAAGTCAGCTCCGCCAGAATATCATGAATGTTTGCCTTGCCCTGTCCAAACGGGACATCAGCAGCCTCCCGAACGCCGAATTCATTTAAATCTTTCAAATGGGTGCTCAAGATTCTGCCTTTCAGCAACCGTAGTGCTTCCACAGGGACGACACCAGAACGTAACCAGTGTCCCGTGTCGGCGCAGGAGCCAATTCGTTTGTCCCGATTTTTGACGTATTTCAAAACAGTATCGGGCAGCGCATACTTCGATGGCTGGGGATGATTGTGAACTGCAACTTTAATATCGTATTGCTGCACCAGCTTTTCGATCAGAGGAAAATCATCAAATTCAGGCTCGGCCATGATCGTGGTGATGCCCATCTTCCTGGCAAAATCGAATACTTTGGTCATGCTCGTCTCGTCCTTGCCCAGGTCCACCACACCGTAATTGACCAGTGTGATTCCCATTTCATTCAATTTATTCTTTACTATCTGCAATTGGTCGTCGCTGAGATTGTGATCGAATTGAATATTGGGCATATCGCTGCTGAGCGTTTGACCTGGATACGCTTCCAGATACTTGATGCCCAGATCTTTGACCTTTTGCAGGGTTTCAAAAAAGGTGAATTTGCGAAACGTCCAGCACTGGACGGCAACGGGGAAGGGTTTGATTTTGACGGTTTGATAATCGGTTACCACAGTCTCACCTTTATTTTCAACGGCTTCCTGTTGATCTTTTTTGGTGCAAGAAATCAGAAGGATTATTATGAAGAAAAATGATAGCCATAGTTTCATATTTCATCTCTCATTTTTTTTATTAACCATCGGAGTAAAAAGATGGAGTCCACTTTTGAAGAGGACTTCATCTTACTGCTATTTCTTCGGATTCCACTCGCCTTTTGCCACGGCAGGAATAAACTTATCCAGCCCAGGCGGCGGGAACGGAATGGTCTTTTCCTGTTCGGCGCTCATGTAAGCCGTCATCAACAATTCAGTGACATTGACGCCATCGACAAAATTTTCCAGCGGGCGCTTGCCAGCGAGAAACGATTGCACCATGTGGCGGTTCTCCGCTTCATAGCCGTATTCCGCTTCCTCACTGCTAACGATGGGCATCATGCCCATCTCGGCGTTTTGTTTCTCGACCAGGTCTTCGCCTTCGCTGCCTTTTACCTGACGGCTGAAAAAGACTTTCAATCCCGCATCCAGCGTATTGATTTGCAGCGCATATTCAGGTCCCAATAATTCCATACTGAGACGCAAGCCAGCGCCGACATAGCACCAGGATGTGGTCGTCTCAACCACCAATTTATTCCCTTTTTCATCTTTATATTCGACCAACGATCGGGCAAAATCTTCGGCAGGGCGTTTGTTGTATTCCAATTTGCCTTTGCTGTTTTTGGATAAAATTTCCACGTAATGGGGATCCTGCCATTTGAGACAATTGGTGTAAGCCGTGACTTTGAGCGGCGTGAGAACATTTCGATCCGACCCTGGCGGGGTTAACATGAATCGAGCCGCTTCCACCGAATGGCACATCATGTCATTCAGCACGCCGCCGCCCTGCAACGATCCTTCCCAGAACCAGGGCATGTGGGGACCGCTGTGCTCTTCGGCGGCACGAGCCAGGTAGGGTCGGCCCGTTGTGGCAGCGCCCCGTGCCCAGACAATATCCCTGCCTCGAACCACGGTTGGTGAGAAGCACTGGTTTTCCAGATAGCCATTTAAAATGCCAACTTTTTGAACCAGCTCCAGCATTTTTTTCGCTTCGGCGACATTTCGGCCGAGCGGTTTTTCACAGCAGACTCCGATCAACTCGCCTTTGCCAGTTTGAATCGCATGGGCAATTTCTTCCATCACTTCAATTCGAGTAAAATTAGGCGAGCAAATCCAGATGGCGTCGATATTGGGATCAGCCACCATGTCGGTAATCGTTTTATAGGGCTTGGCTTCTCCGACATTTAATTTTCTGGCAAGGGCAGCAGCTTCTTCAGCGGTCTTGTCATTGGGCGCTCCGACAATGCCCAGCACATCCGCATCACGGACAGCGACAAATGAGCGGATATGAAATTTTCCGACAAAGCCGCCACCGACAAAGCCGATGCCTAAAGATTTTTTAGTCATATTATTCCTCCGATTTAAGTATCTATTCGATTCCAAAATATAAAGTTTCAAAACAATTTCATCTCATCTGCTTTTGTTTTTCCAAGCAGATAGGTTGGCAAAAGAAATTCCTGGGGAATTACTTTTTCACGTGGCAAATATATCGCAACTTGAACATCTAATTTCGACAGATGCTCACACATGATTGGACCAACATCACGCCAGTTCAGATTGCCAAGACCGCAACCTAATGCTGGTAAAGCGATGGATTTAATACCCTCAATTTTATAATTTGTGACTAACCAACGAAGCCCTTCCTCAATCCCATATATATCTGAATTTTCTTTCCAGTGGCGTTTCGTTGCAAACAATAGAAACCATTTTATTCCGTTAGGGATGGTAATCGTTCCAGGTTCATCAATCAACTCATCATCAAACGATGCTTCTCTCTTGTAAAGAAAAGGCTTTCCCATGCGTAACGATTTATTCCGACAGACATCTTGATAAAGAACATATACGTCTGGAAACTGGTATTTCGCACGGGATGCCAGTCCTTTGCCCATAATACCCACCGTATTCACGCTAACAGTTAAAGTATGCATATTTGAAAAAAACATATCGCCTTCTGCAAGTGTTAAATTATTGCTTATCCGATGTCGCTTGGCAGGATTAAAAAACATATTTGGCTCTGGAATGACATATATTTTCCCAGATGGTATTTGATTTCTCACTTGTACTGCTGTTTCGTGATTTGATACATAGATGCTGTGAATATATTCTGACGGAATGTACTTGGGAACGAGGAACTCTGACATAATTTTTCTTTTTGAGCCATCCATTGAGTTCCACCATTCGCCATCTATTGTTTTCCATTGTTTAGTTATAGCTTTAATTCCTTCACTGTACTGAAAAAAGCATGTAGCATTATTTGCTGCATTCCCATCTGTTATATACGATCCAGGAACATGCAATACTTTGGGATCAATTCCAAGCACAGCAATCCCCTTAGGATCACATTCATGGACGACACGATACAGCATAGGATTTCGAGGTTGAAAATAAACATTCGCAAACTCCCATAAGCTATGGCCATTCGGTGTCAATTTCTGCCTGCGATTTGTAACAATAGCTTTATCGTAGATCGCCCTGTATTGTATGCCCCGATCTTCAACAAGTTGGTGTGATAAAATTCCATGTTTGAGAAATGAAGGAATATTATCAATGTGAGTGATATAATAAAGGCTTTTGATTTCTGGCTTCGTTCGTTTTGACATGGAAATCTCCCCACAAATATATAGAAGTTTCACCCAAATATTATTTAAACCTCCCGAGGATTCTGAACCCTCGGGAGGTCGTCTTGGACAAAATGAATGTTAGGTTTTTTCAACTTTTTCTTCCCTAAAAAACAGCATAAAAATCACCGCACACAAAATCGTCAGCACCGTTGGCACGATAAAAACCTTGGTCCAATTCGTCATTCCATCAACAGTAAACAATTTCTGAATCCAGCCCGAAAAATTGCTACCCACAAAATTCCCGAATCCCAGAATCACGATGGCGATCAAGCTCTGGGCTGAGGCACGGATATCGGCTGGGGCGACTTTATCCACATAAATATAGGCGGCGACGAAGAAGAATACGTAACAAAAGCCATGCAACGCCAATGAAGCAATGACCAGCCACGAAGGTGCACCAATGGAAAAGATGATATAGCGTATTGGCCAGGCTAAAATGCCATACACCATAGTTTTTCGGATGCCGTATTTTTCGATGATGATGGGCAAGAGAAATGCCATCACAAAAATCTCAGCGATCTGGGCGATGACCATCACGCCTGAGATGGCAGACTCTGCTACACCAATTTTGTCCGAAGTTAAAAATGGGGAGGTTAAAACGTAATAGAACTGCAGCTCGGTTGCTACGACAAATGAGATGATGGCAAAGATTAGAAAATTTTTATCTGCCAACATTTTAATCGCTTCTAAGAATGCAAATGGTTTGGCAGCTTCTTTTCGGGGCGGCGTATGCGGCAGCTTGAATGACAACAGTCCCATAATGATCGAAAAAATTCCAGCCAGAAACAGCGTATCGCCCTGCAGTGCAAACGCTGGAGTTGATTTGCCTACGGTTCGCCAGCCCATCAAAATCAGTCCTGCAGCGATCCAGCCAATGGTGCCCCAGACTCGGATGGCGCCGAATTCTTTTTCCGAGCTTTTCAAATTGATAAAAGCGATAGAGTTAGTCAACGCCAGCGTCGGGGCGTAAAAGACGCAATAGATGAACATCAGCCAGGACAGGGCAGCATAGCTCGTCACAAAGGACATGGCAATTAGCAGCCCGCCGCCGATCAGTTGCAAAAACATCAGCACGTATTGGGTGGGAAAATAACGGTCGGCAAGTTGGCCACCGATAAATGGAGAGATAATCGTTGCCAGCGGCAACAAGCTGTAAATAAATCCGACCTGCGTGCCACTGAATCCCAGGTTGTTCATCAAATAAGCAGACAGCACAGGCGCCCAGGCGCCCCAGATAGCGTACTGCAGAAACATCATGATGCTAAGCTGGATTTTTGCGCCAGTCAGTGATTTTGGATTATTTAAATTATCAGCCATAGATTGACCTTTCGTTAGTTAGTCTCACGCCACGCCGCTAAGACGCAAAGATTTTTAGCGTCTCTGCGTCTTAGCGGTTATGTCATTAAATTCCAAATTACAAAAAACAAATCCCAAATAATTCTCAAAAGACCAATTTTCAAAGCTCCAGACATTTCCGTTTAATCGAAGGTTTGAAGATTGGAAATTATTTATTGAATATTATTTGATATTTGGGATTTGAAATTTGATATTTTTTTTCTATACAATCTTCCTCGCCACAGGATCCCATTCCACTTTTCTTCCCAGCAGATAAGATTGCGTTGCCATGTGGCAGGTGATGGCTTCCTGGAATCCCTGGTCGATATTGCATTTGGGCAGTCCGCCGTTGCGAATGCAATTCAGCCAGTCCTGGATGTGCAGAAAAGTCGTATCCACGCGCTTGCCCTCTCGATAGGTGTAGAGCAAGCCACGGCTGGCGAAATATTTCTGTGTGGCCGAAGTGATGGCGTCCAGCCCTTTGGCGCCAGGGGTGTAAGTAAACAGCGGCAACGAGGTGTCGATAACGCCCTTTTCGATTTTTTCTTTATAACGAGTGGAATCCCAATCCGCATAAACTTCCAGATCCCAGCCCACTCGCAGCGAGGCGTCATGCCCCATGATCAATTTGCCTCGATCCTGATTACTTGCCAGCGTGGCGCTATAAACCAGGGTGAGGTCTCGATCGGGATATTCCAGCACGACGTTGAACACATCGGGCACGTCGCGCACTTCTGTCATTTTATATTCAGCTTTTTTAGGCCAGGAATTATTGAAGAAATAAATGCCGCCCGACGCCACGGCTGATTTGGGAATGCCCAGTTCCAGAATCTGATTGATGGCATCGAATTCATGGGAGAGCAGATCGCCCGCCAGTCCCGTTCCATAATCGAACCAACAACGCCAGCGGAAGAAACGTTCCAGGCTGAATGGCACCTTGTGCGGTGCTGGTCCCTCGAACAATTCCCAATCGATGGTCTGGGGACTGCCTTTTTCATGGATGTCGTAATACCAGGCGCCATCGGGTGAGTTGCGGTTGGTCGTGGTTTCGACCAGCGTAACTTTGCCCAGAATATTTTTCTTGATGATCTCTTTGGCTCGCTCATGGCTTTCCAGTTGGCGATTCTGGTGCCCCAATTGAAAAACCATACCCGACTTTTTAACGGCCTCTACCATCCGATGCGTTTCTTCCTCTGTGCGGGTCATACATTTTTCGCAATACACATGCTTGCCAGCATTGACCGCGTCGATGACCATCTGGGCGTGCCAGTGATCAGGCGTTCCGATAATTACGGCATCGATTTCAGGGCTGGCAAGCAAATCCTGGTAATGGCGAAAGCGTTTCGCGCCAGGCAGCGGTCCCGTAGCGCCGCCAGGTCGGGTTTCATTTTTCGAGGCAGCCAGTCCTCGTTCGGCTCGAACATCGAATACGTCGCACACGCCAGTCAACACGACATTCAAATCATCCTGGTTCAGCCAGTCCTGAAGCGTGGTATTCATTTTATTTTCTTCAGCATTTTTTCTTTGTTCCTCGACCCAGTCGGGATGAGCGATGCCTGCCGAACGAATTATGCTTTCACCTCGACCGCCGTTGCCGATGATACCCAATCGAATGCGCTCCCCCACTTTCGATGGCGTGGTAATCACCGCAGGCGCGGCCGGTTTTTCGGCGATGCCCAGCTCCTCCAGAATCGCTTGCTTCTTATTAGTATCTTTGGATCGTTTCACGAGAAAGCTGTAAATAAAGCCCCCGAATATCGGCAGGGTGGCCAATCCTTTGAGAATATCGCGTCGTTTGATTCCCCCTTTATTCGGTTTATCCTGACTCTTTGATGTATTTTCTTGACTCATTTTTTCAATCTCCTGAATTTAAAGTGACTAAAATGTCTAAAGTGATCCAAAATTATCAAAGTGAGCTAAAGCCACAAAATTTCAAACAAATTAGACTTTAGATACTTTCGACTTTTTAGGATTATGCTTAATTTTTAAAAAGGAACGCATCGAATCCGATTTTTTTGCCTGTAGTAAATTTAGCTAAAACCAACAGTGCCGCCGCTTCGATCAAGGTTTTGTTGATAATCAGGTAGCTACCCTCGGTGGGCATGGAATAGGTCATTCCCACAAAAGGTGGATTAGCGAAATAATAGAGCAGTAACAATACGATTCCCGCGATGGTCGCCACCTGAGTCAAAACGCCAGCGATCAATCCGAGCCCGATAGCGATGAGTCCCCATTCGTTTAGAAAATCAACGATTTTCAGCGCAGTAGGATTCGCCACGATAGATTGAAACCAGCTTGAGAAAATCCATTTTGATTCCATTAAGTAGCCCGCAGATGACCAGTAGGGATTGATGACTTTAGAGATTCCCTCGTAAAGCAGGTGCCAGCCGATCATCATTCTTAAAATGACCAGGGTAGTAAGCTGACAGGTTGAATAATTGATTAGTTTGGTTTTTGGCATTGTTCAATTTCCTCCCATTTGACAGAAAAGTTGAGTTTGGTTTTTTAATAATAATTTGTTTGTGAAGCGAAAAGAATTCATGGATTTCGATTTAAATAAAAGGAGATCAGGAAAAAAGTAAATAAAAATAAATAGTAGGAAATAATAAATAGGTATATTCGATGAGAAGTCAAATTAAGCCTGTGGCATGGTGACATTATTTTCTCAATCAAATGGCACGGAAATAAATTTTTGTTAATATATACAAATCGAATCAATATGTCAAGTGAAAATTATGATTCACTGATATCTTTTTTTATTTCATGTAATATTTACTTTCATCTTTGAATTTTATTTTATATATTTCACTTTGGCGGGCAAAAAGTTTTGTACCAGTTAATATTCAATCATATCAATCATAAATGGCTTTTTGAAGTGTTCTTATCAAAAAAAAATAATGAAATCTGTATTAAAGAGAGACAGTTTTACAATAATGATAAATTTGGTTATTTTTGATGTTGCATTTTAGCATGGAATTGACGTGAAATTGAATAAAAATTAGCTTTCGATTAAAGACGAAGACGGCATAATTTTTGTAACAGAAAATTATTATCGAATACATATTATAACCAGGCGACCTACAAACTCAACGACCCAAGTCACCACAGCATTGCCTATCAGCGCTGGTCGAATCTAACAGTGTTACTTGTTGTTTTATCATGAATAAAACTTTTAATGAGGTATTTTGAAATGAGATTTAGACTGCTTTGTTTATTGCCAGTTTTCCTTGGAATCATGGCTGCAGTTGCGTATGGGGGGCAATTGACATCGGTTACGGCAAGCCCCGGGGACAATAAAGCCGGAGTTTATACGATTTACACTATAACGTTGACAACATCCAGTACCGGGAATGGAACAATTGTTGGAATTCCAGTCGATGGAAAAATTGTTATAAGTTTTCCAACCGGATTTGATGTTTCCGAAGCTGAAATCGCCAGTTCCACCTTGCCCTCAGTGTTGAACGGTGGATTGATCGCCTCTGGAAGTGGAAGTAATATAACGGTGTTACGGGATTCAACTGGAACGCCGGTTCTGGGCAATGCAACTATTAGCATCAAGGTTGGAATGGTACGAAATGATACCCTGGCAGCAACGAATTATTCTGTCAATATTGAAACGCAGTCTGAAAATGGAACTGTCATCGATTCCGGCACATCAACTACCTTTTCAATTACTCACAATGCTTTAGCAAGTTTTAAATTTGATCAAATATTAAGCCAGGTTGCCGGGATACCTTTTGGCATCAAGATCACCGCAATTGATTTATATAAAAATACAGTTGCTTCTTTCAACAGTATTGCATCGTTATCCGATCTCACTGGATCTATCGTTCCTGACACGACGACTAATTTTGCATTAGGAGTCTGGAATGGAACCATTCAGATCAATCGGACGCTTTCAAACAATAAAATTACAGTGACGGCGCAGAGTAAAGCGGGTAGCTCGAATGAATTTATAGTAAATCCTGGCAGTTTGCATCACTTTGCTTTTCAAAACGTAACCAGCCCGCAGACAGCGGGCAGGCAGTTTAATATCACCATAACCGCTGAGGACGCTAATAATAATCGCGTCACAACATTCACCAATTCGTCGACTATTTCTGACAATACAGGAACCATTTCACCGACAACAACAACCTCATTTATCTCTGGGCAATGGACCGGAAATGTGATTATTACGAAAAAACAAAAAGACGTGAAAATCACAGCGTCATCAAATAGCGTGATCAGCCAATCCAATCAATTTAATGTACAGGCTGGCAATGTAGATCATTTTGTGATTACCAATCTCGCCTCACAAACGGCTGGCATCCCCTTTTTGATGGAAGTAGTGGCAAAAGATCTATATAACAACCAGGTCGATCAATTTGAAGAGACTGTTAACATTTCTGATTTGACGGGAACGATCCAGCCGACGATCAGCGATAGTTTTTCGCTCGGTTATTGGGCAGGAAATTTAACACTAACTCAAGTGCAAAATAATAACATTATTACCATTCAAAGGACCTCGAATGGTACACAATCTGGCACGTCGAATGGCTTCAATGTGATTCACAATAGTCTGGATCATTTTGTGTTTGGATCGATAACCAGTGCCCAGACTGCGGGGGTCAGTTTTGGCATTTCGATCACTGCTAAAGATGCTTATGAAAACACGGTCACTAATTTCAATGGCACCGCCAGTTTGAGTGATTTGACGAATACAATTAGTCCGGGGATTACCGGCAATTTTAGTTCTGGCTTTTGGTCAGACAACGTAACAATCTATAAAAGTCCGACCTCAAGAATCACAGCTACTGCTGGAAATAAGACTGGCTCATCGAATAGCTTTACGATGAATCCGTACAATTTGGATCACTTCAGCTTTCAAAATATAGCCAGTCCACAGGAAGCTGGCACATCATTTTTGATTACGATTACCGCTGAAGATATTTATAACAATCGCGTGACAGGCTTTAATAATACTGTGTCATTGACTGATGAAACCGGCACTATCTTCCCTTCTACGAGTGGGAATTTCGCCTCCGGTCAATGGTCCAATAATGTTAAGATTACCAAAAGCCAGAATGATGTAACTATAACAGCAACACGTTTAACTACAACTGGCAGATCGAATCCTTTTAATGTCGAGCCAAATGTATTGGATCATTTTTCGATTGGAACAATCGGCACCAAAGCGGCTGGTGTTCCTTTTGCGATTACCGTGACGGCGCAGGATTTTAACAACAATCGTGTTACAGCTTTCAACGGCACAGTCGCGATTCAGGATTTGACGGGGACGACAATCCCAACGATCAGCGGCGCGTTTGACCTGGGGCAATGGACAGGTGATGTGACGATTACACAGGTGAAGACCGGGGATCTAATTACAGTTACAAATTCGAGTGGTTCGCAAACCGGCAATTCTAATAATTTCGATGTGGTGGCTGGAAATATCGATCATTTTGAAATTACAAATATAACCGGCACCAAAACGGCCGGCCTTCCTTTTAATATACAGATTACAGCGAAGGATGCTAACAATGCTACGGTGACCGGTTACAACGGTACCGTAAATCTGTCGGATCTGACTGGCACGCTGAGCCCGACCGTGACGACCAGTTTTGGCAATGGCATCTGGTCAGGCAACGTAACGATTACGAAAAGTTATACCAACAATAAAATAACCGCTTCTGGAGCCGGAAAATCTGGAACATCGAATCAATTTACTGTACAGGCGAATTCAGTCACACATTTCACGTTTGATGGAATTCCCAGTCCCAAAATTGCGGGCCAGGGATTTTCTATTACCATTTATGCCCTCGATAATTATGAAAATATCGTTACGTCTTATTCAAGTACTGCCAATCTAACTGACAACACCGGCACCATAAATCCGGCTACTACAACGAATTTCTTAAGCGGGCAATGGACCGGGAATGTTACTCTCACTAAATCACAGAATGATGTTGAAATCACTGCAACTCAAGGAACGTCAACCGGAAAATCGAATAAATTTAATATTCAAGCGGCAGCGCTTCATCATTTCACAATTGACAATCTCAGTACTCAGCAATCGAATGTACCGTTTACAATTAAAATCACAGCGAAAGATCAATACAATAACATAGCAACTCAATTTTCAGATAAAGTGACTATCTCTGATAAATCGACTACATTAACACCAACTATCAGCGATAATTTCAGCAGCGGCATTTGGTCAGGCAATGTAACGATCTCCCAGTCCTATGCCAGTAATTCTATTACCGTCACCCGACAGGGCGGAACTGAAACTGGCACATCCAATAATTTTGATGTGACTTCCAGCGCGGTGGATCATTTCGTAATTTCGACCATCGCCAATCAGGTTGCTGGGCAATCGTTCAGCGTCACCATTCGAGCCGAAGATGCTGCCAATAATATTGTGAGCAGTTTTACCGGCACGGCTTCGATCAGCGATTTAACGAGTTCCATTACACCAAAAACTACTGGTAGTTTTACAAGCGGACAATGGACGGGAAGTTTCACCATCACGAAAAGCCGAACAAGCGACACAATAACTGCCAGCAGTGGTGGGAAAACCGGCACATCTAATGCGTTTAATCTCGATCCTGCCAGTTTGGATCATTTTCGACTTTCGAGCATCAGCAGTCCCCAGACCGCTGGAACAGCTTTCACCCTAACAATCACAGCGGAAGATGCTTTTAATAATAAAACCACCAGTTTTACTGGGATTGCAAATCTGAGCGATAACACGTTTAGCTTAACACCTACGGTGACAACTAATTTTTCAACTGGCGAATGGACCGGATTAGTTACGACTACAAAGACGAGTATCGATAATGTTATTAATGTCAGCGGTTCGGGCAAGACAGGTCAATCGAATGCCTTTAATGTGGTCGCTGCCAGTTTACATCATTTTGTTTTAAGCACGATAACCACTCAATCCGCTGGCTCACCCTTTACGATTACCGTTACAGCGCAGGATAACTACGGTAACACGGCAACTCAATTCGTTAGCAAAGTAAACATTTCTGATAAAACCAACACCCTCAGTCCGACAGCAAGCGGCAGTTTTTCCAACGGTCAATGGACCGGCAATGTGATCATTTCCCAGGCTTATGCTAATGATGTCATTACAGTAGTGCGACAGGGCGGCAGTGAAACCGGCAGCTCCAATAGCTTCGATGTCATTTCCAGCACCGTGGATCATTTTGTAATTTCGACCATTGGCAATCAGGTGGCGGGTCAGCCATTCAACATTACCATTCGAGCGGAGGATAGTAATAATAATTTAGTCACTAATTTTATTGGAACCGCATCGCTGAACGATTTGACGAATACGATCAATCCAAAAACAACAAGCAGTTTCTCTGGCGGGCAATGGTCAGGAAGCGTAACTATTACGAATAGTCGAGTTGGAAATATGATTACAGTCACCAGCGGAGGCAAGGCTGGCACCTCGAATTCCTTCAACGTCGATCCCACCAGTCTTGATCATTTCCGAGTTTCCACTATTGGTAGTCCACAGGTAGCGGGACAATCATTCAGCATCACCGTAACTGCTGAGGACATTTATAACAATAAGGTCACTAGCTATGTCAGCACAGTGACTTTTAGTGAGAGCACCAGCACCATTTCGCCGGCAGCGAGCACCAATTTTACGGGCGGCGAATGGACTGGCTCGGTGACGATAACGAAAACTTATACAGATAATATTATTAATGTATCAGGTTCAGGTAAGAGTGGACAATCGAACAAATTTAATATCAATCCGGCCGCTCTCCATCATTTTGTTATTGGGACGATCTCAACCCAGGCTGCTGGCGTTCCTTTTGCCATCACGGTTACTGCACAGGATAATTACAGCAATACGGCAACGCAGTTTACAGGTAAAGTTAATATTTCGGACAAAACCAGTACCATCAGCCCCACTGAAAGTGGCAATTTCAGCAATGGCCGCTGGACCGGAAATGTAGTTATTGCTCAGGCAAATACCAACGATGTGATCACCGTAGTCCGACAGGGCGGCGGCGAGACTGGCAGTTCCAATGGCTTTGATGTGATTTCCAGCAACGTCGATCATTTCGTGATTGGCACGATTGGGAATCAGGTGGCAGGGCAATCGTTCGGTATCACAATTCGAGCTGAAGATAAAAATAACAACCTGGTAACGAGTTTTACCGGAACAGCGACGTTATCGGATTTAACAAACGCCATCAATCCCACCACCACAACGAATTTCACAGGCGGACAGTGGTCTGGAAATGTGACCATCACGAAGAGTCGCACTGGTAATACGATCACCGTGACCAGCAGCGGCAAAGCTGGCACGTCTAATACTTTTAATGTTTCCCCGGCCGCGCTGGATCATTTTCGCTTCCAAAGCGTTCCCAGCCCCCAGGTAGCGGGGACGGCATTTGTGATTAACATTTTTGCGGAAGATGTTTATGGCAACCAGGTAACATCGTTTAATTCTACTGCCACTCTATCCGATGCGACTACGTCGATTTCGCCAACAACGACAACCAATTTTTCAGGTGGCAGTTGGTCTGGTTCAGTAACGATCACCCGAAGCCAGACCGATGTAACAATCACCGCTTCACAGAGCGGCAAAAGCGGCCAGTCCAATATTTTTAATGTAAATCCTGGCGTTTTGACAAGCTTTCAAATTAACAGCATCGGCACCAGCCAGCCGTCTGGAGAGCCATTTGCCATTACAGTTACCGCACTGGATGCCCACTCTAATATTGCCACGCAGTTTACGGGCACAGTGAATATTGCTGATTTGACCAGTACCATTTCCCCGACTATCAGTGGGAATTTTGCTGCCGGGAAATGGATTGGCAATGTTACAATTACTCAAGTTCGCCAGAATGACCGCATTACGGTTACCAACACAGGCGGATCGCAGACAGGTCAATCGAATTTATTTAATGTGATCGCCAGTTCGGTCGATCATTTTGTGATCGATAATATCACCAGCCCCAAAACAGCAGGTGTTGCGTTTCAAATCAAAATAACAGCCCAGGACAAAGATAATAATACTGTGACTGGTTTTACTGGCACAGCTTCTTTATCTGATCTGAGTGGAACAATCAGTCCCACCACAACGACCAATTTTGTCAGTGGTGTCTGGCAGGATAATGTGACGCTAACAAAAAGCTGGACCAACAATCGCATTACCGTCACCAGCAGCGGCAAAGCCGGGCAGTCCAATGTGTTTAATGTCAGCCATAATACGTTGGATCACTTTGAATTCACCAATATTACCAGCCCCAAAACAGCTGGCGTTTCTTTTCAAGTTACCATTAAAGCTAAAGATATTTATTCGAATGTCGTCGCCAGCTACACGACTCCAGTTAGCCTGACTGATAATACCGGAACGATTAATCCGGTCAGCACTACCAATTTCACCAGTGGGGAATGGACTGGCAGTGTGAGGATTACCAAGAAACAAAACGATGTTTACATAGTTGCTAATGGATCTGGTAAAATCGGACAGTCTAACTTTTTCAACGTGCAGGCTGGCAATTTAGTCTATTTAAAAATCAAAGATACGGCAGCAGGATCTGGCACGGAAATTGGAAATATCAACATGTCGCTGGATGATAAAATTACGTTGTACGCGGCTGGTTACGATGGATATAATAATTTTGTAAGAGACGTAGTAGCAAATTGGAAAGCGACTGGCACCTTGGATCAGCCTTCTCCAACTACTGGACAATTTACTGTGTTTGATCCCAAAACGCCTGGAACTTTAGGCAAGATTCGGGCGGATTCAACTAACGTGCAATCGGATTCGACCGGCACAATTACGGTAGGAAGCATTGCTTATGTGAAAATCAGAACTGCGTCAGGGGGCGCGGGAATAGAGCTTGGCAGCACAACGATCACGGCAGACCAGAATCTGGCGCTTTATTGCGCTGGCTACGATGCGGGTAAAAATTATATCGGAGACATGAGCGTACAATGGCGCTCTATCGGAACGCTGGCTCCGGCTGTTAATGATACTGGCAAAGCCATCAATTTTCTGCCTACGAAGTCCCCAGCTTCAGGAAAAATCATCGCTGATCATCCTATTTCTGTGGATGATTCCACTGGCATTATTACGATTGTTCCTGGTGCACCGGTGGGCGAAATTTTATTGACCGCGAATCCCGCTGTCATTCCTGCCAATGGAACCAGCACATCAATCATCACATCAGAAAAGATTAAAGATGCTGATGCAAATACTATCGCCAGGAATACTCAATTTACGGTAACCTCAACTTTGGGATCGATCACCACGACTGATGTGAATCCTTTGATACAGGGAATTCAAGTGGCAGCCGACGATTCGGGGAAGATTCAATTTACATTAAAATCGGCGACTGCCGGCGGTACTGCTTACATCAGCGTGAGCGGCATAAACGGCAGTGCGACTGGTAACACAACCATTTCCATGAGCAATCTTAACATACTCTCCGTCTCAAGCTCGAAATTCGCCGTATCACGTGGACAAGCGAATGTGCCAGTCAGTGTGGTCGTTCAAAATTTAGGATCGAATACAGTGACAGATCTATCAACCGGACTTATTTTTAAAGGACCGGCGCCACTATTTGAAGATCGCAATGCTGATTTTCCCAGCGTGGTCAGAACGGATGCAGTAACGAATATCCCCGGCGGTGGCAATCGAACTTTGACTTTCAACGTTTCAGTAAGCGCCACAGCCAAGACCGATACCGTAACGATCGATAGCTGGATTGCCGGCCAAATCAGCAGTATTGCAGTTAACGATACTTTTGCTGTTTCAAAACATAAATGGGCTGTGCAGACACCGCCACTCTTGAGGATTACCCAGGTTTTTTCGCTACTAAATGAAGTTTCCCAGGGAAGAACCAATATCAATGTCGCCATGAGGGTGCTTAACCAGGGGCAGGCCAGCGCCACCGTGACACTGGATACCTTGAATTTCTGGTCGGTCAATGCCGCCAAAGATGTAACTGGTGAATACCAGATCATTCCAGCAACGAACAATCCGACTATAATTAGCGGGAATTCATTACCCCAGCTATTTAACTATTCAATTAGCTTGAGCACCGGCGCTACTTTGGGACAGGTTCGCATCGATGGTAAAATTGCTGGCACGGACGCCAACTCAGGAGGAAGCGTTTCTGATATAGCGGCGGACACTACCCATACCTGGCAGGTTAAAACCGCGCCGATTGTTGGGATCAAACAGTTTTCGCCTTCGCAAAATGTGGTAACAAAGAATCAGACCCTGCCCTGGCGATTGAATATGGTGATTGAAAACAAAGGTGGAACAGCAGTGAAATTTGATAGCGCCGCTGTTTCGTTTTTCCTTGTTGGAAAAAATGTGACTTCAGAATATGTCGTAGCAAAGCCAACAAAGTTTGAAAAATCTCAAACCAATACGCTCGCAGGTGGCGGCATTGATACACTAAAATACACGATTTCCAGAACCGGCTCAAGTATCGGTCAGGTGACGATTTCAGGCAGGCCCTATTTGAAAGACCTGGCTTCAGGGAATTCTATTAATATTGATGAAACTTACGCAGGAATCACGGTTCAGGAGCCGGCTGATTTGAAAATTATCAGTCTAATTCCTTCTCAAAATAGCGTTACCCGAAATCAAGGTCAGGATTGGAATGTCAAGTTGGTTTTATTAAATGAAGGTGGAACCGATATTACATTGAACAACCAACCTGCCAATACGTTTTTAAAGTTCAGTACTGGAACTGATTTTGTAATTAAACAGCCTACCTCGCTAAGCGGAGGCGGGCTAATTCTGAGCACCGGTTCAGTCGATACGCTTGTTTTTATTATTGAAGGTACATCAATGGTCACAGGAAATAGTATTATTTCGGCTCAGGTTATGGGGATACAAATCACCAGCGGAGATACGACGATTGCTACATTCCAGCGAACCACGCCTTTGATCATTGAAAATCCGGCAAAAATAAAAATCATTTCCGTCGTGGATCAGGCTACGAATCAGCCGTTCGTGAATAGAGGACAGGTATTCCCCTTGCTAGTTACATTGGAGAATAACGGACAGGATGCAATCAAAGAAGCGACGGTGAGAATGACCTCTTCACGCGGGTCCATCGTGGGTAGCTTAACAAAAATATTTACAGATATTCCTGGCAGTGGGGGCAGAAAAGAAGAGACTTTTAGTGTAAAAGCCGATTCTTCATCGGCCGCCACTGAGGTTTTCAAGGCTGAGATTTGGAAGGTCGAGTCGCAAAACACCTCGGAACCAGCAGGAGTGACCTATGAACTCGCTGCAGATTCGACGGAAAGCGTTACCATTCAGAATCCAGCAACTTTTCAAATAACAAGCATCATCGCCCCTGATACCATTCGGGCATCACAGATCGAGCAGTGGAAAATTGCTTTGGTGGTTCGAAATACCGGACAGGCTTCAGCTGTAATACAAACGCCTACCGCAGATGATATTGCCATCAAAGTCAATAATATCGACCATAATGATTACATCATTGTGCCGCCAACAGCTTTGCAGGGTGGCGGATTGATCTTGACTGGCGGTCGAACCGATACGCTGGTTTATACAGTTACGACTTCACCGAGCAATGCAGGTCCAGCGAGCATTGAAGCGATCCTGAATGCGAATGATAGAAATGATCAAAAAGTATTAATATCACCCGGGCGGCAGACTTTTTTTATTCGCTCCTCAGCAGCCGTTCAACTGCTCAAGACCGAACCGCTCTGCAATAACTACGATGGATCAACTGGATTGGTAAACCGCGCGCAGATTTTTCCAATTCGAGTTACGGTGCAAAACCTGGGTCGGAAAAAAGTAAAAGACGTGGTCGTGAAAATGACCAATACCGGTGGCTCCATCATATCACAAAATCAGATTACCATATCGTCTATTGAGTACAATGAGATGAGATTTGCTGATTTTGAAATTGCAGCTAATCCAAATCAGCCGGATCTCAATGAAGTATTTACATCAGAGATCATGTCTGCAATTGAATTCGACACAGGATTGCCCGCAGTGATAGATAACACCACCAATAACAAAGCGAGAATCGCAGTTTACGATTCAGCCAAATTAGACTTGAGCGCCTGGGCATCGGATTCGATCTTTACGATCAACCAAAATTTTTCAGTGAAAACCCTGGTGAAAAATTTGGGTGTTCGACCGGCTTCAGTGGATGATTCAGGTTTTTTGCGATTATCTGTACCAGCTGGTTATCGAATCATTGTAGGGAACGATTCGATTCCCGGCAGTTATGGAATGACATTTCAGACCAGCCAGGAAATCGAATGGTCAATATTCACGCCGGAATATGCTTCTGGACCGGATACGCTTATTGCATCAATAGAAATTGTGCCAAAGGACAAAAACATTGATCAGCGAGCGTTAGTAGTGCAAAGTATTGATACGGTGATCGTTCGTACCCTGGCAACGAACATCCTTTATACGACGAGTATCGCTGAACCGAGCGGCGCTGTCGATCAAGTTGTTTCGACCTATCAGATTTTCAAAGTTAAATCAGACATTCGTTTCTCTGATAATTTAAAAGAGGTGAAGGCGACCCTAATCCTTCCTGATGGAGAGCCGGTTTATAATTTTTATTCGTCAACCAATCCAACTCAGGACGTACAAAAAGGTCTGCCAGTTTATTGGAGTATTGAAGCTCCCAATACACCCGATAGCGATCTCAGATCGATTCGAATTACCATTACAGCTAAAGAAAAAAATATTCCTCTGGAATTTTCAGATTCAATTCAGGTGAAAACAGTCGCGAGGGCGAAGCTTAAAATTATACGAAGTATAGCCTATCCTGAAGCAGCGAAAAATGGAAAACTGAGAACTGGAGGTCCTTTTGGAATAAAGGCTGAAGTTAAAAATTCTGGAGTGGCAAATGTCGTTGGGTATGGTGAATTGGAAATAAATCTGGGTTCGACCGGGTGCCAGTTTGCCGATACTTCTGAGACGAAAATAAAAATGTTTGCAGTGGATTCGGCGGTGACCTGGAATCTGATTGCACCCGATGTTCCGACCTCCACTTCACCCATTACGATTAAATATATTAATAAGCCAAAGGATGAAAACACCAATCTTGTAGCTTTCGATGACGACAGCTCGTTCACCAGTATTGACGTAACAACAGTGACTGGGGGCAATATTGCAGTTGCGCTAAATGTTATTGGGCCAGCGGGTGCATTGGATGGCGTACTTTCCAGCGAGCAAGAATTGCGGATTGAAGCGAATGTAATCGCCGCTGGTGTGGACAGCATGAAAGCCAAGCTAATGCCGGGCTCATTCTCCTTTGATACGGATGTTAAGCCGACTCAATCCTTCCGCACGGGTGAATCTGTTCAATGGCGGATCAATGCGCCACTTGATTCTATGTCCCGAGCGGAAATAAAAGTAGTGAGTTGGGGCTATGATAGCCAGGATGAAACCGTGTTCATCGCAAGTGATACGATGAGCATATCCTTCAAAGTAATAAAACGAGCCGAAGCTGAAGTTATAGCAGCTATCGTTTCACCCTTCGGAGCAACAGATGGCAAAGTCTCTATCAATCAAAAATTTGTGGTAAGGGCATATCTGGAAAATTATGGGCAGGCAAATTTCACTGATGATCCTTATTATTTAGAAATCAATTTGCCAGCCGGATATGCTACGCAAGATGTCAAACAAAAAGCAACTACAGGGCACAATTATGTAGAGTGGCAGATAGATGCGCCTTCAAAAACGACATCAGCAGCCACTATTGAAGTGAGAGTGCCTCCCAATCTTGGACCCAAAGACGAAAATTACGATAATGAAGTCCATTTCTGGCAGGAAAAAAGAAGAAGCTTTTTCACTATAGAGACGATTCAAAAGACGGTGATTATATCTACTATCGAAGAGAATCGCACACCCAATACAGTGGTTAAAGGGCAGGCACAAATCTCGATGCTGGGAATTCGAATTTTTAATCAGCAGGAGGACGAATTCTCCAATAATGTAATTTTAAATGGTTTCAGAATGTTGATAACAGATCATGAAGGAAATCTTATCGAAAACCCGGAGCAGGTAATATCCAGAGTCGTCGTTACGGATTATCAGCGACACAATCTGATTTATGGAGAAGTGACCAATTTTAATTCTGGATCTTGGATTCCTGTTTATCTATCCCAGCCTGATACGGTTTATCCCGGACAAGTAGATTCGATTGATCTTGTTATCGATATTGCCGCCGAACCGACTGTCAACAGTGTCATGTTTTCGATCAATGCGGATACTAATATTTACATTCAGGAAGCTTTGACATTCAACAAGCCTCAATTAAAAAATTTGCTGGACGAAACGGGTGTCAATTTGAAATTAGCATCTGATTTCTGTCTGATTAAAGGGGATAATTTGAAAGAATATTTCAGCAATTATCCCAATCCCTTTGGCAATCCGCGACGACAGACGACAACGATCACCTATTATTTGACAGAAGATACCGATGTTGATATTAATATTTACACTGCCATTGGAGAATTAGTCTGGTCGCGATCGTTCAAAGCCAACGAGCCAGAGGGAAGAAGAGGTTCGCATGATGGCGATGTGATCTGGGATGCGAGAAATGATGAGGGCTATAAAGTGCTCAATGGCGTTTACGTCATCTATATTAAAACCGGGACGGGCGAAACTGCAATGACGAAGGCGGCAGTAATTAAATGATTTGGTGATTGGGAAAACGTTAATTTGGGGGGATGAATTTTTATCTATTGTAATTTCGCTACACAGCTTCATTACTTGTAAAATTGTTTGATCAATTTCTTTTTTAGCAGTCACGAAATTAGTGATTAACCAATTACCAGGTTGCCAGATCATCCGAGCAACTAAAATTTATCTTGCAATTGATTGAAAAAATAATTAAATAAAGACTCAGCCATTCATAGCTGGGTCTTTTTTATTTTGAAATAGGAATTTTGAGCCCATTCTAAAAAGGTCGGAAATGATAGAATTTTATCTACGGCAGTCATTGCGATCCGCCTTAGGCGGAGAAGCAATCTTCACTGGCACAAGGGGTTGCACGCCAAAGGCGCATCTGCGACTTCGTTCCGTTTCACTCCACTCGCAATGACTTCGTCTAAAAAGTGGTTTTAGAGTGGACTCAATTTTAAAAACCAGACAAGTTTGCATCGGGTATAATTCTAAAAAAACTTCACGACCGAACTTTTTTAATTATGACCTTTTTAAACACCACAATCCTGATTGGCTTGATCGCCGGCGCGATTCCAATCATCATCCATTTGATTACCCGTCAGAAGGCAAAAATAGTTTTGTTCAGCACGCTTCGTTTTTTGAAGGAACTGAAAAATCAGCAAATCCGACGCTTAAAAATCAGGCAGATTTTACTATTGATTTTGAGAACGCTGATTATTTTACTACTCATTGTGGCATTTGCCCGTCCGACCCTGAAAGGACGTTTGGGTGGAAATGTCCATTCCGTTGCGAAGACGACAGTGGTTTTGATTCTGGATAACAGCTTGAGCATGGGCATCGAATCCAACGGGCAGCAGCTATTTGAGCTGGCAAAACGTCGCGTCGGGGAATTAGAGGAATTGTTCCATATCGGCGATGAGATTTACGGCTTGTTCGCTACTATCGGGACACCTACGATTTTTGATGATGCTAAATACGATTTCAATACGGTGATCAAAATCATTCAGAAGGCGACTGTAAGCCAGAGCAGCACGGATTTAGTGGGAGCATTTTTAAAAGCTAAAGATCTTTTAGATCGGAGCAGCAATATCAACAAAGAAATCTATCTGATTTCTGATTTACAGCGGATTGGTTTTCAGCAGGTTGAAAATCTGGTCCTGCCGCTATTCCAGAATCAGCATATCAAAATTTTTATTATCCCAATTCAAGCCACTCAACTGAGCAATCTGGTTCTCACCGATGTCAATCCCGTCAATCAGATTATTGAAAAAGGCAAAGTATTCGAGCTGGAAGCGGCGGTTAAAAATTTCGGCACGAAATCAGAACGCAATAAATTGGCTCAAATTTTTATCGATGGCAAACGCGCTGGACAAGCGGAGTTGAACATTGAACCTGGTAAAAATCAAATTATCAAATTTCGAGCTGTGCCGCAGCGAACTGGTTTAATTTCAGGATCAGTTTTGCTGGAAGACGATGATTTGTTTGCTGATAATCGACGGTATTTCGCTGTGTCGGTTCCGGAACAAATTCCGGTTCTGGCGATCGGTCAAAGTGAACTGGACACCCGGTTTTTACAATTAGCGCTCAATCCTGAATTGAATCCGGCCGCATCAATCAAAGTTGATTACATAGAACCGAATAGAATCGAGTTTGGGACATTGAAAAATTACCAGGTGGCGATCCTCTCCAACATCCCTCGCATTGATGGAGCGGTGCTGTCCTCTATTGTCGATCATGTCAACGCTGGCGGCGGGCTGATCGTGTTTCTTGGCAATGAGGTGGATTTGAGAAATTACAATGAAAATTTGAACCAGAAGCTATCGTTGCCGTTCTTCACTGAAACAGTCGGAGAAATCGGAGCGCGAAATGTCTTTGTGACACTTGGGAAAATCGATTTCAGCCATCCCATTTTTGCAGGCGTGTTCGAAGATCAGCAAAAGCAGATCGAGTCCCCGCAATTTTATTTTTTGACGAAGATGAAGCTGCAACCCCAGCAGGAAAAGGTGATCGAATTCAATAATGGCGATCCATTTCTGGTTGAGTCTAATTTGGGGAACGGCAAAGTGATGTTGTTTGCTTCTGCCATCGATCCTAATTGGTCAGATTTATATCTGAAAGGACTGTTTGTTCCGCTGATGAATCGGTGCGTCATGTATCTGGCGGGTAATGCCAATAAATCGAATCAGAGCTTCTTCGTGAATCAGGAGTTGATATCTGATGTGATGGGAGTCGATAACTTTGCCAGTTTCCAGATCGAAAAGCCAGATGGCAAATTGACGAAAGTCCTCCCGCAGCTTGGCGAAGGAAATTATAAAATCAGTTTTAAAGAAACTGACTTGGCAGGAATTTATTCGCTTTTTGAAGGAGATCATTTGGTCACCCGGTGGGCTGTCAATCCTGATCCAGTCGAATCAGACATCTCGCCAATCGACGCTGAAAATCTTAAAAAAATTATCGGTGATGGTAATCTGATTTCAACACAAAAAGATGAAGCGTTGGCAAGTGTGGTTAGCACCAGCCGTTACGGCAGAGAATTGTGGAAGTATCTGATCGGAGTTGTCCTGCTGTTTTTGATCGTTGAAATGCTTTTAGCACGAGACTCGGTGAATGACGAACGAAAAACGTGAAATTTGAAGCATTAAAATGCAAAGTGAAAATGAGAAATCCATTTTGCCAGATCACTAATGTTTCATTGTCTAATCGGCGCAGTTTTAATCTGCTGCCTCATGAATAATAGGAGATTATAACTGATAGAATTAAATATGGCAAAAAAAGAGCGGGCTGTCCTGGTTGGTGTGATTCATAATCGACAGGATCGCGAGTTAGCTGAAGAATATCTTGACGAATTGGCGTTGCTTTCAGATACTGCCGGCGCTGAGGTTGTGGAGCGAATTATTCAAGAAAAATATACGATTGATCCCGCTTATTTTATTGGCAAAGGCAAGGTCGATTATTTAGCTCGGCAAGTGAATGAACTGAAAGCAGATTTGATTATATTTGACGAAGACCTATCTCCAGCTCAGGCGAGGAATCTGGAAGAAGCATGTAATACTAAAATCATCGATCGTAGCGGGCTGATTCTCGATATTTTCGCCCGCCGTGCCAAAACTCATGAAGCGAAAACTCAGGTGGAACTGGCGCAATTGCAGTATCTGCTGCCGCGACTGACACGACGCTGGACACATTTATCACGTCAAGCCGGCGGTGTTGGAATTGGATTGCGTGGTCCAGGCGAAACGCAGCTCGAGGTCGATCGACGTGTAATTCGGAAAAGAATTGCGGTACTTAAAAAGGATTTAGAGCGGATCGAAAAGCAGCGGGATCAGCGCCGTCGCCGCAGAAGTGATCTGTACAATGTGGCATTGATGGGCTACACCAATGTCGGGAAAAGTACGTTGATGAATGCACTAACCAGCGCAAGCGTCTTTGTCGAAGATCGGCTATTTGCCACGCTGGATGCCACGGTGCGTCTGATGGATCAAACTGGCGATCAAAAAATTTTGTTAATCGACACGGTTGGTTTTGTCAGAAAGCTGCCTCATAATCTGGTCGCTTCATTTAAAAGCACCCTTGAAGAAACCCAGGAAGCTGATTTATTGATCCACCTGGTGGATTGCAGCCATCCCCATTTCCAGGATCAAATGCAGGTGATTCATGGCGTGATGAAAGAACTTCATATTGATAATCGCCCAGTGATCACTGTTTTTAATAAAATTGATCTGGTGGAGGATAAATCACAATTGAGCGAATTGAAGCAAGAATATCAAGGCTGTTTTTTAATTTCAGCTCGACGGGGTTTATTCGTGGATGAATTGAGAAACGAGATCATTCGATATGCTACTGAACAAAATATAACGGCAAATATTAAAATTGATTTGTCAGAACAAAAATTGCTTGCCTCCATTTATCAATGGGCGCGGGTGCTGAATTCCGAATACATTGATGGCTATGTGCAGTTACAAATTCGATTCCCTGCAATAATGCGGCGGAAATTTCAGCAGCTTGTTGAGGAAGGTGTTGTGATTGAAGAGTAGCTCCAAATATTTAGATCTTGTTTCAATATAAAATTTTTTTTTGGTTTGCGATGATAGCATCTGCCGATTGGAGATTCTGGTTGATCCACGGTGTGAATTACTTGCCGTTTTTTAAAGCTAACGAATCCAATCTATCCTTCGCTTGCTGCAAATTTGGTTTTCGTTTAAGCGTTTGCTGGTACATCTCTCTGGCTTTTTTAAAATCCCCCATGATTTCATAATTTATCCCCAGGGCAAAATAGGCTGGAGCATAATCTGGATTTATGTCTAATGCTTTATTTACTAAATTTATTGCTTCCTCATATTCCATCTTTTGATAAAACACTGTAGCGTTTTGGACATATTCTGCTGGAGACTGGGGAGACTCGATCAGCATTGGATCATAATATGAATCCAGAAAGCGTTTGGCGGCTCGATCAAATCGATTCATCATATTCACCTGCCGATAGATATGCAAGCTTCTATCAGAATTGCCAAGTAGCTCATAACCCAGCGCATTGAATACCAGTTCAGTGCTTTTATAATAATTTTCAAGAATCAATCTGACTATTTCCCGTTGTTCTAAATTTGAGTCGATATTGGTGAGATACGGAAATACCGATTCTCTATAATTTGCTAATAATTGCAAAATCTGATGCCAATTAGTGGGTGAATCGGCGGTTCTGGGACAAGAGAATTCTAGATGAGGCAAATTATCTCGATTAAGTCGAACTCCTTCTATCAGTCCTTTTGTACTAGTGCCGCCGAGAATAAATGAATCCAGAATTTCGTACAAATTATCCATTCCGATAGGGGTGAGATTTACTATGATGCCAGGATCATTCAATTTGGTATCCATATTTTTATAATCAATTTTAAACTCGGGATCCATACTCCCAATCAAAATGGCATATTGATTTAGGCAGTTATTGGGATACCAGAGCGTCATGTTTGGAAATATTGAATGAAACGTATTGATCATCACCTTGAAATCCTCGATTGAAATCTTAAACAGCGGGATGACACTGGACATGATGCCGCCGGCGTTGAGATTTGTTCGGCAAGCCCGAAAGTGTTCCACACTGTATAAACAAGAATTTCCAGCGTAAGCTGGATGAGCAATATCGTTTATAATCACATCATATTTTTTGTTCGAGGATAATACGTAGTATTTTCCTTCCATGGGGATAATATGCAAATTTGGATTTGAATCTAATTTGTAACGTTCTCCATTGATCAGAGAGGCAGCTGTTACGATGGCAGATTTTTTGTCAACACAATCCACTCGCTTAACTGGATATATAAAAATACTTGATAATGTCTCACCATCCCGAAATCCAATACTGAGAACAGAATCAGCGTGATGATGAAGCAGCAGAGGCAGATGACCCGCTAGCCGCTGAATCGTTAACGATTCTTTTGATGTTCCACCAATATTTACGCCATCTGCAGCAAGTGATAGCTGTTTTTGAGAAAGGTGCTGGTAAATGGTAACAGTGGTATTAATTCCTTCTTTAACATAAACAACTTTATTACCAATATTTTGATTTTCGAAAAGCTTAGATATTCTATTGGATGGAATAAGCAATGATAAAATAAAAATTGCTGCTACTAAACCAAAGGCGATGGAAGTCTTAACAATTTTGTCGTACTTAATGGCAGCGAATAATAGAATAACCAGACCGATTAAAAAATTGATCAGCGCTAAAAAAATGATGCTTTTTTGAATGCCTATATAATGGATGAAAACAAAGGCAGTGAAAATTAATCCCCCGATGGCACCTAAAAAGTTAGCTGAATAAACGGTGCCTATTGTTCTGCCTCGTTGCTCGTAATCGGTCAAATACAATTTAAAGATTAAGGGAAATGTCATTCCGATAAGGATAGTGGGTAACAAGAATAACAGAACTGAATCATAGAAATGGATCAAGATTCGCCATGTCCAACTATTAGATCCCTTGAGAAGCGTCAGCAAATTTTCATTCAGCGGATGCAATAGGGGAATAAGCATAATGGAGATAATTCCGAAAACTCCAATAATAATTTGAAGGATAGCAAATATTGAGAAAAGATTGCCCCTTTCCAAAAATCTTGGATAGAACAAAGCGCCGATGGTAAGGCCGGCGAAAAATACTGTTAACGGTGTAAGAACGGAATAAGTACTATTCCCAGTAATAAATGTCAAGCTTTTCATCCAAAGAATTAGGTAGGAAGTGGATAAAAATCCGGAAATAACAATTCCAATAGTAACCAATCGTTTTAGTGTGGCGGATTGGGAAACATTGACCTGAGTGAGATGCTTAAGCCGTTGATCATAAAATTCGGTCTCAATACTGTGGATTGTTGGAGCGATTTTGCTTAATAAAAACTTAACGACTCCAGCGTTGAATAGGCTTGCGATAGCAGAAAAAATGAGAGTTTGTCTGATACCCAGAACATGGAATAACAAAAATCCCACTAATAAACACCCAATGCCCGCACCAAACGCATTGATACCATATAGGTTGCCGATTTCGCGGCTAGCCCGTGCCGACGATTGAATGAAGAAACGACCCAGAACCGGGAGGGTCGCACCGATTAAAATTGAAGGTGCAATTAATAATAGAAATATTATCATAAATTTGAAGCTGTTCAATAAAAAAACATGTTCCCTGAAAGATGCAAAAATAATTTTATTGAAAGGCTTTAATATAGGAAAAATAATTGCAATCAATAACAAACAAAATCCAATTATCAGCTCTAACCACAAAAACGATTGCAGTTCATTTCGCTTTTGGTCAATTTTTTTGCCGAAATGATAACTCCCAATGGCTAATCCCATCAAAAATGTAACAAGCACCAGGCTGGTAATAAAAAAAGTATCACCAAAGTCGAGCTTAAATAGCCTGATCCATGCAATCGCTGCAGTTGCTACACTGACTCCAGCAATCCAGAATAAAAAAATAAGGACCTGCCGAACGATAGTACGCCGAAAATAGGTGTTATCATTAATCATGGTGAAGAATATTTAGTTTAATTGATCGAAAAAATAGCATGAATATATTTTGAATAGCGCAAATATCACTGTCCCAACGTTTTAAAAGATAGGACAAGTTAATTTATTGAAATACTAATTGG
>JAEAME010000238.1_pt1 | contig 69379 bp, 46 predicted proteins | sample 8958731 | NCBI WGS metagenome assembly JAEAME01 (sample SAMN16933194, study PRJNA681113) | bioreactor sludge metagenome | isolation source: anerobic bioreactor sludge (Control) | place: India:Bengaluru | collected 2018-10-24
GAATTAAAAGCTTTTTCATAGAATTATTCATTTATGTTTTAATATAAGATTATCTAAAGAACTTCATTGTTTCGATTGGGACAACACAAAATGTATTTAATCTCCAACTAATAGTTTACTGCATAATCCTTTGGGAATTTATCATTTGCAAATGCCTTTTTTGCTGTCCAGTCGGCTGCAGGTGCTGTCCAAAAAGAGTCCGTCGCAGGCAGCCCAAGAGCCAGAAAGCATTCGGACGTAAGGTACATACTTCCATTGTTGCTATATGAATCTCCTAACTCCGGCTGTTTGCCGGCAAATCCGATAGTCAGGAATCCTTCAGCATTAAAATTAGTGGGATTCGTAAATATCCGTTTTTGTACAGCAGTAAGCGCTGCCCTTACCTGCCCTTCGGAAAGCTTTTCGGGCAATAACTTTTTCCAGGCCAGCAACGATAACGGCTGGAAAGCTCCTGTACGGTAGGTGAGTGACCGGCCAAAAGGAGGAAAAGTCCCTTCGGGAGATATCATACGCTCCAGTTGTTCCGAATAACGCTGAATTCTTTTTAAAGCCTGATTGTACGCTTTCTTTTCCGATTCGCTTTGTTCGGAAAAGACTTCGAGAATCTCCAGCAACATGGGCTGAATTACAAATGAATTATAGTAATCATAATGAAAACGCTCGCCATCCATATACCATCCGTCACCCACATACCATTCATTCATCTTTCTGATGGAAAGATCAACGCGCATCGGATCGTAAGATTCGCCAACCGACTTAAAAAAGGCTTCATTCATGGCTGCGAAAAGCAACCAATTTGAATAGGGAGGTTTAACTCGTCTCAATTGTTTAAGTTCCGATATGATTCTTTCTTTGGTGACCTTATCCTGGGGTTCCCACAATTGTTTAGGTGCTCGGATCAATGCATTGGAGAAGAATGCCGAATCAACAAGCGGCTGTCCTTCGGAATGCCATAACAGATAATCCGGACTTTTGGGATCTACTGAGTGAGCATAACTCTGTAAGGCCCATTCCCTGAGTTGTTTCCTTTGTTTGCCTTCCTGAGTTTCGTCGTCGGGGAGTGAAAGCCACGGGGCCAGGCCGGACATTAAACGGCCGAAACACTCCATATAGGTAACGGATTTATCTCTTCCATCCCATGTTGGGCTGACTTCAACAGACATTCTTTTTCTGAGTTCGCCTTTAGCCATTGCAGATAAAACGGGTTCGGCCATTCTATACATCAAGTCGCACCAGTATGCTCTGTCATTTCTATCTGTTACATCTGTTTTTTCTGAAGAATTATGTATGCCGACAGCCTGGGTGTCTTGAGTGATAATTCCTAATGCAGCGCCGGCTGCCATTGTTTTTACAAAATCCCGTCTTTCCATAAAGTATTAGTTGCTATTTGTTTAAATTAGTTTTTTGTGTAATTTTTTCTGAATTGTTATCCATACGGATTCAAAGAAATTATCCTTTGTTCAATATCAAAACAGCCTATTCTATTTTGCAGATAGAATATTCGATATGATGTTGCAAAAATAAGGTTCTTTTTTGAAAACAAGAAGGATAGCTTTTGTCCAATTCATAAATAATTATCTTAATCTGAAGCTCAAATAACGGAAAGCAAAAGAACAATCCCTATATATAGCTATTTTGATCCTCAGAATACCTAAATAAGGCGATTTATGACTGCAATTATATTATTTTACTTTGCATAAGAATTTTTAAGGTAAAATAAACATGTTATGAGTAAATTATGTTTGAGCATTTTAATAGTGTTGTGTAATTCTTTAGTATCATTCGCTGGCGAAATAAAAGGAGTCGTATATAATCAGGCCGGCGAACGTATGGAATATGTAACGATCCAGGTAAAGGGAACAAATAAAGGAGAAACGACCGATGATCAAGGGAGATTCAGTATCCGGAACATAAAAAAAGGGTATTATACGCTGGTTTTCTCTTCAGTAAGCTACGCAAACAAAGAATTGAATGTGTCGCTTACAACAGATAATAGCGTTGTTAATTTAGACAACGTTATTATGGAATCAAGCACGCAGGAACTGGGCGAAATTGTTGTTACAGGCAATGGAAGTAAATACAATTCACGTGATATATCCAATACAATCCGCCTTGGAGAACCGTTGATTAAGATCCCGCAGAACGTACAGATTGTGAATTCTCAGATTATGGCCGATCAGCAGATTACGAGTATGAGCGACGGGATTATCCGCAATGTAAGCGGTGTTTCAAAACTGGAGCACTGGGGAGACTCTTACACGCGGGTAAACATGCGTGGTTCGCGTGCAGCCGCATTTCGTGAGGGAATGAATGTTACCAGTTCGTGGGGGCCTCTTACTGAAGATATGAGCTACGTAGATCGTGTTGAATTTATTAAAGGTCCGGCCGGATTCATGATGTCCAACGGAGAACCAAGCGGTATCTATAATGTTGTAACTAAAAAACCGACAGGACAGACCAAAGGTGAAACTACGTTTACCTACGGGAGTTACGATTTCTATCGTGCAACAATTGATCTGGATGGGAAACTAAATGATAGCGGAAAGTTACTTTATCGGTTCAATGCGATGGGACAGTCTACCAACTCTCACCGCGCTTACGAATTTGCCAAAAGATACAGCATCGCTCCGGTAGTAAGCTATCAGTTGGATAAAGACACCAAATTAACAGCAGAGTATAATTTCCAATATATGCAATCGTCCAATATTGGCTCATATTATAACTTCTCAGCCGGCGGATACGCGACACTTCCTCAAGATTTCTCAATGTTGGAGCCAGGAATGGAGCCTACAAAAATTAATGACCATACCCTGATATTGAATCTTCAGCATAACTTTAGCAGTGACTGGAAACTTACAGCGCAGACGGCTTACTTCAACTATAACAGACAGGGTAGTTCAATGTGGCCCGCATCTCTTGATCAGAAGGGGAACATGGTACGATATGTAAGTATAGGTGATGCAATAAATGAAATGAAGTTTGGACAATTATTTGTGAATGGTAAAGCTCAGACCGGAAATGTGAGTCACCGAATTCTGGCCGGGTTCGATGCAGGCGACAAACATGCCTGGTACGACTGGAGCCAAATGCACTATCTGGATTCAACAAATACCTATAACATATACAATACCAGCTATGTACCGGGTAATCCGTATTACGGTTATCCTAAATTTGACCGTACAAAAAGCTTGAAAGAGCGTGCTAACAATACACAGGTAAGTCAATCGTATGTAGGTATTTACGTGCAGGACGAATTAGGGTTTTTCAATGATATGCTTCGCCTTACGCTTGCCGGACGCTACACGTATGTGGAAGATAGTTCATACGGAACAACCCGTACCGAAGAAAGGCACTTTTCTCCGCGTACTGCTCTAAGTTTTTCGCCAGACGATAATACAACGATTTACGCAATGTATGATCAAACATTTAATCCACAAATGGGAACCTTACGGAACGGAAAGAAAGTTGATCCGATTACCGGGAATAACTGGGAATTGGGAGTTAAACGAAATTGGTTTAACAACCGTTGGACAACAAGTATCGGACTCTATCAGATTCTTAAAAACAATGAAACTTCAGGTGATCCGGATAATACGGCCCAGGAAATGTTCTTAATTCAGACGGGACAATCTAAATCAAAAGGGATTGAAGTAGATATTCAGGGTGAAATTATAAAGAATCTTAGTGTAATTGCCAACTATGCCTATACGGATTATGTAGTAAGTAAATCAGAAAATGTAAATCAGCCAGTTGGAACTCGTCTTCCCGGTTACGCTAAACATGCATTTAATATCTGGTTAAAATATAAAATTACTGAAGGAGCTCTGAACGGATTCAGCGTATCTGCGGGGCAATCTTCACAAATTGACCGTAGCACATGGAACTGGGGCAGTGTGTCTAATAATACGAAGTCGTTGCCTGATTATTTCCGATTCGATGCAGCATTGGGGTGGAGAAAAGAGAACCTAAACATCGCGCTAAACGTTTATAATCTATTAGACCGCTATCTGTATAGTGGAGCTCCTTATCAGGGATTCTACTACTGGCAATCGGAAGCTCCACGAAACTTCAGATTAAGCATTGGGTATAGCTTCTAATCATAACAACGCTTTTGTATGAAATATTCGGTTAGATCAATCTTTCGTAAAGTCCATCTATGGTTAGGGATGCTTTCGGGCATCGTAATTTTTATCGTAGCCATAACAGGATGTATTTACGCTTTTCAGGATGAAATTAAAGACATATTTCGCCCATCGCTACGCGTAGAGGCAACCGGAAAGCCTTTTCTATCACCCGAAGAGCTGAAAGAAAAAGCTACCGCTTATGTTTTTGTTACTCCGGCAGATAGCAGTAATGCTATCTACGGAGTTATGTATAACACCTTCGATAAAGCTGCGGTATTAGGTTGCAACTTTACCGATTCCGGCTACACCACTCTTTATGTTAATCCATACAATGGGAAGCTTATTCACAAGGAATCTTTTAATAACGATTTCTTCCGTATAGCACTGGCCGGCCATAGAAGCCTATGGCTCCCAAACCCTATCGGAAAACAAATTGTTGGTTGGAGTGTATGGATATTTGTTATTGTATTGCTTTCGGGATTAATTCTGTGGATTCCTAAAAAATGGAATAAGAAATCAATCGCAACCGGATTAAAAATTAAATGGAAAGCGCCGTTCACCCGGGTAAACTACGATTTACACAATGTGTTGGGTTTTTACACCGCCATATTTGCATTGATCATAGCGCTGACGGGATTAACCTGGAGTTTTGAATGGTTTTCAAAATCCTATTACAGCCTCATCACCGGAGGAAAAGAATTCAAAAAATGGGAACCCGCTTTATCGGATACAACTCTCACAAGCCTTGAAGGCAATACTTCCGGACTTTTATGGGAACAGATGAAAAGAGAATATCCCATCGGGAGCAAAGGATCTTTCAGATTCGATTATCCAAAAACCAAATCGGATGCTTTTATGGTGTGTTACAATCCCAGCAATGTGACCTATTATACCCGTGAGTATCGCTTTTTTGATCAATCCAGTTTGCAGGAGCTTAACGGAGGAGGAAGTTATGGACTTAATGCGAAAGAGATAACTTCTGGTGATAAGTTATTCAGGATGTCTTACGATTTACACTCAGGTTCCATATTCGGACTTCCAGGCAGGATATTAGCTTTTTTAGTCAGCCTTGTTATTGCGTCTTTACCTATAACCGGAGTTATTATATGGTGGCGCAAAAAAAAGAAGAAGCGTAAATGATTATTCCCAAATTACCAGAACAGAGTAATAAGCTGAGAATATACTTACAAGGAACTGTTTTAAAATAATTAAAACAGTTCCTTGTTTTTTTATTTAATCTTTGGGGCCAGAACAACTAAGTACATGACACAAATTGTTAGAACAATTACCGCGCCGATCTGTCCCGATAAGGCATCGGAAGCAATACCCATCAACAAGGGGAAGACAGCTCCTCCGGAAATTCCCATTACCATGAGGCCGGAGATCTCGTTGTTTCGTTGAGGTAGATGAAGCAGCGCTTGCGAAAACATGATTGAAAATACGTTGGAATTACCGAACCCGATCAGTGCCACGCAGATGTAAAGCGATAAAAGGCTATGTCCGAAATAAAGTCCGCCAACAGCTATAACCATGGAGGCAACACTGATAATGAAGAATTTTTTGGCAGAAAAACGAGCCAGGATTATAGCTCCGGAGAAACAACCGAGTGTTCGAAACAGAAAATAAAGGCTGGTTGAATATCCCGCATCAGCCAAGGTCATGTCCATACGCTCTATCAGCAACTTCGGTGCCGTAAGGTTGATACCTACATCAATACCGACATGAACCAAGATGCCCAGAAATAACATAAACACAAGCTTATCACCCAACAAACTAAAGCATTCCGAAAATGTAGACTGTTTTCCTTCAATAGGCTGCTCTTTTATATTTGTAAGAGACAAAGTTCCCGCGGCCAATATTGCGATGACTCCAAAAATAGGGAAAAGCATCTTCCAATCGCCGAATGTTATAACTGCCCAAGCAGCTATAATTGGTGCCAGAAACGAAGCAATCGCTTTAACAAACTGACCGAGCGTGAGGCTGCTGGCCAATCGGTCGCCCGAAACTATGTTGGCAACCAAAGGATTTAAAGAGACCTGCATCAATGTATTTCCGATTCCCAGTAAAGAGAAAGAAAGCAGCATAAATGTAAAACTGTAACCGACCATCGGAATCAACAAAGCCAGAGCTGTTACAAGCAGACTGATAACTACTGTCTTTCGCCGGCCGATCTTGTTCATCAGCATGCCGGTTGGAACCGAGAAAATCAGGAACCAAAAGAAAACCATGGAAGGCATCAGATTCGCCATGGTATCAGATAACATAAAATCTTTCTTTATGTAATTCGTAGCAATACCAACCAAATCAACAAAACCCATCGAAAAGAAAGCAAACATCACCGGGATGATACGTGCATAGGAATTTGAACTTTTCATAGACTATAATGCATAAAGTAAATACTCGCGTAAATTATCATACGGTCCACGCTCCGGCTTTGGTACAAACGTATGCAGCTTTATCAACGGCAAACTGATGTGATTCCTGCAATGATTTTCCCTCTATGAGCGATGAGATGAAAGCCCCCGTAAATGAATCGCCGGCTCCTACCGTATCCACCACCTTCACTTTGGTTGTTTGAATGCAGGAATAATCGTCTTTTGTAATTACCTTACTATAATCGGCCCCGGCTGTAAGAATCACTACCTTCAAATTAAATTGATTGAGAAACCATCTGCAGGCAGCATCCTCATCGTATCCATCCAATGGAAACATCTCACGCAGCAACTCTAACTCATCATCATTCATTTTAAAAACGTTGCACAACCGAAGAGATTCTTCAATTATCTGCTTCGAATAAAAATGCTGACGAATATTTATATCCAATATACGATAGGCACTTTGAGGTACCAGGGATAAAATTTCATGAATGGTACTTCTGGATACTGCCGAACGCTGTGCCAATGTTCCGAAACAAATCGCATCGGTACGTCTTGCCAGCTGTTTCACCTCGTCCGTTGCCGGGATATAATCCCAAGCCACATTCTCTATTATCGTATAATTGGGAATTCCTTCTTTAAGCTGCACCAATACAGTTCCGGTTGGATAATCCACCCTTTCTATGAAATAGCTTAGTTTTATTTTATCAAGCTCTTGCAAAATTTCATCCCCAAGAGCATCCTTACCGATAGCACTGATAGCGTAGCTCTCGGCTCCCAGAAGTGAGGCATGATAGACAAAATTAACCGGTGCCCCTCCGGCTTTTTTCCCGGATGGAAGCATATCCCACAGAAGCTCTCCAATTCCAACAATTACAGGTTTATTTTTCATGTGCGTACATTTTATTGTTTGTTGTATCTATTATCGGTTGAAACTTTTATTTCCATATGGATTTTAATTCGGTAATTGAGGCTTCGCCCAACCGTATCTGTCCGTTCTCGGCAAAGATCTCGATTATATCAAAATCTTCGGTTGGATAGTAAAGATCCGTGATCACCACTTTATTATCCGCTGCAAAAAATTCAAGAGATGTTTTATCCACCACTATTCTCCAGTCAGCGTAATTACCATTTGCAATAAAAGGAACTATATGGGTGAGAGCAAACCGTTCCGAGAACACCTCTCCAACGGCATTGGTACGGTCTACATAAAAGAACGAATCCACATTATCATACCCTACCGTAATATATTCTCCACGTGAGTTTTTCAATGTAATACCATATTTAGAGGCAAATCCCATCTTTGTTTTATCTGCAATGTCAAATCGAAGTCTGATGTCGACCGGCGACTTGGCAAACGGGATTCTTTCCGAGATTGTCATTACTCCATTTATGTCCTGATTTATAAACTCCACCTTTTCGCCATACAGTTTTTCAATCTCTTTTACCGGTTCGGATGTAAGCAGGTAGGTGTCCAGCTCTTTAACCAATCCCAGTTCACGCGGGAAGGTAGCAGCTCCGCTCCATTCGATGCAAGGCTTTTCGCCTGCATACTCCCAATTGTTCATCCATCCGATGAGGATCCTGCGGCCATCGGGAGTGTTGCTCCAGGTTACACCTGCATAATTATCCTTCCCATAATCCATCCATTGGGTTTTAGATTGTGCCGAAATAAATTCTTTTCCATTAAAATCACCTACAAAATATTGTGTTGCAGAACCTCCGGCTGGTCCTCCGGGATTGATGTTGACAATCAGCACCCATTTGATTTCGTTAGACCCGCTTACCTGCAACGGGAACAAATCCGGACATTCCCAAACACCTCCATGTTCACCACGCCCCTCTCCAAACTCACTCAGATAAGTCCAGTCAAGGCAATTGGGAGATGCATAGAATTTAATAACCTGCCCTGAAGCGACACTCATAATCCACTGTTTTGTATCTTTATGCCAGATAACTTTTGGATCTCTGAAATCGCGGATGCCAGGATTCTTCACAACCGGATTTCCTTTGTATTTGGTCCAGGTACGCCCTTTATCCAAACTATATGCTATCGCCTGAGATTCGATTTCGGTAAACCTGCCCTCTTTTTCCGCCTTCATGTCGTGATAGGTAAAAAAGGCGATCAAAGGAGGATTTTCCTTTGTTCCTAATCCGGAGGTGTTATTGTAGTCGGCTACGGCACTACCGGAAAAGATGTAACCCAGACTGTCAGGATAAATTGCAATCGGCATATGCTCCCAATGAACCAGGTCTGTGCTGATAGCATGCCCCCAGTGCATCGGTCCCCAAACCGACTTTTCGGGATAATGTTGATAAAACAGATGGTATTCTCCTTTATAATAGACCATCCCGTTGGGATCATTCATCCAATGCTTTGGCGGCGTAAAGTGAACCTGCGGACGGAATTTTTCCTGAAATTTATTCCCTGCACCTGATCCTTCGTTATCATTTGATTTAGTCTGCATACATGCTGTCGCTAAAAGCAGCATGGATAGCAAATAGACATACGTTGTTTTCATATAGATCGTTTTTACTCAATGTTTATATTTAGATTATCAGTCATTGTTATAAGTTTGTATTCCAGATAGAGTTCATTTTACAAATTCTTAAATCTAGCACCTCTATATTATTTCCAAAGAACTGAAAACCGCTTGTATTATTCGGATCGGCTTTGCGTTCAAAAGAATAGGAATAGGCTCCGCCGTCTATAAAAACCTCCACCGATGTTTTGTCGATGATGATATCGGCCTCAATCTCCATACTAGTACAATCATCCGGTGAATAAAACACCCCATTCACCAAATTGAAATTCATATCATAATCAACCAAGGACTGGCCAAACAATTTCAATCCTGCACTTGTAGCATGCGATAGCCGGAACTTTGTTTTAATTCTCATGCAAGGCTCGTTGGCAAATGGCATTAGAGAGTTGTTTGCCTCTTCGATGGTTAGGTTATGCCTCTGCAACACCTGTCCTTCTAGCTGATCCACCTCCTTAACCGGTTTACTATACATACGAATACCGTTCTTTGTGGAATGCAAAGACAGTTCAACCGGCAACAGCATCAACATATTGAATGGCATATCTTTGGCCTGGATACGCCCCCATCCGATCTGAATCCGACGGCCATCGGCTTCGGGAATATTGGTGAATGTTTGAGCAGCATACGATGATCCGGTCAGGAAATAATGCTTTCCCGTCTCGGGTGTAAACTTTTTACCATCGAACGAGCCGACCATATAAGATCCGGAAGCACCGTACATTACCCATCGGGTATTATCCGGGTTACCATTAACCGCCAACTCAAATAATTCCGGACATTCCCAAAATCCAGTAATATGGCTTTCGAATGTCCAATCTTTCAGATTGTCCGAATTATAAATTGAATGACCGTCTCGCTCGTTCAGCACCATCACCCACTTATTTATCGGTTTATGCCAAAACACTTTAGGATCTCTCGTATCCTTGCTGTTCCATTTAGCTTTTGAATCAATGACAGGATTTTTTGCGTATTTCTTCCAGGTACGCCCTTTGTCATGACTGTAAGCGATACATTGAATCTGCTTCTCTGCGTTATCTGCTGTATAAATAGCGACCAATGCCGGAGAATTTCCTTTGTTAAATCCGGCCGTATTGTTATAATCGACAACAACCGATCCGGAAAACATAGTTCCATGTTCATCAGGGTAAAGCGCAACAGGTAATTCCTCCCAGTGAATCAGGTCGCGGCTTACAGCATGTCCCCAATGCATATTTCCCCATTCCCGTTCGTATGGATTATGTTGGTAGAACAAGTGATATTCTCCCTCATAATATAATAATCCATTAGGGTCATTATTCCATCCCCTCCGACTGGAGAAATGAAATTGCGGACGGTTTTGTTCCTTATACAAACTATCCTTCCCGGCAATTTCGTTATCCTGATACAGCTGATTCAACCGTCCGTCGGTTGTTGTATATTCAATTGTAACATTCTTATTCTGAAACTCAGACATATCGCAGAATACCCAATAATCAGGCTTACCGGTTGCCAAACGTATATCAAACATCCGTTCGGTCTTTCCATCCACCTTAATAGACATGGCCTTTCGGTCTATCTGATGGGATACCGGGAAATTGAGGTATTTCTTTGTAATTTTAAGGGTAAGGCTGTCTGCCTTTACCGTACTTGCTCCTCCGAGTAAAAAAGCTAAAACACATAATGCACAATGACTTGACTTTATCATAACAATATACTATCGTAATTAACAATGTTGATTCAGGAGATTTGAAGGCAAACCAAAAATAGGATTAAAGTTGGTTTGCCTTCTCTTTATTTACCATCCATAATTCTGAACATATAACTTTTTGCTAAAGTTAATCTGCTGTTTCGGAATAGGAAAGTATTCGTCTCTGTTTTTTGTAAATTTTGCTTCGCGAAGATGCTCACGTCTAGTTTTCTCAACGGCGAAGTAGCTGTTGAGGTACTCGGCGGCTATTCCCCATCGTACCAGATCAAAGAACCGGAATCCCTCCATTGCAAACTCCATACGGCGCTCCCAACGTAATGCCTGACGGGCAAAGTCGTTTGTCCAGGTGCAATTAATTCCCGGTTGATAGGTACCGACCACAAACTTGCCTGTAGGATCACCTTGAACATCCACTAAACGGGCGGTGCTGTTTGCGGCTCTTTCACGTATGGAATTGATTAAAGGCAATGCCTCTGATTCGCGCCCTAGTTCAATAAGGGCTTCGGCTTTCCATAACAGGACATCATCATAACGGATTATATCCCTGTTTTTTGAACTCGACATAAAGGGATTTACCTTTTCAAAGCAAGGGCAATCGGGCAATACAACCTCTTTTAATGACATAAAAGCTCCATAAACCTCTGGTTGTCTGTTCCACCACGCTTCAAAAATAAACTCAGGATTGTATTTGTAGGGAAGTCCGGGTATAGCCACACTGTGATTAAGACGCGGATCCACATTATTTTGTAATAAATCATCCGGAGTATTCAGGTTCTTACTATTGAAATCGGCAAACTTGGGTAATCCTTTATCGTCGGTTTGAAATGAATTTACCAGATTTTGAGAAGCCTGATGAAATCCACAGCATCCATATTCCGGATTCATGGGATAATTTAACATGGCACCCCAATCCAGGCGACCATGTAATGTTCCATCGTTTCTTGAATGCTGAACAGCAAAAATGGATTCTTTACTATTTTCTGTTTCGCAGAGGAAATTATCCGCATAATCGGCATTCAAGCCATATTTACCGGAATTTATAACTTCACTGGTCAGATTCACCACCTCCGTTAGTTTATCTTTGTTGATGTTTGTCACGTTATGCTTTTCATCTTGTTCGTAGGCTGCATACAATAATGCCTTGGCAAGATATGATTTGGCCATCCATTTGTTGGCTCTACCCACCTCAGCATTATTATCAGGAAGGGTTTGAGCTGCAAAACGGAATTCTTCAATGATTTTATCCCATAGCTGCTGACTTGTAAATTCTACGTTGGACACATTGATGTATTCTTCCACCGGTACTGTTTCGTCAATAAAAGGAATTTGTTTGAACAACAGCTTCAGCTCGAAATAATAATGAGCACGAAGGAATCGCATTTCAGCTATACGGATCATCTTCTTTGAAAAATCGGCTTCGTCGATGGCATTCAATCTGGCCAACGCATTATTTGCCCTTGATATGGCGACATATTCCTTGTACCATTTACTATCCAGCAAACCGATATCGTCTCTGAGGTAGGTAAACGTTTCATAAAAATGGAATTCCTGCATATCCCCCGTTCCTGCACCACCTTTATAAGCATCTCCCGAACGAAGATCTCCATAGGGCCAGGGACTGTTTGGTTCGGTGTAGTGATCGTTACCTAAACTCGAATAAGCCGCGATGACCATTTTCTCCACATTTTCCGGAGTATTAAGTTGTTCGTTGCTCAAAACTCCTTTCGGGTTCTCGTCCAGGAAAGAATCGCAGGAAAAAAGGAGAACCGACAAAGAGCAGCATGTAAATATATATTGCATTGTTTTCATAATTCTATCAATTAAAAAGTTACGTTCACACCAAATGTTACTGAAAAAGGAATTGGATAAGACAAATTGGGAGTTTCCGGATCTACACCGGTAAACGCATCGTCGCCCCAGGTCTTTTTAACCGTCAGCAAGTTCTGCCCCATTACATAGATTCGGGCATTTTTCATGTAAACCGACTTTAACAGATGCTCTGGAACGGTGTATCCAATCTCCATATTAGCCAGTTTAAGGTACGAAGCATTCTCAATGAAATAGGATGAGTAACGACTTTCATAGTTGTTATCATTTAATGATAATGCAGGAATAGTAGATGAACTGTTTTGAGGTGTCCAGGCATCCAGTGTTCTTTTACCATAATTATGTCCGCCAAAGAAACTAATGAAATCGGTATACCTCTTCACTTCATTGTTTACGTTATAGCCAACCACCCCATTCCAAAACATACTGAAATCGAAGTTTTTCCAATTAACGGCCACATTCAAGCCATAGATAAAGTCGGGATCCGCCACTCCCAACCAGGTTCTGTCTTCATCATTTATTTTTCCATCCTTATTTACATCCTTAAATCGGAGTCGGCCTACCCCTTTACCTGTTTGCTCCACATGCGCATCCACCTCTGACTGATTCTGGAAGATCCCTTCGGCCACATATCCGAACATTGAATTTAATGGTCTCCCCAAAATTGTCTGATCGTTTCCATTACCTGCATATGAATTGATAACATCTTCCGGTAACTTTACCACTTTATTTTTATAACTCGAAATATTACCTGTTACACTCAATCCAACATCTCCTATTTTATCATTGTAGGAGAGGATGAATTCAAATCCTTTATTATCGAGCGTTGCGCCGTTTACCCAGCGGCTTCCACCTTCGCCGATGGTAGCAATATAGGGAGGGTTAATTAAGATATCCTTCGTGCTTTTTGTAAAATAATCCAACGAACCGGAGAACTTCTGATTGATAAATCCAAAATCAAGACCGATATTATTCTGCGTAGTAGTTTCCCATTTCAAATCGGCATTCATCTGTTGAGTACGACGGTAACCCGATAGCAAATCGCCGGTTCCGGTTCCACTGATGTCGTATGCCGTTCCATGATCACTGTCCCACGTTGGGTCTGTTCCATATAAAGCCTGATACAATGCCGGCGAAGCGAAATCACCGATCTCCTGATTACCCGTCTGCCCCCATCCATAACGTAGTTTCAAATCCGAGACATAAGGGAAAGCAGCTTTAAAGAATGATTCTTCACTCAAACGCCAACCGAATGAAAATGCAGGAAATGTTCCGTAACGGTTGTTTGCTCCGAATCTGGAGGATCCATCGTAACGGACCGTTGCCGATATCAGGTAACGATTATCAAAGCTATAGTTTACCTTTCCAAAGTAAGAGAGCAACGAATAGGCAGTTGCAGAACCGGCATTTCTTTTGTTTGATTCACCTGCATCAAGGTACATATAATCCGGATCTTCCGAAGCAAAGACATCCCTGCCAGCCGATATTGCATTGAATGAATATTTCATCATCTCCTGTCCGCCCATCACATCCACTACATTTTTACCCAACTCGAAATTATAGCTCAACGTATTACTTAATATCCAGTTACCTCCATAATTTGCAGAGTTATCCAACCGGTTGGTCGATTCCGACATAAATCCGGATACGTAAGTGAGCTGCATATTTCGCTGCCAATAACCGGTATAGTCGATTCCAAATTTTGATCTGAAGTGCAAGTTCTTCAGCACTTCAAGGTCAAGGTTCACATCCCCAAACAGACGAACTACATCTTCATGGTTTTGTTTATTATCTTCTATGATACGCACCGGATTATGTCTGTCGCTCATCCCTGCAACCGGACCGCCCCAACCGCCATCCAATGTGTAAACCGGAATAATAGGCTGAATCTCGTGGGCCATATTTAAAATACTCTGTGCATTAATCAGTGATTTGCGCATCTTGGATATTGAAAAATTCTCACCTATCTTCAGTTTATCATTTATCAGGGAATAATCAGAGTTAATACGTGCAGTAAAGCGGTCGTATTCCGTACCCTTTACGGTTCCTTGATTATTAAAGTAATCTAAGGAGAAAAGGGCGCGTCCTTTTTGAGTTCCTGTTGAAAGTGTCACGTTATAGTTTTGTGTCAAACCGGTACGACCCACTTCATCCACCCAATTCGTATTAGCCGGCTTCATTGTTTTTTGCTGATCCAGGTATTCAGGCATAATTACCTTATCAAGAACATATCCAGTGGCTGCATCACCGTGCCATTCGAAATTGTACACACCGAAGTTGGGATTCACACCGTCATTCATAGCTGCGCGCCATTGCACCACACCTCTTTCTTCTGCATCAAGTAATTCGAGGGATTTTGAATAATCCTGCGCTGTCAACGAGGCTCTGAAGTCGACTTTTGTTTCATTATTTTTCCCTTTCTTCGTTGTCACAATAACAACCCCGTTGGCTGCCCTTGATCCGTAAATACTGGCCGAAGAGGCATCCTTTAATACTTGAATTGATTCAATATCGGTTGACGAAAGTTCATTCATCGATCTTTTACTAGGTACTCCATCAATTATATAAAGAGGATCGTTGTTTCCCAATGTGCCAATACCACGTATCCGTACTGTGGCACCACCATCAGGAGCTCCACTGGATTGAATAAATACGCCCGGCACACGACCTTGCAACGATTTCATCGCATTACCGGTACTGATATTTTCGATATCATCCATTTTTACCACCGAAACCGATCCTGTAAGGTCCGCTTTCTTTTGAGTTGAGTAACCTGTTACTACAATCTCAGAGAGAGCCTTGGCATCTTCTTTTAACAGAATTTGTTTGGGAATTCCTTTAACAGGAACATCCTGAGTTAGATAACCAACATAGCTAATCTGAATAATACTGCCTGAGGAAGCATTCAAGGTGAAATTTCCCTCCAGATCGGTTATTGTTCCGTTCGTGGTTCCTTTTTCAATAACAGAAGCACCGATAATGGGAAGTTTGTCTGTATCGGAAATTACAGTTCCCTGAATAGGAACTTGCTGAGCAAAGGACCATTGAGTCCAAAAAAACAGAGTTATAAGCAGACTCCATTTGAAAAATTGTGACTTCATCATATTATTATTTAAAATTAATTGAGGTGCAATATTACGCTATGCCCTGGGGCAACTCTATAAAATATGAATCAGAAACAATCAAAATAATTACAAAATAGAACGGATTAATTTGGATTATAACAATCGAAACAGATTTGAATCATTTGTACAAGGAATAAATAGACGCTGTTATTCTTGCGACACATACTCCGTGGGTGTCATATTAAAAACAGATTTAAAACATTTGGCAAAATAGGCAGGTGATGAAAAGCCGGTTCTATAGGCCACTTCACTTACGGAATATCTTTTCTGATTAAGCAGTGTAGTAGCCTTGCTTAATCGGTAATTTCGAAGATAGTCGACAGGAGACAAGCCCGAAATCTCCTTCACTTTACGGTAGAGCTGTACACGGGAAATTCCTAATTCTTCACTGATTTTTTCCACATTAAGTTCCGTATTTTCGTATGAGACATCTAATAAGTCGGCAAACTTTCTCATAAACAACTCATCCAGACTCTCTATCTTAGCCTCTGTTTCAATAATTGGAATGCCTCCGGCCTGCATGGTCTGCATAAACCGTTTCTGTAATCGCTTTCTCTCTTCCAATAAACGTATAATTTTTATTTTCAGAAAGTCAATATTAAATGGCTTTTGTATGTAGTCGTCTGCCCCCTCTGAGACTCCATATATACGCTGACTGTCATCTGTAAGCGCTGTAAGTAAAACAACCGGGATATAGGATAAGTCGGCATCCGATTTAATACGCCTGCAAAGTTCAAATCCATTCATTTCGGGCATCAGTACATCACTTAAGACAAGCGAAACATTTTCTGATTGGAGAATTGCGAGTGCTTCAGCCCCATTTCCTGCCTTTAAAGTGGAAAAATTGGGCGCAAATTCCGATTGTATATATGTTTGAATATCCGGATCGTCTTCAACTATCAATATAGTATAGTTGTACTTTTTAGCTAACAGATCGTCCGGCTTCTCCACATTCATCGATGTAGATGCAAGATCTACCCTATCCTCCGTATGTACAAGAGGGAAACAGTCGGGTAAATGATCTTTCCCTTTTAATAACTCAATTGTGAAAATCGTATAATCATTGGGAACACTCTCCACCAGAATCTGTCCCTGATGCATCTTTACAAACTCCTGGGTAAGATGCAGTCCTATTCCTGCTCCTACGCCCGAGGGCACCGATCCGGTATAAAACCGGTCAAATATCTTTTCTATATCTTTTTTATCTATTCCAATTCCATTGTCTTGTAAGGCTATATAAATCTTATCCGGACCATCTTTAATTTGCACACTTATTTTTCCCCCAACAGCTGTAAATTTAAAAGCAACCATCTTTAATTTGCACACTTATTTTTCCCCCAACAGCTGTAAATTTAAAAGCATTAGACAAAAGGTTGGTCAGAACCTTCTCCATCTTATCCTGATCAATCCATATTTGACAAGTCGGAATCTCGGAAACAAACTCGTAGCAAATCTCTTTCGACTTGGCCAGATCTTCAAAAAGAGACATCACATTTTCTGTAAAGGCGACTATATCAACCTGGCTGATCGTCAATCCCATTTTATTGTTCTCTATCTTCCGGAAATCCAACAGTTGATTGATCACCCTCATCAGTCGGTCGGCATTCTTCTTCATCAGTTTCAGATCAGAAAGCAACGGAGATTCGGGTGTCGACTTGATCCATTTCTCTAAAGGCCCTACAATCAAAGTAAGAGGTGTACGTACTTCGTGCGAAACATTGGTAAAGAATTGTAATTTCTGGGATGTAACCTGTTCAATCTTTTCGTTGAGACAAATGAGTTTTTGCTTTTGCTCTTCCGATTCTTTATTCTTAATATGTAATTGCTTATTCTTTTTGTTAATCTTCCGGTTTATATAAAATATATAAATTGCAAAAAATAATAACAAAGCAAGCAGAGACAATATCAGAAATAAAGAGTGACGCAACATACTAAACTTTTGAAATAACATATCAATATTCCTTTTCTGCTGCTCAATCCTGTTCTGATAGTTGATTAGCTGATCAGATTGCAAAAGCAACGTTCGTGCCGTATTTTTCTCGACAACAGCCGTATTCAAGATATACTTCTTATCCGTTTGTTCCTTATTCAGGATTTTCATTGCTACACGAATCACCTGATCGCCCCCGGTTGGATACAAAAAGGATGCATTAAGCAATCCATTTGCGACAGCTTCAAGTCCGGCTCCTTTTCCAAATGCAGCATCAACACCCAAAAATATAATTTTAGAAACCAAAGCAGAATCACGTTCCGAGATAGCCTCTCTTGCCCCAAGTGCCATTACATCATTGTGTGCATAAACCAAATCTATATCATTGAAATCCTCTAATTGAGATACTTCCTTTTTGGCTATTTCCCTGCGCCAGTTACCTACTACCGTCTTTATATTTACATTTTTCTTTTTGAGACCATTTATAAATCCCAGGTGTCGTTCTTGTGCAGGAGAAGACAGTTTGGTACCCCAGACTTCGGCTATTGTTGCATTTTCAGGAAGAAATGCACTTGCATATTCGCCTGCTATCCGGCCAATCTCGTAGCTATCACCCCCAACATAAGTCGTATACTCTTCGGAACCTATCTTTCTGTCAACAATGATTGTTGGAATTCCTTTCCTGTAGGCTTCAACTGCAATGGGAGTTATCGAATCCGACTGATTTGGAGAAATGATAAGAACATCTACCTTCTGATCTATGAATTGTTGAATCTGTTTTATTTGTGTTTCATTGCTTTCTTTAGCATCTGCAATTACAATCCGTATATTGTCGTAATTGGATGCCTCGATATTCATCTCCAACAGCATTGCCTGGCGCCAAACGTCATCCATCATACATTGTGAAAAGGCAATAACATATGGCTCATCTTTTTTTACACCTGTACAAGAAGATAATAACAGGTAAAATACGAGCAGAAAAGCAACCGGATTTTTCATAATTCTGAGGAAAGATTTAATACAAATATAAAAAAAGAAGCGCACTGTAACACAGTATGCATGTAAATAATAAACAGGTCTGCAAATATAGTTATCGGTTCGCTGTTTGAATAATACATTTGATACAAACTTGCCTACAGATGATACAAGAAAAAGGGATGAATCAGCAATTGATTCATCCCCAGGTTCTCAAGATCTTAGTAAACCTATTTTATTTTATAACTCACGTATTTTGATGTTACGGAAACTTACTGGCCATCCATGATCTTGCAGACCAATAAATCCTTCTTTAGAAATGCCTTCGGTAAATCCGGGGAAAGATTTAAACTTACTGTTCTGTACCAGATTATCCCATTCACTGGTCCACAAAGTATATTCTACCACCTTCTTACCATTTTGTGTATGAGTTACCTTTCCGTTTTCAACACGGATAACAATGGTATTCCACTGACCTGCAGGGTTCACCGTAGCAGGATCGGCAGGCAACATATCATACAATGAACCGGCAAGATGGCTGTCTATCTTATTATCAGTAGCATCCACGTTGTCCAACACCTGTACTTCGGGAGCAGCATAGTAAATAGGTTTTCCCGGAACTTCGCGAACATTGTAGAATATCCCTGAATTAGCCATCTTACCTGCATTCCAGTCTATCGACAGTTCAAAATTTTTGAATTTCTTGTTTCCGAAAAGAATATCTCCTCCCGCACCATTTCCTGGTTTGGATCCTTCGGCAGTAAATACCTTCATGGCACCATCTTCGATTGTCCAGTTTTTCGGCATTGCCGTACCATTACATTGTCTCCATCCGGAAAAATCTTTTCCGTTAAATAAAAGAACCCAACCTGCTTTTTTTTCTTTGGAGGTTAACTTGTTGGCCTTTTGAGCATGCACCATTGTGGATGCCGAAGCGATAGCCAGCACCATAAACACATAAAACAACTTTAATTTCATCTCTTTTAAGATATTAGATAATTAACACTAATGAATTAAGAACTGAGAACACTAATAAATTTAAAAAACACTTACAAACCCTGTTGCAATGATATTGCCAACGAGCAAAAAGATTTCAAATAGATTAATAAGGCACACAAAGATATACCGAAACAGATAGAATGAATCCATTTCGGTATATTAGATTGATTGAATTAAACTTTTTTATCAAAAGAGGGAAATATACTCCGAAGGAAGGGCTTCGATCTTTTTAATCTGAATCTCCTTATAGAATACTTCGGCTGCTTCGCTTTGCAACTGAATCCGGCCTTTGGTAAGGGGTTTAAGTTCGTTTCCTTCCTTGTAAACCGAACCCGACAAGGCCATAACCACATGTCCATTCACCAGATGGATACTTTTATCCCCGAAGCAAATCAGCTCGATTGTGTTCCAATCGCCTGCAATCTCATGGTCTTCGCTAAACTGAACAAAACCACTTCGTTTACCGTCAACTCCCATATATGTCTCTATCCCTTTCGGATCATAGTTGGCCTTTTCGTTGTTGGCATCCGGATCGCGCATTTTGATATTCGCTCCGGTATCGGCAATGCGCCAGTAATCACCAAAGCCCCCTTCCATCACCTGAAACTCGTGCGATTCCATCCACGAACGCCAATAATCTACGCCACACTCGCCGTGCGAATGATACAACAGCCCCGAATCCATCGGCTCATTAAGTCTGGGAACCCACTTTTTAGTTCCGAACTTAACCTTCATCCGAAGATGATAATTTTCGAAAGACTGTTTTGTATAAACACATCCATAAATCTCGCCGCTGATTCTTAACACGGGTACCCCATCCTGTTCGGCAACCGAAAAGACATTCTTCACATTCTTATTATAGCCGATAGGTTGAACCGGATTACCAGCTTCATCCAACGGCTGACTTCCATTGTAATCGGGTTTATGCTCATAACTCAGATACATTTCCCATTGAGAAAGGTCTTTATCCATCAGGGAAGTCCATTCATCCTTCGCAGTACAGGAGACCAGGCAGTTCAACAAAATACAAGCAATCGCAGTTTTCAAGATACTCACATTCATAATTAAATAATAAAATGGTTACTAGTGGTTCAAAATTTACTCACACCAAATATAGTATTAATCTGCAAACTGCTTCATTTTTTCAAATATAATTAACGATTATTCATGGCCTCTTACGGTATCTGTAAATGATCCGAATTATCTTAAAATGGCAAAAAGTAATATAAGTAAAATTGCAAGGACGGCTTTTTGTAATAGCTTCAGAGCATGGTAAATATGTGTTTCTACAGTACGGACGGAAATATTGCATTGCAGGGCAATCTCTGTATTCTTTTTCTCTTCGAAGTAGTATAAAGTAAATACTTCCCTGCATTTAGGAGGCAGTTCTTCAATTGCTTTGTGCAATGATTTTAGCTGTTCATCCTTTATCAGAATATCATCCATAGTACAAAACTGCAGCTCTTCTATTTTCAATTCGGCGGATGCCCTATTGATATATTCATGATGTATTACTTCGTGCCTCAGGTAATTTAAGCAGGAATTCTGCACAGACCGATACAGATAACTTCGGATGCTTTCGTCGATAATGGTAAAAGATTTCAGCTCCCATAATTTAAGAAAGACATCCTGGATTATATCTTCAGCTGCATCATGTCCTACAAATCTCCTGGCAAAGGAAATCAATGCAGGTGCATACTTTTCGTATAATCTGCGAAACTGATCTATACTATGTTTGTCGTTCTCATTCACCGTAATTGACTGCTTGAGCGTATTACTCCGTAAAAGTATTTCAATTCATTCATATTATAACAATAAACAGAAAACAAAGAGGTCCTTTCTCAAATTAAATCGCATTATTTAATTGGAAAAGAACCTCTTTTATATAGCGTATCCAATGGAACTCAACTAAATCCTCAATCTTTCTTAGCAGGCTTGATTAATTTACTTAGTTGGATGTTCTGCATTATCTCACCACTGCGCAGGCGGATCCAAGAGGTAAAGTCTCGTGTATTCTCTTTAAGCACAATAACACGGGCACCGTTACCCTCGGGAAGATTGTTATACTCCGTATTACCTCCGCTAAACCGGCCGTATCCCAGTGCAATCCCTTTCCAATCTGCAACAAAGTCATTATCGTGGTCATGCCCCACAAATACACCCATCACATCTCCGGCAGTCAGCATAGCTGTAAACAGACCCGTATTCAACTCCGGAGCACAGGGCTTTTCGAAACGATAACCCACCAAATGCGAATTTTCGCTGGAAGCTGCCTGATTATATTCGGGCAGAGGAATATGGAAGAACGCCAATGCAGGTAAGGGTTTTCCCTCATTCGCATCAGTAAAGCGTTTACTAGCATCTATATACCACTGAATCTGTGCCGGCTTTATCCAATCGTATCCTTTAACCTGCGGAAGAGCGGAGTAGGCATGCGAGTCCATAAAATAAAGGACAGCAGAGGCTTGGTTGCCGCTGTTTGGCTGAATAGTAAGAATATAATTAGACTCTCCCGGAATACCATCGGTTTTCTTTCCTAAACACCCGGGCATTTGTTCGACAACCGACTGCAAGACGGCTCTCGACAAATCTTGTTCGTCGTCGTGATTTCCCCAAACAACCGCAAAAGGAAGCTTACGGTCAACTACCGGCTTCAATACACGAGTCAGCCCCTCTTTGGCAGGCTTGGAATATACCAGGTCGCCTGTAAAAACTACCAAATCCGGCTTTTCAAGGTCCAGCACCTTATTGATACATTCCAACGCGGCAGCAGATACAGTTTCTTTTTCAACCGAGTAATGTAAATCTGTAAACTGAACAATTTTAAAACTACCCTGCTTATTGAAGCGCAGCGTTGGTTGTTGAGCTGTTAACTGAAGTGCAAAACAAGTCAGCAGTAAGATAAAGATTCCTTTCATTTTCATTATTTAAACGTTTAATCCTTTAAAATCCACATCAATTCGTTTTCAGTATCGACTCCGTTGTACTGACTATCCACCGCCTTCTTCAGGTTTTCAGTGTTATAGTTATACTCATCCTGCGGATACATCCATCTTACCGGCATTTTGTCCGACGGATCGTTTCTGTTGGATTGCGGGTTGATTGTAAATCTAGGTATCCCCGTTCTTCTGTATTCGAAGTATCCGCTGAAAGGAGTCTGCAAGAACGTGGCAAGATATTTCTGAGTAATTATCTGAGCAATCTGCGCACTTGCATTTGTTGCAAAGGTAACCTTTTCTCCATTAATATAACTCGAAATATACTGGTCTGTAATTTTCATTCCATGATGATAATCGTAGCTATCGGGAGTATGGTCTGCCGTAAACCGCATAGCTGCACGAATACCCTGTTCATAATATGACTTTGCGTTCCCGGCAAGAAGTCCCCGAACCACGGCTTCTGACAAAATAAAGTTCATTTCGGCATAGCTAAGCTTGAATGTAGGTTCGCCTTCCGGCAGTTCACTGTAACGCAAATTGAGCTGAGATACATTCTTGGTCTCCACGGCAGATTGAATTTCGGAGAAAGTAAGCGTAGGATCTACACCGTTGTAGGCATTCCAGTCGGTTGGTTCGAGTCCTGAATCTACCGATTTCACTGTTGGCTTGGCATAATAGAACAATCGTCTGTCACCCAACACCTTCAATGTATCGATTACAAAGGAAGATACCTGGTTGAACACAATAAAATTATTCCCTTCCTTGTAAAAAGGATATTTCTGTCCGGAGTTATCCGAATGCACCAACTGCAGATTGTCATCGTTGGATGTAAAAATTGGTTTACCGGAAACTATCTTCTGGAATCTGTCGGCAACCTTCAGTTCTGCATCCGCACTCTTCTTATACAAATTGATCAGAATTTTAAGCTGCAGCGTATTAACCGCTTTTCTCCATTTGGATACATCTCCGTCGTACACCGGATCGCCGTCAAAGTTTTCACCCGACTCAAAAAGCTGATCTGCCAGATCCAATTCATTCAGCAAACCCAGAAAAACACTTTTCTGCGAATCGTAGGCCGGATATTCGACACCCTCTTCTCCCTTCATCGACTCACTGTAGGGAATATCGCCCACGCGCATCGTAAGATCGAAGAATTTCCATACACGGATAAAATGTCCAAGCGCTGTATACGAATTCTTAGCCTTCTCGTTGGGAGCAAAGCCTATCATCTTCTCCACATTTCCAAGCATGGCCATATTTTCGAAACTATAATTGGAGAAGTCGTCTGTCCTACCCAATTTATTGAACAGGTAATCGATGTCATTTCCTTCGGTCCACGCCACATACTTGCTTAGCATATCATCCCTTAGGAAAGTCTTGGTGGTTCCATCCTCCTGCATAATTCCGAGTATCAGGTTCGTTGCCAACATACCCGAAGTAACTTTTGTCGACTTATCCGGATTGGTATTGAACTCCTCAAAGCTATCGCAGGCGGTAAGTCCCATACAAAGTGCCAGAATATATAATGCGATTCTATTTACTATATTTTTTTTCATGTCCTTAAATTTTAAAATTAGAATTCAAGTTTTAAGTTAAAACCTACATAGCGGACCGAAGGAGATGACAAGTCATCAGAAGCTTTGTCCGGATCGGCATATTTATACTCCTTTGTCCACAACAAAAGGTTTTGTCCAACCAAAGAAACTGAAGAAGAGGACAAGCCCAGTTTGGAAGAAAGCTTTTTAGGAATGTCATAACTTAACGAAAGTTCGCGGAGTTTGATGAATGTCTCATCAAAAATAAGTTGCGGGCCTTTTCTCCAGTAATCCTTAATATACGTTTCGTACGATACCACCTTCGTATTCTTTTCAAATACTCTGTTGTCTGATACAATCCGTCCGTATGCATCGTAGGTAACTGATCCTGAAGTTACGGTAACACCGTCTGCTACGAATGTCTTGTTGTTGTTAACCACCTCTTCGTACCGCCATTTATTATCGGTATCCGGGTGAGCTCCCGTCTGCCACATTCTTCGGTTGGTTTCGGAAGATGAAAGTCCGCCTACACGTCCGTCAATACTGATTGACAGTACTACATTCTTGTATTTAAATGCATTGGTCCATCCCCATACCCAATCCGGATCGGCATAACCTATTTTCGATTTATAATCACTTAATTTGGGAACACCGTTAAACAGGATCATGTTACCTTGGGGGTCACGCTGAAAATCGTAACTTTCGTAAGCATCCAGACGGGCACCTTTGTACACCCATAGCTTGTCGGCACTGTACTGCTCATCAAGCTTGGCGTAGTACCGCCGGGAAGTTGACCAGTTAACAATTGAGTTCCATTTAAAATCTTTGTTCATAACCGGAACAAAATCCAGAACGACTTCGAAACCTCTTCTTTCGTACTCTTCGTCGTTGTTTATCAACAAGGTTTTAAAACCAGAAAGAGCCGAAATATTAACCTGAACCGTATTGTTGTAAGTCAGCTTGTTATAATAGCTGAAGTCGGCTTTCACCCGGTTATTCTTAAGCAGATTAAATGTGGTACCAATTTCGTAGGTACGGTTTGTGATAGGTTTCACACTTCCACGCAGGGTAGTTGGATAGTAAGCGGAGTTCATCCCATTCCATACAGCATTGTCGACGGCATAGGCTGTATTGATGGCATAAATATCCAGGTCGTTTTTCGAAACGGTCCACGAACCTCTCAATTTCCAGAAGTTCATCCAATCTGGTAAAGGCATTATTTCCGACATAAGTACGCTGGCTCCTACTGAGGGATAGAAATAGGAATTATCATCGGTTGGCAATGTAGAAGACCAGTCGTTTCGTCCGGTAAGGTCGAGGAAGAATGCGTTTCTGTAACCTACAGTCAGCTTTCCGAAAAGACTGTTCACCTGTTTCTTGCTGGTATAAACATCAATATTGGGACTCTCAACCGAGGCTTTCAACGAATAGAATCCGGGAATAGATAATCCGTTCTTTGTAGAAGCTTCCAGTGAATTTGTTTTGTAGTAGTATATTGATCCTCCCAACAAACCTTCAAAGGTAAATTTATCCAGACTCTTTTCGGCCGACAAGATGAAGTCATTGTTCATACTAAATGCATATGCATTCTTTTCCATATAGTATCCTTTATCTGTACCACCCCAGTTGCGGGTCGAATTAATTCCGAGAGGAGCCCGGCGTTGCGTCTGGTCATTGCTTACATCCATACCACTACGCACCAGGGCCTTTAACCAAGGAGTGATCTGATAATTGAGAGACAACATACCATTGGTGGTGTTGTTATCAATTGTGTTTCGCTTTTCGTAAGCCATTAAATAGGGGTTATCGTACCAGCCTTCATAATGCCAGTTCTGCTTTTCGTCGGGAGTAATCCAATAGTCCTTATACTGAGTTACATCGTATTCGGGGCCAGTCCAGACCAGAAGGTTATAAATGTAACCCTGGTTTCCATAACCTGTTCCTGCCGTATTAGGAGATATCATCTTATTGAATGCCAAAGTACCTTCTACCGAAACCTTATCACCCAGTTTCATCTCGCCGCCGATGCTATACTTGAATTGCTGAGATTTGGCATTCGGATACTGCCCTTTGTTGTGTACGTAAGAAAACGACGATCTTACACTTCCATTTTTTCCTGTTTGAGTTACGCTCACATTCGTATTGCTGATCATACTGAATTCGAGGAAATTCTTGAAATTATTACGCCCTTTGGAGGTAAGTTCGGATTCACGCATTTCTTTAGCTATCGGATCCCACTGCGGATAGATACGTCCGATATCGAGCTTGTCTCCCCAAACCTCATCGTCGGTATTGTATTTTCCGTTGTACCCGGCACTGTATGCAGTCTGAACCTCGGGCATGGCAAGTGTACCTACGTTAAACATGTTACTGGTATTCACCGTAACAGAGAAGCCCTCTTTTCCACCCTTCTTGGTAGTAACCATAATGGCTCCGCTTCCTCCTCTAGATCCATACAAAGCCGAAGCCGTTGCCCCCTTCAAGACATCAATACTCAAAATATCGTCCGAGTTTATTTCGCCCAGCGACATGTTTGTGGGAACACCGTCCAATACTAATATAGGATTCTCGCCACGAAGTTTCAGCGTAGGACTTTCCAAAAATTCAGTAGAGTTGTATACGGTTAAACCGGAAATACGTCCTGTAAGACTCGTTGCGACGTTGGCACCTTTTACTTTTTCAAATTCTCCTCCGCTAACCTTCTGGGTTGCATATCCCAGAGCTTTTTCGGAACGCTTCATACCTAAGGCCGTTACCACAAGCTCGTCAATCTCTAAAGACGACTCCTGTAAAGTGATGCTAAAAGTACGACGTGTACCAATCTGAATCTCCTGATTAACATATCCAACATACGAAAAGATCAATACAGATTGCTCATTAGGAGCCTTAATGGAAAAATTACCGTCCATATCGGATACCACACCACTGGATGTTCCTTTTATCAAAACATTGGCACCGATGATTGCTTCGCCTTTGTTATCCACAATCTTACCGGTGATTACAATGTCTTTTACATCTGCACTTCCTTTTCTGGTAAGCACAATATGCTTTCCGTTTATCTTATATACCAGATTTGTTTTGGCAATTACCTCATTTAATACCTCGATAGCCGGTTTATTTTCGGCCTTAACATTCACCTTGATTGAATTATCTATATCTTCATTCTTATAAAGAAACATATAATCCGTCTGCTTCTCGATTTCAGACACAAAAGTCTGAATAGTACCATTTTGGATAGAAAGGGAAATGCTTTTGCTTTCTATTGAATCGGCTGCCATCCCCTTGCTTATTCCCAAGAACAAAAAAACTAGCGCAATGCCTGCAACTGTTAGACGGTTACTGTATTGCCGGCAGATCTTACTTACTGATTTTTGCATAAAATTATTTTTAATAGGTTAACAATGCCTCTTATTCATTCATTAAAGAATAAGAGAAACAGGTATTCGACTATTTAACTTCACTCCTTTGTATTAGGATACATCCTAATTATCACTTTATTTCCGGTGGTTGTTTCATAGGCTTTAATTATTGAATGGTAATTTTATCGTCGTTAATAACACATGAAAACTGTTTGTCGTAATTAATTATATCGATGACCTGGTCAATTGGCAAATTCAGTTCGAAGGTTCCTGTATACCTCACATCTTTTATCTTCGCATTTTCAATGGCAATATTAACCCCGTAAATCTTTTCCAGGCGTTGTAGAATAAGGGAGAGAGGCTCGTTGTTAAAATGATATATCTTGTTGACCCATGTTTTACTCAGGTCGATTTTTACAGAAGATAGTATTATTTTATCGGTGTTTTTATCTACAAAAGCCTGCTGATTGGGTTTCAGGTAATGCATTTCCTTATAGTTGCCATCCTTATCGATAGCCTGCATCTTCACACTTCCACTAACCAGGGTCGTTATGGCATAATCGTCCGAAGCATAATCCAGCACATTGAATGTGGTACCTAATACCTCTATACGCTGTTTCGATGTTTTAACTACAAAAGGAACCTTCGGGTTTTTAACCACATCAAAGAAAGCTTCGCCGTCCAGGTATACTTCACGAAGGGATGTACCGTATTTAGTGGAATAATTAAACTTTGACGAGGCATTTAACATAACCCTTGTTCCGTCTGGCAATGTGATGTGACTCATCCGCGGTCCGGATTCGGTATCAATGGCTGTATAAACAACCGGTTTATAGGATTCAAGAAATGCCTGGACACCCAACGTAAGTCCGATACACAATATCACAACAGCAGCGTACTTCCCTATGGATAGCAACCATCGTTTACGGCTACCGGCTGAATCGCGTTCTGCTTCACCAACACTTTCAGATACGTTGCTAATTTTATTTGCAATCCTCTCCCAGCTTTCGTTTATGTATTCTGTCGTTGGATAAGTATCTGTATTATTCAGGTCATGAACCTTCTTTATCTGAAAAAACATCTCTTTGTTGGCCGGGTCTTCGTTGAGCCAGGACATCAGCAACCTCATCTCATCTTCAGTAATGTTATTCTGGAGATACCGGACTATGATACGTTCTATGTTGTTATTTCTTTCCATACATACCTATATACAATCCACTCCTTAAAAGTACGTAGTCGAAACCGGCTCTTTATATTTCTTTAACATATCTGCTGATATCAATAGTTCCGGTTATAATTGTAATACTTTAAATAGCAAATAAATATCTGCTCAAAACTTTAATATAATTCAGTATCACAAGAAGATAGCTTTCAGAGTTAAAAAAATAACTTAAATAATTTGGAGATATAAAAAATATAATCTTTATTTGTCAGACAAATAAGATTAATAAGCTTATTATATATTTTTTAATACTTTGAACTCTGTAAATATAAATAAAATGGATCATTTAAAAATTTCCAACCACCAAGTAACATTAGTAGATCAAGTCGAGGAACAACTCCTTAAATATTTTAAAGACAAAAACTTAATTGTTGGAAGTTCAATCCCAAACGAACAAGAATTGTCAAATGCACTTGGTGTTGCAAGAAGTGTACTACGAGAAGCATTAAGCCGGTTAAAAATGATGGGCCTTATTGAAAGCAGGACAAGAAGAGGAATGGTATTGCGGGAACCGTCTATTCTTGGTGGCATGAAACGTGTAGTAACTCCTCTAATACTTTCTGAGGAATCCCTTTTTGATATTCTAGGTTTTAGAATTGCACTTGAAATAGGAATATGCTACGATCTGTTTCAGAATATTACTGATGAAGACATTGATGAACTTGATGATATTGTAAAAATGGGAATCATGTTTGAAAATAATGAATACTCACCCGTAAGTGAATTTTCATTTCATGCAAAACTATACGAAATTACGGGTAATAAGACAATCCGTGAATTTCAGGAAATCATACATCCTGTATTGCTTTTTGTTAAAGAGAAATTCAAAGATTTCCTGGAACCAATCAACATTGAGATTAAAAACAAAGGCCAGTTAGTTACCCATGCTGACCTGCTCAATTATATAAAGAAAAGAGATGAAGCCGGCTATCGCAAAGCGATCGAACAACATTTTATGGTATACAAAATTTTCATGAAAAGTCGAAGATAACAAAAGTATTATGTTTATTCCTTTAAAACAGTTAACCTATATGCTGGCATCTATCATATTGACAACAAACATGGTTGCTCAAACTCAGAAAACCACAAGCCAACAGATCCCGACAAAAATTTGTTGGGACAATCAACTTATTATTCCTCCAGATAGTGGACAAGAAGTAAATCCTGGACTTGCAGGTGTATATTCGGGTGTTTCAAACAACCATCTGTTAATTGCCGGAGGAGCTAATTTCCCAAAAGGGATGCCTTGGGACGGCGGGCAAAAAAAGTGGTGGCGTACAATTTATTCTTTTCCTCTTAACAGTAACAATCCTTCGTGGCAAGTTTATGAAAATGCACTTCCATATTCTATGGCATATGGAGTATCTGTGCAATTACCACAAGGGATTCTTTGTATAGGGGGAAATGATGCAGATCAATGTTATTCGGATGTCTTTATGATAAGTCAGACACCCGAAGGTATTGCAATCTCATACGATTGGCCGTCATTGCCTGTCCCCTTATCCAATTGCTCGGGAACTTATCTGAATGGAAAAATCTATATCGCCGGTGGTCAGGAATCAATGCAGCAGGCATCAGCATCAAATCATTTTTTCATGCTGGATCTTGCGCACAAAGAATATAAATGGCAAAAGTTAGCTTCCTGGCCGGGATCAGCCAGAGGATATGCCGTTTGTACAGCCGATAGTGCAAACATTTACCTAATCGGTGGGCGGAATTACATAAATAATCAAATAACGGAGGTTCTTACAGATGGGTATGTATATAACCAAAAGCGAAATGAGTGGAGCTTAATTAAAGGGAAGTTTCCGGTAATGGCTGGAACGGCAATTATTATAGATGAACAATTCTTGCTTTTTGTTGGTGGCGTATCAAGACTTTTGCCTACAAACGATTCTCATCCAGGTTTCGATAATATCCTGCGATATTATAATATAAAGGAACAACGTATGGTTAAGGAAGAAATTATTCCCTACTCAATACCGGTAACAACCAATATGGTATATAAAGATCAGACACTTTATATTACAAGTGGAGAGATCAGACCCGGTGTAAGAACGCCCAATATCTTGCGCGGAAAAATCTACAAATAAATTACTCATACATATTATTAACAATTTTAAGAAAAATGAAAAATCGAGAAAGACTTAAAGGCTTAATTGCAGCAACATTCACTCCAATGCTAGCCAATGGAGAGGTAAATTACGATGAGATAGGCAACTACGCCCGTTATATCGAAAAAACAGGTATCAACGGTGTATTTGTTTGCGGAACTACAGGCGAATCAACGTCTCTCACAACAAGCGAACGTAAACAGATCCTTTCAACCTGGGTAAAAGAGGCAAAAGGTGCGTTTAAAATTATCGCACATGTAGGGAGTAATTGTCAACGCGAAGCGATGGAACTGGCCAGCCATGCACAAACCTGCGGAGCAGATGGTATAGCAGCCATTGCACCCTCCTTTTTTAAACCTGCAACTGTAACTGATCTGGTACAGTTTTTTAAACCTATTGCTGCGAGTGCCGGCAATCTTCCGTTCTATTACTACAACATGCCGGCAATGACCGGGGTAAACCTTGCTGTAGATCAATTTTTATTAGAGGGGAAGAAACATATACCAACACTTGCCGGCACAAAATTTACCCACAATAATTTAATGGAAATGGGAGTATGTCTTGCATTAAATGACGGCGAATTTGAGGTACTGCACGGATACGACGAAATTCTGATTACAGGTCTTGCAATGGGAGCAGTTGCCGGAGTAGGAAGTACCTACAACTATATTCCATCAGTATATCAGGGTATAATCGAAGCTATGCAAAACAATGATGTAGAGAAAGCCCGGATTTTGCAGATGCGTTCTATTCAGGTTGTTGAAATAATTATTAAGTATGGAGGCGGGGTTCGCGGAGGCAAAGCTATCATGAATCTAACCGGCATAAAATGTGGGGATTGCCGTCCTCCAATTTCACCATTTAGCGAAGAAGAATATGCCATGTTAACCAACGATCTGAACAATATACATTTTTTTAAATAAAAAGGGAACAAGCTCTGCCAAGCTTCATTCCCTTTCAACCAGTTTTTAAAACCAATTTAAATAAATCAGTACAAAGATGAAAAAATTAAATCATTTTTATCTACTTTTCGTTCTGTTATTATTTTCTTTGAGCATTGCTGCTCAAGAATATACTATAACAGGAGTCGTAACAGACCACGAAGGATTAACCATCCCCGGAGCATCCGTATCTGTAAAAAACACTACAAGAGGTACTATTACCGATCTTGATGGTAAGTACAGCATCGCCGTATCCAAAGGTGAAGTTTTAATCTATTCATTTGTGGGTTACAAGCCACAGGAACAGTCCATTGCCGATTCACGGCCAGTAAACATTAAACTCAGTATATCCACAGTTGGATTGGATGAGGTTGTAGTTGTCGGGTACGGAACACAATCTAGACGAACCATCACTTCTGCGATTACCAAAGTAGGTGGCGAAGCTTTGAAAAACATTCCAATAAGTACTGTCGGAGAGGGACTTAAAGGTAAAATAGCCGGAGCAAGGCTCTACTCCAATAATAATACTCCGGGGGCCGATGTTACCATCCGTATCCGCGGAGGATCTTCTATAAATAAAAGCAACGATCCGTTAATTTTAGTGGATGGGGTTGAAAGAGCTTTTTCAGGAATAAATCCAAATGATATCGAATCCATTGAAATTCTTAAAGATGCTGCGTCTACAGCAATTTATGGGTCCAGAGCATCCAATGGTGTTGTGCTTATTACTACTAAAAAAGGAGACTTCGGTAAAAAAGCCAACATAACCTTCGAAGCGAATCTTGCCATGCAAGAACCGGAAACATTATACGATTTCATGAATGCCGAGGATTATCTTCGTACTGTGCGTCCTGCAGTAGCAATTGGTCCAAATTCAAAATACAATCAGATGGATGGATATTCGGCAAGTTCGGGTAATACTGCCTCATCTATTTATTCAACCCGTTACTTAAAAGACGGAGAAACCGTTCCGGCAGGCTATAAGTCGATGATTGACCCGATTGATCCAACTAAGACATTGATATTTCAGGACAATAACTTTCAGGATGAAATATACAAAAAAGCGCTTTGGCAAAATTATTATGTTGGTATAGACGGTGGAAATGATGGAATAAAATACAGCAGCAGTATTGGTTATACCGATGATGGAGGTGTAGCCTTAGCTACCGGATTTCAACGATTAAGTATGAGAAGTGCCATGGATATAAAAATAAACGAACACCTCAATTTTGCTTCAGGGTTTGATTATTCCAAAACGGACTCCGAAGAATACAGTAATCAGATGAATGTAATTTCCCGGGGATTGGCAACTCCTCCTACCCAAAAGAAATACAACGAAGACGGTACCCCCACAAAGGGATACAATGCAACATCTCCAAATCCTATCTGGTATAAATACTACAACGACCAAAGTACGGTGGATAAACGTTTATCGGCCTACGGGAAACTAACCTATCGAATCATAGATGGACTTAAGGCCGATGTGCAACTATCTACCTACAACCATCACTCCAAAGATGATAGTTTTATGAAGGCGAATGAGTTTAACGGGCTTCGTCCAACTACCTCCTCTTTTGGCGAGTTAAACCGCAACAAACTGGAGGCCTACGGAACATACAACAAATCCATCCTAAATCACAGTTTTTCGGTTATGGCCGGTTATTCATACCAACGTGATAAAAATCAGGCACTCTCGGCCTCTGTTACGGGTGCCAGTTCCGATAAGGTACCTACCCTTACCGCAGGACCCGATAAAACGGATGCAACCAGCAGCTTTACAGAAGATGTTACCATTGGATATTTCGGTCGTTTATCATATGATTTCAAGAAAAAATATCTTTTCTCTGCTACTTTCCGGGAAGATGCATCTTCTCGCTTCGCTAGCGGACACCAATGGGGATTCTTTCCTGGAGCTTCTGCCGGTTGGGTTGTTTCTGACGAATCATTTATGAAAAATATCAAAAATCTTGACAACCTTAAGCTGAGAGTAAGTTACGGCCAAACAGGTAACAATTCAATCGGTCTTTACGATGCATATGGAAAGTATTCTACATCTGCCAAGTATAACGGTATTGCAGGAATTGTTCCATCTACTATGCCTAATACTGAACTTACCTGGGAGGTTTCAACCCAGCTTGATGCCGGTTTCGATTTGTCTATATTTAACAACCGTCTATCTATAAGCGGAGACTATTTCAACAAAATAACAGACAATCTGCTGTTCAGTAAAGAGCTGCCAAACACTAGCGGATTCAGTAATGTGCAGACCAACATCGGAAAAGTAAAATTTTACGGCTTCGACATCGAGGTATCCTCAACCAATATCCAAACAAAAGATTTCAGCTGGAGTTCCAAACTCACCTGGAGTTTTGTTAAAAACAAAGTGTTGAAGTTGCCCGATAACGGACGTGAAAAGAACCGTATCGGAGGTATAACACTAGCTGACGGAACATCCTTTGGAGGAACGGCAGAGGGAGAATCTTTATACAGCTATTATGGTTATGTTGTGGATCATATTATTGAGACACAAGAGGGAGCCGATAACGCTATTTACGACAGCAAGGCAAAAGGATATCGTTTTTCCGATAAAAAGAAAATAGCCGGAAGAAAAGAGATTGGCGATTACGAATGGAAAAACCGAAATGGAAGTCTTCAACGTAACGGCAAAGATTACATTGATGACCAGGATCAATTCTTATTGGGCTACACAGTTCCGACTTCAACAGGAGGCCTGAACAATAGCTTTAGCTATAAGAATTTTAATTTAAATATATTCCTGGACTGGGCGTTAGGGCATTCTATCCAAAACTCGTCGGAGATGCGTTATTTTATGAATACCTTTGCAAATAACTACACATTGATTGACGAGGTTAAAGAGTGTTGGTCAAAACCCGGCGACAATACTAAATATGCCAGATTTACAGCAAATGACCCTGATGATGGAAATTCAAACTTCAGTCGTTCGTCAAATGTATTCAATTACAAAGGAGATTATCTATGTATACGGGAAGTGAGCCTCCAGTATAACGTGCCATCCAGTAAGTTGGGAAAATTTGGCATTCAGAATCTTGCCTTTACGTTGTCGGGAAATAATTTACACTACTTTACGGCTGTAAAAGGGGTATCTCCAGAAGTGGGCACATCAACAACCTACAACTCCTCTTACTATAACTATCCTCCTATCCGACGTTTTTCCGCCGGGATAAAAGTTACATTTTAAATGAACCTTAAAAATCAAAAAACAAAATGAAACTACGAATAAATATACTACTGTTAATATTGGCAGCTATAAGCTTCTCAGCCTGTCATGGCGATCTCAACATAACGCAAAAAAGTGAAGTATCGGCCAATTCCATGTGGAAAAATGAAAACGATGCAACCTCAGCCATGTATGGTCTGCATAATAAGTTCCGGTCTGCATTCAGTACCGGATATATATACTGGGGAGAATACCGTACCGGTCTTTGGGGAGATGGAATGACCACACAAACTTCAAGAGATCAGGTTTATCAGAATCAGTTAGGTCCCGACCATGGTTATGCCAATTGGGGAGATCTCTATACGACGATCAACGTAGCCAACCTTATTCTTAAATACACCCCATCTATTTCGTTTGCAAACGAATCTAACAAAAATAAAGTACTGGCAAATGCCTATTATGTAAGGGCTTTCTGTTATTATTGGATTGGACGAATCTGGGGCGATGCACCCTTATTATTGGACGGATTCGAATCCGATAAGCAAGAGGGGCTGTTTCCAGTCAGGGAATCTGCCGATAAAATCTTTCAGCAAGTAGGAGACGATTTAAACCAGGCCCTTTCTCTTATGCCATCGACCGTAAATTCACGCAACATGGCATCTCCCGCAGCCATCAATATCCTTAAAGCGGATTATTCCTTATGGATGTACAAAGTAAGAAACGGAGGGACTACGGCTTTGAATAATGCCCAATCGGCTGTTACGGCTGTGTTGTCTGATGCTAATTACAAACTGGAAGCCAACTATGGCAACATCTTCAAAAATGAACTGGGACCGGAAATCATTTTTGCCTGGAGTTATATACAAGACGAATATACGGATGGATACCCTGCTGACTTCCTTGTGCCGTCACAATACGTATCTGCATCTGCCATTGAGAATCCTGTAAAAGTTGGAAGTCATCAACAATGGTGCTTCTATACCGAAGCCTATAAAACATTGCTTTCTGAAATTCCAACTGATCAACGCACCAAAGTAAGCTTCGACACCTATTTTGATAAGCCTAAAAATGCAACCTTCCAGTGGATTAATAAATTTGCAGGACAATGGAGCAACAGCACCCGTATATTCGATGCAGATATTATTGTGTACCGTTATGCTGATGCCCTGTTGCTGGATGCAGAAATTAAAGCTGCAAGCAATAAGATTCCCGAAGCCATAACCTCGCTAAATAAAGTTGCAGCCCGGGCTTACGGAATTACTGATTACTATTCCTCCACCCTTTCTGCAGAACAGGTAAACGACGCAATTCTAAACGAAAGACTTAAAGAATTTGCAGCCGAAGGAAAACTTTGGTGGGATTACATACGCATGGGTGTTGCCTTCCAAAAAAATCCATACCTTAAAGGTCGTGAGAATGAAAAGAACGTACTACTTTGGCCTGTTTCGGCAACTTCTATCAATAAGAATCCGAATATAACCCAAACCGAAGGATACGATAAATAAGAATACAAAACCCTTCACCGATCATCTTTATCAGACCGGTGAAGGGTATCTGATTACATATAACAAAACAAAAAATGTATATACCATGAAATCGATCTGTAACCTTTTGCTGCTTTTGATCCTGTGCGTAGCAGGTTATGCCCAGCAGCCCTCTTATTCTAAGTTTTACTACCAGCGAGCATCTCTGTTCGAAGAATTACCAATACAATCACAAGATGTGGTTTTTCTTGGCAACAGCATCACTAATGGAAGCGAGTGGCATGAACTGTTCAATGCTCCAAATTTTAAGAACAGGGGAATCAGTGGTGATCTTGCTCAGGGAGTATATGACAGACTTCAACCTATTATAAAAGGGAAACCGCAAAAAGTATTTTTATTGATTGGCATAAATGATCTGCAACGAGGCACTCCGCCCGATTCGGTTATCTACTGGGTGCAAAAAATTATACAACAGCTAAAACAACAATCTCCAGACACAAAATTATATATACAGAGTATTTTACCGGTTAATACCAATTTCCGATCTTTTTCAGATCAAATAACACGTTTACAGGCAATTGAAAAAACAAATCAACAACTTGAATACCTCTGTCAAAAAGAAAGTTTAACCTATATTGATTTATTTGAAGGACTTAAAAGCCGATCTTCCGATCAGTTGGATCCTTTATACACAAATGATGGACTTCATCTTATGGGTAAAGGGTATCTCCGCTGGAAGGAACTGCTTACCCCTTATTTAACCGAAGCCCCATTAGTTATTGCAACTTATCCGGTTCTTCCCGTACTTACAAACAAAGAAATTAATCCGGTGGCAAAACTTGTTATTTACCGTACCGGACCAGAAAAGATTAAATTGCAAAGCATTAGTCTGTCCCTAAATGGAACTACCCAGCCTGATGATATACTACAGATACGTCTCTATGAAGAGGGCGATAACGGGATGCCCGACCCCAATAAGCCTCTTGGCAGCGGACAAACGCCTAAAAGTAACATGAAGTTTACAGACAATCTTCCTTCCGGAAGAGATACCATCCGACTTTGGGTGACCGTAAAACTCAAAAATAAAATAAATCTTACCCATAGGGTCCTTACAACAATTACTCAAGTAGAAACTCCAAATAAATCGCTGCCCATCATACAAACACCTGCAAAAGAGGGATTACGTGTTGGCGTTGCCTTAAGACAATTCATGCAGGATAAGGTCCACACATCACGTATACCAGGTCTTACTACTGCCAAAAACGGAACTCTGTTGGCTATTTACGATGCCCGTTACGAAAACAGCCGGGATCTGCAAGGGGATATCGACATTGCTTTGAATCGCAGCAATGATGGAGGTGTAACCTGGCAGCCAATGCAAGTGATACTTGACAAAAAAACATGGGGTGGATTACCCGAAAAGTTTAACGGTGTAAGCGATGCATGCATACTTACCGATACTAAAACCGGATATATTTATGTTGCCGGACTTTGGATGCACGGTGTACTTGATAAAGAAACCGGAAAATGGACCGAAGGACTCACCGAAAAAAGTTCCAATTGGATACACCAATGGCAAGCCAAAGGATCACAGCCCGGAACCGACGTAAAACAAACCTCGCAGTTCCTCATCACGCGCAGTACCAATAACGGTAAAACCTGGAGCGAACCCGTAAATATTACTGCGCAGACAAAACGAAAGGAATGGTGGTTGTTTGCTCCGGCACCCGGACACGGAATTACTCTAAACGATGGAACACTTGTATTTCCGACACAGGGCAGAGATGAAAACGGAATATCTTTTTCAAATATAACCTGGAGCAAAGACGGAGGAAAATCCTGGACTACCAGTAATCCCGCATATAAAGATGTAACCGAATGTATGGTTGCCCAACTCGAAGATGGAAGCCTTATGTTGAATATGCGTGATAATAGAAACAGAGGGAATTACTCCGAAAACGGCCGTCGTATATGTACCACAACCGACTTGGGTGTTACCTGGACCGAACACCCCACCTCCCGGAAAGCCCTTATAGAACCTACCTGTATGGGAAGCTTACATAAACACATCCGTAAGGGGAAATCGCTTTTATTATTTAGCAATCCGGCAAACCAAAGTGTACGTACCAACATGACACTAAAGGTGAGCGCAGATAATGGAAATACGTGGCCGGAAAGTTATCAGACCGAGCTTGACCAGTATCGTAGTGCCGGCTATTCCTGTATAACCAGTATTAACGAAGATACCGTTGGAATCCTTTACGAAAGCAGTCAGGCTCAACTCGTTTTCCAACAAATTTCACTAAACGAATTGTTAGATAACAAACCGAAGCAAAACAAATGAAAGCTGAAACAAAAATATATCCATGGATTGTGGTAGCCATGTTGTGGGGTGTTGCTTTGCTAAATTATATGGACAGGCAAATGCTTTCTACAATGCGAGAGAGTATGATGATAAACATTACCGAACTGGAGTCGGCCGCAAACTTCGGCCGACTTATGGCTGTATTTCTTTGGATTTACGGATTAATGAGTCCGGTTGCCGGTATTATTGCAGACCGTCTGAACCGCAAATGGCTCATTGTTGGAAGTCTGTTCGTATGGTCGGCCGTCACCCTTCTGATGGGCTATAGCACCAATTATAATGAAATCTACCTTTTGCGGGCCATCATGGGTGTTAGCGAAGCACTTTATATCCCTGCCGGATTATCTTTGATTGCCGATTTTCATTCGGATAAAACAAGATCTCTGGCGATAGGCATTCACATGACCGGACTTTATACCGGGCAGGCGATAGGAGGCTTCGGAGCCACCATTGCAAGCCTCTATTCATGGCAAATAACTTTCCACTGGTTCGGATTGATAGGTATTGTTTACAGTCTCATACTTATCCTTTTTTTAAAGGATATTCCCAAACCAAAAGCCAAATTGCAGAGTGGAGCGGTTTCCAGGAACAATAGATCCCCCTTTAAAGGAATTGTTTTGTTATTAACAAGTTTCTCATTCTGGATAATCCTATTTTATTTTGCAGTACCCAGTCTGCCCGGATGGGCTACCAAAAACTGGCTTCCAACCCTCTTTAGCAGCAATCTTTCCATTCAAATGTCTCAAGCTGGTCCACTTTCTACCATAACCATTGCTGTTTCATCGTTTGTTGGAGTAATTGCCGGAGGAATACTGTCTGATAAATGGATACAAAAAAACATCCGTGGTCGCATCTACACCAGTGCAATAGGGATTGCACTTACCATTCCATCCCTTTTTCTGCTTGGAATGGGAAGCTCATTGTTTACAACCGTAGGAGGAGCTGCATGTTTTGGAATTGGATTCGGTATGTTTGATGCTAACAACATGCCCATCCTGTGTCAGTTTGTAGCAGCAAAATACAGAGCAACCGCCTATGGATTAATGAATATGACCGGTGTATTTGCCGGAGCTCTTGTTACCACACTTCTCGGCAAATCTACAGATTCCGGTAATCTTGGATATCACTTTGCACTGATGACTGTAATTCTATTCGTAGCACTTGCGGCTCAGCTCTATTTCCTACATCCGCAAAAAGTAAAGATTGTTGGAGAAACAGAACCTAAGGTGGTTAACTAATTTCAACCCATACTTAGTTCGAATCATGCCATAGTTTAGGTTTTTTCAAGAGATTGTTTCTTCGTCTTTCAATTGGGGGACCATTGTCACACAGCTGAGGGACAATGGTCACTCAGCTGAGAGACGAAGAATATACTTTAAGTCATGCCCTAATGATTGTAATGAAAAGAGCTAATCCTTTAAGGGAAAAAAGAACTATTCAACCTCTTTGACGAAGGCCGTAAGGAATGACAGATGACAGATGGAATGGATCTGTCACCGGGCATCTGTCATTGCTGAAAGGTGCTCCAGCAAAGGGTTTAAAGAGGTTTTATGACAGATGTTTTTTGCTATTTTACTTACCAGGTCTCCAACGGTTAAAAAATGAGGTAGGCTCAGGGAAGATTCCTTTCTGCCGTATACGTACATCTTCGGCGGTGTAGAATGTATTTTTATCGAAGTTGGTTATGTACTGGTCAATCTCTTTCAGAGCTTTGCGTTCTACCACGGCCTCAACCACCCATGCTTTCATGATGGAGCCCATCCCTTCCATAACAGTCACTCCATACCCCCGGTTCTTAATCATCCTTACCAATGATGAGGGTTCTTTGTTGGTGTAAATACGGCATACCAATACACCAAAGGCAATACGGCTTTCAATGATAATACCCACGTAGTTGCCCGTAGCATAGCCGGCGGCATAGCTTATGTAAGCCAGCAGGTCGTTTGCCCTCGAGAATATCTGCGAAATTATGACTATCCAGATAAACACCTCAAAAAAACCGATAATGGGAGCTTTGTACTTCTCTCCTTTGGAAACAAATATAATACGTAGTGTTCCCAACGTTACGTCTATTATGCGGCCAAAAAAGATGATGACCGGCAATAAATAGGGATACTGATCTAGAAAGTCGAACATGGCCTGGTTGTTTATTTAGTTGTTAAACGATTGTTTCAAGACAGGAGATCACTCTCCTGCATCAAAAATACAAAATAAATGGATTGGATGTATGTCCGGATATAATTCGTATAAAAAAGAAAGGGGATGCCTTGGCAGACATCCCCTTTCGGGTTATTTCAGGATAGGTTGTTCCTATTCGGCTTGGATTGTAATTTCGGCACCGGTGGCATAATCCTGTCCCCTTTGTTCACTTAACGCAGTAAAGCGTATGTAGCGGGCTTTAACCGGTTTGCTGAAGGTTACTTTCTTTTCGGCAGCATTGTTTTCGAACGCTGCTTTATGGATTGGGTCTCCCCACTCCTTCCCGTCCACACTTACATGGATGGTATAATCCTTCACGTTACCATTGCCTCCACCCTGACGGGGAAGGTACGTAAATCCTTTGATGGTCTTTATCTCTCCACAGTCCAAATCCACCCAGTGAGGATGTTTAGCTACGGTTACAGAATACATGGTATGCCAGATGGTATTCGGATCTCCGTCAGTCAGGTTCTTGGCATCTCCTTCGCCAGCTTCCTGACTGCTTGCATAAATCACGTTTGTCTGGATATTGGTTATCTTTGTGAAGGTGCTGCTGATCTTATTGGCTGGCGTATCTTTAAACCAGGCCGTTACCTTTCCTCCGTTGCGAAGGGCAATGGGTTCTGTGTATTCTTTAGCTTTACTTTTGTCTACAGTATAGCAGATTACGGCATCTTTTTTAGAAGATGTAAGCGTTACCTGGCCTGCTCCGTCGCGAATGATGCTGAGCGGGATGTCTCCTGCAGGAGCCACCTGGGCAGTCTGAGCCAGATCTTTTCCAGCCGGACGGATAATAAATCCGGTGGTATGATGTGCAGCATTTACACGGTCGTCGGGCAACGGTGCTCCTTGTCCGCAACTGTTTCCTCCCAAACCGGTTACAGCCAGATCAAGATGCAGATAGGTATCTCCCACCGGAGGCAATTGATACGGATGCGATGCAAGGATAAGATCTTTGGCAGAATAGGGAAGTGCGGAAACCGATAAGCGGTCGGTTGCAACAAATACGGCTCCGTTACCGGCATCGTTGGTGAGTGCACACCAACGTACATCTTCGTGATTACCCATATCCTGAGGTTTGGGGAAGTTTACAAACTCGCCTTCCACAGTATTGGTATGCAGCTCGATGAACTGCCCGCTTTTACGGTCGGCGTAATTATCGATTGGTCCGCGTCCGTAATAATTAAAATGTTTGTATTGCTGAGGAACCTGCATTACATAACCCAAACGAGGTAATACAAGTGCCGGTTGGTTAGAAGTGATGCTGGATTGCAATTCCACCGAACCGTCTTTGTAAATTGTCCAGATCTGATTGGTGGTAAACTTAAAGTCGTCTACCCCAAAGATTTTATCCGTCAGCTCCTCGATACGGTTCTTGCCGGAACTTGTTCCTCCATGAATTTTCGCTGCGTTGGGAGCCTGCGATTCAACCGTAAACGAAAGCACTACGGTTCCATTCTCCTTTACATTTACATTCATACCGGTTGCTTTATGTACCAGGTTATGCAAACCGCGGTCGAACCATTGTGAATAGAACCAGTTGTCGTTATTTACAAATGCACGCAAGGCATCCAGTTTCGGACCCTTACCCTCTTCGATCACTGTCTCGTTTCCGTAAGTAAGGCTATACAATGTTCCGGTAGATGCATCAAACTTGGCTTCAAAATGATCGCCCTTCACCGTTTTTATGTCCGTTGGAGAATCAATGAAGCGAATGGATCCCGCCTTACCTGCAACTTCCAAAATGTTTGGACGGTTTACGGCCTCTTTAACCTGAATCTGCTCTTCTGCCTGCACAAACGACTTGGCAGCCCAGGGCATGTTCTTATTCAGCAGGAACTGTATCTTTACAAAGTATTCTGCACTTTCCTTCAGATTATCGAAACGGTATGGCAACGATACCGTGGTTTTGGTACGGGGTGCAACCTCGCCAAGACTTACATTACCTTGTTGAACCTCTTTTCCGTTTTCGTAAAGCGACCATTTTACATCGTAATCCGATAGATCCTTGAAATAGTATTTATTGAAAATCTCGAATTCGCCCTTCCGAATATCTTTCGCTGTAATTCCGATATGCTGGTATACTTTCTTTACTTCATAGTATTGTGGCTTCGGCTCCAGATCGCCAAAAACAATTCCATTCATCACAAACTGACCATCGTTGGGGGTATCACCAAAGTCACCTCCATAAGCAAGGTATCTCTTTCCGGTTTCCTTATCGTAATTGTACATGGATTGATCCACCCAGTCCCAGATAGCACCACCGCAGAAGAAGTTGGTCGACTCGATTGCTTCCCAGTAATCAACCAGGTTTCCACAGGCATTTCCCATAGAATGGGCATATTCCGAAACGTGAAACGGATATTTGATATTGTATGTTCCTTTTACCGCTCCGCGCATCCATCCGATTGAAGGATACTGATTGGAGCCCATGTCCACGATATCGTTATTACGCTCGTACTGAACCGGACGGGAAAGGTCAACCTTTTTCAAAGCATCGTAAGCGGCTACAAAGTTGTTACCCGGTCCGGCTTCGTTACCCAACGACCAGATTACGATGGAAGGATTGTTGATGTTACTGTGTATCATCTCCATAACACGGGCCACATGGGCATTTTTCCATTCTACCGGATGAGAAAGGGAGGCAGCTCCATAATAATATTGATGCGATTCAATGTTTGCCTCGTCTTCCAGATATATTCCGTACTTGTTACAAAGGAAATACCAATAAGGATCATCCGGATAGTGGGCGTTACGCACGTGGTTGATATTGGCACGCTTCATCAACATAATTTCGTCTTCCATCATCTTGCGGGTAATGGCATGACCAACACCCGGATTGGTTTCGTGACGGTTAACCCCTTTTAATTTTACGGTTTTACCGTTTACGTAATAATATCGTCCGGCCAAGCCGAATTCATCTTCTGATGCCGGTGTGTCTTTTATCTCAACTTCACGGAAGCCAACAATGGTTGAAACAGTTTCGACGGTTTTATTCTTTGCGTCTTTCAGTTCGGCAACCAACGTATAGCGGTAAGGGAATTCGGCCGACCACTTATTAGGGTTCTGCACCTGCATCACTACTTTTTGTGCATCGGCCTGCTGAGAGGCTTCCACTACAGGGATGCTGGCAGTTGCGGTAGCTTCGGATACCAACGTATTATCGTCCGAATACAGTTTGTTTGCATACAGCGAGTAGACCAGCTTATATCCTTTTGCCTTTTTATTCCCCAGGTTACGGATATCTGCACTGATAGCAAGAGATCCGTTGGTATAGGTATTGTCCAAATCCGGAATCACATTAAGGTCGCGCACCTGTAGTTTGGGTGTCGAATAAAGTGCAACCGTACGGAAGATTCCCGGCAAGCGGAACATATCCTGAGCTTCCAGGAATGAGCCGTCCGAACTGCGGTATACTTCTGCAGCAATTATATTTTTTCCCTTACGGAGGTATTTGGTGATATTGAAGTTGGCTGTATTGCGTGAGTTTTTGGAAAAGCCTACATATTGACCGTTAACCCACAGATAGAAGAAAGAATCAACGCCGTCGAAACTGATAAACACTTCCCGGCCATCCCAGTTTTGAGGAATTTCAAAATCACGAAGGAAAGAACCTACCTCGTTACGGTGTTTGAAGGTGGTCCAGTTTGCAGGCGGTGTACGCATCACTCCACCACGCCAATCGTCCACTTTCACGCTGTGCTGGAATATTACCGGCTGATTTACATAAATAGGCACCCCGTATTTGAGCGTTCCGTCTTTTTGTATTCCAACGATGTTCCAGCTGCAAGGCACCTGAATATTATCCCACGTAGTGGCGTTGTAGTCCGTTCGGTAAAAATCCTTCGGGCGAGAATCCGGATCGGGCGCCCAGTTAAATTTCCAGTTACCGTTAAGTGATTGCCAGTAGCTGCTGTTTTCGGGTAATACCTTACGGGCACTTTCCCTATCCTGAAATGAAAAGAAGTAAGCTCGCGGCTGCTCCTTGTTCAAAGATAAATTCTCGGGAGATTGCCATTCGTCGCCTGCAGGTGCAGGCTGCGTTCCGTAATTAAATCCCGCCAATGGTGGATGTACCGCGAAGCTTTGCAGGGCAAAGCTGCACAGCAAAAGACCAAATGTGATTTTACGCATGATTTTTTGTGTTTTGTTGTTTATAAAATTTAGTTTTTCCACTAATTTGTTTCTTTCCGGCGTATCTAAACGTATTCAGCTATCACTGCAGCATGTTATAACGCTTAAATTATTTGTCGACAAAGATAATAAAAATACAAAAATTCCTACCCCGAATCTAAAGAATGTTAGCAAGATAGCTAAGCAGAGTCTGCATGAGTCATATTGCTTTTCTTTCAATCTGTTTCACTTGCTTTTGAAATAAATGTTTACATTTGCCAGTCAAACACGTACGAACGGATGAGCGTAGAAATTAAAGAAGTTAAAAGCAAGAAGGAGCTTAAGCAGTTTGTTAAGTTCAACATAGAGTTATATAAGGATTGTCCTTACCATGTGCCCGGAATAATTGAAGAGGAGATGGTTACTTTAAGCCGGGATAAAAATCCGGCTTTTGAGCTTTGTGAAACAATCTATTTTCTGGCGTTACGCGACAACAGGATTGTGGGCCGTATTGCGGGTATTATAAACCGGAAAAGCAACGAGATCTGGAAACAAAACCATGCCCGGTTTGGCTTTGTAGATTTCATCGATGACAAGGAGGTGGCTGATGCCCTTTTTGCAGCTGTGGAGAACTGGGCCAAAAGCAAAGGGATGAATGCCGTGCACGGACCGATGGGATTTACCGATCTGGATCAGGAAGGCATGCTTGTTGAAGGATTTGATCAATTGGCTACCATGGCTACAATTTACAACTATCCTTATTATCCGGTGCATCTTGAACGGCTGGGATATGTGAAAGATCAGGACTGGCACGAGTTCAAAATCTATATTCCGGAAAAGACTCCGGAGAAACACGAACGTATTGCCGAAATTGTAAAGGCGAAGCATGGTTTAAAGGTGATGAAATTTACCAGAACCAAAGACATTATGCCTTACGTTCAACAAATATTCGACACGCTTAACAAGGCGTATACGCCCCTGTATGGCTTTGTTCCGCTTACGCAAAAGCAGATCGATTATTATGTAAAAATGTATATCCCCATGCTCCGTCTGGACTTGGTTACTTTGATAATTCGTGAAGCCGATGATGCGGTGATCGGTTTTGGCATTACCCTGCCCAGCCTGTCCGAAGCCATGAAGAAGGCAAAAGGAAGTCTGTTTCCTTTCGGATTTATCCACCTGCTTAAAGCATTGAAGACAAAACCTAAAGTTGTGGATCTTTACCTGATCGGGGTGTTGCCCGAATATCAGAACAAAGGTGTAAATGCGTTGATATTTAACGACCTGATTCCAATTTACAGAAGTCTGGGGGTAGAGTACGGAGAAAGTAATCCGGAACTGGAGACCAACAGCGCTGTTCAGGCTCAATGGGATTATTTCAAACGTGAGCATCACAAAACAAGACGTGCATTTATAAAAGAGTTAAAATAAGAGAGAGACAGACTATGAATGAACTGAATTCAACAATACAACAGCTTACTGCGTATAACGAAGACGATATCCGCACGCTGGACTGGATGGAGCATATCCGCCGCCGGCCCGGGATGTATATTGGCAAACTGGGAGATGGTAGTTATGCAGACGATGGTATTTATGTATTATTGAAGGAGGTGCTGGATAACTCTATCGATGAGTATATGATGGGATACGGTAAATCTATCGAGGTTACCGTAGAAGAGGGAGCCGTTTCTGTAAGGGATTACGGCCGGGGTGTTCCTCTGGGAAAGGTTATAGATGTTTCAAGCAAGATGAACACCGGTGCCAAATACGACAGTAAGGCATTTAAAAAGTCGGTAGGGTTGAATGGAGTGGGTATCAAAGCCGTTAACGCTCTGAGCAGCTACTTCCTGATAACAAGTCACCGGGACGGAGAATGCAAACGGGTGGAATATAGCAAGGCCGTGGTTACAGAAGAGTCGGACATTATGCCGACCAGCGAAGCCAACGGCACACTGGTTTATTTTGTTCCCGACAAAGAAATTTTCAGGGAATACGAATACAAAAGCGAATTCATCGAATCTTTGCTGAAGAACTATGTTTTTCTGAATTCCGGACTATCCATCATATATAACGGGAAAAAGTTTCATTCCAAAAATGGTTTGGTGGATCTGCTCAATGAGAATATGACCACCGATCCTCTCTATCCGATTATCCATCTGCAAGGAGAAGATATCGAAGTGGTGATTACCCATAGCAATCAGTACGGCGAAGAATATTATTCGTTTGTAAACGGTCAGCATACTACCCAGGGTGGTACTCACCTATCTTCTTTCAGGGAGGCGGTAAGCCGTGTGATCAAGGAGTTTTATTCCAAGAACTTCGATTACTCGGATATTCGTTCGGGAATTGTGGCGGCTATCAGTATCAAGGTGGAAGAACCGGTTTTTGAAAGTCAGACGAAAACAAAGCTGGGCTCAAGGGATATCGGTCCGGGTGGACCAACCGTTGCCAAATTTATCGGTGACTTCCTGAAAAAGGAACTTGACAATTACCTGCACAAAGATGCCGAAACGGCAGATGCATTGCTTCGGAAGATTCTGGAAAGCGAAAAAGAACGCAAAGCCATTGCCGGTGTAACTAAACTGGCCAGGGAAAGAGCAAAAAAAGCTAATCTGCACAACAAGAAACTAAGGGATTGCCGTATCCACCTGAACGATCCGAAAGGTGACTTAACAGAGGAAACCTGCATATTCATAACTGAGGGTGATTCTGCCAGTGGCTCCATCACCAAAAGCCGGGATCCGAATCTGCAGGCCGTATTCAGCTTAAGAGGAAAACCGCTTAATAGTTTCGGCCTCACTAAAAAGATCGTTTACGAGAATGAGGAATTCAATCTGTTGCAGGCTGCGTTGAATATAGAAGACGGACTGGAAGGTTTACGCTACAATAAAGTGATTATTGCAACCGATGCTGATGTGGACGGGATGCATATCCGTTTATTGCTGATCACATTCTTCCTGCAGTTCTTTCCGGATCTGATTAAACGGAATCATGTGTACATCCTGCAAACACCTCTTTTCAGGGTTCGCAACAAACAAAAGACCTTCTATTGTTATAGTGAAGAGGAACGGTTGGCAGCGATGGCTGCTGTTGGAAAAAATCCGGAAATTACCCGATTCAAAGGATTGGGTGAAATATCTCCGGATGAATTTAAAAACTTTATCGGAAAAGACATACGTCTGGATCCGGTAACAATGAAAAAAGAAGACCTGGTGAAAGATATGCTGGAGTTCTATATGGGAAAGAACACAATGGAACGGCAAAACTTTATTATTGACAACCTGGTTGTAGAAGAAGATATAGTATGAAACGTATAGCGCTTTTCCCCGGAACGTTCGATCCATTTACCATCGGACATCAGTCGCTGGTTACCCGTGGGCTTAACCTGGTAGACGAAATTGTGATTTCCATCGGTATAAACGATAAGAAGCTTACCTACTTCTCGCTGGAAAAGCGTATTGCCGCCATTCAGGCCTTATACAAAAACGAACCCAGGGTAAGCGTAAGACAATATAATTCGCTTACAGTGGATTTTGCCCGCGAAATGGGTGCCGAATTTATTATGCGCGGTATCCGTACCGTAAATGACTTTGAATACGAAAAAAGCATTGCCGACGTAAACAGGAAGCTGGCCGGTATTGAAACTTTCATATTATTTACCGAACCGGAACATACACATATCAGCTCCAGTATCGTTCGCGAATTGCTGCGGTACGGAAAGGATATTTCACTATTTGTTCCTAAAGAAACCGAATTATTTTAATGATACCGGCTGTTTCGTACAGCCGGAAGTCTTGTTTAGTAATGTTGACATAAATATAAAACAATGAAACAACACCTATTGTCCCTTTTTCTGATAGCCTTTTGCTTTACTTCTGTAACAGCTCAGAACAGCAACCAGGATGCCCGTAAACTTTCCCTGGCTCTATATGCCATATCTAATTTATACGTTGATACCGTAGACGAAGGCAAGTTGGCCGAAGATGCCATACGTGGTATGCTTGAAAAACTGGATCCGCATTCCACCTATATGGACAAAGAAGAGACCAAGGAGATGACTGAGCCGTTGCAGGGCAATTTTGAAGGAATAGGAATTCAGTTCAATATGCTTACTGATTCACTATATGTGATTCAGGTAATCCCCGGTGGTCCGTCCGAAAAAGTGGGACTAATGGCCGGAGATCGTATTATTTCGGTTAACGATACCTTGATAGCCGGCGTTAAGATGAAAACTCCAGACATCATGAAGCGGCTTAGAGGTCCCAAAGGAACATTGGTAAAGGTTAAGGTATTACGACAGAACAATCCCGAACTGATTGAATTTAAAATCATTCGCGGCAAGATTCCGGTATATAGTCTGGATGCTGCCTATATGGCCGACAAACAGACAGGTTACATTAAGTTAAACCGTTTTGCAGCTTCCACAGCCGACGAGTTCAGGGAAGCCGTTCAGAAACTACAGAAAAAAGGCATGAAGCAGCTGATTCTGGACCTGCAGTCTAACGGTGGAGGATATTTAAATATTGCGATTGATTTGGCAGATGAGTTTCTGGCAGACGATAAACTGATTGTTTATACCGAAGGATCGAAACAAAGACGGGAAGATGCCAAATCCAGCAAAAAAGGATTGTTTGAGAACGGACGGCTTGTAATATTGGTGGACGAGGCTTCTGCTTCTGCCAGCGAGATTGTATCCGGAGCCGTACAGGATTGGGACAGAGGTGTAATCATCGGCAGACGTACCTTTGGCAAGGGATTGGTTCAAAAACCCATTCCCCTACCCGATGGATCGATGATCCGCCTTACTGTTTCGCGCTACTATACGCCTACAGGTCGTTGTATACAGAAACCATACGAAAATGGGGATAAAGCTCTGTATAACCGGGAACTGATTGAAAGATATAACCGCGGAGAACTTACGAATGCAGACAGTATCCATTTCCCCGACTCTATGAAATACAGTACACTGATCACAAAGAGAGATGTGTATGGCGGTGGCGGTATCATGCCCGATGTTTTTGTTCCGGTAGACACAACCCGCTACACCGATTATCATAGAAACCTGGTAGCTGCTGGATTGGTAAACAGGGTGGCCATGAACTTTATCGACCACAACAGAACGGAATTAGGTAAAAAATTCGACTCGATTGCCGCCTACAAAGAAAAGTTCGAAGTTCCCCAAACGTTGATTGATGAGTTGATCTCGCTTGCCAATGGCGAAAAAATACCTTACAAGGAAGACGAATTCAATCGTTCCAAAGCATTGATTACGTTGCAGGTCAAAGCCTTGATTGCCCGCGATCTTTTTGACATGAATGAATATTTCCAGGTTATTAATGACGACAACGAAATATACAATCAGGCATTGAAGCTGATAAACGACAAAGCAGCCTATGAAAAGGAACTGGGAATTAAAAAGTAAGCTGTATTTGTTACTATTCGGGCTTATCTCTCCTCTTTTTCGGATAAAGAGGTTATATTTGCGTATGCATTAATTCAGAGTGAGTACAGGTATGTTGAAACAACAGTTACAACAAAAGTTACAACAGAAGCTTTCGCCTCAGCAGATTCAGCTAATCAGGCTTCTTGAACTTCCGGCCATCGAGCTTGAAGAGCGCATTAAGCATGAACTTGAAGAAAATCCGGCCCTGGAGGAAGGTAGAGAGATACAGGATGACTTTGAAAAGTCTGACGATACAGATTTCTCCGATGAAGGGAGTGTGTCCGAATCGGAAACGGATCTGGCCTTAGGCGATTACCTGAGTGAGGAGGATATCCCTGATTACAAACTTCAGGAGATCAGAGGAAAAGCAGAACAAAAGGAAGATATTCCATTTTCGGTAAGTCAGTCGCTGAACGAGTTCCTTTTACAGCAGATTGGATTGCGTGAATTACCGGAGACAGAAATGAAGATTGCCGAATATATTATTGGCAATATAGATGATGACGGGTACTTGCGCCGGGATCTGGAAGCGATTGCCGACGATTTGATTTTTCAGGCGGGTCAAGAGGTGACCATCGATCAGGTGAAAGGGGTTCTTCTGGTGATTCAGGACTTAGAACCTGTAGGCGTAGCAGCCCGGAACCTGCAGGAGTGTTTGCTGATTCAACTGGAGAAAGGAAATAAAAACAGCGATTGCCAGTTGGCAATAAGGGTGTTGAAAGAATATTTCGATGAATTCACCCGTAAGCACTACGATAAAATAGTAAGAGGATTACAGGTTGACGAGGAATCTTTAAAAAAAGCAATTCACGAAATCACATCCCTTAATCCGAAACCCGGAGCAGCGTGGGGCGACAGTATGGACACCGTACTTAGTCAGGTTATCCCCGATTTTTTAGTAGAGGCTTCCAACGGAGAACTTACGCTTTCGATGAACAACCGTGGAATTCCGGAAATGAGGATCAATAAAGATTATGCCGCCATGTTTCAGGATTATACGGGTAACAAGGCAAACCAGACATCCGATATGCGCGACGCGGTTCAGTTTGTAAAACAAAAGCTTGATTCGGCCCAATGGTTCATCGATGCTGTACGCCAGCGTCAGGAAACATTGACCAGAACTATGGAAACCATCATCATGCTGCAGACCGAATTCTTTCTGACGGGAGATGAGGGAACGCTCCGGCCTATGATCCTTAAAGACGTTGCAGAAAGATGCGGTTACGACATATCAACAATTTCAAGGGTGAGCAACAGTAAATATGTGCAAACCAATTTTGGAATCTACCCTCTTAAGTATTTCTTTTCCGAATCTACGCAAACGGATACCGGAGAAGAGATTTCGACCCGGGAAGTAAAAAAAATACTAAAGGAATGCATAGAGGGAGAAGACAAACGTAAGCCGCTTACAGATGAGGAACTCACAAAGATACTAACGGAAAAAGGGTATCTGATTGCCCGGCGCACCGTAGCAAAATACAGAGAACAACTGGGGTTGCCTGTGGCCAGACTCAGAAAAGAAATTTAATAAAGATACAATGAAACTATTTGCTAACATAACGTCCATCCTTTTCCATCCGCTGTTAATGGTTACGTATGGAATGATATTGGCCTTGTCTTTTACCTATCTGGCCATCTATCCATTATCCATGAAGCTCGTTATTGCAGGGGGTGCGTTTATTAGCACGGCTGTAATGCCCGGATTCTTTATTCTTCTTTTTGTTAAAAGCGGAGCAGCAGGGGATTTGGAGCTGACGGACCGGAAGGAGCGCTTTGTGCCCTATTTCATTTTTATAGTCTCCATAGGAGCCTGTTTTTATCTTATGCTAAAGCTGATGATGCCCGTATGGATTCTTGTATTGCTGGGAGCGACAGCAATTAGTTTACTTATCGGCATGGCGATCAATATTTTCTGGAAAATAAGTGCCCACCTTATGGGGATTGGCGGACTCATCGGCGCCATAATGGGAATATGCCGACTGCATCAGCAAAATCCTTATTGGGCCTTTATCCTGCTTTTCATTATTGCCGGGTTGGTTGGCACTTCCAGAATTTTTCTTGGCAGACATACACCAATGCAGGTTTATGCTGGTTTTATACTGGGATTTTTCTGTACCTTTACAGCATCGATTTTGAGTTATATCTATTTATTCATCTAATAAAATACTAGAATTATGATTTTCCCTGCAGAACTAAAGTACACAAAGGATCATGAATGGATCCGCGTTGAAGGCAACGTGGCTTATGTGGGTATTACTGATTACGCACAAAGTGAATTAGGCGACATTGTATATGTTGACGTTCAGACAGAAGGTGAAACCGTTGAGATTGAAGAGGTGTTTGGCTCCATTGAGGCGGTTAAAACAGTTTCTGATCTGTTTATGCCTGTTTCCGGCGAAGTGCTTGAAGTAAACGGTGCATTGGAAGAAAAGCCTGAGCTTATCAATGAAGATGCATACGGAGAAGGATGGATTATTAAGATTTCTGTTGCAGATGCAGCCCAATTGGACAGCCTGCTTTCTGCAGCTGATTATGAACAATTAATTGCTAAATAAAAAAATGACTCCGATAGTTAGTATAATAATGGGTAGCACATCCGACCTTCCGGTAATGGAAAAGGCTGCCAAATTTCTGGACGAGATGCAGGTTCCTTTCGAAATGCATGCTTTGTCGGCACACCGTACACCAGCAGAAGTTGAAGCGTTTGCCAAAAATGCCAAAGGACGTGGCATTAAGGTTATAATCGCTGCTGCAGGCATGGCTGCCCATCTGTGTGGCGTGATTGCCTCCATGACCACCCTTCCGGTGATTGGAGTACCTATCAATGCTTCACTCGACGGCATGGATGCATTGCTGGCCATCGTACAGATGCCTCCGGGTATTCCTGTTGCAACCGTTGGAATCAACGGATCACTAAATGCGGGTATTCTGGCTGTCCAGATGCTTGCTGTGGGAGATGACAAACTGCAGGAAAAATTGGATCAATATAAGGAGGATCTGAAGAAAAAAATCATTCAGGCGAATGAAGACCTCGCCAAGGTTTCTTACACGTATAAAACAAATTAACAGATCGGGGGCGAACCAAAAGGTTTGCCCCTTGTTAATTAACAAAGAGAAGACTCCTTGTTATTCACTAATGCATAATACAGATGGATTATTTCAATTATAATCGCCGGCAATCGTCGGTTGTTCAGATAGGAAACAAACAACTGGGTGGCAACAACCCCATCCTTATTCAGTCAATGGCCAATGTATCCACACTGGATACCAATGCATGTGTCGAACAAGCCATACGCATCATCGATGCCGGAGCAGATTATGTCCGGTTCACGGCTCAGGGAATCAGGGAAGCCGAAAACCTGGGTGTGATAAGACAGGAACTCACCCGGAGAGGATATACAAATCCGCTTGTTGCCGATATTCACTTTAACCCCAAAGCTGCAGATGCCGCTGCTCAGGTAGTGGAGAAGGTACGTATCAATCCGGGTAATTATGTGGATAGTAAGATATTTAACATCAGAGAATACTCCGATGAGGAATACAATGCCGGAATCGCAAAAATCCGGGAACGCTTCATTCCTTTCCTTCATTTGTGCAAGGAACACAACACCGCTATCAGACTCGGTATAAATCATGGCTCTTTATCGGACCGTATTATGAGCCGTTACGGCGATACACCTGAAGGCATGGTAGCTTCCTGCATGGAATTTTTGAGAATCTGCCGGGAAGAAAATTTTCATAATGTGGCAATCTCAATCAAAGCATCCAACACGGTGGTTATGGTTCAGACTGTACGTCTGTTGGTTAAGACCATGGATGCCGAGGGAATGGCTTATCCTTTGCATTTAGGTGTTACGGAAGCAGGCGACGGCGAAGACGGACGAATCAAATCGGCTGTAGGCATAGGCACATTGCTTCACGATGGAATTGGCGACACTATACGGGTTTCACTCAGCGAAGAGCCCGAGGCAGAAGTTCCGGTTGCTCGTAAATTAGCAGAATATGTACAAAAAAGAGCTGGAGCTCCAAGAGTGGAGGGAACTGTCGCCCCGGGATTCGACAAGATAAAACCGGCACGCAGAAAAAGTAGGATCGTAGAAGGTATTGGGGGTGAGGGTATTCCCGTTGTTGTGTCGGACAGGAGCAACGGATTAAGCTTTGAATTCAATCCAGAAGCTAAGCCCGACTATGTTTACGTGGGAGCAGTAGACCCAGATAGTCTTCCAGACAATATTAAGTTTATTGTTGATGCCCATAGATGGAAAGAAAAAGAGAATGTGTTCCCCTATTTTGTTGCTTCCAATGCAGCAGAAATGCATAACTACAATGCATCAATCAAGTTCATTCGTCTGACCTATGCGGATTTAAATGAAGAGATGCTTGCTATTTTAAAGAATGACCCATCTGCGGTCGTAATTTTAAGCTCTCACCATGCAAACGGATTAGGAGCTCAACGAGCTTTTATGCATAAGCTTATGGCCTCCGGATGCGATGTACCTGTTATTTTACACCGCGAGTATAAGGAAACGGATGTAGAAACACTTCAAATAAAATCGTCTGCCGATTTGGGGGCATTAATTTTAGATGGATTCTGCGATGGGATCATGTTGATAAATCAGGATGGGAATGTTCTGGTAACGGACAACTGTATGTTTGGTATCCTTCAAGCTACCAGGGTGCGTATCAGTAAGACCGAATTTATCTCATGTCCGGGTTGCGGACGAACCCTTTATAACCTGCAGACTACCATTGCAAAGGTAAAAAAGGCAACTTCTCACCTCAAAGGACTAAAAATAGGTATTATGGGGTGTATTGTTAACGGGCCCGGTGAAATGGCCGATGCCGACTACGGATATGTTGGTGCAGGGGTTGGAAGGATCAGTTTATATAAAGGGAAAGTGTGTGTACAAAAAAATATTCCTGAAAATGAGGCCGTAGAACGCTTAGTTGAGTTAATAAAAGAGAACGGAGATTGGAAGAACTGAGAAATATTGTATCTTCGTGCCTGTTAATCAATAAGCACAGATGAAAATAGAAATAGTAAATAAGTCGCATCATCCGCTTCCCGGATATGCGACGCCTCTTTCGGCCGGGATGGATATCCGGGCAAACCTTTCTGAACCGGTGGTGCTTAATCCATTGGAGAGAAAGCTTATACCAACAGGTCTGTTTATAGCCTTGCCCGAAGGTTACGAAGCCCAGATGAGGCCCCGCAGCGGTCTTGCCATTAAACATGGCATCACGCTTCTGAATACCCCCGGAACAATTGATGCCGATTACAGAGGGGAGATCGGAGTTATCCTTGTCAACCTTTCCAATGAGCCTTTTACTGTTCAGGATGGCGAACGGATTTGCCAGATGGTAATTGCTGCACATGCACATGTTGCATGGGAGCCGGTTGAATTGTTGGATGAAACCGAAAGGGGAGCCGGAGGCTTTGGTCACACCGGAAAGCATTAATCAGATTAAGAACATACGAAAATAAGCTTGCACATGTTGAAACGAATCATACCTTCCGGCTTAATATTCATGCTTCTGGCTTCAGTAAGTCCGGTTCCGGCAACCAATCAAATAAAAAGTCAGACAACTTATGTGAAGCCGGGAAACGACATCCAGCGCAAATTGGATTATTTCTTTTATGAAGGAGTAAAACAAAAAAACGCAGGAAAGTACGATGCGGCATTTGATTTGTTTACACATTGTCTGGAGATTGATTCGACATCTTCACCCGTGCTATTTGAATTATCCTCTTTTTATGTTGAGATGGATAAGCCTGAAAAAGCGGTAGGTTTACTCCAAAAGGCGGTAGATCATGCACCGGATAACTTCACCTACCGCATGGCCCTGGCCACAGTAAGCAGGGGATTAGGCATGTTTTCGGATGCCAGTGCCGAATACGAAACCCTGATTCAGAAATTCCCTGACAAGACGGACCTGAACTATTACCTTGCCGAATCGCTTACACAGGAGGGAGAAATAGGAAAAGCTATTGATGCTTACGATGCTCTGGAAAATAGTGTGGGTATGAATGAGGCGATCTCCATACAAAAATACAAGCTTTACAACTCGTTGAATGAGCCTGAGAAGGCTATGAAAGAGATTGAAAAGCTGGCCGCAAAATATCCTATGGAACCCCGTTACCAGATTGTAATGGGAGATTTGTATCTGGAAAAGAATAATACAGACAAAGCCCTGCTTTGCTATAACAAAGCCCATGAGATTGATCCTGCAAATCCATATTATATAGTTTCGATGGCCAACTACTACGAAATGGTTGGAGATAAAGAAGCCGCCGAGACTCAGATTCGCAGTGCATTGGTAAATAACGATCTGGACGTGGAAACCAAAGTGAATATCCTTTCACGTTACATTGTTCGTTTGCAACAAAACAAACAGGATGTTGAAGGGGCCAATATATTATTTCAGACATTACTCGAACAGCATCCGGAGGAGACTCAACTCAAACTCATGTATGGAAGTCTGCTTGCGATGCAGGAAAAAACGGAAGAGGCCCGGTTCCAGTTCCAACTGGTTACTGAAATGGAACCCGACAATGCCAGCGCCTGGCAACAGTTGCTTAATCTGTCTCTCAAGGCAAACGATATGGAGGAGGTAAAGCGGATTTGCCTGAAATGCCAGGAGCTGTTCCCTGATGCCCCCGAATACTATTTCTACCTTGGTATTGCCCATTACCAGTTAAAGGAATATGAGAAGGCTCTGGAAACATACCAGGCCGGAATTCAGATTATTGATAAAGAAAACACCTCCCTGATCTCCGATTTCTACGGACAGATAGGTGACATCCATTATCAGATGAAAAATCAGGAAAAGGCATATGAAGCCTACGAAGAGGCCTTGAAATATAACGACAAAAACATTGTTGTACTTAACAATTACAGTTATTTTCTTACTTTGGACAAGAAAGATTTGAAAAAAGCTGAGCGTATGAGTGCACAATGCATTAAACTGCAGCCGGATAACAGTACCTATCTGGATACATACGCATGGGTATTTTTTATGCAGGGCAACTACACTTTGGCTAAAATTTATATTGAAAGCGCCATCAGTAAAGACACTACCAAAAGTCCGGAATTGGCCGACCATTACGGGGATATCCTGTACATGAGCGGAGAGAAGGAGAAAGCTGTGGAACAATGGATTAAGGCAAAAGAACTAGGAAAGGAAAGTGAAATTCTGGACCGGAAGATTGCAGAAAAGATTTACATTGAAGAGGTTGTAAAATGAAACGGAACAAACAATATATACTTTTACTGATTACTGCTACACTTATACTTGTAAGCGGATGTAAAACTGCACGTAAAGCAACATCCGGAAGAGAGGGTATTTTTAAAGAAAAAGAAGTATTTATGTCTTCTGTTCAACAGAAAGCATTGCAATTCCAAACCCTTTCGGCAAGAATGAATGCAGACTTGAACATACCCGGAAAGAGCTTAAGTTCCAGAGTGGATATGAAGATAGTTAAAGACAGCGTATTTCAGTTGTCAGTACAGCCTTTTCTGGGTATTGAGGTTTTTAGGATGGAGTTCAGCATTGACAGTGTAAAGATGATGGACCGGATGAATAAACGCTATGTATTGGAAAGCTATGAATCCCTGAAGGGCGAAACTCCGGTCGACTTCAACTTCTACAATCTACAGGCATTATTTACAAACCACCTGTTTTTACCCGGGAAGCAAAGTATCAGTCCCGAAGAATTCATTCAGTTTTTTTATGTTGAAAATGAAGGTTTGGCGGAATTAAGGACAAAAGACGAGACCGGCTTGCACTACACATTTACCGCTGATAACGAAGAAAAATTAGTATCAACGCTGATTGCCAATGCTACCGGAAGTCAGAAGCTTCAATGGGATTATACCGATTTTCAGCAGGCCAATTCGCAATCTTTCCCAATGAGAATGAAAGCTCAGGTAGTTTCAGGCAACGAAAACAAGGGTAGTCTTACTCTCAATTTCAATAAAATAGAACCAGACGTTCCCGTGAGAATGGATTTCACCATTCCCTCTAAATATACGCGCATCACCTATGCGCAGATTATTAAAGCATTAAGTAATTTAAGCAAATGAGATACGGTTGGATTGCATTATTCTTACTTTCAGGACTGGTAGCTTTCAGTCAGAATTCCGCAAGGGTCAAGCAGTTGGAAAATCAGCGAAAAAAAGCGCTGGAAGAAATTGAGATGACAAGCCAACTATTGAATGAAACTAAAATATCAACCCGTAGCTCATTGAACAGGCTTAACCTGCTTTCCAAGCAAATCCTTTCGCGCAAAAAAGTTATAAGTATTCTGAATCAGGAGATCGGAGGGATAGATTCTCAAATAAATGGAATGCGCCGGGAAATCGGTCGTCTTGAAGGAGAGCTTAAAACTAAACAGAAAAACTACGGTAAATCTGTACGTGGCATGTACAAGAGAAGAAGTTCGCAAGACAAGCTGCTCTTCATCCTGTCCGCCGACAACTTCGCACAGTCCATTCGCCGGATGCGTTATCTGAAAGAATATGCCGACTGGCAAAAACGTCAGGCTATCGAAATTTCCGAAAAACAGAAAGAGATAGAACTTAAGCGCAGCACTTTGGAAAAAACCAGAAGTGAAAAGCAGGCTCTGCTGGGTGTAAGGGAAACCGAAAATAAAAAACTGGAGAACGAAGAGTCTACTCAGAAAACCGAAGTACAGCAACTTAATAAGAAACAACGCGATCTGCAGGCTCAACTGAAGAAAAAGAAGCAACAGGCCGAAGCGTTAAATCAACAAATCGAGAAACAGATTGCTCTTGAAATTGCTAAAGCTGAAGAAGAGGCTCGCTTGGCACGGGAAAAGGCCGAACGTGAACGTGCCGAAAAAGCTCGTATTGCCCGCGAAGAGCGAAAAAGAAAAGCCGAAGCTTCTGGTAAAAAATATGTTGAAGAAAAAGAAGAACCAGCTCCCGAACCCATACGGGAGGAACGTGTAGCGGATGTAAAAGGCGGTTATGCCATGACCCGTGAAGAAAAGAAATTATCGGATAATTTTGCCAATAATAAAGGTCGCCTGCCCTACCCTGTAACCGGCAGACACACGATTGTTGGCACCTTTGGTGAACAGCAGCACCAGGATCTGAAATATGTTCGTACAAACAACAGCGGTATTGATATCCAGACCTCACCCGGAGCAGATGCGCGTGCCGTATTTAATGGAGAGGTAACCCGTGTATTTGTTGTTCCCGGGTATAACAATTCCGTAATTATCCGTCATGGTAATTACCTTACAGTTTACAGCAACCTGAGTCAGGTTTATGTAAAAGCCGGCGACAGGGTATCGACCCGTCAATCCATCGGGAAGATCTTTACGGATAGTGAAGATGGCAATGCAACAATCCTGCATTTTCAACTCTGGAAAGAAAAAACGAAGCTAAATCCGGCCCCCTGGTTGGACTAATTCAAATCATAAATTAAATCAGGCAACAACCGGTTGCCTGAGAAAGAAAGAGATCAGGATTGTCCGGAACGGGAAACCAAATTCCGAATTCTTCTGCAGATGGAGGTAATATCAGTTTTATCGGGCAGCAATTCACCCACTCGGGTACTTGTAATGCGGCAAAACTGAATGATAGAAAACGAAAGCATCGACAGATAAGCTGCACTTCCAGATAAAGCAGCTCCCGGCACCCCTGATACGGGAATAAGGAGTGAGCCTGTCAGCAATAACACAGAGAGACCTAGTAATGAGCTGATTGTGCTTATACGGACTCTTCCGCTTCCGATAAAAAAATGGCTGAATATACTGTTACAGGCCAAGGCAATCACCCCCGGAGTCAAGCATATGATTACTTTCCGGATACCGGAAAATTCCTGACCAAACAACCAGGATGTAAATACGAATTCCGGAATAAGTAAAACGAACAACATGACAATAGTAGTAGCCAACAAGGTAAGCCATACCAACTGAATGGTGATACGCTTTTGAATATTTGCATCTTCTGTTTGTGCAACTTTGCCAAAAACGATAAAAGAAATACTTCTGCTAATATTCCAAACGCTTTCTGACACCTTGGTTCCGGCATCAAACAGGCCGACACTTCCAACTCCACTAAATCGTTGCAGTAAAAAGTAATTAATGCGGCTGGTGAATTGCTCTGCAAGGTTATCAACTCCGGCCCAAAGACCGTACAAAAACATATTCCAGGTTAAGGATGGCAATTCGTTCCATGTACCCCGCTTCAATAAAGGCATCACCCATAGTAAGCTTATTATCCATGCGGTTCCATTTGCAATGTACAGCCCACAGATATAGGCATCTACCGTTTTCACATCAAATACATAGTAAAGAATCAGAACAGCAACAAAGAGCAATCCTCCCTGTAATGTATATGTCAGATTAAATTTTCGTATGCAATCTGTTCCAAGTAAAAAGCGTGCATTGGCAGCTGTAAGAGAAAGGAGTAAAGATAGCAGATAGACATGCATTCCGTATCCTTCAGGGATAAGTCCGCATATCCACATCATACAAGAAGCTAAAGCTCCCATACTAATTGTCCACAGATAGGCCGGTATAAATACCTGAAAAGAAGGATACCGGTTCATAAAATAAACGATAGTGTTTCCACTGAGTACACTGTTACACATCATTACGATGTTTACTGCAGCCAATACCAACCCAATCAGTCCTACGCCATGAATTCCCAAGGCGCGTGCATTGAGAACAAGAAGTATCAGATTAAGGAAAGCGACCAGGTAACGTGTGCCAATGGTTTCAATTATTTTACGAAGCATGCATCAGAGTTGTAATCCGTCTAATAACCGTATATAGGTATCAATGGCCTCCCTTATTTCGGAAGGACAAATAAATTCGTCCGCTGTATGCGAGCGGGAGGACTTTCCCGGTCCAATCTTGACCGAAGGGAACCGCATCAGTGCCTGGTCCGACAACGTAGGAGACCCAAAAGGCTCTTTACCCAAAAGGATCGCCCTTTGAACGAAGGGATGGGTAACCTCGGTTCGTGAAGAGTTTAATCGGAAAGACCGGGCTTTCACTTCACTATCTATATGTTGTTTTATATGATTAAACAATGCTTCATTCGTATAGAACTCATTGGTCCGGATATCTACCGTAAATTCGCATCTATCGGGAATTACATTATGCTGACTTCCGGCATGAATTACCGTAACCGACATTTTTACCGGGCCCAGAAAATCACTTTTTTCTGGAAATTGATACGTAGTAAACCATTCAATGTCCTTCATAGCCAAAAGGATGGCATTCACCCCCTCGTTTCTGGCAGCATGACCAGCCTTTCCCAAAGCGATACAATCCAACACCATCAATCCTTTTTCGGCAACAGCCGGTTGCATCTCCGTAGGCTCACCCACCACTGCAAAATGAATGGGAGGTAACTCGGCAAGAGCCAATTCCAGACCATTCTTTCCAGAAACTTCTTCTTCACATGAGGCTAAGAAAATCAAATTGGATGGTTGGCTCTTTTTACTTAAAATCGTAAAAGCTTCATACAATGAAACAACACTGGCGCCGGCATCGTTACTTCCCAACCCATACAGGCGGTCGTCTTCACCGGCATCAGCAGCAAACGGATCCTTGCTCCATCCAGCTACAGGCTTTACCGTATCTATGTGGGAGTTAAGCAATATGGTTTGTTTCCCCAATTCAAAACCCGGAGCAACTATCCAAAGATTATTCCCTGCGCGGTTTACTTTATGGCCAGCCTTTGTCCATTGAGAAAAAAGATAATCGGCTACATCGTTTTCTTCACGGCTAAATGAAGGAATGCGAATCATACCGCTTAGTAAATCCAAGGCATCATAAAAAGCTTCCATATTGCTGTTTTAATATTACTAATTTATTCCAATCCGGACAGAAGCGCATCCACCTCTTCCCGATCAATCTCTAACTGGGCACGTAAAGCCTCCAGACTCTCAAATTTAATATCTTCGCGCATAAAACGAACAAATATTACCTCCAACTGAGCGTTGTAAATGTCGCCGCTAAAATTCAGAATATTGACTTCAAGAGCCATATCCAGATTATTATCTATGGTTGGCCTGCATCCGATATACAGCATTCCTTTGTAACGTACCCCGTTCAAATTTACCCAAACCGCATAGATCCCGATTCCCGGCAAAACTTTAAATGGCTCGTCTACCCTTATATTGGCAGTAGGAAAACCAATTGTTCTACCAATTTTATAACCGCTTACAATACTTCCTTTGATCATGTATGGATAGCCCAACAAAGCCGCAGCTTTGTCTACACGACAATGGTCTAATTGCTTACGGACCTCAGACGAACTAACATGCTCCATTCCGGGGCTGTAGGGTGAAGCCTGTATCACATCCATCCCACAACTCTTTCCGTATTCTACATACTGCTCAAAACCATCCGCCCGATTACGGCCGAAACGATGATCGTACCCAATCAGCAATGTATTCACATGAATCCGCTTACACAAGATCTCTTGGATAAACTCTTTGGCCGACAATTGAGAAAGTTCAGGAGTAAAATCAAGTACGATACAATAATCTACTCCGGTAGATTCCAGATGCATCAGCTTCTCTTCAAAGCTATTCAATAATTTGGGTTGGTAATCGGCATGAAGCACTGCTCTGGGATGTTCGGGAAAGGTAATTACAGCTGCAGGAAGCTTTCTGGACCTTGCTACTGATAGCATTTCTTCAATCAGGAACCGATGTCCCAAATGCACTCCATCAAAGAATCCAATGGTGGCCACCAGCTCAATGTCTTTCAATATCTCAGTATCTCTCGTCACAATCATACCTATGTTCTTTTCCAGTTGAATTACAAAGGTAAAGAAAGAGATGGCATAATTCCTAACAAACAGGAGACAATCCGATAAAAATCCGTACTTTTGTACTTCCTAACGAACAGAGATGAGACAATGGAATATCAGATAAAAGCGCCTTCCAAATTACAGGCATCCATTCAGTTACCGGCATCCAAAAGCATCAGTAACCGTGCACTGATCTTACATGCATTAAGTTACAGTGCTTACGACATCGTTAATTTATCCGATTGCGATGATACAAAAGTAATGGTAAATGCCCTTAATTCGGATGGCCGCGATTTTGACATTAAAGCAGCAGGAACCGCTATGCGGTTTTTAACCGCTTTCCTTTCAAAAATTGTGGGAGAATGGACAATAACCGGAACCGAACGCATGAAGAACCGGCCCATCAAGCTACTGGTTGATGCCTTGAACTCCTTAGGCGCCCGTATTGAGTACATTGAGAAAGAGGGTTATCCTCCGTTGCGGATTTTTGGAAGTGCATTGCAGGGCGGAGAGATTTCTCTGTCCGGAGGAATCAGTTCCCAATATATTTCGGCACTTCTCATGGTTGCCCCGCTTATGGAAAAAGGACTTACCATCCATCTGGAAGGTAACATAATATCCCGTCCTTACATCCAACTCACCCTTCAGCTGATGGAACAGTTCGGGGTGAAGGCGAATTGGTCTGGTCAGACTATAAAAGTATTGCCTCAGGAATATAAGCCGGTCCCCTTCACCGTGGAATCCGACTGGAGCGCCGCCTCGTATTGGTATCAAATGGCAGCCCTGAACAAAGATGCTGAAATTGAATTGTTAGGGTTGTTTAAAAATAGTTTACAGGGAGACTCGGCCGTAGCCGGACTATTTACTCAACTGGGTATTACAACCTCTTACACAAACAAGGGGGTTCTTTTAAAAAAGAACGGAAACCGATGCACAAAGTTCAATCATAATTTTGTGAATGAACCCGATCTTGCACAAACCTTTGTGGTTACTTGTGTGTTACTTAACGTACACTTCCGTTTCTCTGGATTGCAGAGTTTGAAAATAAAAGAAACCGATCGCATCGAAGCCTTATGTAACGAGTTGCGAAAACTTGGCTATCTGATTAATGTTGAAGGAAACAGTGTGATGGAATGGAATGGAGAGCGTTGCGAACCAATGGATCACCCGGTGATCAACACCTATGAAGATCATCGTATGGCCATGGCTTTTGCTCCGGTAGCTCTTGCACTCCCTCAGGGAATCTGTATTGCTGATCCGGAGGTGGTGAGCAAATCATATCCAAATTTTTGGAATGATTTACTAAAAGCTGGTTTTGATATTAAAGATTAAATTATTGGCTCTATGTGGTTTATCGTTATTGGAATTATTGTATTGGGCATCCTTGCCGCCATTGCTGGTCATTTGCGGAATAAGAAATTGCAGGGGATGTTGGAGAGGGGAGAAATCAAGGAAATTCCCGAGCCGAAAGAGATATCTGAAGGATGCTGCGGACAGCATGAAACCTGCGAAAAAGACAGCCTGCTTGCTGCTGTAAGCAAGAAAATAGAATATTACGAAGATGAAGATCTGGATCGTTTCATCGGTACTGCTGCAGATGCATATTCGGAAAATGAAGTTGAAGAATTCCGTGAAGTTCTCTATACGCTTCAGGAAGTTGAAGTGGCCGGATGGATCCGCAGCCTGCTTTTACGGGGTATCGAATTGCCCGATGCTCTGAAAGATGAAGCATTTCTGATTCTTGGTGAACGACGTATACACGCCTAACGTATGACAGATCTACTGCAATATGCATTTTTTCAAAACGCCTTGATAGGAAGCTTTCTAACAGCGATTGCCTGTGGAATTGTTGGCACCTATATCGTATCCAGAAGGTTGGTGTTTATTACCGGCGGAATCACCCATGCCTCATTCGGAGGATTAGGTATCGGCTTTTTTGCCGGCATAAATCCTATTCTCTCGGCTTTGATCTTTTCTATTCTTTCCGCCTTCGGAGTAGAATGGGTTAGCCGCAAACAGGGGGTGAGGGAAGATTCGGCTATAGCCGGGTTCTGGTCTCTGGGTATGGCTTTGGGAGTTATCGCCATATTTATGACTCCGGGGTTTGCTCCTAACCTATCCGCCTACCTTTTCGGAAATATTCTTACAATTTCATATACCGATATCCTTTGGATAAGTATATTGTCGGTTGTACTTATTGTTTTTTTCGTGCTTTTCCACAGGGAAATTCTTTATGTAGCATTCGACAACGACTTTGCGTTAACCCAACGTTTGCCGGTAAAACTGGTGGAATATACCATGATGTGCTTTATTGCCATTACGATTGTACTGTCTATCCGTTTGGTTGGAATTATGCTGCTTATGTCTATGGTAACTCTGCCACAGATAACCGTCAATCTCTTCACATCCAATTTTAATAAGATTATCTGGGGAAGTATTTTTATAGGATTTATTGGATGTTTGTCAGGATTAATCTTGTCCTATTTATTAAACGTACCTTCGGGAGCTTTTATCATTCTGGTATTGGTCATTTTCTTTTTAGTGGCAAAAGGGCTATTATTCTTCCGTAAAAAACAATAAAACAGGTTCATTTCTGTTTATTAAGTTGTTAAAACAGGCAACATTGAAAAAACAGACCGGCTATATAAGCGCATTATGTGTGTTTGTGTTGCTGGCATCGTGCAGTACAAAAGAAAATACGATGTCCAGTAGGTTTTATCATGCCTTTACCTCCCGGTATAATATCTACTTCAACGGCAAGACATCCTTCGACGAATCAATGAAATCGCTTCAAGACGGACATAAAGATAATTATACCGAACAGCTGCTTATGTATCCGGTAAGCGGACTCTCTAAAGAAAAACAAACTACAGGAGGATCTTTCGACCGTGCGATAGAGAAGAGTAACAAAGCCATTAAACTCCATTCCATACAGACAAAACCGCTTAAGAAACCAGGTTGGCGAAATGACCCCAAGCAAAAAGCGTTGCAGGAGATGGAAGAGTACAACCCATTTTTAAAGAAGTGCTGGCTGCTATTGGGTGAAAGTCAATTTTACAATGCCGACTTTTTACAGGCTTCGGCCACTTTTTCCTATATCGCCCGTCATTATGCCCAGGATGAAGAAATGGTTGCCGAAGCGAAACTCTGGCAAGCCAGGTCTTATGCTGAGCTGGGGTGGATGTATGAGTCGGAAGATATCCTGAATAAATTAAATATCAATGGCATTCCCAAAAGTAAGCAACGCAGGTATGCTTCAGTATATGCAGATTATCTGATTAAAAGCAAGCAGAGCAAAGAGGCTATCCCCTACCTTATAACTGCCATCAAAGCAGAGAAAAACAGGAAACAGCGTACCCGAATGAAATATCTTCTAGGTCAATTATATGCTGGTGAAGGATTGGATGGTCTGGCTTATAAAGCTTTTGGCCAGGTTATCAGTGCAAATCCCCCATACGAAATGGAATTTGCAGCGCGTATCCGTCAGACAGAAGTTTTTCCCGGAGGAAATGCAACTAAAGTAATTCGCAAATTGCAGAGTATGGCCCGTAGCGAAAAGAATGTTGATTACTTAGATCAGGTGTATTATGCTATCGGGAATGTGTATATGAGTCAGCAAGACACAATCCGTGCCATCGAAAGTTACAAATCAGCGATCGAAAAAAGTAAACGGAACGGATTGGATAAAGCAATCTGTCAACTTCGTCTCGGAGATATCTATTTCAAACAACGTGCCTACGAAAAAGCACAGCCCTGTTTCCTGGGAGCATTAACTGCTCTGGATAAAAAACACCGCGATTACGAACGGGTTGCTAAACAGTCTGTCATTCTGGACGAGCTTGTTATCCATACTGAAGCCGTTCATCTGCAAGACAGTCTGCAAACCCTTGCCAAAATGAGCGAACCGGAACGACTTGCCGTTATTGGTAAAATTATTGATAAAGTAAAAAAGGACGAGGAAGAACAAAAAAGAGCAGCTGAACAAGCCGCTTTCTTAGCCGAGCAGGATGCCAAAGGAAGCGGAATAAACCGTACTGGCACAGGAACCCGAACAGTTACCATGCCGGTAGCAACAGGAGAGAATTCATTTTACTTTTACAATCCTCAAACTGTTGCCGATGGGAAAAGACAGTTTCAGACCCGCTGGGGAAGACGATTACTTGAAGACAATTGGCGCAGACTTAAAAAAGCAATGAATACCTTCGTTGATAATCAGGATAGTAATGTACTTTCAGACAATGCACAAGGCACTGCTCCCGACAGGGGAAATCAGGTAGTTTCTGTAGATTCTCTACCTTCGCCTGTAGCTTCTCAAGATCCAAAAGATCCGGCATTTTACCTCCAGCAGATCCCACTAACGGAAGAAGACCTGCTGGCATCGGATCTAATAATTGCCGACGGTCTCTTTAACATGGGGAAAATATATAAAGACAAGCTGGAAGACCTTCCGCTGGCTATTGAAACCTTTGAAACGTTGGACAGACGCTTTCCTCAAAATAAATATCGTTTAGACAGCTATTATCAATTGTATCTGATGGGATTACGATTGGAAGACCGTTCGCTTGCAGCCCAATATAAGAGTAAGCTTATGCAAACTTTTCCGGAAAGTGATTATGCTCTGGCAGTCGCAGACCCCAATTATGCTTATAATATCCGTATGATGGACCGTGTACAGGATTCCATTTACGAAAAGACCTATAATCAATACCTGGCCGGCGACACAACCAATGTAAGAGAAAATTACAGGAAGGTAACAACCGCCTATCCGTTATCCAAGCTATTACCGAAATTCACATTCCTTGAAGCTCTTACATATGTTCAGTCAGGCGATGCCAACCGTTTCAAAGAGGCTCTCAAAGCATTGGTAGAGAAATATCCTCAAGCCGATGTAACTGAACTGGCTGGCGAAATGCTCAAGGGAGTCCTGCGCGGGCGTTCTATGGTACAAGGAGATGTTACCGGGATGAAATGGAATATGCGCTTCGGACTTCAAAATGGTAACGAGCCGGGTGCTATCGATTCTACCCGTACCTTTACTGCCGGAATAAATGAGCCTTATCGGATGTTACTAATTTACCCGGCAGGAAAAGTGGAACTGAATCAACTCCTTTTCACTGTAGCCTCCTATAATTTTGCCAACTTTATGATAAAGGAGTTCGACTTAAGCAGCGAATCTTTTGGAGAAATGAATATGCTCTTTATACGTGGTTTTGTTGGAATGGAAGAAATACTGCAGTATTACCGTATGATCCATTCCGAATCCGGATATGCTGCGAATATCGAAAAAGCTGTAGGTATCCTACCCATCTCCGAATCCAATTATGAGGTGCTGATTCATGGCAAGACATTAGACGAATACATTACTTTTTTCAATGAAAACTTTGGCGAATCAGCTTCCGAAATCGTATCACGCTGGCGTATCCGGCTAATGGATCAAGCTGACGAAACAACCGAGATTCCGGCACCATCATTCGTATCTGATGTTACAGATCAACAAGCAGATTCTACGAATACGCAGTCTACCGTTCCGGATTCAATTCAACTCATACAACGACCAATTGATTCTCTTCTACTAGATCGAACAGAAAAGGCGATAGTTCTTCCAACGGATAGTATCCGGATGAATGAAATAATACAGGACACGCTCCCGGAATCCGAATTTAGCGCAGACAGCATTCCCGGATCGGTTGTTCCTGAATCAAAAGAGTTGACTCTGAAAGAAATTCAGGCAATCCGTGCAAAGGAAGCTGCAGAAGAAGAGGCCCGAAAGAAACAGCAACGTGAAGAATTTGAAGCCAAACAAAAGGCAGATAAGGAATTGCAGGAACAAAAGGCGAAAGAACGTGCAGATATCCTGAAAAAGCAGGAAATTGAAAATCAAGCTTTGCTCAAAGCTAAAGCCGACAGGGAGAAAGCGCTTGAAAAGGAACAAAAAGATCGGTTGAAGCAAGCAGAAGCTGCCCGTAAACAGAAGATCAAGGAACGGAAATTACTCCTTAAAGAAAAGGAACGGGCCTATAAAGAGCAACTCAAAAAGCGTGAAGCCGAACGTAAACAAAAGGAGAAACTCTATCAGCA
>JAEAME010000241.1_pt1 | contig 68566 bp, 50 predicted proteins | sample 8958731 | NCBI WGS metagenome assembly JAEAME01 (sample SAMN16933194, study PRJNA681113) | bioreactor sludge metagenome | isolation source: anerobic bioreactor sludge (Control) | place: India:Bengaluru | collected 2018-10-24
CGTTCGCAGGCTTCGGCTGCACTGAGATAAACTTTTTGTTGCATCGCCATACTCCTTACTTGTGTGATTCAGGCTGTGTGAATCCATTATAAAAGGGACGAAAGCAAGAGGTTCAGCTCCGAGCTGTTTTATAAGTTTTATAATCTTAGAAAGTGATGCAATGGCCGGAGAATGTGGTCTTTTCCAACCCCCAACCCTTCCTCACCTCATCGTAAAATTGATTGCTGATGATGTTACCAGGTCAGAACGGGATCGGGGGAGCAAAGCCGGGTGGGGGGAAACACCAGGGGAAACCATTCCCCCGATCCTTGTAATTGTTCTGACTGCCTTTTTATTTAATTGCCAGAAGCAGCATCCGTGGGTCCCATTGCGAATTTCGCATAACGGTTCAACCGTAGATGGAACACTCCATAAAAAAGTCTTCGAGTCCGGATAATATTTCCCTGCAAATCGCCTCCTTGCGATCTTCCACGCCGTACTGGTCAAGAACACGCTCGACGATCTCGGTTATGCATCTCTCGTCAATGAGACCGTTGTATTGGATGTACATATCAGCACCTCTCTGATGACCTTTGATTGCGCTGAGGGGGCCGGAGGTCGGGGTTTTTGGTTGGGTCCCGACCGACCGACGGCCCCGGACCCCCGGACAACCCTCATCAAATAAAATTTAGATGGATGAATCTTGCTCTCGTCATAAGTTAAAAGTTAGAATGCTATAAGTTTAATAATGACCCGGAAGGTAACCTCGGTAACCCGTTTTTTCGCTATATACTCACCTCTGGTAATTTTTTTCTGCCCGTTTCTTCCTTCTCTCTCAATCTATAGGGTATCAATAAGAAATAGGTTACATAAGTTACCGAACTGATTTTTGGTCGTTTGCCGGGTTACCTAACAGGTTACTTTTGGGTTACCTCGGGTTACTTACATGATTTGCTCCTGCCATTTTCCAAGCTCGAGGTGGTCCATTTTTGTCAGGTCCAGAATATGGGCTTTAAAACGCTGCTTACCGGTATTGACAGTCTTGTATTCGACGTAATAGCCCTTATCATCGTTCTTGAGCTGCCGAATGAACTCATCCTTATCCAATACTTCTCCCGGCCAGTTGTAATCTTTTACCCATTTCTTAAACTTAGGGTAGATTTTGCTTATATTAAGCGCCAGTTTGTTCTCTTTGATATACCAGTCTTCGTGCCGGTTTAAATGATACAACGTTGTCCCGATGACTCCATTGGTAGATAGACGTTGAGCTTCATGCTCAGCCATGGTGGAAAAAGCCTCGATTATCATACCGGCCACGGATTTCCTGTTCGCAGATGTTCCAAGATTTTCTATTTGAGCTTTGTCAACGGCCAGCAATAGCTCATCCCTCAAAGGAAAGTTTATGTAATGTTCCTCAAGAAAAGCACCGACCATGCGAATGCCGAACCGTCCAAAAGCTGTATTAACCCGGACCCTGTCAGTCAGTTTTTGGTCTACTGCATCCAGTTCCTCTTCAAAGATTATTTTTAGCGATGAGTCTTTAACCCCTAGGGTCCACCGCAAAAATCCATTGCCAAATCCTTGTAAATTAGCCCTACACAACAAATCATAATTCTCCTCAAACTCGACTTTTGACCGTCTGTCCCTGATGGTCATAAAGACGTCGATAATTCTATCCCTGTGAGCGAGCTCAATAACTCCCTGCTCTCCCAGTATGGCAATCGGGGCACTATATGGATACTCAATCTGGCTCTGGTCAGGTCGCCCCCTGCTTCCAACGAGATTGTTATACACGCTGCGAATCATCTCAGAGATATTGTCACGCTGGTCTTGCGATAGAACTGTGAGCTTATGCTCATCGTAAATCACTGGGACACAATTGCTTGAGGAGATTTCCCGCATGAATGTGAATTCCGTACAGGCTGATATAGATTCTGGCGGCCGGGAAAGGCCAAAGAGTGGTTGGACGATATTAGTGATGGTCTTTGTTTTCCCGCAACCGGGTTCGCCGTGGACTATTAGAATAGGGAACGCATTATGCAGGTGAAATATTCTCGGCTTGAAGAAGCAGGCAAAACACCAGCCGAGTATGGGAGCTGTTACAGTGAGGACGTTGAAGTTAAATAAAATAGCAGCAATTCTTTCCAGCTCCCTGTCATTCAGAGGCTGGGCATTAATGATATTACAAAGTATGCGTGCCTGTTCATCCAAAAGAACCAGCTTATTGTTTTGCTCTTTCTTATCAATACACCCTGAGCTGCATATGAAAAGCCAATCGTTCTTTAATTGGTGTAAGCCAAGCACTCGGGTAGCGATTTTCATACGGGGCCTGTATGTTGTTAAAATGCGCTTGATGTCCTGTATCTCATCCTCTTTCCCTTTGAACTGTAGATCCAGCTTCCCTTTCATGGCCCTCTTGAACTTCGTTGCTGTGTCGAAGGAATCGGGCACAAAAAGGAAATTTTTATAAATCCGGTGTCTGCTGGTATAGATATCGCCTCTAAGGTATTCCTCACCTGTTTCCTGTAAGACTAGGCGCGCCTGCGGGATGATTATGAAATTTGATAAGTAAAAATCGAAAGCAACTGTTTCGTTGCCGATCTTTTTCACGATTCGTTTAGTATAGGAGTAACGCTCAATGAATACATTGACCGATTCGAGTTCATCAGGATGCCAGACACCACAGCCCGATATGGGGCATTTGAAGCCGTTTATTCTGATATAGTCACAGGACCGATGTGAGGTTTGCCTTTTACGCTGCTCAAGAAGCTCGGCTATATCATCCTGACCCAGGAAAGGCCTGCACATCTCTACTACCTTATTATCCCCAACCAGTGAGCGTGTGTTGGTAATAAAGGAAGCCCATAGAGCATAATTGAGCTTCTCAGGTTCTTTTTGGCAGAATTGAATAAACTTGCAGCGGTCAATCATTCTGATTCACCTCGCTCACAGGGAAGATTTCTTCTGCTTTCACTCCGAGCGCTTTTGATATTCTCTTCATTTCTTCCTGACTCGGTTGTGATAGTTCATTTTCAATCAGCGAGATGCGGGGCTGGCTTACGCCGCTTGCTAACGCTAGGACATACTGGCTGGTATGTTTCATAATTCTTGTTATCCTTAGTTTATTTGACATGATGTTACCTCCAAAAAGGAAGACCCTTCAAGTATGCTAATACTCGAAGGGTACATTATTAATAATCATATGCCGAGGACACGAAATGAAAAGTTTGTGTCCCTGCTCAGGTCAGGTTGTGCCTTCTTAAAAATTTGCGGAAATAAGGAAGGTCTTTAAACTGCTCCGGGAAATCGTCAGCATGGATACTAAGATAATCAACTATTTCCTTGACGAATATCGAATCAAGTTTTATCCCGCTATCCCTTAGGAATTTAAATATTAGCAACCATTGAGGGTGTGCCGTACGTTCATGCACCTTTGACGTTCTGGCTATGCTCTGGCTCACTAGTTTCAGAAAATTCTTATCGTCTGCCGATTGAGCCACCAGAACCCTTTCTTTGACCCAGTCTTCATAAAGCCATGTTTTATCCCATGCCAGCAATTTACAAAGCGCATTAGTTGAACCGTTTTGCGCCTTTTTAACTGTATCACTTATGTTTTCCCGGTTCTTCTTCTTGTACTTCTGCTGGTAATCTTTGCGAAAGCGCTTGGTTTCTTTTAATGCAGCCTCTTTACAATAGCTCTTTAACCAGGTTCTAAATTGAAAATCTTCTCCTTTGCATTGAATCTGTTTCCCTAATTTACCAGGATCAATATTACCCAGAAAAGAATCTACTATTTCGTTTACCACCTTATCGTCTCTGTTTTCGTAGTACGCTGAGATTGTGCCATTTTGATATGCATGTGACAATACAATAAGTAGCTGACCAGTCCATACGCCTAGTTTATCGGTAAAGAGATTCAGTAGCTCGCATATCTTTTTCTGGTTAACCTTTTTGGAGGCTGGAGAGTATTTTGCAAAGATTATACTAATGGGTGAAGGAAAGGCATGGCTTGTGTTATTTATATCAAGTGGTTCATCGTGCTTATTGCTTTTCGACCTTTGAATAGAACGCTTGATGATTTCAATACCTTCCTCACGCTGATTTTTCATCAGCTACCTCCTGCTGTAGCTTCTCCTGCAATCTAAAACGGGGGAAAGCTGGCAGGAGTCCTCAGCCTTATCGGGAGCGACCCTATCCCCCAGTGTTGACTATCATTCTCGCATCATGGCCCGCCTGTGGACTTCCCTCGGCGAGTTAAAAAAAGCGTTTTTATTGTTCGATTGCAGTTCATACAGCAGCCTGACATTTCGGGCCAGACAGTTCGTGAAGGCAATGTAATTTTCGCCCAGCGAAGGAATCAACTTGCCCTGTATGACAATATCGCTTCCCCTCGTTTCAGCATCGTGTGCTATGAGAGACAGAAATAAAAGTTCTTCCATAATTCTATCGAGGATGACCTCCTGCGCCATGCTGAGATGCCCGCCGAGGTCTTCTACAAATTTTGCTCGTGTTGCTTTGAGGTATCGCCCCTGCTGTGTCCGAAAATCAATTTTCCCTTCTCGGAATTTCCTCAGGGCCGTGTGAGCACCGTGTGTATGTAGATTGCAATTCACCCCTGTCATTCTCATAGGCCATAATCCCCGTTAAACTTTTCTCCGATTTTATCATGCTTTCAGAGTATGTCGAATTTGGCTTTCAGAGAGAGAAAGGGTGATTGACATCCCCCCGGAATCACCGCTCTCAGAACAGCTCAATGACAGGGTTTTTTTCATTATCGCCCGGAAAAATCAGCTCAATTCGAGTTGCCGTGGTAATGGGGACGGAAAGGGTAATTTCGAGGAAGAAAAGAGAATGCATTGGGGTTGTAATCGGCCCTTATCATGGGCATATTTCGGCAGGTAAAATGCTCCTCGGCATGGCACAGAAACAGTTTTTTACTAGATTTATCTCCTCATAGACCATCAACCCAGCTTTCAAAGGAGTCATCCTCCTCCTCTTCCGCTGCCTCTTCTATTTGCGGCAATGAAAGCCATTGCTGCGAGAGCCAGTCGAAGTACATGCAATCAAGCTGATACTGATACGGATTAGTAAGGGAACGGAGTAAATGTCGAAGCATCCCCTTATTACAACCGGCGAGAACCAATGAACCGAGAAACTGTAATTCCGCTACTTTAGCACTATCAAGGTTTCCTGCCGTTTCAGGGTTGAAGGACAAAAAGCCATCCCTATGCAATCGTACGGTTGTTGACCAGTTAAGCCCCATTCCCTTGCACACATCGTGCGCAGTATAGGGAAATAAAAAGAGTTGCCCTATGTGAACCCGTGCTGGCTTAGTATAGGTGTTCATAATTACTCCTTTGTGAAGAATGCAAAAGAGGGTGTATTGGAACCAGCAATATAGTGCTCAGGGATAATACCATGACCATTGCTTCACAGCCATACCGCATAACGTGCTTTTAGATTTTGTGTATGCTGCGCAAGCGCCGGGTCAGTGCTCCATTCCTCCCAGAGGTTGTTGTAAGTAGTCCAGCGGAATGTAATCTCCGAGGGTGAGACAGCTACCGCAAATGCCTCTACTTCCTTCCTATGGCATGTGCACTCGTCTATCTCCTGCCAGTTCAGCGGTTCCCAGAAAATGTAAAGCAGGGTGAGCTTTGAGGGTGCTGATCCGCTGTGCTGATACTTTCTTAGGCCGAAGTAGTGTTTGATCAGCTGCGCTCGGTCCAAATGCTGCCCAGTACCCTTCTTTGCCTCCTTATATATGTCCCACCAGCAGTGTTCAGCAAAAGAAGGCTTGAGGCGTTCGTAGGATTTGGAAAACACGGGCTTCGTTAGCTTGAAATATTCCAGAAGTTTTGATTCGATTGCGAAAATATCTCCCTCTCGCTCCACCCACACATCAAGATTTGCCGCTGTCCCTCTGGAGAATATTCGTAGCTGTTTTTCAAACTGTACGTTGACAGCACCCCTCTGGCCCAGGAGCACGAGTTCATACGGAGACACCTTGAAACGGGCGAAACAGTTTATTGCCAAGGCAGAGGATGAATAGATGGCGCAGAACTTAGCTTCCAATTCATTCCCATTTCCCTTAAGCAGGTCTTCTTTGAATTGTTCCAAGCTAACACCCGGCACCAGGTTATCCTTTAGGAACAGCGTATAACCCTTGCTGTCTGTCGGCCCGGTAAATTTGGCCCACAACGCGGCTTTGGCTTTTCCGATAGTGGGTGAGAATATCATAGTGTGGCTTTTGCTTTTACGGAGGAGACATGAGACAGAAAGGTCATTTCTTCGGGAGGGTAGCCGCAAGCAGCAGCTTGCGTCATCTTACCTGCGCTTGCTTGGCTCCTTAATTCTTATGCACCCATTCACCCCCCCCTTTTTACGGCCACGTTACTCCTTCTCGAATCCATGACTCGTAAATTTCAATGTCCGGCTGTTCTCGGTAACGGTACGCACAATGTTTTCCGGAACGCCCGCTGGGATTTCTGCAGCTATCTCAAGCGTGACATTCACCTCTGATCCAATCAGTCCGGTAAGATGTGATATCACTTCTTCGGCAATGCGGCCGGCGTCGCGACCAACGCGAGCTGAATCGAGTGTGACAGTGCCATAGAATCGTTTCGGCTGGGTCTTCCGAGGTTCCGGATCAATTCCTCCAGTGCCGGCCCCGCCCCCTGGTGGTGTTGTGCCTTCCCCCTTCTTCGTCACCCCATTCTCTGCTGTTTTTGCTTTCTCTGCATCCAATTGCCTGCAGGCTACATCGCTCTTCACCAGCAGGCCCGGGGCACCGATGTCCGGTATCGATACGATCTGCCCACCACGCAATCCACGGTACCGGCCAGTACTATCATCGTAACTGTCGGCAAAAGCAAAGGAGTCCTGCATCCAAGTAATCAAGGTTATCCCATCGCGAATTGCACCAATAAACACTGATGAATCACTAAGCCTCGGCAGGTAAAGATAGCGTGCGAAGTCTTCGACAAGCTGTTTTATGGCTACATGATCACCGCGCCAGAGCGGAATCCTATCAAGTTCCATGCGTAGTCGTGTAGCAGCGAAACTGGTGACCAGCAGTTCATCGTTGCGCAGTTTTTTACTTACTCGTACAACAAGCGCATCCTGACCGGAAAGCCGAATGGCTTGCCATTCTATGGTTGCTTGTGGCGAAGATTGCATTGGTACAAGAAGCCATTGGTAAGTCTCGGGCAGCCGAGCGGTCACAGCGCTATCAGCAGTCATCTTTTGCGTTTCAGCCTGCTTCACCTGCTGGGGGTCAAGATTAAGTGTAACCTTTTCATCCAGGATTGACTCCCACGCAAGATACTTGCGTACTGCCTCGTCAAGGTCCTGAAGCCTGGTCTTGTCTGCGGCGAGAAAAACCAGCGTGTTGCGATAGAGACGAGGGGTATTACCACGAGATTCAAGTATTTTTTTTGCGAAGGCCTCAGCCGCGTTTCCCTGCTCCTTACTGTACGGGTAATCTACGCCAATTACGACCAGCCGAGCGTCCAAATCATCGGGAACGTCCTGGCTGGATTCAGGCAATGGATGAATACGGTTAAAGTCACCAGTGTTTCGCAGGTCCTTGCGTAAGCGACCGTCCAACTCGTGCACAACCTTATCCGGCTCGCGCAGCAACTGTTCAGCACGGTCCTCGGCAAGCTTGGTGACGGTTGGCTGCGTTGAATACCAGAAGCGAGCCCCATCCTGATACAGATATGTTGCTGCTCCTGCAAGCCGCCTGAGCGCATCACCGAATACCGCAGACGTTTCGCCCGGCATCACGCAGCCGAGTTTTACTCGTCGGTCCTCAACTCCTCGATGGGCGGCCTTTGCAAGCGGCGCTGAACCCATATAAATGGCGCGTGCAACCCTTCTGCAGGCTGCAAACTTGCCAAGGTTTGGCACTTCACCATCCATCCGCAAGGGTAAAGAGCCTGGTCCGTCCACATCCTTTTCGATCACAGGGACCCAGTTGTCGGAAAGGTAGCGCGTCAGCTCAAATTGCACGCGGGAGTCGTCAATAGAAATATTCGCTGGCAGAATGAGCGGGTTTTTGTCCCCTTTTTCCCACAGACTGTGTATCACTGCCGCCATAAGCCGCAGCACACCGCGGGTACGCTGAAACTTTACCAGCGTGGACCAATCGGTATAAAGCCTGTCAAATATCTCCGGGTGGATCGGGTAAGCTGCCTTTATTCGTTTCTCATAGTCAGCATCCCGGCATTCAGGCGGAAACTCGGCTTGCTGTGTTCGGTAAAGATCAGAAAAGGCACGCGCTACGACGTCGCGGTCCTTAAAGTGTGCCGGGTTGGTTAATGGTTCGAATAGCCGCCGCCGCACTATTTCAAACCCCTCTTCAGCACTGGCAGGCCGCCATGAGGACTCCACCCGCCCTATGACGTTGCGCAGCCGGTCAAGCGCCTCGCGCCCGCGTTGGCCACCCACTTCAACATCATCGGCCTGGACGTGTGGTGAGCCTGCAGTGTCTGATGCCGGAAGACTGATGACCAAAAGGCAGTTATTTGCCAGCTTCGCCGACTCTGTGAGCACCTGAGCAAAGGTAAACTGCGTCTCAAAACTGCCCGCAGGCAGATCACTCTGGTCATGGAGCTGCCGCGCATAGGCAACCCACTCGTCAATCAATACCAGACACGGTCCATACTCCTTGAACAGCTCGCGCAGTATATCGCCAGGGCTGGTGGCTTTCTCGTCGTCAGCCTTAACCCGGGCAAAAGCCTTTTTGCCTCCAAGCTGCCAGGCAAGCTCCCCCCACAGTGTGTGAACTACTGTGCCGTCGGGCTTGGTAACGGGGTTGCCGGGGGATATTTTATTACCCACCAGAACCACGCGCCTGGCAGTCGGCAGCTTTGTACTGCCAACATCCTGCATGACTGCATCAATTCCAGCCAGCTCTGTGGGCGCAATGCCGGAGAACAGGTGATAAAGCGCAAGCATTGAGTGGGTCTTCCCGCCGCCAAAATTCGTCTGGAGTTGCACTACGGGGTCGCCACCCTGGCCAGCAAGTCGCCGCACTGCCCCTGCCAGCATCGACCTCAGACTTTCGGTGAGGTAGGTGCGACGAAAGAACTCGACCGGATCGCGGTATTCGTCCGATCCTTCTCCCAAATTAACCTGCCACAGATCAGCGGCAAACTCGGCCTGCTGGTAACGGCCACTTGCTACATCCTTGTGAGGGGTAACTACCTCGCGCCATGGTTTCAGTGTGCTTGCCGCAGCGCTTTCAATGGCTGTGCCGGCACTCTTGCGTTTTTCACCCCTTACCTGCTCATCAAACCGTATGCGCAGAAGCTCCATCTTCATTTTCTCAATCTCGTCTGCCTGTGAGGCAGAGACGGCTGTGAGCAGGCGCCCAGCGGAGTCAAGAATCCGGTAGGCATCATCGGTCGAAAAAGGGTTCTGATGCGCCCACTTGTTACGAGCTTCCCGCAGTTCACTTACCAGCGTTCGCTCTGCTTGTCCAAGCGTCCTACGGAAAACCTCGTTCCACCGGCTCCAGATTGCGGAAAGAACAGCCGCTGCATCCCAACGAGCCGCCGCCTCGTCGGGGAAGAAGCTCATTTGCTGGGGAGGCAAAGCCTGACGAAACTCCTCAAACCAGGTCTGCTGGTATTGAGCTTTCATCTCGCGTTCGAGGAAAGGGCGCAACCCGTCCTTGAGCAAGTCGAGCGCCTTGCCGACACGTTCATGGTTGGTAACTGCCATTGGTTACTCCTTGTCCTGGTTGTCGAATAGTCCGGGCTGGACTTCACGTGGTTTCCCACCATCGCGGGCGAGGCGAGTAATCTCGGACCAGCTTTGCACGAGGCCGTTATAGGAAAGTGCCTCCGCGGCACGTTTTTTCCGCTCGCATATCGTGTAGAGACGGTATGCCAGTTCACGGGCAATCTCGGCTTTTGTTCCCAGCTTAACGACGAGTGCTGCTGCCGCACCTTCGCCCCCTGATTCTAAGGCACGGATCAGGTGGTGTACCATATCCCACGCTGTGAGCCGCGTGTCTTTAGCTGGGTCCCAGCTGGTGGGCAATTCATCGGGACGAAGAAGACGAACTTTACCCCCTTTGGAGGTGAGGATGCCATCTCGCTTCATGCTGTCGATACTAGTTGCCTTGGCTTTTGAAAGCACCTCAGCCACACCGTATTCGCCCTCAGCGAAGCCCGACTGCTCGAACCACGCCAGCGCCCAACGGCTGTCGGCGTCGAAGTCGCCCTCTTGCTCGGCCAGCGCCTCGTCAAGAGTTTGATTGATAAGAGCGAGCGCCTCGCGCACCGAGAGCGGGTTACCCTCGGCGTCGAGCACTTTGCCGTAGCGAGTGTAGACCGCCATGCCTGGGCCGATGGCCGCCTGTGCCAGATCTACCGGTGCGATGTTGTCGCGCTGCAAATGGGCCAGCGCCTGTGGCAGCTCGGCCTTGAGCGCGGTGACGAACTCGCGGCGCGTGGCGGTGGGCGCGTCAGTAGTACGCTTCCTGCAGACCAAAACGATGCTTGATGCGAGGGCGTTGGAGTCCATGCCTCGCATGCGGTTGGCAAGCTCCGTGCGCATCGGCCACGTGCCACTAGTTGCAAACCCCGCCCGGATCACGGAGTCAAGGAAGGTCTCCCAGCCAGTGCTAGAAGTACCTGAGTCGGTTTCACTCTCGGCCTGCTTGAAGGCATAGAAGATGGTCACCGGGAAGGCGGGATGTGCCTGCTCGGCTAAGCGTTGCATCGCCTGCGTCATGCCGTTGAGGAAGAAGGCTTCGGCACCCGCCTTGCCAGCTTCATGGCGATATGCAAAGGCAACGAGCTCCTCGGTTTTGGGCACTGCAAGCGTCGCGAAAAGGTCTGGTAATACTGGCCTCAGTGAAAGACGCAGCCAGATGTAGAAAAAGTCGGAAAGGTCGGCGTAGGGGACGTTGTCATAGTACGGCGGGTCTGTGGAGACGAGCTTGCCGGCACTGACGGACTGAGTTTGCGCATCGTCTTGGTGCACAGCGCCGATTCCAAACACAGGCATCTGGTCAAGCGCCTTCGCCATGTTGCCGAGGCTCACCGTGTAAGCGCCCGCGGCTTCACCAAACACATTGTTTTCGGCAAAGTCCCACATCATCGGCAGTGCCTGGCGCGTAAAAAGATGCCGCACCTGTGTCTTCGTGATCTCCCATCCGCAGAGAGCGTTGCACATGTCAGCAAGACGGCTGAGCGCGATTCCCAAGTATACCCCCACCGCTTCGGCATAGGTGGTTGCGCCGGTACCGCCCTCGCGCAGGGGCTTCTTGTGATCAGGCAGGCCGGCTGCAAGCGCGTCGCGAGACACACATGCCATCGCCTCGCTAACCAGTTCCGAGAAGGTCTTCAGCGCTTGGAGTTGCCGATCGGTGAACAGTTGATCGAACCGTTCCATCCCGTAGGGCTTGCAGCCCAAATACTGCGTGCTGCCGGAGATTGTGACTTCGGGCTTCCACTCCGGCTTCGCCTTATGCGCCGCCCCCTCGTGCTCCGGCGTCGGTGCAAGATAAACCCGTCCGCGCTCGCCCTCGGCGACGATTGCCATCAGCCGCGCGCCCATGCGCCCGTCCATGCCCTCAGCCTTAATGTAGTCGCCTGCCATCGGCGCGCCCGACATCAGACACTTGAAGTTCGCACCGCGCGCGAGCTTGGTGCCATTCTTTGTGCCTTCCGCATCCTTCGGCTTGCCTACTTTCACAGTGAAATGGTAACTACCGCCTTCGATTACCGGCTCGACATACGCCTCCCTGCCAGCCTTGGTGGAGAGCATGAAGGTCGATGCGAGCGGTACGTCAACGCCCGCAAATGCGGGGTTGGGGCTCTTCACTGTGCGTGCCCAGAGCCAGGCGATCACAGTGAGTTTCTTGCCGATGTAGGGTTTAAGGTCAGGGCGGTCCTTGGCCATCTCGGTTATCACCTCGACCTTGGGGTAGAGGTGGCCGATGCGCTTCTCGGCCTCGTCGCGCATCCACTGGCCGTAGTAGCGGACGTCTTCAGCGAGCCCCTGTGCTCCTTGCCATGTCTTCTTAATCAGTTCTTTGTTCCTCCGGGCCTCGGGGTTTACCGGCGGTTTACCTGCAAATTTGGGCGGGATTTCAATCATTGCCTTGTTAATCAACACCGCAACCGGGTTCAGATCACTGGCATAGCTTTCCAGCCCGAGCCGCTGTGCCTCCAGAGGCAAGGCTCCGCCGCCGGCAAAGGGGTCGTGAAAGGCGGGCAGCTTGTGACGATCAAACAGCTCCCTGGCGCACGGGTGGTCGGCGTTTTCCGCACAGGTATATCGCCAACTCTGCCAGATTTCGTCGCGAGCCTGCTGCAGCACCTTCTCATTGGAGGTATTCTCCCACAGCACCAGGTCCTCGATGATTTGGAATAACCGCTGGCGTTCCTTCTCCTGTGCCTTCTCAGTTTTAAATATGTCTGGATGGGCCGAGGGGTCGTCCACCATCTGCGCGAAGATCACCGCGCGCGCTGCTGCCAACGGCCGCCGTGCCCACCACAAATGCAGGGTGCTCGGATGCCCGTGGCGGATGGACTTTTCCCTCGCGCTGGCCTTGTTGATCGCCTCCAGCGGCAGAGCGACTTCGATAAGTTTTTTCTTATAATTCATGCTCTTCCCTTATGGCTCCAGACGAAAACCTGACGATTCCGACAAGGCTGGACAGAAACTGTATCGGAAGATCACCGCGTGCAGTCGCAATATTGTCTGATTATTCTGGGGCATTGGTTTCTTCTCCATCGATAGATTCTTGGGTTTTGTCGATAGATTGTCGATAGATTCGCCCGTCGGAAAGCCCCTCTGTCCGGCGATAATTCTCGCGTCTTTGTCGATAGAAAATCAATAGATCATTGGTTGGGTACCTGAAGCGTGTAATGTGTTCCGCGTCCGCTTCCCTCCTGTTGCAGTAATCCCAGCCGAACCAGTCCGTCCAGATCACGATAGGCCGTGTTGTAAACGACCCCGAACTCCTTCAAGCACCAGCCGCTGGTAACGTTCCCAGCTTCCAGGACATGTGCGAGGATGCTCTTCTGTCGCTCGTTCAACTGCGCCTCCACCGCCGGGGTGATTAGAAGCCGCTTCTCGGGCACCCGCAGGCGTTCGATGTTATCGCCCGGCCCCAGAAAGGTAATCTGGAAGTAGCCCGTGTCTGTGCCAAGAAGCGGCTCATCGAGCCCATGGTTGAGCATCTGGTCGCGCATCCTGCGGAAACCGCTGCCGCGTTCCTCTATTCGGTGAAAGTATGACAGACACTGGGCCAGAACAGGGTTGCGCGAACAAGGGCGATACTTTCCTTTGCGCAAGTTAGCGAGCGTGATCGGTCGAGGGGGAAGGCCGGGGCTCAAAATGACGACGCGGTCAGCGAAGATTTCGAGTATGATCTTTCTGCCGGCGTCCTCGTACTGGCGGTGTGCCACTGCATTGACCAGTGCCTCGCGCAGACCATCAACCGGGTATTCGTCGAGGCGCACGCGGTTGAGGCCAACGATGCGCATCGGGTGGCGGGTATTTCGGTCAATAAAGTCGATAGCACGCTCAATTGCGGTCGGCATCGGCGCACGGATGTCCTCGTGGTCCCGCGGATCGCCGTCTGGCTCCGTACTCCGGTAGGCATCGGCAAGAATGCGGCACTGGGGAAATACCATCGAAGGATCACTGGCAAGGAGAACGATGCCGGCAGCCGTGGCATAGGTATCGCCTGTGCCCTGGTCACGCCAGACAAGGCCGCGCGCTGAGGCACCGGATAAGAGATCAGACGCCTCAAGACTTCCCGTGTCTCGTTTCTCGGATGCAGCAATCAATCTGCGAAGCACCTCGTGGTCAAGATCCTGCCAACGGAGACGAGCAAGCGGCTGCGACTCGAACGAAGACGTAGCCTCGATGGTCTGTAGGGCGATCTTGTCCTCGTCACTGGACGGGGCGATGCCAAATCGGTCTGCAAGCAGCTTTACCAGGGCAGCGCGGACTTCCTTCTGGAGTTCGATGACGTTGCCGAAACGCTTGTACTTGAATCCGTCGGCGTCAATTTCATCCAGAAGCTCCAGCGTTCCTTTTTCTCTTCTTACGCTCCGTTCGCCTTTGATGAACGCCAGTATGGGCAGTGCTTTTTCCTTTGCACGTCGGTACTCGGTGTGGGTGATCGATAGACCACCCACCAGTGTGCCGTATTCGATACCTGCTATGAGTAAATAAACCTGACAACCGTCGAGCGATTGTAGACAGCCCTCCAGTGCCTTGTCAGGAGATGCCGGTTCCAACTCGTACAGTACGGGCGTGCAGTGAGCTGACAGGAAAGCGTCGGTGTTGACTAAATTCTGGACGATAAGGCGCTCGTCTTCAAGTTCCTTTTGGACCGAACTGACAAAAACGCAGAGCTTCGCGGTCATCGTGGCATCTCCGCTCGCGCCAGCAGCTCAGTGAAGCCGTAGTTGACGCTCGTTACACCGAAGTCCGGTTCGCGCTGAAAGGGCTGGCGAACGTAGTGGACACGGTGTGAGTCGCCGTCGATGAACTCCACGATGGCGAGGATGAAGTCATCGGGTTTGTTGAGTGAGTAAAGTATTTCGTTGCGGGTAACCGTAATTGTAGCTGCGCCGGATACGCGCCCCTTTACCTCAATGAATCTCAGCTTGCCGGTGCCGGGAACACGACTTTCGATGTCATAGCCAAGCTTCTCGAACTCGCGGTCGGTCGGCTCAAACCCAAGATTACGTTCGATCTCCATCACAATGGCACGGGCACGGGTGGCCGCTGCCTGTGTATCACCCGGTGTTGAGGGTTCCACTGTAGTGTGGCCCCCCATGGCAGAAAGCAGACCAATCGGCACCACCAGCATACCGCCAAGAACCACGGGCGGCAGAGGAGAGATCTGCGCTTCAATTTTCAGTTCCTCCAGACGCTTTTGCAGTCGTGCCTGCAGGTTATCGGCTCGTTTGCGGGCCTCGCCCGAGTTAAGCCGGGCCCCCATCTTTCCTGCCTGTTCCTGTAGTTTAAGCTGCTCGGCGCGATGGTCCCAGTAGGTGATTTCTTTGGTGAGCCGATCTTTTACTGCCGCTTCGGTCTTGGCGATTAGTGCGAGATTATGGTCACGAACCTCTTTCAGGTGTTCCGGAACCACGTGTTCCACCGCGTAGCCCAGCGCCTTCTGTTCCAGTGCGTGATTTATCCATGCACATTCAGAACGGGCAATAATTTCTTCAATGTTCGGTTCATTCCCTTTCAACGGCCGGTAGTCCAGATAAGGAGCATAGTGCACATGACGCATGGTCCCATCAGCGGCCAGTTCTATATACAGCATTCGTTTGGAGATAACGCGGCGCTCGCCTGAAATCGTAACACCGGTATCCTGAATTGCATGATCGAGGTAGAAGAGCACACGGGGCTGGGCGCCCATATCGCGCTCGTCTACCAGAACCGTTCCACGCTTCAGTAAGTCCCGTTGACGCTCAAGAGTGAGATCGGTGACTGCGTCAAGCAGCGGATGGCCCGGACAGATGAACGCAGCCAATGGCTGGCCCTGGGGAGCAACCAGAGATTTCTCGAAGGCGATGCGTTCGTAGCGGGGCAAGACGGGTTCCCCAATGCCGATCAGACGATCACGATTTCGCACTGGAGCGGGAACGTGGGTCACTTCGTAGCGGCGGGGCTCGCGCTGTCGGCATGATCCGCCGAGGCGCTGGAAGGCTTCAAGAAAATAAGATTCAATATAATGCGGCTGCAGACGACGTGCTTCGGCTCGCTCCATGTCCTCGCGAATGCGGTAGACACGACTTGCATCCATAGCGTCATGGACGAGTGCCCGTTCTTCCAGAAGACTTTGCAGCTGGCTGTGGTCGAGCGCTTTCTCCAGTACTGTCGTTAAGCGGGCTCGCACTTCCGGCTGATCACCATAACGAATGGCTTCAATGAGCAGATCACGCAGGGCCCGCCCCTCAAATTGCAGCTTGCCGAGGACGTCAAATACCTGGCCGCCGAGCGCCTGGCGGGCCTGCTCTATTTTTTCCAGCAATTTGCGATACACATCCCCTTCGCGGGTTTCCTCGGCAATTAAGTTCCAGAGGTGGCAAACCTCGGTCTGGCCAATGCGGTGGATACGGCCAAAACGCTGTTCGAGCCGGTTTGGGTTCCATGGAAGGTCATAGTTTACCATTAGATGCGCCCGTTGAAGGTTAATGCCTTCACCCGCAGCGTCCGTGGCAAGCAGCACCTGAACCTCGGGATCATGTCTGAACGACTCCTGCGCCTTCAATCGCTCCTCACGGCCCAGTCCTCCATGTATTATTATTACGGCTTGCTTACGGCCAAGCAATGTGGAGATACGGTTCTCAAGGTAATTCAGTGTGTCGCGATGTTCGGTGAAAATGACAAGTTTCTGGTTCGGAGAAGGTGTGGGCGGTGGTATCTCTCTGCTAACATATGAGGATCCCGGCTCTGATATGTGGTTAATCAAGGAAGCAGTAGTAAAGATTTCCCCAAGGAGACTTGCCAGTTCACGCCATTTGGTGTCAGTTCCGCTCCGACGGACTTCAAGCGCAAGGGACTCCAGTTTTTGAAGCGTCTCAATTTCTGCCTTTAACTCGGCTATCGTTCGCGCTGCCGTAGCCAGATCAAGAATTTCTTCTTCTGCTTCCTCTACTTCATTATCCGGAGCATCATCAAGGTCCTCTATATCATCGGTGTCCAAAGTTTTAAAGGGCGGCGTTGTATCCGGAACAGCCGTTACTCCCCGCTGGAGTATTTCCAACTCGCGCAGCCTGCTTTCCAGTCGCTCTCGCCGGCGTCGCAGAGATTGATAGATCGCCTCCGGTGAGGAAGCCAGCCGCCTTTGCAGGATGGTGAGTGCGAAGCCAACGGTTCCGGCGCGTTTATCATTTTCAAGCGCATCGGCCCGGTTGAACTCCTCTCGCACATAGTCGGTGACTTCTTTGTAGAGATGGGCTTCTGCCTCGGAGAGCTTGTAGGGTACAGTGTAGGCAATGCGCTCTGGAAAGAGCGGTGTGCCGTCGAACTTTAGCAGGCCTTCCTTTACCATCCGACGCATCATGTCTGACACATCAGCCACATGGACCCCATCACGAAAGCGGCCCTCAAAGCGGTCGCCGTCCAGAAGCGCCATGAAGAGCTGAAAATCCTCTTCCTTGCCATTGTGAGGGGTTGCGGTCATCAACAGGAAGTGCCTAGTAAGGGTCGAAAGCAGCTGACCGAGCCGGTAGCGCTTGGTGTAATTGATCTCGCCACCAAAGAACGTGGCAGACATTTTGTGCGCCTCATCGCAGACTACAAGGTCCCAGCGGCAATCAGGGGCTTGGAGCTTCAGCTGTACGTCTTCATTGCGGGACAGCTTATCCAGCCGGGCAATAGCAAGATTCGTCTCAAGGAACCAGTTTCCAGTGCGTGCGGCTTCCAGCTTATCATTGGTGAGAATGTCAAAAGGAAGGTGGAAGCGGCGGTACATCTCATCCTGCCACTGTTCGGCAAGACTCCCGGGGCAGACAATTAGGCAACGCTGCAAATCACCACGAGCAATCAGTTCCTTAATGAAAAGGCCTGCCATAATGGTTTTGCCGGCACCAGGGTCGTCTGCAAGCAGAAAACGAAGCGGATGGCGCGGCAACATGGCCTCGTAAACCGCAGTGATCTGGTGTGGCAATGGTTCGACAATAGAAGTGTGTACCGCGAGCACGGGGTCGTATAAATGGGCAAGGCGAATACGCAATGCCTCCGAAACGAGACGGAAAAGCGCCCCATCGCCGTCAAAACTCCATGGGCGGCCATGTTCGACCAGCTCAAGGCGCGGCTCATCGTGGCGATAGAGTAGTTCGTTGGCCACCTTGCCTGTAGGCGTCTTATAAGTAAGCTCAAGCGCTTCTGAGCCGAACCACTGTACACTGACGACTGTAACAAGAGCGTCGGGCAGGATACCGCGCACAGCTGCATTTGCTTGAAGGTCTTCAAGTCTCATGATGGATCATAACCGTTGTGTCAAAAGTTCAATGTTGTATCCCGGGGACTGTAAGCCAGGACAAGGGCAAAAAAAATAAGCATGGATCTATACAGAAGAAAGAACAAAAAGCTGCCCGAAGAGATAAGCTCTCTCCTGAACAGCTACTTTAGTTTCCCCATTAAACTAAAGACCAGCACATTCCCCTCTTTTATCTATGGTGATTCGGATTTATGGCTTTATAGCACAGAACTGTCTGAGGGTAAAGAAGAAGGTCTTATGCCCTGCATTTTATCGCGGATACCTTCTCCCTGGCCGGCTGCCGTTTAGTGTATCGCTCAAGCCTGAGAGCATTTCTCTTCGATAACCCTTTACTGACTGCCATTAGCTTAACCGGCAGGCGTGACTTTGTGTATTTCGCTCCTTTCCCTGCATTGTGCTTCTTATTGCGGCCGGAGATGTCATTGGTAATCCCGCAGTACAAGGAATTGTCAGCACATCGTACAAATAAACTTTCCAGTCCATATTGCACTATTCCTTGGTTAAGCACCTCCATACCTATGATACCCCTGCAACTGCTCCCAATCCTTCTCAGGCAATTAGTCAAGCTGCCGTAGGTCATTTACCACACAGGGGCCTATGAGTAAAGGAGAAGGTGGTCAAATCAAGGGCTGAGCGCAAGGTGCTGCTAAAAAAATGGCTGGAGTTTTAAAGGGGGATCTGCTGGATATAAAGCATGGAGGTGTTGGGGGATGAGACAGTCTTTATCTTGTTGTGTCTAGCGGAACGGCTCACAGGCCGCGAATCCACGAGCGCTTCTTATGCAGGCGCTAGTTGGCGTTTTCATTCTCGGAATTCAGCCAACATCTCCATTTTGTTTTCTAGGTAAACAGAGATTGCCGTGCTTGCACCTTCCATGCTTTTTGAAAATGATCCAACGAAATCCGCTACCCTGCGCAGATTGATGTGCGAAATGCCTTGAAGCGAATTCTCGCCTGACTTGTCGATTGGGTAGCGGAAGGCGAATGAATCAGGATCGAGCTTTGAGAACTCTGCTACAACGTGGGCTGCGAGACTAAGATCGGGTGGTTCCGAATCGTCTGCAAAGACCTTATTCAGAATTTTGCCCACCAGATCCCAGAGATATTTGATCTTGTGGTGTTTGGGAAAATCACTTGGCTCATCAAGGAGCCGCCTGCCTGAGCGGATGATTTCCTTTAACCGCAATTCGATATACTGGCGATAGAGGAAGCAAATCGGGAAAACAAGGATATCCTGGTATCTGCCACCTACCACGATTTTGGAAACCAGGCTGTCAGCGGCTTCCTTATAACCTAGGGTGTATAGCTCAAGTGCGTCGTGAGTCCAGTTAAGGCAAGTGTTGCAGTGCCGGTCTTGGTCACTAGAGAAGAGCGGTCCGAACTCTGACGAATTTTGTTGAAGTTTCACCTGCCTGTTCTCCTTATGGGCTAACGTCGATGCCAAACCCATAGTTTACCGTGTCGCCTTCAGCTCTTTGTTGGCTTCACGTTGGATTATTTAGAATGGCACTTCATCTTTTTCTTCCTGAGGGCTGTGTTTTGAAATCAATGCCTTCAACTTGGCAGGCACACCAAATGCGTCCCTGACCTGAGAATTGTCTCTTAGTGATCGCGAAATTGCCTGCAATTGGTCGCTGGTAAAATGTCTACACGTCTCCAACTGTGCGACAACAGACTTCGAATCTGCCCAGCCGGAGGACTCAGCCAGCGCCGAAATGAGTGCCTCCTGCATTCGCGGCTGCAGGTCTCCATCTTCGAGGACAAGCTTCACAAGGTCGCGCGCTAGAATTGACGGTTCAGCGAGGTCTCCGCGTAACGCCTGCTGCGTGCCGAGCAATCCGTGTGGAAGTGCGCCCGTCCTTATCGGGATCGTTTTGATGCCACGACCAATTGCATAGCCAACTTCCTGATCAGTCCACAAGCTGTTTTTGAAGTCGGGCGTGAGAATGGCTGCGAGAATATGCATTGTATTCAGGGCCGTTTCGATTTCACGTTGCCATTCACGAGTTGGTTTGATGTCCTCATGGGCAACAAACGCTGAGATTCCGTAAATCCGCAAGCATTCCTTCAGCCTTGCTACCTCCCGCTTGTGGCTGGACACGTGGCTCAAGAAGACGCGTAGCCGTCCGGCACCCCAGATCCTTTTGACAGCGTCAGTTGGTGGCGGCACATCACTTTTCGCGGCATAACTAACAATTTGAGGGGAAATCACGACGCTGGTGAGAAAATGAGGGTCCGTCTTCTTGAATACAGTTAAAAGCTTTGAGCCGATCGTTTTCTGTAACGCTTCGATACGGTCTTCTATTTTAGCGAAGACTTTCCGGGGAATCATCAGATGCAGCGAGTAGTAACATCGGCCGCCATTCCAATCGTCATAATTGTCAAACTGAATTTCAGGGATTGCTGACTCGAGCAGTGTAACCATATGGCTATCACCCTGATGACGATACAAATCGGCCAGTGTATTCACGACAGCATGAGCTTCGTGTGGATATTCTTCACTCATAGGAGCACCGTTGCATTATTAATCATGCCTCCTGGATACTAACCCGTTAAACAGCCGAACGCAGAGCTAACCCGGAGTGGCCTGCCAGGACCACGATCGGGTTGAACGCCTTGTTGTGCCGTCTTCAAATCCTTATTCCCTTCTTGTCAAGATCGGCTCTGGAAAGCACTTTGACGCCCTCCATGTACTTTATTGCATAGATATGAACCTGATATTCATCAGTGCTCAGGGTAAACTTATATGGCTTTTGGGTCTTGTTTATTTTTGCTTTCCTACCACTTGCTGGTACATCCCAGCAGAGGACCTTTGGATACTGAGACGGTGTATGACCATGCGTCTTGTAGTTGTAGAAATTGTTTTCTATTTCAATAATGGTTGACCGGAATGGCTCACTCGCTTTGTCTTCCTGGAAGTTGGCGAGAAGGTCTGGCCCTTTGGCTGCGCCGATGTACGCCAACGTGTTGAAGGTCTCGAATGGAAGAGCGCCAAGCGCTTCCAGCTTCCATATTAAGGCATTGACCTCTGATTCGTTTTGGGGTTCGCGAATGAGGAGGACATACTCATTAGAAGCCTTTTCGAAAACCACCCAGTTCTGGTCCGGTTGCTCTATCTTTCGTTTTTCTTCAGCAAGAACACCTCCCTGCTTTTCCACCTTTTCACGCTCTGGAAGTCGCCTAAAAGCAAGGTACACGTCGGATGATTCAACTTGTTGGAAAAGTTCTCTTACGATCTTTTTGAGTTCGAGTGTCTTGGGTGAGTCAACAAGGGCACTTCGGGATATGTTCATCTCATCTTGTATCCCGTCGCACTCTACAACAAGGCAAGTTTTGCCTTCACCGGGACGGGCCGTGCGGATTGAAGTAGCGCCATACTCCTCCATATTTACCGTAAAGTACGGGATGCCTTTGACGGAAAGAATAAGTCCGGTATTCAGATTCTTCGTGGATAGCTCGTAGCGGTCTGCATCCCATGTAACAAAGCCTTTAAGTCTAACGCGCATGGCTTTTGAACTCTTCGGAATCACGTTTATGAATAGAGTTTGCGTGGATTCATCAAGTTTTAGTCCCTCATTTTCGAATGCGTCGAAGTCAATCGACTTGAACTCGGGAAAACCGAACGGAATGAGATCGGTACGGCCCAGAACGGAAAGCCATATCTCTGGTTCGTGCTTTCGCTTTGTGGTAAAACCGGCGAATGTTCTGTGCAGAAGATAGGTTCTTATTTGTTCAAACGTAAAAGGCTCTTCTTTTCTGTGCGGTGGGTGGCCAATGACCCTTATCTTTGTCCCACAAACCTGGGGGGGATACTCGCTTATCCGTGGTCGGGGCACTTGGTTATTATTCAACGACTCCCACGGCTCGTTAACCCTGACGTCATACATCTGGTGGGGGGCTCCAGCACATGTTTCAATTTCCACTCGGCGTGACTGGTAGGAGAGTTTTGAGCCGAGGCCCTTCCAAGAAAACTCGTCTGACTGGAGGCCAATGATACCCGATAGTCCCAAGCCGATGAATCTATCTAAGCGACCGGGCAGATCGGTATTGCCAGTGAAGTTCATACCACAGCCATCGTCCGCTATCTCGAATATGTGGCCGTCTTTATCCTGCGTGTAGCTTATCTCTATTTTTCGGGAGCTGACCTGCTCGGCACCTGCATTTGAAAGCAACTCACGGATTAGGTCGAGCGGGTGGACCCTTTCTTTGATGAGGTGTTTGAAGATGGCAACTTCACTAAAAGCCGGACTGACTTCACGAGATTTGCTTTTAAGTGCATCACCTATCGTATTGAAAGACATAGAGTCCCTCCCTTTCAGTTAGCATGCTTCAGGATAACGCCGCACCGATAAGCTGCGGTCCGGTCGCCGAGTTGCTGCCTCGATTCTACACCGATGGCCCTACGGCCGGATCGACAGCTTCATCGTCTTGTTCGGCAGCCGCGAACCCGATGCTCTGCTCGAATTCCGCAACATCAGACGACATTCGTTTCCATTCCCACGGAAAATTGCCCAACACATCAGCCATCACCTCGCCAGCGAACACACACAGGTCTCGTGCAACTGTGCGAGTTACTTCATCGCTGGGAAACTCGCCTGTCCCGACTCCGGTGTAGAGACAACCCTGCCGAAGCTTCTCTAGGTCTCCCGACTCGGCTTTGGCGAGATACTCCTTCAGGTCTGGGATTCCAAGGAGATGATCGAGGCGGCTGTTTACCAAGGCACCTTGGCAGGCTGCCATGATATACTTTTTTTTGTGGTGGTAGCGAGGATCCTTGCGGGTAGGTATCGGACCGCGGGGAGCATCATAGTTCAGAAGCTCAATCCAGAGCGTAGACAGCTTCCCGGTCTCCTCCAAGGTGAGTATCGAGAAGAACGCAGAGAACGCGTACCGCTCGACGCGGAAGCAGTCACGGGCCTGGAACCAACAGTCATTGGCGTGGTGGATGTAGCGCGAGTACCAATCGAGCTGCAGGTCCAGGCTGCCTGCCGGAAGCAGGGTCGGCCCGGTACTTTCGAGCCCCGTCTCGTCCAGGATCGCCAAGAACCTCATCCACCGCTCGGGCGCGGACTTGGCGACGCATGTACTTTCGTACGCCTTGAGCTGTTCGGACCCGAGTCTCGCTTTGATCTCGTGCAGCAGTTCTTGCAGTTTCTCCCGCGTGAACATTGCCCGACAACCGCGGGCGGTTTTGATGAATGCCTTGGGATCCTCGCCATCAGGTCGATGTGCCAGAAGTTCTTCCAGTACGCTGGTCATGTTTGGTCTGCCGAACAATGTTTATATAGTTTCTTCATAACAATTATTGAATGCTAAATAACGGTATAACAATCTGAAACCTAAACCAGCATAATCCTCGTAATTGCAAGCTATTAGACTTCTTGTAGCCTTCAGGTAAGGTGATATGTGGTTTCTATATAACACACCTGCAATACTCCCACATAAAGCATCCACGGGCTTTAAGCGTTGTTGCGTGTCCGACTGCAAGCCATCGTTGGGCAGGGATCTACTTCGGTGCGCCGAATTGCTGATCGAACGAGTCGACAGATCCCGTCGAGATGAACTGTTTCAAGACCCATGCTGGTGCCAGATTTGCCAAGCCCGAATTCTCTTCAAACACGACCCTGGGATGCTTAGTTTGCTCGCTTATCGCAACCTCACGGTAGGGGATGTACGACAAAACAATGCCGACGAGCATCTCCTTATGCACGACCCCCTCGCCAAAGGAGATTCCCCCGGTCTTATATGCAGGTACGTACAGCACAGGCCCCCCGCTGTTTCCAGGAAAGACAAAGAGGTCTGCAAGAAGTGAATCGAAGTCAGCACGGCCGATCATCCCCCGACGAGCGATAGGCAATGCATGATCGACAGAGCGTAGTCCCAACGGGAAGCCAAGCGCTGCCAGTGTAGTCCCTGCCTCGACCTGTGTTTGTTCTATGAAGCGGTCAAGAGGAATCGACTTTACTGACGCGCCCTGCACAACAGGCACGAAGCGGACTGCAAAATCGTGTTGGGGCGCCTCGAACCAAGTGCCTATACCGGATTCGACGAGATCGACATCTTTCAGCAATTGGCTAGTACCGCCAACTTGGTTTAGGCGATAGGCGAGGTTACTCAAAAGCTTGCCTTTTTCGTCTTGAATGACGTGCTTTGCAGTGACAAGGAGTAAGTGATTACGGGCAGTCGATACGATGAAACCAGTACCGACCGGGACTTCTTTTGTACCTTGCATCAGTCGTTCGATTGATACCACAGTATCAAGCCATTGCTGATCAAATTGTGAAGTACGAAGAATCGGGGAGTTCGCCTCTGCAGCGAGCAATGCTGGCAGCGAGCTAACTAGAATACTAAGGATAATAAGAATCGTGTTTCGAAGCACGATGTACTCCTTTCCCATTACTGACGCCCAACGAAGAAATCAGCGGCGGCTGTAAGATGTCCGGTGGATTGCCCTGTTGGACACCAATCTATCCCGTGACAACATTACAAAACTTGTTAATGCAATGCTCTGAAACGAAGTTTATCAGCTGTGCCCCAGCTTCTAGTGCTAACTCAAAGTATTTGTTGCTAATACCGAGGAACTCTGATTCCGCGACAAGTCCCTCCACCTCTGTTACTCTGTGCACATATATGTCGTTCTTTCTCCAGCCGTTGTGCACTCCAACGTCTCGCCGTGCTTTCATCTCTACGAATGGTATCCATGTTGTTCTAAATGCTTCATATGACATGGATAGGAAACCGCAGATCCTCTCTCCGTATTTCTTGGGGGTTAGATAGAGAATTTCGTTTAATTTCTTCTCTGCAGCGTAGCGTATTGCGCCGTCGTATCCAAGTCGCACTAGTTCGTCAATCATAACAGTTTCGTGTCCGACCTTGCCAGGATACTCTATAAGAACCTTTGTCACTAATGTTTTTAAGAAATCTTCGATCTCTGATACTAAAGCAATGAACAACTGCGACCGCACATATGGCGGGAGGCGTCGATCCTGAACCTTAACTCCTGGGTCAGAATCCAATCCTTCAAAGCTGGCCGGTATAGCATCAGCAGCGTCGCGCAGCGTGCCAAAAAATGAGAAGCTGAAAGGATCCCACGCTGCTTCATATGCAGCCTTGCCGACAAAGTAATCGCATTTCTTCAGCGCCAAGAGCCGTTTCATCTTCTCTTCTCTAAGGGCTATGACTTCATCAGCTTTGATCACGGTTATCTATCCCTATGCCCAACATCAGCCTTGAGGTGTTGAGGAAGCCGCACCCGGCGCCGGTTCCGGAGTCGCTTCTGAGGTTTTGTTGTGCCGAATCTCAAATTGCATTCCTGCAAAATCCATTTGGTCGGCCCGACAACCGGGTTCCATTGCAGCAACCACACTAACCCCCAACCACAAGAAGAGAATGAACTCGCAGACCACCACGGAATCCAGCACTCTCGACGGAAATCGAGATAGCACGGCAAAGAGGCAAAAACCCATGACGTAAGGAGCATTATACCCATGAGGAAGATAGCCAGTGCAAAAGGGTCCTGAACAAGGTTGGGTCGTTGATCATACTCAGCAAAGGCAGGTTACTCTATTTATGTCCCCGTCCAGAAATCCGTTCGTGATCGCCAGAGAGGAGGCAATGGGAGCTAAACCCAGCTTATTATTCATTACCCACGCCCTCTCGGATTTCTTGTTTGGCGTACGGGCACTTCAACTGACACTGGCACGCGGATCTGTTGCGAAACAAGCACGTAAATGTCAGCACTTTGTTCGGGGGTATGAATGGAAACAACCAATGAGTATCGCGTTCGCTTATTCCATCGATTCAAATGGTGACGCTCTCTCCACCATCCCACCGCAGGGTAGACCGCGATCTTGTTCGACCCGGCGAGTTCAGCAGCCTGTCCTTGCCAAATATCCGAATGAATGGAACCGACATTTCGTGCATCGCCGATTACCCAACGATCCCCAGGTCCGGCCGTTCCTGGATGTTCGCCATCGTCTCTTGCCTGGTTGTTGACACGGCACACGAACTCACTTTCGGATTCTCCAGGGCCATTTACCGCAAAACGTAGGGCGTGTGAGGCGTATCTGTACCGGTTATCCCAGCCAACTTCTCCGGGGCCGGGCTCGATGAAATAGGACAGCGTAATCCGCATCCTCACAATCGTTTCTCCCAACTGCGAGAGGACGGCGGTAGGCCATGGGAGATCGTAGAGGTGCATGTCTCTTGTTACATACCGTTTTTCTGTCCGTTCTTTTCTTTGAGCGTTTCTCTTCCTTTGGACACGCAGGTCGAAAGGCTGCAATTCGGCTTCCGAAATTAGCGTCAGCGAATTGGACGCACAGTAAAGCGCACGCTCAAGATTGGGCACTCCATACCCGCAGATTCGGAGTAGCTTTGCATAATCTTGTTTACTGGGAGTGGGAGATAGCAAGAATTGCGTTTTCATCGCATTGGTCCATTCAGCAGTATGGACAATCAACGCACGCACTGTCTCTGGCCACGCAGTGGGGTATTGGGCTTGAATCTGCGCCGCCATCCATGCAGCCAGGGCAGACGACGCGCTCGTCATGTTGAACTGGGCGAATTGGGCTACCTGTGGATCATGGTAGGTAGACAGGAGCTGAAGGTCGTCGTGATCGAATAAGGACTCATTCGGCCCACTCGCAACGTTTCCGCCTTCAAGGACTACCTCAGGCTTTATAGGCCATTTACGTGCTAGCCACGTTGTAGATGTAGTGCTGAAAGGCGAAAGCCCTCCCGCTGGTGCAAGAGAAGCATAGTTCGTCATAGTCGGGTCCGTGATCCTGGTCTTTTCCGTGAAAGCACCAACAGTCAGGGCATTCCATGCCTGCCCAGGATCGTGAACCTCATTTGTCAGATTATCAGCAGGGTAGTTTCTCCAATGTGCAGGATCATTAACGTTGCCCCCACAGATAATGACGAGGCGGCGCTTATCATCCATGTATCCCGCAGTTATTTCGTCCACGGTAGCTGACCAAGACGATGGACGCCCCCGTTCGCGGCTGTCACGGGAGGTCACTGCCATGCAGATGATTCTCTTTCGTTCCGGCGCTTGAATCTCTGCACGGCTGATACCTTGTGTCATCATGTAGCCCCACAATTCCCTCGGGTTTGTGGCCGGTGGAGGTGGCAGTATCTTGGCGGATTCAAGCCGATGGTTGATCTTTACTGGATCCGTCGAATTCAGTAGTGCATGCAGATCGCCGTAAATAATCGTACCCGCCATGAGCGTGCCGTGGCCGTTGTGGTCATTTCCATTCCATGCCGGGTTCGCCACGTGGATGTCATTCGTGTTCAATACCGGTTGAATCAATTGATGCCCGTTGTTGATGCCGGTATCGAGAACACAAACTACAACCTCCCCATCGCCGTTAAACTTGGTTCTGCGCAGCAGGTCTTGGACCTGCCGTACTTGGTCCTTGTTTTGCATCTGCAGGTAGAACGTAGCCAATTCTTTGGCTGCCCGGCACTCCGCAATGTCGTCTGTTGTTTCAATCAAACGCTCAAGATTTTGGCGCGTGGCCTGGAGGAGCTTTACTGCTCTCTCTGGAAATATCAGCACTCCCTCGGCTGACGTGATCCCGAGCGTTTCCAGAAGAGTCTCGAAGCGTGTGATCGCCTCATCCGAATCAGTCCCCAGCCATACTTCGACCCAGGCTGCAGTGCCAGTCGGAATATGGTGCCATTCGTCAGGACGCCAAAATGATTTGAGGGTAGCGTGTCTAATATCCGAAATGCTGTTGACGAGCTTCGCGTTCTTGGGCTTTTTGCTTCGCCGATCCTCCTCTGTTGCATAAGCGCGGATCTTCCTCAAGAAATATCCGCGCTTGTGGTAGGGAATGTACAAAGTAGCCAGAACCCGTTCTTTTTCGCCTTCGCCTTCTTTACGCACATTGAGGAGGCGTATCCCGGACCGAAGATTCTCCAAGCTCTGGATAGCCAAATCAAAGCCTTCGGCTCCTTCAAACTCTATGTAGGCTCCGTGCCGCTCCATGTGGACCGCTGCACCTGCCTTGTGCTGTTCGGCCGCGTTCCAGGCTTCTCCAATCCGCTGTTCCAAGTGACCACTATGGCCTGCTCTATCTCGATCTCCAGGGATACGAGGAGATTCTCCTCCCTGGCGCGGACTGGTGAAACCCTGCGTACGGGCATATTCCGACGACAAGAAGATATGTCGGTAGCGCACTGGAGCCATGATGCATTACCCCTTGTGTCCCTGCCGTGCAGACTGGCGTTCCTTCAGCATCGTTAGAACCAAGGCCGGACTGACTGTAGCTCTGTCAGCCAGAATCGCCAGTTTAATAGCATCCCTGCATGCCTGATCGATCTCGGCATGGCTGAGACCGTCACTGTCGGTCAGGATAGACTTCCAGGAAAACTTGGGGGCCAGATACGTGCCTAAAACATTTTTCACCAATCGTTTCCGATCTTCCTCTTCGGGAAGCTCATAATATAGAACGTCATCGAAGCGACGATAGAGCGCCCGGTCAAGGAGTTTAGGGCTATTAGTCGCCGCAATTATCATGCTCTCCGATTTGTCCTGCTCAATGAACTGGAGAAATGCATTGAGAACGCGTCGCATCTCGCCAACGTCGTTGTCGAGAGTCCTTTCCCCACCAATCGCATCAAACTCGTCGAAGAGGTATACTCCAGCCTCCTGCTGTATCAGATCAAAAACTTGCCTCAGCTTCGCTCCAGTTTCTCCCATGAATTTCGTAACTATTTTATCTACCCGAACTGTATAGAGCGAAAATCGAATCTCGTGGGCTAAAACGCGGGCTGTCATCGTCTTGCCTGTTCCCGGCGGTCCGATTAGCATGATCTTTCGCCTATTGGAAAGACCGTGATTCTTCAACTTGTGTTGCTGTCTGTACTCGTGAACAATTCGCTCAATACGATTTTGCAGGTCTTTTGGGACCACTACAGAGGACTTCGGTGTATCCGGGTCCTCTGAAAACACGAGCCCCCGAAGATCCTGGGGGAACCTGAGAATTCGTGGAGCAGCTTCTTTCCGAGCCCTATCAACAATGACACGGATGTCATGTGCCAGCGCTCCATGACCCTGCTGAGCCTCATGTGCTGCCACCTGAAGGGCGACGGTATAGAAGCGCTCCAAATCGTCACTGAAGTGTGTCCGAATTAGTGATTTAATTTGTTCTGCCGTTGCCATGTTTATATCCTCATCTCATTCTGCACTCTTGTATTTAGCCGTAGTTACTTGTCCTCCTCCTTAGAACATTTGAGAAGAGCGTGCAAATTAGCAGTTAAAGAGCTCTCGCAATTTAATTCGAGCCAATTATTTCAGGTAGGTGTCGTATCATTACCGTTTCCCCTCTTTCGACGGTTGAGACTATAGGCAGGAATAAACAAATTGGCAGGATTGTTGCCTGAAACTATACTGGAAGTGTTTTTTATGTCAATACAATCTTTTCAGCTCTTCCAGCTTGCTGATATACCTCGCGAGCTCAGGTTAATTGCAGGTCGGATAATATCCTTGCCAGCAGATGAGGGTTTCGCAAAAACCAGGGTCCGTTTTTAAAGCGAGTCTGTAAGATATAGCAAGGGGGGGGTCGTGGGGGGGCTGCCGGGGGGGGTAGGGTCTGGGCCTTGAAAAAAATTGTTAACGCTGAGGACTGGATATTGAAACTGGGATTCAGAATGAAAAATAGACTGTCATGTAAATTGTCATGCACGTCCTCAATGTGGTACAAAACAATCCAAGCAATGCAAAAGCTAACTTCCTGATTTTCCAACACCTGCAACATGTGCTAACGTCTTACAAAGGTAATGGCCGTGACTCTTAATCAGTAGGTCGCAGGTTCGACTCCTGCACGGCCCACCAAAATCAACCGTTAAATCAGGTAGTTAGTGACGCGACCCACTAGCTGCCTATTTTTTTCACCTGGTTTGGGTGTGACTTTGTGTGTGACTTTTCTGAAATCTGATCGAAAATTTTCATCGCCTCGCGCTCTGACTCACCAAGCGAGTGGAGGTAGATTTCAGTGGTGGTCCGGTTTTCATGACCAAGGATACGCTGGATAGACCCGAGGTTGACATTGGCATTATCGAGGATGGAGGCGCCCAAATGCCGCAGTGCATGGTACCTGAAGTACTTGACGCCGGCCTTGCTGCAAAGACTTTTCATCAATCCCTTCCTGTCCTTGTAGGGGCCTTCAACCCATCCCTTTTCCTTGCTGCTCCAGAACCCGTGCCAGAACACCCACGGTTTACCCTTATCCCTGCTCCGGTAACGATGAGAGAGAATATCAAATAACTTATCGGTCATGGCAACCTTGCGCGGGGTTAAGTGACCGCCCTTTTTCTTTCTGGTGTAGAGGGTAACAGAGCGATCCTCAAAATTCACATCCTGCCAGGTTAACCTGTTTATCTCCCCCATCCTTCCCATGGTTTCTTTAAGTGTGTAAAGGTAGTCCTGGGCATCAAAGTCGGCGGCCACGATGACCTTCAAAACATCTTCCAGCGGGGGGATGTATTTTATCCGTTTCTCCACGGGAAAAAACGGGATGCCTTTGGTTGGGTTAACGGTGATCCAGTTTTTTCCCAGCCCGTAGTTGAACAACGCCCGTAAACAGCGAAGGTCATGATTGGCGGTGCAAGCGGATACCTTTCTGCGTTTAAAAAGGTAACTTTGAACCATATCGTCTGTGATGTCATTACAGATGAGTCCTTGCCATTGCAGTATCCAGTTTCTGGCAAGATAGATGTGATCCAGGTAATGACGCTCAGACATATAAGCTTTGAGATGGTCAAGCCGCCTATTCACCAGCTCTAAGAATGCCATGTCGGTTGGGATCCGTATCCCTTGTTTTAGATTTCTCACCTCCTCTCTTTTGTCTACTTCGGCCTGCTTGGCCTCTGTTTTTGTTTTGAACCAGGTTGATGTGTGCCTGGTTCCCTTGAGGATGAAGTCGCATCTCCACCCCCTCCCCTGTATGAAATAGACGCTCATAGAGGTCCTCCTTTCCAGGAAAAAATAATGACCCCCTGAGCTTCCTGCCACCCAGTATCTGCCAGTTCTTATAAACCCAGCTAATGCTCTTATGCAAATACCGGGCAGCCTCCTCGGGATTCATTATCCCACACCTGGAAGTAGAGTCAATTAATGAGTGCATATGACCGCCTGAAGAAATGTTATTATCGCTTATTAATTCCACACAATCTTGCTGCCCGGGAACACTTCTTGCAACACGTTAATTTTGCTAATCTTTTCAGCTGTACCTCTAAATTGAATCATATGTTCAATGTCGGAAGGTAAGTAAGCTACTAAGCAATCAAGTGAACGCAGATCCGGTGTTTTTCCATCTACAAGAAAGTAGATGTCCCTGTCTAATGCCATGTTGTGAACTTTTACTGCAATGTTAGCAGTTGAAAATTTCTCCGTATTTGCAGGTGCAAATGCCTTCTTCACATGCTGGATGTACTTAACAAGCTCCCGTTTATGGGTTTTGATATAGCGTAACACTTGCAGGGTAATCCTTTCCCTGGGAAATACCCTGAGGCTACTATCTACCAATGCAATGAAAAGATCCTTTTGGTTTCTATCGCGCATTCACTAACCTGTTATGACGATATCCGGGACGGTAGTGACGATATTGGTTTTTAAACCGTCCATAATAAAATTTCGTATTTTCAATACAGTTGACGGTATGACGGTACTGACGGTATTTTTACTTATGTCATGGCGGAGTAATCCTATTCATCAATAGGGATGTCGAGACAGTTCCCTGAACCATAAAGATGGGAAATACCGTCAGTACCGTCAGTACCGTCAGAGCCATTGATATTGCTACACATTTTTCTGACGGTATGCTTTTTTGGACCGTCAGTACCGTCAGGAGTATCGTCAGGACTATTTTTCCTAAATAACCGGAGCGAACGTTTGACATCATCTTTGTAATTCTCCACAACTATTCCTATTCTGCGTAGATTGGGTTTCAAGATGTTGAGCTTTCTAGTCAAAACATTACCAGCCTTTGGCCACGATTGGTCTTTGACGTTGATATGAAGGTCTTCTGCGATAAATTCAAGCTCGTTTAATAATTCAGCCGCCGATCCCTGCCAGCCATTCCTGTCCTTCATGAAACTGCACAGGGCGTGAGTGACAGCGTTGCTCCCCAGCACCTCATCGTTTTGGGTCTTGATATTTGCCTCATATGCCCTGATAAAAGCAGCCGGATCGCATCCGAGTGCCATGGTTATGGCACATCCCCACCTTGTGAAGTCAGCCATTCTGAAGAGCCGTGGCAGGTTCGACTCAGGATACAGTTTAATGCTGCGGCTCAGCACATCAAAGATAGCACCCAGGATGAGTGGCTTTACCATCAGAAATTCAGCCCACATTTGCTTCTCTTCCTTCCTTGCTCCATCCGGGATTGGATGTAACTCAATCAGTATTGAGCGGTCCATTAGGTCCGACTGGGTAACGGCAATATTTATTCCATTCAGGGCAACGATGCGCTTAAAGGCATAAATAACATCATCATCGTCTGTATAAAGCGCACGTTTAGAAAATCCCTGTCCGGTGACAGCCCTGCAGATAAGGTCGGAGTACTCAACTGAAAGAGAACTCACATTATCAAAGCAGGCAACCCAATGGTGGTCCAGCTGTTGGACAAAGTCGGTTTTATCTCTTGGCAGTTGCAGTACATCAAGAACAGATGGGTCGATGATCTGTTTGCTTATTTTACAGAGAGTGGTCTTGGCGGTACCCTGCTCCCCATGCGGTACCAGTACAGGATGGGCGATGTCCGGTATGAAGGAACTGATGAGATATACCTTATAAAGCAGCCTGTGCTGATCATCCTTGATGTTTACGAAATCCCAGATGAGGTCAATATTACCGCCCTGGTGGGGTATGATCTGTGGCACTTGGTGGGCATATCTTCTGAAGAGAATCGGCGGTTCGTCTATAATGGACCATCCTTCGTTTGTTATCTTTATCGCCTGCCACTTTTCATTGGTCAGGTCATACCATATTGCATTTTCCTGCCATGCTACCCTGTTATTCAGTACATGCTGTTTGCCATCATCATAGAGGGCCATGCCTTCAATCACATTTAAGGCTGAGTTGAAGGCATCAGCGCTAGGTACCTGGCTTTCTGTCCTCCAGAATTGGCGGGCACACCAGGCCCTAAATTCCCTGCTCCGCACACAACATATCATCCTGGTGCTGCCGTTGCTTAATACTGCATATGGACTTTTCTTCTCATCGTGGAACAGCTGGACATTTAATTTATCTATAAGGGTAACTAATTTTTTAGATTGACTTTCTTTTGTCGTTGAGTCCAATTGCTCAGTTTTCTTTTCAGTTTTTCGGACCTTGTTAAAAACATTGTGAGACAGATTAAATCGACGTGTAACCGGAAGGTCAAAAAATGCACGAGAACCGTTTTTCACTAAAAAATCATCAAGGCCTATTTTTTTAGCATTAGGGTAATAAAAACATGCAATGTTAACGATAGCACCTTGGGCCTTTAATAATTCCCCCAGCCTAAACACAGCGCGTTTTATGAACTCATTTTGAAAAAAATCTGAATCGGGTATAAGCTCAACTTTTTTACCTTTCCATTCCACCAAACGAAATTCCTCAATCAAATGGGGCATTCCTGCTGCGTTCTTTACAGCAAAATTCCATATGCCACCAAGGCCTAAAACATTAAGCCCATCCTGAGTTCCTTTTAACGCTTTTTTCTCCCCTTCGGTAATGCGTATATTATTAGAGCTGTGGTTGAATCCGGGCGGGAAATAAAGGTGGGGGCCAGAACCTTTTGGTTGAAAATAGCGCATGGAACGACCATCTTTCGGCGTGAAGGGAGGAAAAAGTTTATATCTGGTGAAGTGATTGCATTTGGGGTAGGGAAAGGCGAGAAGTGACTTGATCGGCATATTCCACCCGATGACCTTGTTGATATCGCTCGGGGGAACGCTGTATATTCCAGCTTCCTCTATAGTTTCTGTGGTAAGACCGGAATTCTTAAGGTCAGCAAGATGTTCTGGTGCCAGTTGCATTTTGTATGTGCTCTGGGTTCCTGGGGTTATTATGCTGCCTAGATGAGCTTTACCTGGCGCATTCCCATGGCTTTAAAAATTTCCTTGGTTTACTTTGAAAAAAATATTTCACTCGCGGGGGGCTTGCGCTGTCGCCGACCCCTGTGATTTTAGGCTCAGTTAGGACCCATAAATGCTTGACGAAATTCAACTTACCTTGTTTTACAAAAAGAAATTGTATCGACCTCAAACAGCTCTGCATCCTGCAATCCCAATACCCGCCCAACTGCAATAACTCTGTGATCACCGTCCTTTGGGATGTCAATACCTGCCATTATTTTGTAGAGGCTATTGGGGGGGATACCCGCCTCATGTGCAATCTTGTAAGCTGGCCGGCCAGCAGTTTTGATGGTCCAGAGAAATTTTTTAGAAACCATATAATGTCCTCCGAAGTAAGATGAGTTTCTTTTATTCTGAGCATAAATCAACATTCATGCCAAAAACAAAAAAGGCAGCTAGATATATTCTAACCACCTAATATTTAATAATTATTGTTAATGTAACCTTTTTAAGCCTAAAACATACCCATCATTTTATCAAAATATATTATTAAAATTCCGAGAATATTATTAAATTTCAGAGAATTTTCCCAACTTATATTTTTTAAGGCTTTCATTTAAGGTGCTCCAAGCAATATCCATAATTTTAGCAGCCTGACGCACATTCCCTCCGGTTCGTTTGAGCACTGCTTTAACATGCAGCTTATCTAACTCCTCCTTACTCAATGTGCTTAAAAGTTTTTCTGTATTTATAAAATTATCGATTTTGTCTATGTTTGTCGCCGAGGTCATAAGATCTTGAAATTCCTTTGAATAAAAATCAGGCAATTGTTTAATATTGTTTGGCAGCCTCATTCCAAGAAGATATTCAAAGATTTCTTTTTCTAATTTAAAATGATTGCTGTTTGGTTTTTGAATTAATTTTGTTGCAGCAACAGCAGGTATTGTTGACTCTTTATCCTTCTTAATATCGAGTAAATTTTTGTTGGCGTTTATCTCTTGAAAAAATAAGCTGCAAAATATCATTAAACCTTGAAACGCCTGATCAAAGGCCTTAGTTCCATAAGAGGTTTCTACCTCTAGTCTGTTATTCGTTGCTTCATCTCGCTTATATTTCAAATCTCGATTATGAAAAACTGGTTTTATAGAATGCTTAAGATTTTTTCGTGGCAAGATTAAGCCTAACCCAAACTCATTTAAAAACTTTTCCAGAAAGCTCGTATCAATCCCAAATTTTTTAAGATCTGTGAAAAGAGAAATAATTTTTTCAATTTTTATTCCTGTGTAACGGCCCTCGCCTTCAAGGTACTTAAAAAAAACGTTTTCAGCAAAAGGAAGATCCTCTTGGGTAGGCCAGTTTTTTTTATTTTCTTTTTCCCATGCAATCAATTGACATAGCCTTTCTATTTCTCGCACATTGCCAGGCCAATTATAACACAGTAAAGTTAGTACTTCCCAGGGCACCAGCATTTCAGCGAGTTCAGGAAACACGTGCGTTAAATAATAGAGGATGTCTTGTCGCCTTTCATAAAGAGGTGGGACGTAAAAAGGGAAAAATCTATGCAAAAAATCCTCTCTGAAATTATCTTTGGACTTATTAGTGGTGCTGATTATATGAACAGTAGAATGCTTGTCTTCGGTACTGCCAACTGGATAGAAGTAACCATCTTCAATAAAGGTTAATAGTGTTGCCTGATTTTCTTTCGAGAGTTCACCTATTTCTTCCAGAACAACACATCCACCGTCTGCCACCTCGATTAATCCTTTTTTGTCATTGAGTGCACCCGTGAACGCGCCTTTGACATGGCCGAAAAGTTCGGAAGTGATAAGTTCTTTGGAGAATGTTGAACAATTGAGGCGCTTAAAGGGTTTCGCATCGCCGTGTTCACATTTATAAAGGTGTTCATAGATATGCACAAAAAGAGATTTCCCGACGCCGGAAGGCCCGATAATCATGAGAGGAATGGCTTGTCTCAATTTATACAAATTTTCAAAGCTCTTTACTGAAGCAATTAGGCCTGGAGGCACAATCCATGTTCGTTTACTTGTGGTATTATTCTCCTTCATCATTAGCATTACCCCTCTTTCTTTTTGGAACCTTTGATTTATACCAGTTCTTTATCTCTTAACTCATCATTAATACGCAAGACAAATTATTTTAGATTTTAAAAATTTCTTTTTGGATAGGCAGCGGTAGCAAAAAATACTTCCTTGTAAGACATTCAATACAAGATATTGAATGCTTTTTCATGATTGTGGATATCTTGGGTATAAAAAAGAAAGTCGCGGACCACATCGGATCAAGACAACGCCACACCTTTCTAACCCACTGTTTTTATTGCCTCTCCCGACTGGTCAGGATTTGAGCAAAGAGGTGAAATTGTAAATATTATCTTATGATTTTCTCCACAATCCTGCACTTATCAACATGCAGTTAACAAATTCTGTGGAAGGATTTTGCTTTCCGATATTGCTGCTATCCTGTCTTAAGTTTATAACAATATTTTATTAATAGAACAATCAGGCACTAATCAAAACGAAATTCTTAAAAATTTATTGACCATGCGTGACTTGATCATATGGTATATTCATTTAAATAAATCTGTGTAAGGTATCACTCATATTTGCGCCATGAAAGTGGAGTGGGTTAAATGTAATGAGGTCAGTATTCAAGCCTCGCAGAAAAGAACCCTTTTTATTAATTATAGTCTCGCCCAAGATACTATCTTTATAGTGAAACTTTTTATTAATAAATCAAAAGCTAAATAATTATGGGAAAGAAGATTCTCGTTGTAGATGATGAGCTTGGTCCAAGAGAGAGTTTAAAAATGGTTCTCAAATTAACAGGTTATACAGATGTCGATACAGCCGAGGATGCTATTGACGCCCTTAAAAAGCTGAAAGATAAAACTTATGACCTCATTACGACATGCTTAAGAATGCCAGGCATGGATGGCCTGGAAATGATTTCTATCATACGACGAGAGATAGATGAGAAAGTACCTATCGTCATTATCTCTGGCTACATTTCTAAATCAGTGTACAAATTCGTAAGGCAGGGTGTGGTATCAGCGATGCATGCCAAGCCATATTCCCTCCAGGCAGTATCCACTACAGTTAAGCTTCTGATAGATGATGAGTTCAGGAGGGAGTATCATTGGTTGAATTCCATTCTTGATATGGGAAAAAAACAAGGATATTTAACTCAAGAAGCGATCAATAACATCATCCCTGCAGTAATTACCGCACCGGATAAGCTTGATGATCTCATGGCCACTATTGAAGGAATGAATATAAAAATTCTCCCTGATCCCATTGCTTCAAAAGAAGAGCTTCTACAAGTAATCAGTCTGTTTATGCCAATTTACGCAAACCGATTTGAACTTATTCTTGTTAAACCGGGAGACATACGCTACTCACAAGGTCCAATCATAGAAAAAGAACGTGGATTCAGCATAGTCGTTCGTGCCGTTATATATAGCGAAGCGAATGAAATAGGGGAGAGAATAGTAAAAGATGTTCGAGAACAAGAAGTTTTCTTTATTTCAAAAGCAGTAATGCCCATAAAATGTTCATGCCTATACAACTATCTTGAAGCATTGGTTAGTTATATATCTTCTCAACCTTTTGAAGTCCTGGAGAAATATTTCCCTCATGTGTTTTTTTTCTCAGAGCTATTGTATGATAAGAGTTTAATGAGTTGCAGTGATTTCCTTAATTACATGATCAGTCCGGACTTACACTCAAAATGGTTTGATAGGACAGAAAATGTACATTAGTTCCTGAAATATACGAGATCAGTAAAACATCTTGATTTTAAATAGGTATTTAGTATAATTTTTGCCACAAACAATTTTATCAATGTAAGGTCATAATATTTGGCTGCGAGGGGTAATGGTAGCATTTAGATTCAAGTGAAAAGAAGCTGCTCGATTGGTGTTTTTTTCTTCGGGCAGCTTTTATTTTGCCAACCCTTGTATGTCATCTCTATGTGATATAATTACATAATAAAATTACTTTAAAGAGCGTTGAAATGGCCCGACTAGAAGAACTCAAACGCGGTGCAACTGTTAAAGGGATTCTGCCCGATGGATTCATCACTGTGGTCGACGTGTCTTGGATCGGCTCTGTCGCTATTGAACTGACCTACAAAGATAGCAAAGGGAAATTAGCCAACGAACTAATTTATCGTGACCGCGAGGGCGACCTCGAAATATTAGAATCCGGAAAACCGTGGGGCTTTGACGGGGACTCAGCGTTGTTCCGCTTGGTATCTGAGGCCAACCGCATACGTCTTGCTTACCTATTCGATCCCCTATTGGCGGTTCACACCTCGCTTGTCGATCCTCTGCCTCACCAAATCACTGCAGTTTACGAATCGATGCTTCCCCGCCAGCCACTTCGATTTTTGCTGGCCGATGATCCAGGTGCTGGCAAGACAATCATGACAGGATTGCTGATTAAAGAGTTAATCGCGCGCGGAGACCTGCAACGTTGTTTGATTGTTTGTCCTGGTAACCTTGTTGATCAGTGGCAGGACGAGCTTTATCAACGCTTTCACCTGCCCTTCGAAATTATGACAAACGATAAATATGAAGCAGCCCGAACCGGAAACTGGTTCGCGGAAAACCAGCTTTGTATCTGTCGACTCGATAAACTGAGTCGAAATGATGACGTACAAGAAAAACTCAAAACCACCGACTGGGACGTCATCGTATGTGACGAAGCACATAAAATGAGTGCTTCGTTTTGGAGCGGAGAGATCCGCAGAACCAAACGCTACTTGCTTGGTCAGTTGCTGTCCACACTTACAAGGCATTTCCTTCTTCTAACTGCCACGCCGCACAATGGCAAGGAAGAAGACTTTCAACTATTTATGGCTCTGCTCGATGGAGACCGCTTTGAGGGCAAGTTCCGAGACGGCATTCATTCGATAGATGCATCCGACTTGATGCGGCGAATGATTAAGGAAGACCTTCTGAAATTCGACGGACGTCCTTTGTTTCCGGAACGTAAGGCTTACACCGTAGAATACGAGCTTTCTGATGGTGAAGCAGATCTTTATCATCGTGTGACAGAGTACGTGCGGGAAGAATTCAATCGAGCTGAACAATTGGCGAATGATGGGCGCAAGGGCACGGTTGGCTTTGCGCTTACCGTCCTCCAGCGCCGTCTTGCATCTTCACCTGAGGCTATTTATCAGTCACTTCGGCGGCGAAGAGAGCGCCTTGAAAAAAGATGCCGCGAGGAAGAGTTACTCAAGAGAGGCGCAGAAGTCCGAATTGAATGGCAAAAGGATATGCCAGCGTTTTCGGAAGATGACCTGGATGATCTTGAGGACGCGCCGGATGAGGAGGTCGAAAACACTGAAGAACGTGTTGTCGATCTGGCCTCGGCCGCGCAAACTATTACGGAACTAAAAGCGGAAATCGAAATATTGATAGAGCTTGAGCAATTCGCTTTGCGCGTGCGACAGTCCCATACGGACCGTAAGTGGGATGAACTGTCGCGCATTCTTCAAAATCAAACCGAAATGTTCGATGCCCATGGCCATCGCCGCAAACTCATCATTTTCACTGAGCATCGTGATACCTTGAATTACCTTCAGGATCGTATCGGTTCGCTGATCGGAAAGTCGGAAGCGATAGTCATCATCCATGGTGGAATGGGCAGAGAGGAACGCAAAAAGGCAGAGACGCTCTTCACGCAGGATAAGGATACAGAGTTGTTGCTGGCCACGGATGCAGCCGGGGAAGGTATAAACCTGCAACGAGCCCACTTGATGGTCAATTACGATCTGCCGTGGAATCCCAATCGCCTCGAACAGCGGTTCGGGCGGATCCATCGTATCGGTCAGACTGAAGTGTGCCATTGCTGGAACCTTGTCGCTTCGAAGACAAGAGAAGGCGATGTTTACCGTCGCCTGTTGGAAAAGCTCGAGGAAGAACGTAGAGCGCTTGGTGGCAAAGTGTTCGATATACTTGGCAAACTTCTCTTTGATGATAAACCCCTTCGAAATCTCTTGATGGAAGCAATCCGTTACGGGGATCGACCAGATGTCCGCGACCGACTTAATCAAATAGTTGACGCCGCGCTGGACCGTAACAGGCTCCGTGATCTCATCGAGGAGCATGCGCTTGTCCATGACTCTATGGACGCTTCACGCGTTCAAGAAATCCGAGAAGATATGGAGCGTGCTGAAGCCAGGCGGTTGCAACCTCATTTCATCGCTGCCTTTTTCAATGAGGCATTTAAAAGGCTTGGAGGTATGGCGCGTGAAAGAGAACCTAGGCGGTACGAAGCGACACATGTACCGGCCATCATTCGGAACCGGGATCGCATTATTGGAATGCGTGATCCCGTACTTACCAAATATGAGCGCATGTCTTTTGAGAAGGATCTCATCCATGTTCCCGGCAAACCAATAGCTGAGTTTATCTGCCCCGGACATCCTCTTCTTGATGCAACGCTCGATCTAATTCTGGAAAGGCACCGTGATCTGATCAAACAAGGATCGATCCTGATCGACGAAAGCGACTTGGGTGAAGCGGTTCGTGTGCTCGTTTATCTGGAACACTCCATTCAAGATGCACGAACCGATAGAAGTGGTAATCGACGGGTGGTTTCTCGCCAAATTCAGTTTGCAGAAGTGACCGAGACCGGTAATGTATACCCAGCCGGGTATGCGCCATACCTCGACTATCGCCCACCTACACAGTCGGAGGTCTTGCTGATCCAACAAATGGAACAACCCGGTTGGATAGCCAATGAAATCGAGTCAAGAGCACTTGGATATGCTGTTCAGCACTTGGTGCCGGCACACCTGCAGGAGGTCAAGAGCCGCAAGGAGGCTCTAGTCGACAAAACAATGGCTGCAGTCAAAGAACGCCTTACGACCGAGATCAGTCATTGGGACCATCGGGCCGAACAGCTCAAACAGCAGGAGCTTTCCGGAAAGATCAATGCAAGGATTAATTCCGCGAAAGCACGGCAGCGTGCTGACGATCTGACCATGCGCCTCCAGAAGCGCATGGACGACTTACAGCAAGAACGCCGGATCTCACCGCTTCCGCCAAACGTGATCGGGGGGGCGATGGTTGTTCCTGCAGGTCTGCTCCACAAACTTACCGGGTCATCGACCCCGCCTCCAATGCACGCAAAGGAAACAATACGAGTCGAGATGATTGCTATGAGAGCTGTGATGGAAGTTGAGCAGCAACTCGGATTTGAGCCACGAGACGTGTCTGCTGACAAGTGCGGCTACGACATTGAATCCCGCGATTCTAAAGGCGCTACAAGGCTTCGCTTTATTGAGGTGAAAGGACGAGTCCAGGGTTCGGATACCATAACCATTACCAAGAATGAAATCCTGACCGGGTTGAATAAACCTGAGCAGTTCATTCTCGCCGTTGTCGAGGTTAACGGGGATCAGGCATCGCAAATAACCTATATTCGCGATCCCTTCGGCCGGGAGCCTGATTTTGGGGTAACCAGCGTCAACTACAAATTAGTGGAGTTGCTTGGTAAGGGGGGGCCGCCGCAATGAATTGGACAGCCCTAAAAATTGACGAAATTCTTGACAATACAGAAGGGGAAAATCTGGAATTCAAGGCGGCACGGACCAATTTTCATTTTGATGAACTGGTCAAGTGTTGCACCGCGATTGCCAATGAAGGCGGTGGTTCCATTTTATTGGGAATTACAGATAAACGCCCACGTAAGGTTGTCGGTACAGCAGCTTTCCGGCAACCCGAACGAACGCGATCAGGTCTGATAGAGAAGCTGCATCTGAACATTACCTTCAGTGACATTCAACATCATGATGGAAGGGTTTTGGCTTTTCATGTTCCACCCCGGCCAACCGGTGTGGCCATAAAAGCCGACGGTATTTACTGGTCCCGCCGTGGAGACGCCCTGGTTCCGATGGATGAAAATCAATTGCGCCGGATATTTTCCGAATCAGGCCATGATTTTTCTGCGGAAATATGTGCGGGAGCCAACACGGCCGATCTGGATAATGCTGCAATTGAGGACTTCCGTCGGCGATGGATTGCCAAATCGGGGAATCAAAGTCTTGCAACATTGAGCGTTGACCAACTGCTTTCTGATGCCGATGCTGTAATAGACGGTCAAGTCACCTACGCGGCATTGATTCTTTTTGGTTCGAAAAAGGCTTTGGGAAAGTTTTTATCCCAGGCAGAGGTTGTCTTTGAATATCGTTCAAATGAAGTATCCGGCCCGGCTCAGCAGCGTGCAGAATTCCGCGAAGGGTTCTTCCGCTTTTATGATCGCTTGTGGGATTTGATCAACACCCGCAATGACATACAGCACTTTCAGAGTGGGCTGTTCGTTCTGGATGTTCTGACTTTTGCGGAGAGGGTTATCCGGGAAGCGGTTCTGAATGCGGTCAGCCATCGCGACTATCAACTGGCCGGCAATGTTTTTCTCAGGCAATACCCACGGCGTCTGGTTGTTGAAAGCCCTGGTGGATTCCCGGTCGGTATAAATGAATCCAATATACTGGACAGGCAGTCGCCCCGGAACCGCCGCATTGCGGATATCTTCGCGAAATGCGGTCTGGTCGAGCGTTCCGGACAGGGTATGAATCTGATGTTTGAAACCAGTATATGCCAAAGCAAGCGAACCCCCGATTTCACAGGTTCCGATCAATACCAGGTGGTCTTGACCCTTGACGGACAGGTGCGCGACCCGTACTTTCTCGAATTCCTGGAAAAGGTCGGAAGAGAAAAGCTGGAGCTTTTCGGCACAGCCGATTTTCTTATTCTTGATATGGTTCATCGCGAACAGCCCGTGCCTGATCGTTTCCAGGACCGCCTGCGATCGCTGATAACTATGGGCGTTATCGAGCGCTTTGGAAGGGGGCGCGGCGTCCGATATATTCTTTCCCGGTCATATTACTCGCTGGCCGGACAGAAAGGAGTATATACCCGCAAGAAGGGCCTGGATCGAGAAACCAACAAGGCGCTTCTTTTAAAGCATATCGAGGAAAACAACAAGAACGGCAGCTGTCTTAAAGAGCTCATGCAAGTTCTACCTGCAATGTCAAAGGGACAGGTGCAGCGGTTATTACGGGACCTGAAAGCAGACGGCAAGGTGGAGGTTCGAGGAACGACGCGTGCCGCTGCGTGGCATATAATCGGCAATTGTTATATTGCGTCAAGAAATAAAGATAATGGAGGTTCTTGACGCAATATAATGTTATAAGTGCTTGTTTTTAAAACAAGGACTAATTGTTTTTAATTGCGTCAAAATAAATTTTGGCGCAATCGGCGAAGCAATAGAGCGCAATTTGCATTTAAGAAGTTGCTCAGCAAGAGTGAGCCACTACGATGACAGATGTTCCTGACTATTTCGAAGCTGTACGCGTCCGTGCGGCCAAACGCTGGGATCAACTTGAGCAAGACCCAGAGCTTGCCGGCCCTTGGCATCAATTATTCAAGCAGGTTCAGAGCCCGAGGCATGTCCTTTCCGAACTTTTGCAGAACGCAGACGATGCCAGAGCTACAAAAGCGTTTGTGGATATTGAAGATGGCGATTTCATCTTCATGCACGATGGTGAGGATTTCACCGAAGAACATTTCATGTCATTGTGCCGGTTTGGTTACTCCAACAAAAGGGCGTTACATACAATTGGCTTTCGCGGAATCGGTTTTAAGAGCACCTTCAGCATTGGCGACACGGTTCGTCTTAATACGCCCACACTATCTGTGGCTTTTTGTCGGGAGCGATTCACGGAGCCTGTATGGCAAAAGAGAGACGAGACACCGGGCCCTTACACGGAAATCCGTGTGGCCATTCGAGACGATCACCGCCGTCGCGAATTAGAGAAAAACCTTGCGGATTGGACCAAGAGTTCATCATCGCTACTTTTTTTTAAATCTATTCGTTGCCTCACCATTTGTGGGCAGGAAATTCGATGGCAAGCAACAGCATCTGGGCCAGTCGATAGTTCACAGTGGATGGCTTTGTCAAGCGACCCAATACAGCAGTTTCTGCTCATTCAATCGGCTACAGAAGACTTCCCAGATGAGGCTCTTGAGGAAATTCGACAGGAAAGAATGGTAGGGCTGGATGAGGAGGGCTCATTTCCGCCGTGCAAAATTGAAATCGTTCTTGGCCTTGAAGGCAGGCTATTTGTAATTTTGCCGACGGGGGTCAAAACCAAACTGCCATTTGCGTGTAATGCCCCCTTTATTCAAGATCCGGGCCGGCTAAAGATCAAAGACCCGGAAATATCACCTACCAACCGATGGCTTCTTGAAAGAGCCGGAACATTGGCTGCAAAAACCATGATGGATTGGCTGCACCACAGTGATTTTGATATTAAATTACGATGCCAAGCGTATGCATTGCTTCCTGATGTAGATCGGGATGACCATTCGATTGAAGGCAGTTGTGGTCGCCTCGTTGAAGAGGCCTGTGAAAACGTTCTACAGGATCAAGCATATCTTATTACTGAGAATGGTACATTGGAGAAGGAGAAAGGTTGCATTGCGGTTCCCGAGGTTCTTCTCGACATATGGTCCCCGGATCAAGTTCAGCGCCTATTTGGACGGGGTGGTTTGCCAATCCTTTCCCGGCTTATAGAATCAAAGGATCGCTGCAAGCTGGTAAACTGGAATTGTTTTGATGAAGTTGCAAAAGAGTCGGTTTTAGATACCCTCAAGTCAAAGCATCTGCCAAAACCCGCGTCCTGGGCCCAACTCCTTTTGTTGTGGGCATACGTTGCTGATGATGTGATAGGCTATCACTATTATCGAAACGACAAGAATGTTCGCATCCTCCCTGTACAGGGCAAGGACGTACTTTTCGCCACAAATGAAATAGTTCGGCTTGGTGAGAAAAAACTGCTTCAATCACAAGAAGATTGGCAATTTTTGTCTGAATATTTGCTAGTTCTGAACCAAAACTGGTTGCGATATCTGGCTGAGCAACGTCGCAGAGCAGAACAGGAAAAAATCGAAGCACTTGGAAGACAGGTGGAATCTGCATATAATGTTATCTATGCCCTGTATCTTAGCCATCCCGGCGATGAAATCCAGGTGATTCCGAATGTCTCCGAGAAGTTTTTCAGCAAAGAAAAATGCGGTATGGAGGATTGCATTCGGTTGGCGCAACTGGCAGCAACTCTGGGAGTGTCAGTATCAGAGAATTTTCAGTTTGTTACCCGTGATGGTTATCGCAAGCCGGTCAACCGGCATATTGTTTACGATATTCACAATGACGTCGATGTATTCGTACCTGACCAATGGCACAAGGAACATGTGCTGCACGAGGATTATCGTGTTCTTTTATCCTGCACGGAAGAAGACTGGCAACAATGGGTGCTATCAGGGAGAAGTGGACTGCTAACCTTTGCACCCTTGGTTCCAACACAAGATCGAATATGGGGGCGTGACAAGCTACAGAAATTACTGCAAGAACGAGATTACAATAATCAGCCTTCTTATCCATATGTCACGATAGAGTTTATCCTTGATGATTGGGATTTCGAAGAGAATCATTGGAACCATTGGAAATTATTACAAGCAGAGGATGGCGATTTCTGGGGTCGGCTTTTTACACGATTATTAGACCAGCCTAAACAATACTGGTTTAATGCTATCTCTGCGAAGGTTTCACAGATAGCTACAACCAGGACAAAACAGAGGATCACGCATGAACCGGTGTCACCGTCATGGATCGTTAAGTTCCGTGAACTGCCTTGCCTGCAGGACACACGAGGTCATTATCGGTTGCCTGAGGAATTATTATGCCGGACGCCAGATACTGAGCCTTTTCTGGACATAGAGCCCTTCGTGCGTGCAGAGCTCGATGTGGAGGCAAACCGCCAGCTCTTGGTCATGCTTGGTGTTCGCAACACGCCGACTGGTCCCAATCGGCTACTGGAGCGTCTTCAGACACTGGCCACTGTTGAAAACCCTCCTGTTTATGAAGTGGAGAAGTGGTGCAATCGTCTCGATCAAATACTCGCCAAATGTTCATCCGATGAATTTCAACTCATTAAAAAAACATTTATACATCAAAAGGTTATCCTGACCGCTGAATGTGAATGGGTGTGCGCGCCCGAGGTCTTCTTGAATGCGGATGAAGAGGATGCACCCGGTGCGGCTGTCGTTCATCCGTCCCTCCGCAACCTTTCCCTGTGGCACAAGGTAGGAGTAGCCGCACGGCCCACAGGTGACTTGTCTCTGAAGTGGCTGGCGGGAATACCTTCGAATAAAAAACTCTCAAAAGACGAACTGCGACGGGTGCGTGCCCTTTTGCCTCGTTACCCGGAACGTATCTGGAGTCAATGTGGCCATTGGCTTAATCTGGAGAGCGAATGGGCTCCAGTAGCACAATTGTCCTACAAGCTGACCATGCAGACACTCATTCCTTGGGTGAATCTATTCAGGCCGATCAAACAGAAAACGGCCGATCTGCAGAAGTTGACGGTGGAAATATGTGAGCGGCATCCATTCGTGCAATTGAAGACGCTGGCTAGCTGTATCGAAGATCGATTTGATAATAAGATTGTTGAATCGGGAACCGCCCTTGTAAAACCCTGGATTGTTGCCTTGGGCAGCGGCCTTGGAAGGGTGGAACTCGATGATGAGACTGAAAACCAGAGGATGCGCGAACTAGGTCATTTTCTGTCCCAAACCAAGTTTCAAACCGTTACTGCTCTTGAAACCACACCTTATATTGATGGGGTTCCTTCGGGGACAGCGCGTCGTATTGACGTACTCTGGAAAGACATGACTCTGTATGTTGAAAACAAATCAATGGCCAAAATGGCCATTGACATCGCACATGAATTGGGGCGGCATTTTGGGCGAAATGATGTCACCGACGCAATAAAACTCTGTTTTGAGCGTGACCCTGAATTTGTTACCGAATACTTGGAGGAAAATTTTAAACTCCTGCCGCCGCAAGAAGATGGCGCGGAAACCCATGACCCTGCGATTCAGGATGAACAGATCTCTAAATCGTCTGACAGAACTAAAGAGGGGAAAGAGAAAGCTGCGGTATGTGGGAATTGTACCGATTCAGATAGTCCGCCTCACGATAAAGATACATCTGAAGAAATGACTCAGGATGTCATTGCTCCTGATGGACTAGAAGGTATTCATCCATCTGATGGGGATCGCTTTGGAGATGACGAGATACCCCATGCACGGCGTGATCGCATTCCACGACCGTCGAAACCAAAGCTGATCGAACGCTTTGCCGCCTCACATGGTTTTTCCAAGGATAGCTCTGAAGGGCGTTACTACCACAAGGATGGTGGGTGGCTGGAACGAACAACCGGGGTCAGCTTTCCTTGGGAACGATATTCGGCATCTGGTGAATTGATCCAGTGTTACTGGGTCAAGGACCATTGTATCGAGCGGGAACCGCTTCAGTTGGAAGCCGAAGTGTGGGATCTATGTGTGAAGCACCCCGAGAAATACACACTACTGCTGGTCGCACTTGACGGCAGTCCGCTTGAATACTCGGGCAAACAAATTTGTGACCTTAGGGACGGTGGGCGATTGACTTTGTTTCCAGCAAGCTACCGGATTGTGTACGACCATAATGCACAGCCAGAACGAGATGAGGAGAAGGTAAAGGGAGGTGGATAAAACAATGACTAAACCCCTTTTCGACAATCTTGAAATCAGGCAGTTTAGAGCGTTCGATTTTATCAAGATTGATCAGCTTGGCCACATCAATCTCTTTCTTGGAAAGAATAACGTTGGCAAATCCACTTTGCTCGAAGCCCTTTGGCTCTATGCGAACCTTGGTTCCCCAGATGTGATCAGAGCCATTCTGGACGGGCGTGACGAGCCCGGCGAGATTCGGCACGGAAACAAGGCAGAGCCGACCATTTGGAGCTTGTTTTATGGTCATCCGCTTTTGGAGCGGATTACCTCTTCAATCCAGATTGGACGAATCAGTGCGCCCGACAGCGCCCTAACTCTATCCATTACATGGCTTCGCAAAACCATTGAGGCGGATGCCTCAGGCGGCTTTTCGGACGGCAGCGGTTATGGTGGCGGCGTCAGGCCCGGGCAGAAGTATGTGGAAGTCGACCAGCCAAGCACATCTGATGGCGAAGGCGCAATTCCGGCACTGGTCGTAAAATATGGCGCCATGCGGAGACTCCTCCGGCTCGACGATGCCTATGACGATCTGTGTCGACGCTGGAATCTTCAGACCCGATCCAATCGGGATTTGGCTACGCCATGTATCTTTATCGGGCCCTGTGGACTTGAGGACATAGGGTTGCAGTCTCTCTGGGAAAAGGTCGTCTTGACCGATTCCAAGACAGATGTGATCGAGGCCATGCGGATCATTGCACCGGAAACGGAGGATTTTGCCTTATTACATAAGCAGACACGGGTATCCTCCATTCGGCTGAGACTAAAGGGGAAGGATAGTCCGGTCCCGATCAAAACTATGGGCGACGGCATGAATCGACTCTTCGGGATCGGTATGGCCCTGGCGTGCGCGAAGGGCGGCATCCTGCTCGTGGACGAAATTGAGAATGGCATTCACTGGTCGGTGCTTCCCGAGGTCTGGAAGTTCGTCGTGAAGGTCGGCAAGCGGCTCGATGTCCAGGTCTTCGCCACTACGCACAGTAATGACTGCCTGAAAGCGTTCCAGATGGGTACGAAAGGCGACCCGGACACGGACGGCGTTGCCGTTCGGATCGAGAAAAAGAACGGCGAGTTCAGCGCCGAGATCTTCGACGAGAAGCGGCTGGCGGTCATCGTGAAGGAGGCGATTGAAATCCGATGATGGTCAACCGACTCATATTCGAAGGTCCTGACGACAGGCATGTCGTGATGGATCTTCTGTACAACCACGTTCACAGCGGCAGTCGCCTGAATGAAGCTTTCGAACACAAGGAAAAGGAAGGCGTCGATAATCTGATCGACACGCTGAACGAGGAACTCAAGGCAACCGACCTCGGACGCCTTGGCGTGGTTCTCGATGCCGACACAGACCTTGCCCGGCAGTGGGCACGCGTGACGCGGGTGCTGGACGAGCACGGATGCCTCCAGGTTCCGGCCGCGCCCAGCGCTGACGGAACCATTGTCGAAACTTCTGATGCCAAAAGGATCGGCATCTGGGTGATGCCGGACAACAAGAGCGCCGGGTCGCTGGAGGATTTCGTCGGCAAGCTGATCGCCGATGGCGACACGTTGTGGCCAAAGGCCCAGGCCGACGTCAACGTCATCCCCAAGGAAGACAGGCGATTCAAGGAATCCTATCTGTCTAAAGCGCACGTTCACACTTGGCTGGCCTGGCAAGAGGAGCCGGGCACGCGGATGGGCGAAACCTTCAAGAAGAAGTATCTCGATCCGAACCATCCGCAGGCGACCGCCTTCGTGAACTGGGTCAGGAGACTTCTGTCATGAGCGGAAACGAGAACAGATGAATACGCAACCAAAAAAGCTGATCGAGGTCGCACTGCCGTTGGCGGCCATAAACGAGGGGTCCAAACCGGAAACGGAAAACCCGTTTCTGAAGGGCCACCCACGGGCAATCCACAACTGGTGGGCGCGGACGCCGTTGTCCGTATCGCGTGCGATTCTCTTCGCGCAACTGATTGACGATCCGGGCGATGGTCTTCCACCCAAAGAAGCGCGCACGGCACGCGAGAAGCTGTTGGACTTCGTGGCGGAACTGGCCACCTGGAGTGCGACGACCGACGACAAAATCATCGGCCGGGCGCGGGAAATGATTCGCAAGCAGTTCGAAGGCAAGATGCCCGAGTTCTGGGACATGTTCAGCGGCCGCGCCAGCATTCCCCTCGAAGCACAGCGGCTGGGACTGACCGTCACGAGCAGCGACCTCAATCCCGTGGCAGTCACCATCCAGCGGGCCTTGTTGGAATTCCCGCCGAAGTTCAAGGACCGTCCTCCAGTACATCCATTTGATGGAAATGACTTGTTGAGGGTTACCGTTTGGAAGGGGACAACTGGCCTTGCTGAGGACATCCGATGGTACGGCAAATGGGTGGGCCTGAGGGCAGCGAAAAAGCTGGAGAAGCTCTATCCCAAGGGGCCGGATGGTAAGGAAGTAATCGGTTGGCTCTGGGCAAGGACCGTACCGAGTCCTGATCCCTCATGCGGGGGCGCATACGTTCCTCTCGCAAGATCCTTCAAGCTGGCCGGCAACAAGAGTCAAGCGTGGATTGCTCCCAACGTTGACCGGAAGAACAATGTAATTGAATTCCGAATTGCACAGGGCGAAAGGCCACAAATTGAGGGAACCGTTTCTCGCAAGGGCGCGGTGTGCCTGCTCAGTAAGAATCCCATGCCTTTCCCATACATTCGAGAACAGGCTAAAAATGGCAATATGAAGAACCAGATGATGGCCATTGTATCGGAAGGGAATCGTCGTAGGGTTTATCATGCCCCCACTGAAAATCACATCAAGGCGGCTGAACAGGCAGTGCCGAAATGGCGACCAGATTGCGAGATGCCCAAAAAGCACCGCAACTTCCAGCCACCCGTCTATGGAATGGATAACCTGGGTGATCTTTTCACTCCCCGCCAGTTGGTTACTCTGACAACAATTGTGGAACTAATCGAAGAAGTCCATGTGAAGATCATTTCCGACTCTAGGGGCGACAAAGATTATGCTGATTCCGTGACCACATACCTGACTTGTGCACTTTCGCGGATGACCGACTATCACAGCAGTCTCGCTACCTGGAATCCAACAAATGAAAACGTTAGTCATCTCTTCCAGCGACAGGCAATACCAATGGCTTGGGACTTCTGCGAGGCAAATCCCATAGTTGGCAAACTGTCCTTCACGGTGGCTACTGACTGGGTTGCAAGCTCAATTGAAGCTGTATGCCCATCTATGACGGTGGCTCGCGTAGCACAGCTTGACGCGAGGAAAGCGCAACCGCAGTTCAATTCGGCACCGGTGATCTCGACTGACCCGCCGTACTACGACAACATCAGTTATGCCGATCTGGCGGACTTCTTCTATGTTTGGCTTCGCTCGGTCTTGCGTAAGATCGATCCTCAAACATTTGCGACATTGCTAACTCCCAAAGAGCCCGAACTCATAGCTTCACCAACACGACATGGCTCACTTGAGAAGGCAGAGACACACTTTCGCAACGGATTTCAGTCCGTATTCAAAGCAATACACGATTGTTCCCATCCGTCAGTTCCCGTCACCGTCTACTATGCCTTCAAGCAGCAGGAAGATGATGCTGATGAAGATGAGACACAGAGGGCTTCAACAGGTTGGGAAACGATGCTTGAGGGCCTTGTTGATGCAGGATTCCAGATCACGGGAACATGGCCTATCCGTACAACCAAGAAGGCCCGCAGTGTCGCTCGCGGAACAAATGCTCTCGCGTCCGCAGTGGTTCTCGTCGCTCGCCAGCGCAGTGCCAGCGCGGCGATGGCCACACGGAAAGAGTTTGCCTCGGTCCTGCGAAAGGAACTGCCAGCCGCTTTCACCGCCCTGACGCAGGCTGGCATTGCTCCCGTCGACCTCGCCCAAGCCGCCATCGGACCAGGGATGGCCATTTTCTCCCGCTACAGAAAAGTGATCGAGGCGGACGGTTCGCCGATGTCTGTCCGGACAGCACTTCAGATCATCAACCAGGAACTTGATGCGCATTTAGCGGCGCAGGAAGGCGAACTGGATCGTGATACGAGCTGGGCCGTTGCATGGTTCGAGCAGCACGGTATGAACGAAGGCGAGTTCGGCGAGGCCGAGAACCTCTCCCGAGCCAAGAACACAGCCGTCAACGGCCTTGTCGAGGCAGGCATTATCACGGCAAGGGTCGGGAAAGTGTGGCTTATCCCGCGCGACCAGATGCCGGAAGACTGGGACCCGGCTACCGACAATCGGCTGACCATCTGGGAGGCGACACAGCAACTGATACGCGCGCTCGATCAGCAAGGCGAAAGCGGCGCAGCGGCTTTGCTCAAGCGACTTGGTGGATACGGCGATGCGGCCCGTGACCTAGCCTATCGCCTGTTCAACATTTGCGAGAAAAAGAACTGGTCCGGCGAGGCGCTGGCGTACAACAGCCTCGTCCTGACCTGGCCGGAACTAACTAGGTTAGCCCATGCTGAACCGCGTGGGGACCAAAGGAGCCTTTTTGAATAGGGGTACTTCAACGGTGAGGTCAAATCATGGCTAAAAGCAATCATGGCAGAGTGGGTGAAGCACTTGAACTGCTCAACAGGGGATTACGGCCCTTTGTGGAGCGAGAACTGCAAGCCGTACACGGAGATCAGTGGCAAGAAATAGTCGCGCAAACACTCCGCGAAGAGCGCGGAGCGGTGAAGGCGACGGGAGGAAAGAGCGCACTTAATTGGGATACCCACAATCTGCTTGCGGTTATGTGGGAGCAGTGGAATACCGTATTCCGCAATACCCTTGGACAAGCGGAACGCTCCTTGGTCAGCGAACTGCGGGGTGTGCGCAACAGTTGGGCCCACCAGATGGCTTTCAGTAGCGACGATGCTTATCGAGCGCTGGACAGTATCGGTCGATTGCTTAACGCCATTTCGGCGCCGGAAGTCAAGGAGCTCGAAGAGCAAAAAATGGCGCTGCTGCGCGTGCGATTCGACGAACAGCGCCGGGGCGAGATGCGCAAGCACGCCGTGGCCCCGACCGAGGGCAACCCGCAGAGCGGCCTGAAGCCCTGGCGCGAGGTTGTCACCCCGCACCGGGACGTGGCCAGCGGCAAGTACCAGCAGGCGGAGTTCGCGGCCGACCTGTGGCAAGTGTACCTGGGCGAGGCGGCATCCGAGTACCAGGACCCCACCGAGTTCTTCCGACGCACCTTCATCACCGAAGGGCTGCAGAAACTCCTCAGCAACGGCGTGCGCCGCATCGGCGGGCATGGCGGCGACCCGGTGGTTGAGCTGCAGACGAACTTCGGAGGCGGCAAAACACACAGTATGCTGGCGCTCTATCATCTGATGTCGGGAACGTCTGCATCGGAACTGCCGGGTACAGAGCAGGTCTTGAGGGATGCCGGCTGCGAGGTCGTTTCAAACGTTAATCGCGCCATTGTGGTCGGAACCAAGGTGTCTCCGGGAAGCCCGAGTAAGAAGAAGGACGGTACAGTCGTCCGAACAATCTGGGGAGAGATTGCCTGGCAACTCGGTGGCAAGGCCGGGTACGAGATGATCCGCGCCGATGACGAGAATGCTACTAACCCCGGCGACAAGATGAAGGAGATGTTCAACAAGTTCTCGCCCTGCCTGGTCCTGATCGACGAGTGGGTGGCCTACGCGCGGCAGCTTCACGAAGGCAGCGTGCTTCCCGCCGGTACCTTCGATACCCAGTTTACCTTCGCCCAGGCATTGAGCGAGGCTGCCAAGGCGGCAAAGAACACCTTACTGGTGGTCAGCATTCCAGCATCCGATAACGAGATCGGTGGCGAATGGGGCCAGCGCGCCTTGTCCCGACTCAAGAACGCCATCGGCCGCGTGGAATCGAGCTGGCGGCCGGCCAGCCCGGACGAGGGATTCGAGATCGTGCGCCGTCGGCTCTTTGAGCCTCTGCATGAGAAGCAGGCCTTTGTGGCACGCGACGCCGTGGCGCGCGCCTTCGTGGATATGTACGGAACGCAGCACAGCGAATTCCCATCTGAGTGTCGAGAGGCCGAGTACGAACGTCGCATCAAGCTGGCCTACCCGATCCACCCGGAACTCTTCGACCGGCTCTACAATGACTGGTCTACCCTTGACAAGTTTCAACGCACGCGTGGTGTGCTGAGACTAATGGCGGCGGTGATCCATTCATTATGGGAACGGCAGGATGGCAACCTGCTCATCATGCCCGCCACTATCCCCATTGACGACTCGTCGGTGCAGTTTGAGTTGACCCGCTACCTTGACGACCAGTGGACCCCTGTGATCGCAAAGGATGTTGATGGAGAGCATTCCCTGCCGCTCAGGCTCGACCGGGACGCGCCGAACTTGGGGCGCTACTCCGCCTGCCGTCGTGTAGCCCGAACTATCTACGTCGGTTCAGCCCCGACTCAGCGAGCCGCCAACCGCGGGATTGATGACCGACAAGTGAAATTGGGATGTGTCCAACCGGGAGAAACGGTGGCGACGTTTGGCGATGCCATACGCCGTCTCACGGATAGAGCCACCTATCTCTATGTGGATGGCAGCCGCTATTGGTATTCGACCCAGCCAACAGTTACACGACTTGCCGAAGATCGGGCGACCCAGCTTCATGAACATGACATCCTGGATGAGATTATCCGAAGACTGCGCGACGAGGCACGCAGTCGTGGTGATTTCCATCGTGTGCATGCATGCCTGAGCGGCAGTGATATTCCTGACGAACATGAGGCGCGTTTGGTCATCTTAGGCCCGGAGCATCCACATGCCAAGGGACAGACGGACAGCCTTGCCCGGAAAGAAGCCCAAGGTATTTTGGATAATCGAGGAAGCAGCCCCCGGTCATATAAAAACAGTCTCGTTTTTTTAGCGGGCGATGCGACCCGCCTCAATGAGCTTCATACCGCCATTCGGCAGTATCTTGCCTGGAAATCCATCTGCGACGACCGGGAACAGCTTAATTTGGACCCATTCCAGTCGAAGCAGGCGGACACAAAGCGGAGAATTGCGGAAGACACTGTGAAAGCACGCATTCCAGAGACCTATCATTGGATGCTTGTGCCCAGCCAACCGGACCCCAAGGGTTCGCTTGAATGGGTGGAAATGAGATTGCAAGGGTCTGATTCACTCGCCCTTCGAGCTTCCAAGAAACTCAAGAGCGAAGAGATGCTCCTTGTGCAGATGGGTGCGGTCCGACTCCGCTTGGAGCTCGATCGGGTACCACTCTGGCGTGGTGATGATGTGCCGGTAAAGCAACTGGTGGAGGATTTTGCCACCTACCTTTATTTGCCTCGCCTTCGTGACCCGGATGTGCTGATCGCAGCCATCCGAGAGGGAATCTCTTTGTTTACTTGGCAAGGGGAAACATTTGCCTATGCGCAGTCAAAGGACTCCGATGGCCGTTACTTGGGTCTGGTTGCTGGAATTACTGCGGCTATCCAGGCCGAGAGTGGTTCTTTTGTCGTGAAACCAGACGTAGCGGCTGAACAGAAGCGCATAGACGCAGAGTCAGCACGAGAGAAGGCTGGCGCGACACAGACTGGGAAGGTGGATTCTGAGCAGACAACCGGACAGGACCAATCAGCAGGTCAGAAAACGTCGGCCGGTGCTGTCAATGGGAAACCCACGCCGCCTGTTGCAGTTGTATATCGGAGGTTTCATGGGGCGGTTCGACTGGAACCTCTCCGGGTTGGCCGAGACGCCGGACGAATTGCCGATGAGGTGATTCAACATCTCACCAAGCTCGTAGGCTCTGATGTTCAGGTAACGCTTGAGATTCAAGTACGATTACAGGATGGTGCATCCGAGAAGACGATTCGAGATGTCACCGAAAACTGCCGCACGCTCAGATTTGAATCCTTTGGATTTGAGGAGGAGTGACAGAGAAGAGTCAGACTATGCTAACTGATTGTGTCTTGCTCTTGGGGTTTTAATTTCCCCCTTATGGATTGGAGAAAAATCAGATGGCCAGAATTGGAGTAAAAAGATACACCATATATCGTCTATTACAGTTTTGCCGGGAAAATATTTTTGCAATTCCTGAAATTCAACGTGAGTTTGTATGGGACCGAAAGCGTGTTTCAAACCTTTTTGACAGCATCTGGCGTCAACTACCAATTGGAACATTATTGATCTGGGAGACAGATATATCAAGGCGTCATCTTCTTCGACATGCTCAGAACATTCTTCCTCCCCATGATGATTCTAATAAAAAAATCTGGTTTATTGTTGATGGACAACAGAGGCTTTCAACCTTATATAGAGCCCAGGAAGGTGACACTATACCGAATTTTATGGGGCAAGAAATTAATTTTGATCATCTCTGCTTCGTTTTTGATAAACGATTCGAACCATTACGATTTGGATTTCTAAAACGGCCCCAAAGTGGGACACATATACCAATAAAAGATATTTTATCACCATACTGGCGTCGTAAAATAAGTCGTACTGTTAATAAACAGAAATTAGCAGAAATCGAAAAATTTAGAATCCGATTAAGAAAATATAAGATTCCCGTTGTATTTTTAGGAACAAAAGATCTCGATGAAGTACGTGAGACGTTCCTTCGAATTAATTCAGGGGGGCTGCGGATCAGCAAAGCAGATAGAGCATTTTCACGTGCAGCTAGGTTAAATATGCGTCAACTCGTAAAGGAATTTAGGAGTGCTTTACCCCATGGATTTAATGAGATTGAACCATCAGTTATTCAGGCATCCATAGCTGTTATGCGAGGACAAAAAGACATTAGTGGCGCAGCAATAGAAACAGCTATCGCTGGACTTGAAGATGAAGAATTTGAAGGAGGCAAAGTATCGAAGCGCTTTACTCAACTATGGGCTAAGATGCGAAAAGCCGTAGCAAAAAGTGTTGATTACTTAAACAGTGAATTAAAGTTATTAAACAAAAGTTTTTTACCTTCGGATAACATGTTGCCAGTACTATCTTATTTTTTTTACTGTAATAATCTTGCACAACCAACTTCACTTCAACGAAAAGAGATAAGAAAATGGTTTTGGGCTACGGGTATATCGGGTCGATATAGTGGTAGGGGTTATTATCAAAATATTCGCAAAGATTTAGATTTTATGAAGAGGCTTGCTAAAGGAAATAAATCAATATTTACCTTTCCTGAACCAATACCTCGTTCTGATGTAAGGCGTATAGACTATACATACTCAAGAGGTAGTATGACAATTGCCTACTTTCTCATGCTGTGTCAATACAGACCAAGGTATTTTACTAGTGGTTCAGAAATGTCATTGAAAGAAACGGCTTCTGTCTCTAATCGCAAGGACAAGCATCACATCTTTCCAAAAGCTATGCTCAGGCGAAACGGGTTTTCGATACGAGAAACGAACAGTCTCAGCAACATATGCTATGTGGTGGCTGAAGAAAATCAATCAATTGGGAAAAGGCGCCCATCAGAATATCTAAAGAACTTTAGACATAAAAAATATTTCCCTTCTGTAATGAAAAGCCATTTGATGCCATATAGGAAGGAAAGTGGATTGTGGGATCATAATATACGCAAAGGTTTCAAAAAATTTGTGATCCAGCGGCAAAATTTAATCTGCGAAGCTTTTGAAAGACAGGCTGGAATGAGGTTGTTTAAGAGGGATTAGATTTAAATAACATTATCTATGGTTTTATTATCTCTAATACCGCGAGCATTTTTAAGAAGAGGGAGTAGGATTAGTAAAAGAATCTTCAAAACCTAAGTAGAAGAGATATATCAACAAACACTAAAATGCACTTCTGCACTTCTCTTTCAACGACATAAATTATATTGATAAAAGCAAAACAACTAAATGATTGAAGTAGAATCATGGCTCGGATGATTCCGGCGACGCTGTCGCCAGAGACTGAGAGCAGGGCCGAGGGAAGGATATTTAAAGCCCTGCGAGACTCGCTTGACAATTCCTACACCGTTTTCCATTCCGTTGACCTCCTCACCCGAAATCTTAAAAATAGAATCATCGACGTTGAAATCGACTTCCTGATCTTTTCCCACCGGCAGGGCCTACTCATCCTTGAGGTGAAGGGCGGCGTCATCAAGCATGACGGGGAGAGGTGGTACCAGAACACTCATCCCCTTGCTGAGAGCCCATATAGACAGGCAGAGAGAAATAAGTATGCAATAACCACCCACCTGGAGAGGCGCCTCAGTAAACATATTCCCATGGTTGCCGGTCATGCTGTCTGCTTTCCCGATGTCTATACAAAAATGCCCACTCTGCCACCAGAGGCTGATGAAAGGATAACTATAACCGGCAGCCTGGTCGCACATATTGACACGGTTATTCCAACGATACTGAACAGGTTTAAAGGGGAAACTCACAGGGATTTGAGTGATGGCGAAGCGGACTCCATAAGAAAAGCGCTCATACCTGAGTTTGAATACGGGATGAGCCTTGCTGACATGATCGGAGCTGCTGAGCAGAAAATATTCAAACTGACCGAGGAGCAATGCAACCTGCTTGATTTCCTGGGAGACAGGAAGAAGGTCCTGGTGAAAGGATGTGCCGGTACAGGCAAAACAGTTCTTGCCTTGAAAAAGGCCCGTGAGCTGGCACTTGATGGCAAAAAAGTCCTTCTCCTCTGCTACAATGTACCCTTGAGTAGTCTCCTTAAAAATTCATTGCAGGATGTAAGGGGTGATATAGTCACAGATCACTACCATAATTTCTGCATGAAGTGGTTGGAGGCTGCTGGTATACATCTGCCGGAGAGATCTGATAATGCTTTCTGGCAGACAGAAGTCCCAGATGCGTTTGACAAGCTGCTTGAAAGGCAGCCGCTGCAGTATGATGCCATCATTGTGGATGAAGGTCAGGATTTTATGACATCATACTGGCTCACCATTGAAAAGATGCTCGCACCGAATAGCTACTTCTACATCTTCTATGATCCGGGCCAGAACCTGTATAAGTCAGATCTTCAGTTTCCAATTAGTGAAGAGCCATTTGTTCTCAAAACCAACTGCAGAAACACTCGCCAGATCTGTAATTTGCTTACCCGCTATACATCCCAGGAGATGAAGGTCAAGAAAGATGCCCCTGAAGGGGAGCCGATGGAGGAGAAAAGCTGCTCTTCAGACAAAGATCGCCGCAAAGAGTTGAGCAGGCTCCTGCACAAGCTTGTCAACGAGGAAGGAGTTGTACCGGAGCGGATCGTGATTCTCGGTGGCCACACCAGGGAGCATACCTGTATCGGCGATAACAACATAGTAGGCAATTTCACCATAGAACGGGACCCGGAAGAGAGCTCTCATGCCATCCGCTACGACACTTACATGCGCTTCAAAGGCTGCGAAGCTGACGCCGTAATCCTCCTGGACGTCGACCCTAAGGATGCACGGTGGGACACCAATGCCTTCTACACCGCCATCTCCCGGGCAAAATTTTTACTCTACATAATATATAAGGACGGGTGGAATTATGAGTCCATAGTGAAGGGGAGCACGCATAAATAGTTCATATCAGTACTCATACTGATGGTAGTAGTTTTAGAACGGGGATAGTAAAAAGGCTATTTTATAACTTAACAAGCTTCTTACCGCTTTGATTGGTGATGGCAATGGGTGCAAGATTTACATTCAAATGTACCAAGTGCAATTATACAGTTGAATCATCCGGCGATAAAGATTGCGGTATGTTTGCTGTAGTACAACCCTACATATGTAATGATTGCAGGGTAGTAATAGATGTTCAGATTGGTGAATACGGCAAAGTAATACCTCCTGAAAAGCTAGATGAAGAGCAAAAGAAGAGCTATTACCGCTGCTATGAATGTAATGGCATAAACCTGACGTTGTGGAGCTCAAAATGCAGAAAGTGTCCGAAGTGTGGTGGTAGGATGCAGCAGGATTCTGATGGACCCTGTATTAATTGGGATTAGTTTTTTTTATGGGAGCAGTAAATGAAAGAATACACTATCTTATATTCAGCGGATGAGATTCATGCGGAAATTAAGAAGATATTCAGTGAGCCCAGGTCCAATGATGAAAGAGTGGCTATTGTCGCCTATGTAGGTGGTGACGGTGATTCCTATCTCCCCCATCCCCAAGGATTGCGCATTATATGCAATCCATCGCCAGGTGGCACTGATCCGGATACAATTCGACGGTTGATCAAGCGCGGGGCTAAAGTTGAGTTTTCAGATAAACTGCATATGAAGGTTTATTGGTCCCGAAATCGAGGCTGTATCATTACCTCTGCAAATGCATCAACTAGTGCCCTGGGGGTAAGCGGTCTTAAAGAAGCGGGGGTATTGTTTCCCCCACGCACTGTGGATATAAAGAGATTAATTAAATATGCCAAGCCGAGAGCAGTTACCCTATCCGAGCTACATAAATTAGACCGTCGCAATAAAGAACATAAAAGAAATGTCAGGCAAAAAGAGCAGACGAGGGAAAAAGCCCGTGATTTTCTTGAATGGTATCATTCAGCTTTCCGCTCAAAGTGGAAGCTAGCATTTGCTACGGATGAATCTAAGGGTGATGCAAAGACCGTCAAGGGGAAGACCTTCTCTGAGTATGGAGTCAAGCAACCTCACGCTTGGACATGTGTTGGCAAGGATAGGGTACATAAAACTGACTGGCTACTCTCTTTTGTATTTACGGATCGTGGTATTAGTTGTATTGAATGGATATATGTAGATTTTGTCGTCAAAATTACCCGCAAGGAAAAGGGCTACTACTTTAAAGACTGGCCCTATCATGCTGTTCAGGTCCACTCGTCAGCACACCGTCCTTTGCCACCATTTAGACTCAATAGAGCATTTACCAATGCCCTGTGCAAAGCTATTAAGAAATACACTCCAGAGCGGATCATGAATGCTAGTTCGGATTTACCTACCAATCGGTTTTTAAGTTACATAGCAGAGGCAATGAGCAACCGATAATAACGTGCAGATAAGCCAATTCGAAAATATAGATAAAAGAATGGGAACTTTCCGGCAATTAGGGATAAAATTAGAAGATGAGTAGGGTGTGTTCACCAGGATAGAATAAAGCCTCTCGGTAGCAATGCTGAGAGACTTTTTACCGGAGAGAATCAGGTCACTGATATGCACTGTACACAGCTTTGCTGAACTGAAAGCTTTCTTAGGACAAAACTCTTTTCTTATCCTTGTTCACCTTTTAATTGTTCTGGTGTCCGTTCTTCAAGCCACAGCTTACAGACATTCTTCCAACCTATTCTACGCCATTTCTTGAATATTGCCTTCAATTCATCCAAGTCCTGAGCTGTAAGAAGATCTTTCTGTGCTGCTTTCAAATCGTCAAGAGATGCGATTGCTGCCATAAATGCCCTCCATCTAATAATTTATATAGGTTAAAATATGGAGAAAAAGAGCAATAACAAAGTCTTATACACTGGATATTTTAACATCACAAGAGCTTTTCGGATATAAATATTTTCACACCTAATGACCACTCCTGTCACGCCCGCGTGATATACTCCCAAGATAAAGCGAGAAAGAGGGTTCAGGATCAACCATGCACGATCCATGATGCAGGTGTCGTTCTGGCACATGCATCCTAAACAAGGGACCCCCAGGTTAGTAACCGGCGGGCAGCCCGCACGCATCCCTGTTCCTGGAGGGTGGTTGTAACTGCCTGACCCAGGAGGGGCCGTCCATTTTGCTGGGAACCTACATCCGGCTGGTGTCTCAAACGGTAATAGGCTCAGCCCTTTCGGTAAACGATGAGATTATACATCTCACTGCTTTCGTGAGAGACAAAAAAGATACGGGGCGGAAAACAGGATTTAACCAGCGGGCAAGCAGGAGGAAGGCACACACAAGAACGGAGATCGAATACCGGCTATGTGTGCTATAATCAATTAACAATGGGGGTACCATGAGAAATGTGCTCGTAATCGGGACCGTTATTTTCCTGGGAACCGCTTCCATAGTCTTTGCAGACGACTTCCAGGTCTACAAAGGTTATTTGCCGCGCTTCGGTGATTATTACCGGCCTCGGGATGGAACACTTCAGCAATACGAAGACTACACTCCCCGGTTTGGAGACTACCTGAAGCGGGAACATGGCAGGCTGCAGGAACACGAGGATTACGTTCCCCGTCACGGGGACTACTACAAGTGGGATGGATCCAGGTGGCAGAAGTACGAGGATTACCTCCCTGTTTTCGGTGACTATCTGGAGGAATAATACACATGATGCAGGATCCATGCTGCACGATGCAGGAAGGGGCGTATGACCCTGCACACTGTTCCCTAAATCCTCACCTTGAACCACGATGTAAACGAAGCTGCTCCCACGGAGGGCACACAGGAAAAGGCAGGTGTGCACGAAGTAGCAAAGAGTTGTTGGAGGAAGGATGAGGCGAATAGAACAATTTATGAAAGACAATAATTATTACCTGTCTAAATATAAAAGCAATGTCATAGCGGTTGACTTTGACGGGGTGATAGCAGAATTTACTGATGATATTGAAACGTTTGGGAAAATTGTCCCGGGGGCCAGGGAAGCGCTTGGAGAATTACGCAGCCAGGGATATAAAATTATTATTCACACGGCTAGACCATCAAACAGCTGTTGTTTGGAAAACCTGGCTACTTACTTGAAGGCTGAAGCCGTTCCTTTTGATGGGATCAATATTAACATCGACTGTGCATGGGAAAGTCAGAAGCCGCTTGCTGATCTCTATATAGATGACCGTGCCTGCCGATTTGAAGGAGATTGGTCCAAAACGCTTGAGGATGCAAAGAATCTTTTGGGACTAAATAACAATAATGCTCATTTTGTGAGCTACGATTGCCTGCTTTCAAAAATAAATGATCGTGCGGAACAGGTATCACAATTTGAAGAGTTTTTAAGGAAAGATACCAACTGGCTGACTGCACCCGCCTCAACAAGATTCCACCTGCCCGAACAGGGCGGATTGGTACAACACTCCATAAATGTGGCAAACACCCTCCTTACTATGTCTAAGGTTTTATCCCCTGAGATTGCGCAGGAGAGTTGCGTGATCGTGGCCCTTTATCATGATGTGGGAAAAGTAGGATATGCGGGAATTCCATATTATGTAGAAACCAACCAGCATACTTTTAAATCTAAAGGTGTCAGATACCAAATTAATCCTGATTGTCCCTACATGGACATTGCCAGCCGCAGTGTGCATTTGATTTCAAAGTATATGGATCTTAGTCCGGATGAAGTACAGTCGATACGGTATCATGATGGGCAGTATATCCAGGAGAATCGCAGTGCAGCACACAGAGAATCCAGGTTAACCAGGTTGTTACAATATGCGGATAACTGGTGTGCAGGTGTTTTGGAGGATAGATTGAACCCGGAGAAAGAATGAAGCAATATTTATTCGCCACATTAATCACACATAGTTATAAAGAGAGGAAAATGGATGAATGCTTATGAATATATTCTTGCGAAACAAGTGCTGTGGGCAATGAATCACAATATTGAGCTCATCGGCAGCAAGGGTAAGCGTGGCCGCCCTGCATACACATCGAAGCTCAGGCATAATCTCTTTGAGCCTCTGAGTCCTGATGTCCTTGCATCTTTTGAGAAAGGTGATGGGAGCGAAACCAAGGGAAGCCCGGACAGCCCGGCCAAAATGCAGGCAGTGCACTCGTCCTCCGCCTTGAGCGTTAACATTTTTCACTATTGGCAAAGGATCAAACAGGTTCCACTAATGGCGGCTGCCTGTGGTTTTTGCCGAAAAGGCAATAACTCATCACAGAAGATAGTTTTCGAGGACAAGTATCCAATTACTAATAGATTTAGGTATTCGCCCAATATAGATGTTGTCATTCATAATTCAGATGCGGCTCAAGTGAAGAGATTTGCTGTGGAGTGCAAGTTCTCAGAAGCATATGGCGGGAGAAGACATGGCGGGTTAGACCCAAAATATATGGACTTGGAGAATATATGGGACAATCTCCCGGGGACTTATAGATTCGCACAAACGATCTGCCCAAATGACACCGCTTTCCTTTATCTTCATCCTGCTCAATTAGTTAAACACATACTTGGTCTCAAAAAAGAATTTGGCAAAGAAGGGTTCAGGCTCTTATACCTCTGGTATGATGTTTTGGGCGAAGAAGGATCCGTGCATCGCAAAGAAATTAAGACTTTCTTAGATGTGGTGAAAAGTGACGGATTGAAATTCCACGCATTGAGTTATCAAGAGTTAATTGTGAAATTATTCAATGAATACAGTTCAGAACACAATGAGTACATTAGGTACTTGAGCGGCCGGTATCTATAACGATTATTCTTAAATCTATTCAACATGTTACACATGTCAAATAAACGGAGACGTGTGTGAATCGGCAACATAAAAAAGCAGGGTGCAGGGGTCAGTGCATAGGTGACGTTGATTGAGAGAATGAGTGGACATGATCCCTGTTTTCCGTGGTGGTCTGTCAAAAGCCTAAGAAAGCTGGATGAGGATGAAAATTAACAAAAAAGAGAATGCCACCTTAAGGTGCATGCGCTGCGATAATGAGTTCGATGCGGAGATCTGGACGGCAATAGACGTAAGCGATGAAGACCTCAACCACATGCTTTTCACCGACCAGATAAATATCTTTACGTGTGAGAAATGCGGAAGCTGCGGCGCGACTGCGTTCCCCCTGCAGGTACGGGATAAAAAGGCCAGGAAAGAAGCGCTGGTCATGCCTCTTTACCGGCCAGACAAACCGGAGTATGACGAATCGAACCCGGCATTCTCTGTGGTTGAGATACTGAAGAAAAGGCCCTGTAAAATATTTTATGATCTCAGTGAACTTAAATTTGAAATCCACAGCTGGACCGGGGAACCATTTATACCCTTTGACGCACCGCCAGAGGAAAATGATATCAAGGAGGGACTGGCAAAGGGTTTTATCAGTGAAAAGGAAGGAGATGAACTCAGAAATGCTGACTGGGATGCTATTTATGATAAAATGATAGAAGAAGGCATGATTGAAAAGAAGCCTGTTGATCTGGAGGATGAAGAGAATGACCTGGTAGAGCTCTATTTTAGACTCATGACCCAGCTGAAACGATCCAGAACGGTAGTGGAGTTGAGGAAAAAAAAGGGTTCAGGGGGCAAGGTTCAGGGTCAAAGGACGAAAGACAAAAAATAGAAGCCTGCAACGCACATATGACATTCCGGGCAGTGCTCACGAGCAAGAGAGCACCTGTCAACCGGTAACATGCACCGCGTTTCATTATCCGGCACCCTGTTGCCTAAACCCTCAACCCTGTATTTAAAATATGGACAAAAAAGAGCTGCGGCAAGAACTTGAATGGGCAAAGAAGCAGTCCAAAGAAGTGAAGATCGACCTGCCTGAGCGGGAACCCGGCGAGCCTCCTGCAACCCAGACGCAAATCAGATACGTACAATCCATGTCAAAGGATATGGATGAGGAGGAAATTCGCAAGCTGGGTACCAAACAGGTTGCCTCACTCATTGAGCAGCTCAAGCTCGAACAGGAAATGTTTACGAATGAGCTGGTGGCCGAGACTGTGGAACGGCGGCAGAAGAGCGGTTGCCTTGGTGTCATACTGTTAGGAATTGTACTATATGCTCTCATTTATCTGATTAGATAAGTGATAAGGCGAAGGGGGCAGGGGGATAATCATGGCCGGTTCTTTTGTAAAATTAAAAATGCTTAATGATGCTCTAGATGATGTGAGAGATGAGCTTGGTGAATTAGATCTTTGGACAGATCGGCTCGATGAGGTGGATGTGTTCCTCACGCCCTTTCATCCCTGGACCACGTATGGCTATTACGTGGAGGAATCACCCTGGCTGAGCCGGTTGCTGGGGTGGGAGGGTGGTAATATATACATTCCGTCGCTGAGACTGACTTCGCTTTGCGGTCTTTTTGGCTATGGTGAATATTTTTCGCTCAGAAATGTGCTCCGCCATGAATACGGCCACGCGGTTGCCCACCTCCATCCCGGCTTTATTAAGCGGTCGCGGGAATTCACCCATGTTTTCGGCGGCAGGTACGAAAGTAAGGGACCTGTAGGGTTCCACAGTCCGCTTACACACGTTTCCACGTACGCGGCAACCAAGCCTCAGGAGGATTTTGCCGAGACCTTCGCCTACTTTGTGAAAAGCAAGGGAGATGTCGCCAGGTATTTTCACCGGCCGGGTGTCTTTATGAAAATGTGCTTCGTTGGCAAACTCTCTGAAAAACTCGCCAGGGCGGCGTGATTTATAGCGGGCGAAGCAAATGATTCCACTATGGCTTGCCACACTCTTGGCACGAAGATGCAACCACGAAGAGCGCGAAGAAGAAAGAGGGAGACCACGAAGGAGAGACACGCCCACTGGCAAACCAGCAGACGAGCTAATGTCTTTTAATGATGTGAGAAATATACATGCGAAAGCAGTTGCTATGAGAACATACGAGATTAATCTGCTGGATGATGTTGAAGGCAGATGGCTGCCCGTCATTAAGCATGAAAAGCAGCACATAAAGCGCCTGATACAAGATTCTGCAGAAAAAATGGTTTTCCCGCGGCAGCTCAAACCTGTTGTAAAAAAGCTGTACGAGGCCATCGGGGGGAAATATGAGTATGCGCGTGATATCAGAACACTGGCCGGATTGCTCAATCTTGATACGAGTGATGTGATATGTGCAAACCTGGAATATGAGCTTACCACATGCCTGTTAAAGAATCCCTTTGCCTGCACATCAGCCGCGTTCTATCGACCTAACCAGGGGATGCTACACATCAGAAACCTGGATTGGCCGGGTGAGTATGTGGGGCCGTATACCATTAAAGTACACTACTTATCCCATCAGGGTGAGTTTACCGCGGTTACCTGGCCGGGTTTCGTGGGAATTATGTCAGCGGTGGCAAAAGGGCGGTTTTCCGCAACCATAAATTGGCTGCCGTGGTCTAACTCCGGCTTGCTGCCGGCTTGGTTTCCCAAGCCGAATCTCCTTGGCTGGCCGGCATCTTTCCTGCTGAGATATATATTTGAAAGGTGTAAAACCTATGAGGAAGCGTTGAGGGAAATTAAGCGAAAGAAAGTAGTGGTACCGGTGTTAATTACCTTAGTTGGTCCAAAAAAAGAACAGGCTGTAGCGATCGAAAGGGGCACCAAAAATTACAGAATCAGGAACTATAGAGAACCGGCTTTAGTGGCCACCAATCACTATAGTGCTGATGAAAAGAAACGGTCAAAAGTGAAGCTAAGGGAAGATGAATCTAATAATTACACGTACAAGCGGAAGTTCATGATTGAGAAAAAGGCCCGCCAGATTAGAATAAGCAGATTGAGTGATGCCTTTAAGCTGCTGCGATGCAGGCCGGTATTTAATGACTGTACAACCCAGAGCATGGTGTTCAGCGTTACAACAGGCACAGCGCTGGTGAGGACGTGTTAGAAGGGGAGGGGCCAGAAATAAACGCACTTCCACAGGAGGCATACCATGCATAAAAGCATAGGAATCGCTTTGATAGTGGTAGCTTTATCAGCATCGTCCGTATCTGCGCAGTACTTTATTTATGACAAACCATATGGGGGAAGCAAAGCAGGCCGGCTTGAAAATAACGGCGTCTTTTATGACCGCCCTTACGGCGGCAGTTCTATTGGAAGAATAGATGAGAAGGGGTTTGTTTTTGACAGGGCATACGGCAGTAGTAAAGTTGGCAGAATGGACAAAGATGGTTTTATCTATGATAGACCATATGGGGGAAGCAAGATAGGCAGGGTGGAAGATGGTTTTGTCTATGACAGGCCCTACGGCGGAAGCAAGATAGGCAAAACAGATATCCCAGCAGGTGCTGCCTATTGGCTGCTGAAGAAGTAGGGCAAAATATTTTTTGGATATTTTGTTAGGGGAGATCAACTAGTCGTTTCAATTAGAAATATAGCTTATTTGGTCTTTTCTGTAATATCTTCACGGTTAATTTTGGTTGATGATACAGTTGGAGGGTAATTTTATTATTTACGGTCGTTCCTTAATTCAACACGAGGATATAAAATTTGAAATCGACTTGAATTATAGAACTTCCTTTGCTTCTAAAACCTTCGTGAACCCTGGATGAATTGTATATCGCCTTTCAGAACCCGATTGTTTAACCCAATTGCTCAAAGCCATTAACTTTCTTATATCATAACCGACTGAATAAGCATATCTTTCTGACATATCTGATGTGCAGATCCCAAGAAAAGAAAACCATAAAAGTATCTCGATCGTGTCTTTGATTTTTTCATTGGGCAGGCTTGCTTCTTTTAAAATATCGATAAGTTCATTCTCATTCATTTTTTTATTACATTCCAGAAAACTGTAAAGGACATTTTCTAATGTATTATCGACATCGCGTATCTCATAAATTAAGCTTTCAAAGAGATCTCGAGAATATGCTTCTTCTGCATGGAGAACATCTTCTTCCAATATGAGATTGTGTCCTCTATTTATTGCAGTTTGTAATGCATAATGGATAAATACCAAAAAATCTCGAGGCCTCATCAAGGTTCTTTCGACAATATAATTAAATGAACTTTCACCCAATACATGCAAGGTAAATATCTTTGACCATATTTCTTCCAAATTATCACTACCCGTTGAATCGTTGCCAATTCTTAAGCGAAACATTTCTTTAAATATATTGACATCATCCCAATCTAAATGAACAACCTGGTCTTTTCCACGATCTGTTGTTTTATCCAGGAAAAAAGAATATATGTCATTCCTTATAAAGATAACACTGCGGAAGTTAATGCCTTCTCTTGATAATAACTTCTGCAATTTACGACTTGCATCTAATAAGCATCTTAGGATCACAATTTCATAGTCGTCCTGTTGCTTGACTTTCCAATTTTTATCCAAATTATCAAATAGAAGCCAAATTTCCTCGAGCTATAATCAGAAGTTGTGTTTAGGAGGATAGGCGGTGTATCCTCCGGGTGA
>JAEAME010000242.1_pt1 | contig 68526 bp, 66 predicted proteins | sample 8958731 | NCBI WGS metagenome assembly JAEAME01 (sample SAMN16933194, study PRJNA681113) | bioreactor sludge metagenome | isolation source: anerobic bioreactor sludge (Control) | place: India:Bengaluru | collected 2018-10-24
ACTGCATCTTTCAGGTGTGGAAACGTAGGTCGCCGCCAGGCCTCAAGATTCTCTCTTCCTTTTTATACAATCCCCTCCGTATTCATCAATTCAAACTCAATTATCTTAATTTGATCCGTCATTAACTTTTTATTGCCCATCTGAATGCCTTGCCGCTATCACAAAAGTGTCACATTAAGTGTTACTATTCGACACAATTTTATCAAATTCTTTGACTGCCTGAAATAAGGCGTTTTTTTCGCTTTTACTCCTTTAAGTACCGATTATCTCTCTTTTTGACGCTTAATCTGCTATTTATTTTTATAATAAATCGTCATATTACATATATGATATGTTTTATAAGAAAATTCTATAGCGTGATACATTTGTGTTAAGTTTCGATTAATTTTGCCAAGCCTATAATGGTGGCAAGAGCGAGCTTTAAGAGCTCTATCTACAACTTATCGAGGAGAGTTAATGAAACGTTCAATTAAACTTGCTGTAGCGGCTGCTGTGGCGCTTACTGCAACATCTGCATTCGCGACAAATGGTGATCACCTGATCGGTACTGGTGCAAAAGCACGCGGTATGGGGGGCGTCGGTATCGGTATGAGTCACGGTGCTGAGTCGGCTCTGACCAACCCTGCATTGATTTCTACTGTTAAAGGCACAGAAGTATCGTTCGGCGGTACAATTTTCATGCCGGATGTTGAATCGACTACAGGCGAAGGTTTCAAAAAAAGCAATGCCGACCTGAGTGTTATCCCTGAAGTGTCTCTTGCACAGAAGGTTTCGGAAAACTTTACATGGGGTATCGGTATGTTCGGTACAGCCGGAATGGGTGTTGACTACCGTTCACAAACGGGTGGTACTTTTAACAACTATAAAATGGTTACCAACCTTCAGTTGATGCAGTTCGCCGTTCCTTTGGCGTATTCTGACAGCGGCGTATCGGTCGGTATCGCACCGGTTCTCCAGTACGGTTCACTGGACATCAACTACCGCACGCCTGCAGGTGTTGACAGCACGACACAAGGTGTTGCGCAGGATTTCGGTGCCGGTTATAACATCGGTTTGGCCTATGAAACCAACGGTCTGACGGTGGGTGTTTCATACAAATCGGCAATCGATATGGCATACGACGGGCAGCTTTCCAAAGCAACGGTTCAATTCGGTATGAACGGCGGTGCCGGACATGGAGATAACCTTGAGCAGCCCGCTGAAATCGGTGCAGGTCTTTCGTACACGACGTCAGGGCATACGTTCGCATTCGATTACAAAAGAATCAAATGGTCCGATGCAAAAGGATATAAAACATTCGGATGGGATGATCAGAATGTTTACATGTTCGGTTACCAGTATGCGCAGGATAACTGGGCTCTACGCGCCGGTTACAACTACGCAAAAAGCCCGATTAAAGAGCAGTTCGGTACCGATGCCGCCGCCAAAAATATGTTCAATCTCCTCGGATTCCCAGGTATTGTTGAAAAACACTATACTGTAGGTGGAAGCTATGCGTTTACCAAAATGACGTCACTCGATCTGGCGTATGTTTATGCAGACGAAAAACAAGATACGTTTGCGACAACAGGTATGACTGCTGACAACAAAACTTCGACAAAACACAGCCAGCAGGGCATCAGTGCTCAGCTCAACTTCAACTTCTAATCGAAGTTTCCTGTTTTCCCCCTCTCGGGGGATTCACAATCCATTCACCTTTTTGTACGATAATGAGAGTCTAAAACGTTAGATTGTTATTATCGTTTTTTTGATGGCTTTGTGATACAATATCCCCCTTTAATCTGAGGATTATCACAAAACGAAAGCGATGTTACGAAGGAGAAAACTATGCTAAACAAACTTTTGATGGGTGCTGCGGCACTTTCACTGGCCGCTTCGATGGCTTTTGGTGCCCAAGGGGCAAAATTCTATGTCGGTGACGGCGACAAAGAAAAAGAATACATGAGCATGGTCAACGAAAAGATCAACTCCATCGGGTTTGTCCTTTCGGATCCGCATGAGCGTATCAACGACGCGTACAAAACCAAATACGGCGGAACCAATCTTGATAATCTCGGATTCTTTTCGGTCATGAAAGATGCGGATGTGGGGCCGTTGCTTCTTAAAGAGCCGTCTCTCGGAGGATTTAGCCCGTTCAATCTTCACGTGTACAAAAAACAATCGGAAAACAAAACGTACGTCGGGCACGTAACGCCTGAAACGATGCTTGACATCACCGGAGTTAAAGACGCCGATGTTCGCGCTAAATTCATCGCGACTTTCCCGGCGCTTGACGCGATGATCGAAAAAGAGATCGGGAAGAAAGTTCAATACGTAGAGTACACGGCTCTTCCGGCCAAACCGATGATGACGTTTGAACTTCCGATTGAGCGCGGCGCGAGTCTGGAAACGGCCATTGCCGATTTTCAAGGTAAATTCGAAGAAAAATTCGAAGAAAATCAATACATCATCGCCGGGTACAAAGACATCAAAGCATCGATGACCGATGCGAACATCGAATTTGGCCGTTTCGATGCGTACTGGGTTTATTCGCTTTGTCACTTCAAATTCTCTGAGGGGATTTTTAACCAAGGGCGCCCGGATGCCGGAGCGTTTGCCCCGTGTTCAATGTATATGTACATCGACAAGGGATCGAACAAAATCATGATCGGTATGCCGCGTCTTGGGACATGGACAGCCGTTATGGGAATCAAAGACAAAAAAATGGTTGATTCGATCAATGCGCTGGATGTGGAGATCGTTAAAATCATGACCGAACTGGGAGCGAAAGAGCTATGAAAAAACTCCTTATTTTAATAGCTTCGGCATTGGTGGTCGCATTTTCAGGGTGCGCGGGCATCTCTCCTTCTGCGGAAGGGAACGCTCCGGCAGAAAAAGAGGTAGCGGCGTATAAAATCGCTCCCTACGCATCGGTAGAAGATACTCAGGCAAAACTCTCTGCTAACGGTTTTGAAGTAGTCGGAACCTATAAAGGGGATGCAGGAACGACAGTGTTGTTTACCAATGCCCAGATGAAAGCTTCCGCCGACAAAGCAACTCGCGGCCTTGCCGCGGTCGGCCGTTTGCTGGTGGATGACGAGCGCAAGCAGATCAGTATCGCCAATCCCGTCTATTTCGGAAAAGCGTTTATGCAAAAAGAGTACAGCCACGCAGCGGCTGCGGCAAATCTCGGTGCTTTGGAAAAAGCGTTCGGGCCGTTTAAAGACTCTGCCGATAAATGGCAATTCGCCAAACTGGCCGGATACAATTTCATGATCGGGATGCCGTATTATGAGGATATGATGATCGTCGGGGAAGGCTCGACTGCCGATCTCGTCGCGAAAGCGCAAAAAGCCAAAGGGACGACGGCCGTTGTCAAACTCTCAGAAGATCGCTATGTCGCGTTTGTCGATATGGACCGCCGTACCAAAGGGTTTGTCAAAAAGATCGGAACCCAAAACGGTCAACTGCTGCCGTGGGCGGTACTGATCGAGGACGGTAAAGCCAAAGCGCTGAGCGCCAAATATTTCATCGCGATCAGCTACCCGCTGCTGACCATGAGCGAGTTCATGACGATTGCAACCGTTCCGGGTGCCATCGAAAATGATCTGAAAAAGATTTTTAAATAACGCATTAGAGATTTCCGAGCAAGCGGAAATCTCTCTTCTTACACTCGAAACTTCGCGGATGCCAAAAGCGCATCCGCAATCTCCCGATAATAACTTTTAAGCGTTTCATCTCCTAGCGCAACCGGCGGCTCACCGTTGTCAGATCCCTCACGGATATCCATATTCAATGGAATCTGACCCAGCAGTTTGACGTTGTAGCGTTCGGCAAGGCGTGCTCCGCCGCCTGTACCGAAGATGTCGTAGCGCGTTCCAGTGTCGGGCGCAACGAAATAGCTCATGTTTTCAACAAGACCGCCGATCGGGACGTGGATATCCTGAAACATTCGGATTGAGCGGCTGACGTCGTCGGAAGCGACGAGTTGAGGCGTTGTCACGATCACTCCGGCGGTGATCGGAAGTTCCTGTGCCATGGTAAGCTGAATGTCTCCCGTCCCCGGAGGCATATCGATGACGAGAAAATCGAGTTCTCCCCACGCGACGTCTTCGAGAAACTGAATCAGTGCCGAGACGGCGACGGAAGAGCGCCATACAAGAGGCGTATCGGACGTCGGAGTCGTGAGGGCGACGCTCATGATTTTGAGACCGTAGTTTTCGCTTGGGACGATCTGGTTGTCGTCATTCCAGCGGATTTTTTCCAGATCGGTATTGGTCAAGCGGGGAACGTTCGGACCGTACACATCGGCATCCAAAATCCCGACTTTGTACCCTTTTTGGGCAAGCGCGATCGCAAGATTGACGCAGACGGTACTTTTGCCGACTCCTCCTTTGCCGCTGGTAACGGCGATGACGTTTTTCGCGTACGGAGCGCGGTTATTGGGTGCGGCGCTGTTGCCGTAGTTGATGTCTTTTGGCGCCGTACTTTTTTTCGTAACTTCCAAGGTGTTGAACAGCTGGGCAAAAGCGGTTTCGATCGCCGATTTTACGGTGAGATAGGAATCATCGCTGACGGTCAGAAGTTCGACTTTGGCGTGATTATCTTTGACTTTGACCTCGGAGATGAGCTTGAGTTCGCCGAGTGTTCGGCTGAGTCCGGGATACGCGAGGGCGTAGAGAGATGTTTCGAGTTCTTTAGTGTTCATACGGATTCCCCCGTACTTCGCGTGCCAGAAGGGCTTTGGTTCCGGTCGCTTTTTGGGCCAGCTTCGCCAGCGGTGCGCGGGCTCCGGGATATTCCAGACTAAGGCGGTGACATTCGCTGATGCGCTCATCGATGGCACCGTTCAATGAAGCGATTACCTCCGCAAGCGTTCCGTTTTCGTCCGATTTGTTCAGAAGATCTTTGATCAGCATTTCGCGCGAGTGCATCTGCATGTCGATGCCGTTTTTGTTCCCGATGGCAATGAAATCGGCGGCACTGAAATACAGTCCGGAGAAAAAGGTATTTAAAAAATGGTTTTCAAGGGTTAAAAATTTGCTTTGCTGTTGATGGCGTTTGTTCATTCGCGCGCTCCCAGATTGACTTCGGCGGCTTTGGCGACATCCGGATCGGTGTCGTTTAACAGGAGGCTGACGATCTCTTTGGGTGCGCCGCTGTTTTCGGCCAGCCGCATGCGTACCATTTTATCGTTGTCGTCCGCAAGGACTTTGAGAAGTTTGGCCGGGGTGTTAGGATTGCCCGAGAGGCCGTCGCGGACAATTTTTTCATCGCTGAAAAATTTCTCCAGTACGTCGCTTGGCGTAGCGGGATTGGTCGCTACGAGCGCGCGCACAAGATTGATGGAATCGTCGGCCAGACGGCGAAGCACTTCAACCGGCGTATGGGGATTTTTAGCGACAGCCCAGCGTGCTCCCATATCGACGGGGTTGGATGCGATATCGATCAACAGCTCCACCATCAGCGGACTGTACTCTTTGTCGCGCTCATACACCGAGGTGCGCAAAGAGAGATTCATGGCAACCTGCCCGACAATCTCTTTATTCGCTTTGAATGCGTTGTATATTTCGGCCACCTTTTCTATGGGGAGGGCTTTGTCTTCTAAAAACTCGATCAATTTTGCGGTATCGGACTCTGCGATTGCGGCGGATAGGGCATTGGCGCTCATCATCGTTTCCTTATTATATAAAAGTATTAAAAAGTTAATCGCCATACTATCAAAAAGTGATTAAATGGCAAGTATTAATATTCGTCTATAAGTCAAAAAACAGAACTGGGTGTATAAGAAAACGTAAAAAAACACCCAATCATCGGATGTCGCAAAAATGTGATAATTATGTAACATATTGTAATAGGTATGTACGTCAAAATAGGTAATTTAACAGTAATTAAGAGTCTCAAACCTATAATGGAAGCGGTAATTCCGTAATTAATCGCACCGCTTGTGTGTGCATACTAAAAACAAGGAGCACGGATGAACAGATTGCTAAAAACACTATGTGTTGCGGCATCACTGTCGGCAGCAGCTGCAATGGCGGCTGATGGATATGCTAACAAAAATATCCTTATTTCTGCCGAAGAAGCGGTCAAGCTGATCGGTAATCCAAAAGTGATGTTCGTATCGGGTGATAACGAAGATATTTATAAACTCGGTCACATTAAAGGTTCGGTAGAGATGTACGCTCACCACCTTCACCATTCAGAGATTGACGGAGAGATGCACTGCGCACCTTTGTACCGTTGTGTTGACGATGCCGAAAAATACATCGGCAGCAAAGGGATCAGCAACGATATGACGATCATCGCGTACGATGACTTCAAAGGGCCCAATGCAACGGGTGTTTATTCGTTTTTTGACAGCTTCGGCCACAAAAACGTCAAAGTCCTTAACGGCGGACGTGCGGCAATGATGGCGGTTGATCCGGCTCAAAAAGAGTACGATGCGTTGAACAAAGAGCTCAAAGCAGCGAAAAAAATCGAAAAAGATGCGAAAGAAGCATTGAAAAAAGAGGGTGCTGATAAAGCGGCGCTCGATGCGACAATCAAAAAAGCATCCGAAGAAGCTAAAGCGCTTACTGCGAAAATGACGGAAGTCGAAAAACGTCTTTTGGTTATCAAAGGCGATGAAATCGTTAAACCTAAAACTTATAAAATTGATCCTAAAAAGATCAAATGGAGCGTTATCGCGGGCAAAGAAGAAGTCAAGCACGCAATGGACGATATCCTGAAAAACGGTAAAAAATCCAAATACGTCATCATTGATTCACGCGGTATGGGTGAAATCATCGGTGAACGCAAAATGGATAACGTTGCGCGCGGCGGACACGTTCCGGGTGCGACCTTTATCGAATGGAGCCAAATCTCCGATGCCGATAAAAAACTCTCTTTCCGCTCCGCAGAAGAGCTTCAAAAAGTATATGACAACTATGGCATCACTAAAGATAAAACGATCTATGCGTATTGCCACGTAGGTGCGGGACGAAGTTCGGAGCACATTACGGCGCTTCAATTGCTCGGTTACAAAAACGTCAAAGTCTTCACCGGAAGCTGGGACGTTTGGGGCAACGACATGAACCTTCCGATTAAACGATAAGGCAGAACTATGACAAAAGTAATGAACAATAACCGCCGCGATTTCCTGAAAGTATCGGGAATGACGGCTGCGTTGGTAGCTTCACAAGGCTCACTCTTCGCGAAAACGAACGTTATGTCGGTAGAGAACGGGAAAGAGAACTATCCCAATACCAACTATACCGAGAATATGTACCGCAATGAATTTGCGTTTACGTACGGAAAAAAAGAAGAGCACGGTTTTGCGTACCACTGTGTAAACTGCCAAGGTAACTGTGCATGGGAAGTTTGGTCACACAACGGTGTTATCACCCGTGAAAACCAATCGGCTCGCTATCCGATCATCAATGCTAAAATCCCTGACTTCAACCCGCGCGGATGTAATAAAGGGGTTCAGCACTCTCAGGTAATGTACCAAAAAGACCGTATCCTCTACCCGATGAAACGTGTCGGCGAGCGCGGCGAAGGAAAATGGAAACGTATTAGCTGGGATGAGGCGGCAGAAGAAGTATGCCAACAAATCTTTACCTGCTTGACCGATCCGGAGCGCGGACCGGACAAATTGATGGTACACGCCGGTACGGGTCTTTTGACCGAGGGGCGCCGTGGTGCACCGCTTCGTTTCTCGACTCAGCTCGGTGCGATCCGTATTTATCCGTCATCCTACCTCGGGGATATGTTCTCGGGTGCGGCGATCGCCTACGGTGAGGGTAACCTCGGCTGTACGTGGGACTTCATGTACACCGTCGATACTGCCGTAATGTGGGGTGGTAACCCGTCAGTTTCCCGTATCCCGGATGCTCACTTCGTGTGGGAAGGGAAATACAACGGAGCGAAAATCATTACGATTACTCCGGAATTCAACGCGACGGCTAAATCGTCTGACCTGTGGATTCCGATCAAAGCAGGATCCGATAATATCCTCGCGATGAGCGTTATCAATGTTATCCTGAACGAAAAACTCTATAAACCCGAGTTCATGAAATCGTTTACCGACCTTCCGTTCCTGGTTGATGTCGAAACGCAAAAATTCATCCGTCGTTCGGATATGGAACACGCGAAAAACGATGAAGACCATCACAAATACATGGAAGAGTTTTACTGCTGGAACACGGCGAAAAACGAAATCGCTTTGATGCCGGGTACCGAAGGAAGTGCGATCAAGTCACTTCGCCTCGACGAGCAGGGGATTACGCCTGCGCTTGAAGGGACATGGACGATCAAAGACATGCACGGCCATACGCGCAAAGTAACTACCGTATTTGAAATGCTCAAAAAATCGGCGGCAAAATTTGCTCCTGAAGCGACTAAAGAGATTACCGGGGTTCACCCTGATACCGTTCGCCAATTGGCACGCGATATCGCGATCCCGAAAGTGGTTGAAATCACTACCGGATTCTCGTTGAACAAATATTTTAACGGTGTTATGACAATCTGGAACGTTGCTTCTATTTGTGGTTTGACTGGGCGTATGGGACCATACGGCGGTATCAATACCGAGAACGAATTTACCCTTTCAGGACTTGGCGCATTGTCAGGCTTTAGCGGTAAATACAACCCGCGCTTCGGTTCGGGATTTGTCGGTGAGTTCGTATTCGGTGACGGATTGGAAACATTCGACAAATACTTCAGCGATGAAGACGTTAAGCGTGCTCAAAACGGCATGAGCAAAAAAGAGTACATGGCCGTACTCTCCGAAATGCTCAAATCGGGTGAAAACGACAAAACAAATCAGGCATCCAAACACGGAAACGTTGTTAAGCCTTGGTGGCAGCCTGACTGTGCACTGATCGTTGCCGACTCTAAATTCCGCCGTAACAAAGGTAGCGACTACCGTAAAGCTTTCCTGAACAAAACGAAATTCTACGCATACGTAGATTATCGTATGTCAGAAGCGGCACAGTTCGCAGACATTCTTTTGCCTGCGAAATCGCACTATGAGGTGTATGACCTTCGTACGTCTCCGGGTTACCACCGTTTCACCAACCTGGCTCAGCCGGTTGCGAACATCAAAAACATCGGTGAAGCGATGGACGAATGGTCAATGTTTACGTTCCTCGCGAAAAAACTCGAAGAACTGGCAAACCGCCCTGAAAACGTGAGCAAAGCCAAAGTCAAAGATCATCCGAAATTCGCTAAACCGGGCTTCCATGACTTGACGATCTTCCACAAAGAGTTCACGAACACCGACGAAGAGTCCGAAGGTGCAGGCGAAGTGTATCTCGGAACCGACAAAATGGCGGTTCAAGCTGCGCTGGAAAAATGTGAGCAGTACGAGCCTTGGACAATGGAAAAAATGTACAAAGTGGGCGGATTCTTGCTGATCAATGAAAAAGCGGCAAAATCATCTCCGTTGTACTCTGACCGTCCGTTCAACTCGAATGAGGATCACCTCTACAAATTCGAACGCCTTGAGACGGTTTCAGGACGCCAAACGTTCTACGTTGACCATGAAATCTTTATCAAAATGGGCGCGGCAACCAATACCGGTATGGAAGGTATCCGTCCTCAAACCAAAGATTATCCATACGTGTTCATGACGCCGCATGCGCGCTGGTCGATCCACTCGAACTACAAAACGTCACGTACGTTGTTGCGTTTGCAGCGCGGTGTTCCTGCGATTCAGATCAACCGTGTCGTAGCGGAAGCCAAAGGGATCAAAGACGGAGATACCATCCGCATTTACAATGCGCTGGGCGAGTTCTATGCCATGGCAAAACTCTCTTCTTCCGCACCTGCTGACGGATTGGTTCTTGAGCATGGATGGGAACCGTACATGTATTTGAAAAACAAAGGGCACAATGAAGTTGTACCAACAGCATTGAACCTTCTTGAAATGGCAGACGGATGGGGGCACCTGAAATTCGGTGGTCTCTGGGACGGTAACCAATACGCATATGATGGCGCCGTTAACTACGAAAAAGCAACTGACGTACAGTATTAAGGGGTTTAGATGTCTAAAAGACAATTAGCAATGGTAATGGACCTGAACAAATGTATCGGGTGCCAAACATGTACCGTAGCATGTAAAACGCAATGGACGAACCGTAACGGTCGTGAATATATGTATTGGAATAACGTCGAGACCTATCCGGGTACGGGTTATCCTAAAAACTGGATGGAGCTGGGTGGCGGATTTGACGCGGCCGGCGATCTCCAGCCGGGTGTCATCCCTAACCTCGAAGCCGATTACGGGGTACCTTGGGATTACAACTATGAGTCTTTGATGGGCGGACAAGCCGACAGCAACAACTTCCACCCGCACGTTTCTCCGACATGGGGACCGAACTGGGACGAAGATGAAGGGACGGGTGTCTTCCCGCAAGACAACTATTTCTTCTATCTTCCACGGATTTGTAACCACTGTACAAACCCGGGTTGTTTGAGTGCGTGTCCTCGTGACGCGATCTTCAAACGTGAAGAAGACGGTGTTGTTCTGGTTGACTTGGATCGCTGTCAAGGGTACCGCTACTGTATCGCGGGATGTCCTTACAAAAAGATCTATTTCAATCCGAAAATCTCTAAATCAGAGAAATGTATCCTTTGTTTCCCGCGTATCGAGCAGGGTCTGCCGCCGGCATGTGCGCAGCAGTGTGTCGGACGTATCCGTTTTGTCGGTTTCTTGGATGACGAAGAGTCGCAAGTTCACAAACTGGTACACAAATACAAAGTAGCACTCGGATTGCGTTCGGATTACGGCACACAGCCAAACGTATACTATATCCCTCCGACCGAATCTCCGGCTAAATTCGATGCCGAAGGTAAAATCATCGAGGGTTCAACACGTCTTCCTATCGAAGAACTTGAAAAACTGTTCGGACCGGAAGTACACGGCGCGATCAAAACGTTGAAAGCAGAGATGCAAAAACGTAAAGAGACCGGCGTAAGCGAATTGATGGATCTCTTGATCGCGTATCAGCACTCGGACATGTTCCGTTTGGACAACAACTACTATCAACAAGTAGCGAAAGAGAACAAACGCAATCCGTTGGCACCGGTCGATACCCGCTACATTGCCGGTAAGTTTACAAAAGCTGGAGGACACCACTAATGAAAAAGCTTCTTACTTCTATTCTTTCATTGGGTGTTGTCTGCTCTGCTGCCTTGGCAGCTGAGCCTGTCATCACGGCTGTTAAAGTATCTGAGAGCCTTGATGCGGTGAAAGCCGATTCAGCGGTATGGTCAAAAGCAAAATTCGAAACGGTTACCCTTTACCCGCAAACGGCAATCGAGTTCAATGATAAAAAAGCGAATGAACTGACGGCTAAAGTAAAAGCGAAAAAAGCACAGGTTGCGGCATTGCATGACGGTAAAAACATCGCCGTTTTGGTCAAATGGGCCGATAAAACGAAAGACCTTCAACAATGTCTTACAAGCACGAGCTACAGCGACGGTTTTGCAGTCCAATTCGCAGGCGCAACCAAAAAAGCTGAGCCTCTTCCGTACATCGGTATGGGCTCGAGCGGACGTCCTGTAGTCGTTCATTTGCAAAAAGCGACCGAAAAAGTGTACGAACCGAACGGTAACAAAGACGTTGCAATGCAGATCAACCGTCAACAAACCGGTGTGTTCGGCAAAGAACTGGCCGATTTCGACGCAAAAGTAGCCGCTCTTGCCAATACCGATTATGAGCGCGTGTTTGTCGGTGAAGGGTTCCGTTCGTTGACGGAGATCAAAGACGGTTCTGTCAAATCAAACTCGGCAATGGCTCATGGTCCTGCAGGGTGGAGCGGTTCGTTGGTTCGTCCGCTGAAAGACGAATACGTTAACCTGGGCGGTACGGTTCCTGTTTCCATCGCGGTATGGGACGGATCGAATATGGGACGCAACGGGTTGAAAAACCTGAGCTCATGGGTTGCAATCAACCTTGAAGGGCAAAAACCGAATGCGGCTATGGTCGCAGAGCTTTCGACGGATGCCAAAGGAAACGCGGCAAAAGGTAAAGAAGCGGCAATGACGAACGGTTGTAACGGTTGTCACCAGCTTGAAGCTACCGATGCAAAAAGTTTCATGGGGCCGGCACTGCACAACGTCGGAGGATACTCGACTGCGGCGTATTTGCGTGAGTCAATCTTAAAACCGTCTGCGGTTGTCGTACCAGGTTACAATCGTAATGCGCACGCTAACACGCCTTGGTACAATATTGAAAAAGGGAAACGTGTTTCAACGATGACCGACTTCAGTTTCTTGGATAAAGCGACTGTAGAGGATATCGTAGCGTATCTCAAAACCCTCAAAGCGGAGGTAGAATAATGAAAAAAGTAGTAATGCTTTGCGCCGCACTGGTTTTCAGTGCGTTCGCTAACGAGCCTGAAGAATTCGAAGGGTTCATGACAACTCCTTCTTGTGCCGCACAAGGCGCATTTGCTGATTGTTATCTGGAGAATTATGCGTGCGGATCGGACGGTTGTTTCAAAAAAATCAATCCGGGCGAGAGCACGAATGCCCCGATCGCATTGTTTGTCCACGCAACCGGAAAAACGTATACGATCGATACCGCTAAACTCAAACTCTCTGAACTCAGAGAAGGGATGAATAAAAACGGTGTTGTCGTTGTCGGTACGTTGGACGAAGCGACCAATACGATCAAGGCGACCGAGTTCAAAGCTCCGCCACCGCCTAAAAAGTCGTTTTTCAAGGGATGTCTGTAACCCTTTCGCCGAACCTTTTTGGGTTTGGCAACGCTTTTAGTAATCTTTTCTTCTTGGCTGATTTCAAGCCGTCGTATGAGACAATCCGCTATCTTTTTTAGGAATATTTTTAATGAATAATGAGTACCGACTGTATATTTATGCTTTTTTGTCCCGAGTAATGAGCGATATTCCCGACCGTCGTTTTATCCATGATCTCAAAAATAACGAATCGCTTTTGGAGATTATCGGTGAAGAGACCAAAAACTGGGTTCAGGGCAATGACGAAGAGAAGCTCTATGAAGAGCTGAATATCGATTATACGTCTATGTTTATTCTCAATACGCAGCCGGTCGAATCGTTTGTCCTGGATGCAAAAAATGAGACGCTCGTGGGGCTGCAAAACCCGGTTATGGCTTTTTATTTTACCCACGGATTTGAAGTCAATATGGATCAAACCCAGATTATGGCTCCGGATCATCTGTCGATTGAATTTGCATTTATGCAAACGCTGGTGTACCGTAACGAAACGGCGCCTCAGCTGGAGTTTCTGGATCAGCATATTTTCCCATGGGTCGTTCCGTACATGATGGGGATGAAAAACATGGCCGACACGCCTTTCTACCGTGATTTGTGCGATTTTATCGTCGAATTTTTGAGTGCCGATTACGAGTATCTTTCTGCAGGCGGGGCGAATGGCTAATATCAATTTTGTCCAGAAGAGCAACCTCTTCAGCTATACCGGCACGCGATGTCTGCGAAACGAGTATTACCACAATGATTGCCGCATCTGCATCGATCTCTGCCCCAAGGGGGCTTTTCACATCGTACGCAATAAACTGGCGCTGTTTGAAAACGAATGCGTCGGATGTGCAGGGTGTATCGGAAGCTGCCCTACGGAAGCGTTGGAAATCGAGAGTTTCGATCCGAACGGATTCGCGGCAAGCTATCAGCACCGCGGCGAACAAACAGTTTCCTGTAAAGTTTCGACGCCGTGCCTCGGAGTTTTTGACAGCGAACATTATATTGTTATGGCGCTTCGCGGCGAGACAAACGTGCAATGCGATTTAAGTCACTGCAGTACGTGTACTTTGAACGAAGACGGCAAGCTGGGCGATTCGATCCGCCGAAAAATCGAGAATGCGAACGGCTTTTTGGAGACGATCGCTCAGGAAAAGCGGGTCGAGGTAATCGACATCAAAGAAGAACAAAGCGACCGCCGCGCCCTGTTCCGCAAAGGGATTGAAAAGATCAAAGACACGGTAGCCGATTCCAGCGAAGCGCACGAAGCGATGACACGCGCTCACCACAAGCTCCCCGATATGAAAATGCCGCTAAAGAGGATTTTGCTTAAAAATTCGCTCAAAGAAGTGGTCGGAAATATGGAGACGACGGAGTTTGAGGGAGTCAGTCCGCTCTTTTTTAACAAACAGATCGATTTCACCGCCTGTACCAACTGCGGCGATTGTACCCAGTTTTGTCCGACGGATGCACTTTTCCCGACATCGGACAAACAAGGGGTCTATTTTTCGCAGGGGAAATGTATCGGATGCGGCATTTGCGAGGATATTTGCAAACCCAACGCAATTTCGAAAAAAGAGGGATTCGATCTGGTCAGTGTGGCGTTTGACCGGGCAAAAGAGCTGGTGCATTACGAGCTGGTAATGTGCCACGAATGCCGCACACCGTATCCGTACAAAGGGGGAGACCCTATTTGCGACCGCTGCATCAACTTCGTCACCAACCACGCCGATATGTTTACTCTTGCGCGGGATTTGTAAGCACCTTTCTAACATTCCCGCTTCAACGGGAATCCCCAATTACTTTTTGTCGATGACCTCTTTGGCACCCTTAATCGCCCCTTCCATGGCCGACTTGGCGACACTCCAAGCACGGGCTCCCATCGCTTTGGCTTCCTGTGCGGACTTAGACTGCAACAACCGGTTTCCCCGAGCGGTTACGCCGCGTTTGATACGGGCAAGACGATTGCGAAGCAGTTCGACCGTTTCCTTGGAGAGGCGGCTGAGTTCGTCTGAGCTTGTGGCGATCTCTTCGTTCAGGTGTTCGAGTTTTTGGATTATAACTGCATTGTTATGACTTTTTAGGCCGTGGAAAATCTGTGTAAAGAGGGTGTCCACGTTGTCGAGTTCCATTTCGATCGTTTTGTATTCGTCGCGATAAAGCGCCTTGACCTCTTCGGGTACGTACAGAAGGTATTGGCGGAATTTATCAATGGATTTGATCAGTGCGGTATGAATTCCCCGCAGTGTGCCGCGCAAAATCAAATCGGCTTGATTTGGGGTTGCTTCGGCGACGTTGAGTGCGCTTTGAAGGATACTCGCCAATATACGGCGGATGCGGATTGCGTTGAGGACATTGGCATTGAGCGATTCGAAGGTAATCTCTTTGATGATCTCTTCGAGCGTTTCTTCGATGTCAGATCCCTTTTCCAGCGTGGTGATAACGGCACTTTCGGTGATCTCTTCAAGAATTTCAAGAAGATCGATCGATTGAAGTTTGACTTGATGGAGCCTCTCGAGGGTTTCGTCGTTGGAGCCGATCTGTTTCTCAACAGCATTGAAAAGGTTGTATTTAAGGTGCTGAAGCTCTTCGCTTTTGCGTGCAATCTGCCGTTCTATACGCTCTTTCTGGGCGATCAGCTCTTCCAGTTCGCTGTAGAGCGAAAGCCCCTCCTCTTCAATCATGGCGCCTGTGAAGGTTTTGAGTTCCTGCAGGGAAAGGGCATCGGGGGACACAGCCCATTCGTTCTGGAGGGAGCCGATCAGCGAAGATACTTTGGCATCGATATCGTTGGTGCCTAATGTGCGGTAACGGGTTTTGATGTCGCGTTTAAAGGTCTCGAGATTCATAGATATTCCTTTTACAGTACCATCTTTACATGGGGATGCGCTTTGAGCGTTTCGTAAAAATAAGTCCGCTCTTCCTCATTATGAACCAAAAGCTCTAAGTTCATGCTGATGTATTTTCCGCCGCGGCTCGTATTGGAAGGATTCAAAGAATAACTTCGTTCGCCGAATATTTCAAGCGCCGCGATTTCGATCCCGGCCCGTTCATGCGCAACGACTTTATAACACCAGTTGCACGGGTATTGAAGCTCAAGCTTCTGGGTTGATTCGTTGATAATTACCACTTTTGCCTCCTGATTTGGTTTCGAGCTGAATCGGGCCGATGACCATCCCTTTGTCGATGGCCTTGAGCATATCGTAGATCGTGAGCAAACCGATGCTGGTCCCCGTCAGCGCTTCCATCTCTACCCCCGTTTGGCCGCTGAGCTTCGCCGTAACGGTGAGACGGAACCCCGGAAGATCGGGGAGTTCCTCGATGTCGCAGTTGACACCGCTGAGGTTCAGCGGATGGCACATCGGGATCAGATCGGATGTTTTCTTCGTTCCCATGATCGCGGCGATGACGGCGGTCTGAAGAACGGGCCCTTTTTTGGCGGTTTGGTTGACGACGGCGTCAAAGGCATCCTGACTCATTGTAATGAGTCCGCTGGCAACGGCGACGCGCGACGTCGTGTTTTTATCGGAGACATCGACCATTTTAGGGCGGTCGCGTTCGTCGAGATGGGTTAATTGCATAGGGTTCTCTTTAGTAATCGTATTCCTTATTATAGCTTAGAGAGGTAAATCGCAAACTGATTAAAAAATAATCATTGATGTGATTAAAATTGGGTTATAGTTTTGACATGAGATTTCGGTCGCCCTGGCAGATAGCGTGTAATTCCGAAAGGCTCATAACTCCTCCTTCAAGATTAGCGTTTTGCCTCTCCCTGAACGTTGGGGCAATCCGTCAACTGTCCGAATAAAAAACCAAACAGGGGAAAACAATGCAAGATTTAGTACGAAGTTATTCCGCCAACGCCCCGTTGTTTGAGAAATTCATACTCACCACGTTGGGGAAAGTAAGTCTTAAAAAATTTGATGTGCAGCTCGCACAACGGCTCTTTAAAACGTTTCCGAGCCTGGAGCTGATTTATAAATGCGATGAGGGGTTTGTCCAGAACTCCCCCAATATCTACGCCGACCGGGAAGACCATCACGAAATCGGGGGTGACCGCGCGTATCTCGTCGATGAGGTTGCTATCCAAAAAGGATACTATGTCAGCGAACCCTATATCTCGTCCGCAACGGGGGTTTTGTGCGTGACCGCCGTGTATGCGGTCGGGGACGGCTATCTGTTTTTGGATTTCCGGGTTCGCAAGCTGCTGGAGCGGTTTGACCTGATTGAGAAAAATGACGTTTTCAAGCGGATCAACCGCACCTCGTATGCCGTCATCGGCGGCGGATTGCTGTTTTTCGGGGTGTTCGTCGTATTGTACGGGTTCTACACGTTCGGAGGGTATCTGGTGGGCCAAGAACCGCTTTCGATGGACACGGTGTTCAAGCCGATCATTGCTTTGACGCTGGGACTCGCGGTCTACGATCTGGGAAAAACGATTTTCGAGCAGGAGGTGCTTCCGCGCACGCAGAAAGTCAGCGATGCGTTCAATGCCAAAACGCTGTTGAACTTTTCGGTTTCGATCATTATCGCACTTCTCATTGAAGCCTTGTTGGTCGTTTTCAAAATCGCGATTCACGATTACAAGGATCTGCCTTACGCCTCGACACTGATCGCGGCACTGGCTTTTTTGCTGCTGGTGTTTGCGATCTTTATCTATCTGGTTCGAAAGAGCGAGAAAGAGCCGCTTGATACTCGTGAGGGTGATTGAGATTGGCAAAGCGCTCTTCATCGTCGAACATCACGTAGCAGGTGTTGGACGAAGCGAGGAGTTTGCCCAGTCGGTGGTCGCCTTCCTCCAACATTCTTTCCATTTCCAAAAGCAATGAACGGTGATAAATGCCGCACATCGGATGGGTTCCCGAAGGGGTCTTTGCGATGACGGCATCGACTTCGGGGCTGTCGGCATCGATCAGAGCGCGGAATATCTCTTCATCCACAAACGGCGTATCGACGCTGAGTACCATGACCCTATCCGCATCCACTGTCCTGAAAGTGCTGACGAACCCCGCCGTCGGGGCATAATCAACCCCTTCGGGATCGAGAATGAGGGCCGCGTCGAATCCGAATTTGTCAGGCTCCTTGGACGAGATATAGACGTTATGAAACAGGAGTGCCAAACGGCGGTACTGGTATTCGGCAAGGGTAGTGCTGTCGCCGAAGGGGAGAAGCGATTTATCCTGTCCCATCCGCGAACTTTTTCCCCCTGCGAAGAGGACGCAAGGAAGATCAAACATCACTGGGCGAATGCTGCGGAAAGGATTTTGTCCATGCCGGGGGTAGCCCCGCTTTGAAGATAGTCGAGCACCAAGGGTGAAAATCGGTCGATCATCGACGCATCCATCCCCAAAAATGAAAACTGCGAGTTCAGGGTTCCGAGTCCGAGCATTCCGGCCGGAGCGGCATTAAGAAGCGTTCCCGTTTGCGGGACTTGTTTGGTCAATTCGGTGAAATTCTCAGCGCTCATGTTACCCTTGGCATCATTGATGATAGCAGCGGTTCCGCCGATCGCCTGAGTCGGGGTGACGCCGAGCGTGGAGGTGATGTTTTTGATCAGCGGATTGGAAGCCAGTGATGCATCCACGGCAGGCGCGGCAACCGGGGCAACCGTCTGCATCAGCCCTCCCAAATCGATAGCGTTGGCGTGTGAGGCAATCAGTGCCAGAGCTGAAAAAGAGAAGAATAAGTTTCGCATGGTAACGGCTCCTTATGAGGTATGGAGCCATTATAGCAAAGATGTTTAACGGATGGTTGATGGATCGGTAATGTATCCTGTGATCGCCGATGCGGCCGCGACGGCGGAGTTAGCTAGGTAGACTTTTGAGCTGCGTGAACCCATGCGCCCGACGAAGTTGCGGTTGGTTGTGGCGATGGCCACTTCGTTGTCGCCGAGGATACCCATGTATCCGCCCAGACATGCACCGCAGGTCGGATTGGAAACCACACCGCCGGCATCGACGATGATGTCGATGTAGCCGAGTTTCGTCGCTTCGCGAAGGATGCGTTGCGTCCCCGGCGTAACGATGAGGCGCACATCCGGGTGAACCCGTTTGCCTTTGAGGATTTCCGAAGCGATTTTAAGGTCGCTCAGACGGCCGTTGGTGCAGCTTCCGATGAAGGCCTGATCGACTTTGATGTTATCCGTTACGGCTTGGCTGAGGCTGTGGCCGTTGGACGGCAAAAACGGATAGGCGATGACCGGCTCGAGATTGGCCACGTCGATTTCAAGGACCTGAACATAGGTCGCGTCCGCATCGGAATAGTGGATCTTCGGTTCGCGTGCGAGCGGTTTGTCGGCGAGGAATTCGGCCGTAATGTCGTCGTATGCCACGATACCGCTTTTGGCACCCGCTTCGATCGCCATATTACACATGCTGAAACGGTCGTCCATACTGAGGTATTGAACCGTATCTCCCACAAATTCAAGCGTGCGGTAGAGCGCGCCGTCAACCCCGATCATACGGATCACTTCGAGGATGATGTCTTTTCCGGTCGTGTAGCGGCCCGGTTTGCCGGTTAGGACGACTTTGATGCTCTCGGGGACTTTGAACCAGTTGCCCCCAGTGATCATGGCAAACGCCAGATCGGTCGACCCCATTCCGGTCGAGAAGGCACCCAGCGCACCGTGGGTACAGGTATGCGAATCGGCTCCGATGATGACGTCGCCCGGAACGACCAGACCTTTTTCAGGGAGGAGCGCGTGTTCGATCCCCATGTCTTTTTCATCAAAGAAATGTTTCATCTGATATTTTTTGGCAAAGTCACGGCTGATGCGGGCCTGATTGGCTGATGCAATGTCTTTGGCAGGGATGAAGTGATCCAGTACGATCGAGAAACCTTCGGGATTGGCGAGCGCCGTCGCCCCCGAATCTTCGAACGCTTTGATCGAGATAGGGGTGGTAATATCGTTACCGATGACCATATCGATTGGCGATCTGACGATTTCGCCGGCGTAAACAGGTTTTCCGACGTGTTCGGAAAAAATTTTCTCAGTGATAGTCTGACCCATAATTAATACCTTCTAAAGGGGCTAAATAATGGGGGCGATTATACCATAGCGACCCTTAGCGTTTGGAGGGGGCAGGTTTCTTCGGAGACGAAAGCGGAGCGTTTTTGACCCCGCAGTTCGCTGATGAGCGGACATCGCACTGCGCCGCGTACCCGCTGCTTCCGCATCCGTACCCTTTGAAAGGGAGAGCGTACTGGATGTGGTGCTGATACATTCCCATCAGTTTCGGAAACTCTTTTTTCTGTACATCGTTCAGGATCAGATAGATCGTTTCAAACAGATCAATCTGTGCCTGCAGCGCTTTTGCGGAAGGAGAATAGGCTACGTAGGCGGCAGCGTTGAAATGACCGCCTACAAACGCTTCTTCGGGCACTTTAGGGGCGAGGGTGCGCATCTCTTTTTGGTAGAGGCGCAATGCGGTATGGATGTCGGAATTTTCTTCAAGACCCAGCTCATTGATCGCATAGCTGACGGTTTCGATCAGGGGTATGGTCCCTTTCGCACACCCTCCTCCGCATCCTGCGGGGTCGCCGCACGCCAGTGCCGCCGTAGTGAAAAAACCGAGGGCAATCATTAACATTCGCATAGTCGTCTCCTTTGTGCAATGGGTTAATCATAGTGTTCAATGCTATAAGAAAAACTAAATATTCAGTACTAAACCGATTCGTTAATCAGGAATTCCCTTTCAGGTGGAATTCGAGGGTAAGTTCGATGGTATTGGGGAAATCGTTTTTCAATGTTTCGGGGATTTTGACTCCTGACGCCGACGAAACGGCCAGCGTTGCGGCAGTATGAAACATCGCTTCTCCGCGTAAAACGCTGATGTCGCGGATGGCCCCGCCGGGATCGAGGAGAAAGCGGACCGCTACATCACCCTCCATCCCTCTGCGTCGAGCGGCCGGAGGATATCGCAGATACTGTTGTATGCGCGAACGCAAAGAGGCGTAAAAAACGCTCTTTTCGGCGCTTCGGTCCGCTTTGGGTTCTTCGATCGGGGCTTGAGTTTTGGCAGGCGATACGGTAGCGGCGGTCGATACGGTCACTGGGGCAACCGCCGCTTTGGGCAGTGCCGCGGAAGGGCGCACAGCTGCTGGGGATGGGGCTTCGGATGCGGTCTGTTGTCTCGGTATGCGCTGAACCGGCGTTGCGGGCACGGGCTTTGCAAGGTTTTCGGCCGGGGCAGATTCGGCCGGACTTGGCAGTTGGAGCGGAGTTTGCGCGACCGATTGAAGGGAAACCATCAGCATCATCGGTTTTGAATCGAGCGGAGCGTGATCGCTCAGTTCCGCGCGGCTCAAAATCCACAGAGCGCTTAAGGCCATAAAGGTGTGTAGCGAGAGCGACAGGGTGAACGCTTTTTTGGTGGCAGTCATAGGTGTATCCATCCGTTGAAAATTGCGATGCCGACAGATGCCAACAGGAGAGGAGCGGCACGGCGGATCGTGTTTCGGTAGTGTTGAAGGTGTATCAAACTCTCTTTGAGGATTGACGTCATAACGACCGAAAAGAAAAGAAGCCATAGCAGCGTCGCTCCTAACCCGAAGACCAAACCGTAAACGACGGCCCATCCCAGTGAAGGGGTCGTCGCGCTCAGTGTCATCAAACTGAGTACCGGAGCACACAATGACATGGACAGCAGTACTCCGGTCGTAAACAGGGCGAAAGTGTTTTGGGGCGGTTTGGGAGACGATGCGCAGCAAGAAGATTCCAGGGCGTACCACAGCCGAAACGCTAGCGTAACGGTAACGCTTCCCAGCAGATATCCCATCAGTATTTTATCGCCGATGAGGTTTTTGATCAGCGCGGCCCCCGTATACGCAACGACCGAGAGGGTGACGTAACCGGCTATTCGTCCCGCGCTGATCGGCAGAAGGAGCCGCAAACTCGCGGATCGGGTCGCATCATTGGCAAGCATGATCGGCGAGAGGAGCGGCATGCAGGTGAACATGCACGCGGTAGCTCCGTACGAGAGGGCGACAAGAAAAAGGGAGAGAAGCGTCATCGCTTCCATGCTTTAGCCTTTCCACCATTTATCGATTTTGGTCCGTTTTTTAAACGACTCTTTGGACGAAGAAAGGAGGGTGATCGGACCGTATTTAAAGCTCATTACCCCATCATGCGGACAAAATTCGATGCAGCGCCCGCACAGGGTGCAGTCGGTGTGTGTGATGTTTTCAGCAACCGTTTGGTTTTGAATCTCGTAAATATCCATCGGACATGCCTTCACGCAGTTTGAGCAGCTGTCGCAGTGGCTATCGCCGTTTTTGACCAATCGAAGCAGACCGATTTTTTTAAACAGCGTCTGCAGTGGGAGGATGGGGCAGATGCGGCAAAAGGGCTGGCGGACGAAGAGGGCTAACGCGATCATCAGACCGAACATCAGATCGGCGATAAGCGAGAGGGCGAAGTACCCCCATCCGGCTTGGGAGATGTAAATCTGGTTCATATCCCCCGTCATGGCCGTCGTCATGATTCGGCTGGGGCAAATCGAACAAAACGGCGATCCCCACTCATGTCCCAGCAACCCGATACCGGTCAAGAGAGGAAAAATCAAGACTAAAAACAAAAAGACAAACCATTTGATCGGACGGATTTTATTGACTGTGTCACGGCTGAGTGAGACGATTTGGGTAATGCCGAGTTTGGTTCCGATCATAGAAATCGTCTCCTGAAAAAATCCGAGAGGACAGAGCCATCCGCAAAATGCCTTATTAAGAATAAGGATCAAGACGGCGACGGTCGCGATCGTAATCAGCGTTCCCATCAGCGCTTCCATAACACCCGCATTTTGGGTAAAAAGGGTCGAAACGCGGTGATCCATCTGATGCTGCAGAGGAATGAGGGCGCAGTAATCGCCTCCGCTCATATCGTAGGCGCACGAGAGAGCCGGGAGTGCCTGAGTCAGCTTGTCGCCCGTATAGAACGTGGTGAAAAGCATCGCCCCGTAGACAAAAAAGACAAATGCGCTCAGTTGTACAACTCGGCGCAATGCGGTGAGAGTGAGCAGCTTATCCATGGTTAACCCCTTTCTTGCTTCGTCGGTAGAGAAACAATCCCCCCAAAAAACCGATAAAAATCGCTCCGGCGCCTAAGCTTTGCGATTGCCAGTAGTCGTTCGGGTTGACGTAATAGGGCATCGAAAAGGTGCTGACATATTGCGTCATATCTTCATCATAACGGACGGTGAGCAAAAATTCGGAAGATTTGTTTTCGCTTCGTCCCGTCCGCACGTTCTTAAAATCGTTCGGGAGGGTCAGGCTGAGCGAACCGGACGCGTCCGTTTTTACAGTCCGAGCGGGCGTATTATGCGTCTCCAGGGTGACGTTGGCATTGCCAAGCGGTTTGTTTTCGAACCGCACCAAAAAACGGTAGCTTTTGGACGCGGTGTAACGGTCGTGTTCGCGATGCAGGGGGTCGGGGACGATCTCCAGCGCGGCTTTGGGCGCAGCGGTGAGCTTTGTCGGAGAAACTTTCACCGGTCGGCCATGAAGCGAAAGATAGCGAACGGCGCTGTAAACGTTGCCGCTGACGTTGCTTTCCGCCACCATCGCATAATATCCCCCTGTTTTAGGCGCAGGCAGCATTACCGTATTTTGGTTGAAGCGAAGTTCTTCGACGGAAAGGTCTGGGCTGACGAGTCTGGCGGTGGCGTTTCCGTCCAGATTCATCGCGGCAAACATGGCACTCTCGCCTTTGCCGTGTCCGCCGTGTTTGGAAGCCGCCGCTTTGCCTTCGTCGCAGCCGTGCGGCGTCCAATAAAGCGCTCCTTCGCCGTACCCCCAAAGAGAGGTTCCCAGCAGAAGAATGAGGAGAGTGTTTTTCATGGGTGTTCCTTAAAATTTGATCGACAGACCGGCGGTATAGACCCGTCCGGGATTGACGGTCAGGGAGAGGTCTTCTTGGTCGTAGATAAAGTTGTAATCGCGGTCTCCGCTGGCGCGCGCGGTGTTGAAATAGAATTTGTCGAATACGTTGTCGACGCGCGCGAAGAGGTCAAACGTATACTCTCCCCATTTTTGGGTGTGGCGTGCGAGGAGGTTGACGACGGCATATCCCGGCATTTTGAGTTGATTGAGCTCATCGGCGTAATAGCTTGATTTCGCCGTCAATTCGGTTGAAAGAAGGGTCGAAGCGGTGACGTTGTAGTTTCCGATCAGATTGAGGGTATGGCGGGATGTGCGCGGTACCGTATTGCCCGTCAAGTCGTAATGGATTTGCTGGTAGGTCGGCAGATAGGGGCTTCCAAGTCCCAGATAAAAGTCGCTGTATTTCGTAAAATACGCATCCAGATAGGTGTAGGCCAGATCAAACGAAAAGGTTTTTTTCGAATCGCTTTGCAACGAGAGTTCGAATCCACGGCTCCGCATTCCTCCGATGTTTTGGTACTGCTGAGGATTGGTGGTCGTTCCCGAAGCGTATTGGCCGATGGAGGACATGATAAAATCTTTGCGGTCCAGCAAAAAGAGGGTCGCTTCGTAGGTGAGGGTATTGTCCAGTGCCGGAAAACTTCCGCGGATGCCGATATCGTAGTTGACCGATTCTTCGGGTTTCAGATCGGGATTGTTGAGCGTTTTGGTTGTGGAGGTCGGGGTACTGTCTCCGACGAACAGCTGTTCGATCGACGGGGCGCGAAATCCGGTCGAGCGGTTCATGAAAAGGGTCAGAGAATCGGTGAATGTGTGGGTCAATCCAAGACGATGCGAGTACACGTCAAAGTTTTTCTGCGTCGATAGATTGGTCAGGTAATCGTCGTTATCGAGCCGGATATGATCGTAGCGGCCGTTGAGCGTGAGTGTCGTTGCATCGTTGAGAGGTACTTTGACTTCCAGATACGGAGCGTAAACCTCCTCGGTCGTCTTGCTGTCTCCCGTAACGGTTCCGGCGTAGTAGGTCGGAGGGGTCGGACGGGTTCGGAAATCGACCAGATAGGACGTTTTATTCTCATAGATATTGTTTCGGATATCGGCTCCCATCATATACGCCAGCGATTCTCCGCTGCTGCGGTATTCGCTTTTGAGACCCCGCTGAATTTGGTGATAGTCGTTAAGGGTGGTGTACGCATTGTCTGACGTGACTTTGGTCCCCGTGGCGCTGTATTTTTGCGGTGAACTGACGAACTGGGTATCGTCTCCGTATTGGTAGACGTTCACCAGAAGGTTGGAATTGTCTCCAAAATCTTTGGCATAGGTGAGAAACAGCTTGAGAAGTTCGACGTCGTAGAGTCTCGAATAGTCCCGGCCGTTACCGTCGACGCCGCTCGAAATACTTTGAGGATCGGTCAATGCCTGCGTCATCCCGCCGACGGTTCCGTGAGTGTCTTTTTCCCGCTTGGAGGCTTCGACACCGAAGGTCAGATCGCTGGTTTCATCAATATAGTATTGCAGTTTTCCATTGGCGTAGCGGGACAGATACTCCGAATCGGCCCAATATCCGTCGCTTTTTCGCTCGCTGATCTGGAGTCTGGTATTCAAAGAGTCGTTGGCATAGGAGCTTTCCGCCAACAGTTTTTGGTATCCGAAACTGCCGAATTCGGACGCCAGCATCGATTTGTTGGTCGCCCCTTTTTTCGTCGTGATGATGACCGCACCGGCGAGAGCGTCGTCTCCGAAAAGATACGACGCCCCTCCTTTGATCACCTTGATCGAAGCGATGTTGTCAAGGTCGATGTTGACGGCTCCCGTCCGCTCGAATACAGGGACCCCGTCGATGACGACGGCAACACCGGGTTTTTCTCCCATGTAACGCTGGTTTTCAACCCCTCGGATATGGATTTTGAGGGTGTCGCCCGACTTGATCTCCGTCGTGATGCCGGGGATGGCCTGCAAAACCTGCTGCAGATTTTCAATGTGGGCATCGTCTACTTTTTGGCCGTCAATGGCCGACGTAGAGGAGGCTTCGGTACGGGATGAATGAAATCGGTCGTCAATCGTCGTAGAGTCGATGCCGATGACCCCGAGGCTATCCGCGGCAAAACATGAGCCGCTGAGCAGGGTAGAGAGAAGAATGCTGTGGGAAATTTTGGTCATCACCACTCCTGAAATAGAAATTATGGGGATGATTATGAAAGAAAAGTGTTACATTTATGTTAATTATCTAAATAAATTAAATTAATATTATTATTTTATAAATAGTTTATTGCAAGATAAAATTGTTATTTATAGTTATAATGGCGATCAAAAACGGAGATTAATATGACTACCATCTGGCACAACCCGAAATGTTCGAAATCGCGCGAAGCGCTGAAGCTTCTCGAGGAGAAAGGGGACGACTATACCGTCGTTAAATATCTCGAAGAGACTCCCAGCCGTTCGGAGATCGAAGCACTGCTCAAAAAACTGGGAATTTCGGCACGCGAGCTGATGCGGACCAAAGAGGAGCTGTACAAAGAACTCGGGTTGGCAGAAGTGGAAGAGGAAGCAAAACTGATCGATGCGCTGGCGCAGCATCCCCGCCTGATCGAACGACCGATCCTCATCGAGGGGAACCGCGCCGTGATCGGCCGTCCGGTGGAGAAGGTGATCGAGTTTCTGGGCTAAGAAAAGATCAATTCCCCAAGAGGTACAATTGATAGAGATAACGAGGCGTAAAAAGGGGATGTCGTGAAAAAATGGCTTGTTGCAATGATGATAAGCGGATGTTTTTGGATGCTGGGAGCCGATGAGAAAGAGTGGTCGGCGACGCAGCTCGCGATGATCTTCAAGTTCGAACAGCAGCGCGAGAGCGCGCTGCAGAACATCCGAAAGGCCGACGAGACGATTGCCAAAGCCGACAGTCTTATCGCCCGCGCACGGGCAGCCGGAAACAGCGCCGCCGAAGGGGTTGCGCTTATGGCTCTGCAAAAAGCGCAGGCAACCAAGCGGCAACACGAACTCAAAAAACTCCAGATCGACAAAAATATCGCGTATGTGCGGAACCGGATGAACGAGCGAAGCGGCTATGATGCGAAGATCGCAGGGATGGTGACGAATCATACGGGACGCGTGCGGGTGGTTTCGGGCAAGCCCCCGTATGAAGCGGTCGCTATGGATGCCGAGTACCCCGGGTATTTCGAAGAGGGGGATACGATCGAGACCTACGGCAACAGCCGGGCGGAGGTGCAGTTCCTGGATGGGCGCGGCAGCATGACGATCGGCGAGTACAGCCGGGTCAAAATGGAGAAGAAGGATGCGTTGTCCGAAACTCTCTCTCTGGTAAAAGGGAAAATACATGCTTCGGTGGAGAAAGCCGAAGCGTTTGAAGCGTGGCTAGAAAAGCAGGCCCAAATGGCGGCTGAAGATCCGAACAAGCTCCTCGCGCACGATTTCGGCGCGATCCGTGCATGGGTCAAAAAGAAAAGCAAAAAATTCGAAGTCCGCACACCTTCGGCGGTCACTTCCGTCCGAGGGACGACGTTTGCGATGAGTACCGATGAGGCGGGAGCCACAACGATCGAGCTGATCGAGGGGGAGCTGGCCGTGACGAACGCCAAAACCTCCGGCGAGACGCTCCTCAAAGGGGGAGAAAAAATGACGATTTCGGCAGAGGGTGAGGTGCGGATCGAACCGCTGAGCCTCCCGGCGAAAGGGTGGTGGGAAAAATGAACCGTTTGATGCTGCTCGGCGTCCTGATGGCCGTGTTCAATACTTTTGCCCAAGGGGAGGAGTGCCGGTTGTACGATTACAGCGGAACACTGTATCCCGCACAGGACAAGGAGCGATACGTCTCGAAGGAGGGAGGGTTCAGTGCCGAAATCCCTAGAGGATGGCCCAGAAATTTTGAGCGCTTCCCGTATCAAAGCGCCAAAGGCGATGTTATCGGAGTCGAAGTGAACGGTCCGAAAGAAGCTCACGGTGTCGCTTTGAATATGGTGTTGGCTTATTATCGAAACGGTGGATTGACTCGCGATTATCAGGGGTATGTCGCCCTTCGGGCAAACAGTTTCGTTCGGACCGATCCGACCAAAGAGGCGGTCTTGAAGCACATCGAGGTGGACGGCAAAAAAGGGTTTGTGTTCGAAATGGAGACGTTCGAACTGGTATATGAAGAAACGCTGGAACAGGTAGTTGATGAAAAGCCGGGAGTAATGTATCGGATGGGAGAGCGACTGGCCCCATCCAAACAGGTCATTATCTGGAACAAAGACGTCGTCGTGCCCTTAGGGGGCGGATTTTTTGTCGCCCGGTTCAGTATCCCCAGAACGCTGCTCGGTGAATGCGAGAGCATTGTCGATGAAGTTTTAGGCGCCCTTCGTTTTCATGAGGAGATGCGATGATGCATCGGTCGGTTTTGAAAGAGAGAACCTTGACGTGGCAACGTTAAAAAGAGTGGCGATTGCCATAGCGGGAAGCGGTGTTTTGCTGCATGGCGCCTATCAGATCAAATACAGCGATTTCCTCATCAGTCATACGGGAGGCCCGAGTTTGAGGGGACACTTCAATACCCTTGAAGAGTGTGAAAATATGCGGCAGTCGAGCGCCCGTGCGAGCGGTGATTATTCCAATTTGATGAGACATTCATCGTGCGTCGGCAGCGGATCATCGGGGGGGTCTTACGGCGGTTCCTACGGAGGCGGCGGATACAGCAAGGATGCGTGGAAATACCAGCTGATGCAGGGATTCGTGTCAGGGATGCTGCAGGGGATTCAGCAGGGGCTGGAAAACCAGCAGCGCCTGGAAGCCGAGCGGGCCGAACAGCAGCGGCAGCAGCAGGAAGCCGCCCGTCTGGAAGCGGAACTGCAGCGCCAGAAAACCGAAGCGGAGAAAAGGGCGGCCAAAGAGGCATGGGAGAAAAAGCGCAAAGATGAAGCGATGGCCGAAAAACGGCGCAAGGAACAGGAAGCCAGGGATGCCGCCAATCTGGCAGCACAAATGGGAAGCGGAGGGAGTGGATTGACACTCGTGCCGATGGGGGGGACCGGTTTTTTCGGGTCGCAGACGGGAACCGGGACGCTGAAACTCAAAACGATCGGCGGAGCGGCGTATGACGCGGCGAAAATGCCGGCGGTGCAAAGGGCGCTGTGCAGCAACTATTTTTTAACGAAAGCCACCCAAAGCCGCAGCGACGAAGATGCACGATACTACAGCGATCAGGCCGAACGGGTGATGGCGGGAGAAAGGTACAGTGAGGCATGCGATAGTTCCGCCGGTTTGCCTGATGTTCCCGAAGCGTCTCTCCCCGAACCTCTGTGGAGCCCCGAAGAGATGGCGTTTTTCAAAAAAGTCGAAGAGGCGTCGGTCCAGATGCAGGAAAAGGCACTGAAGATTCAGGAAATCGACGCCAAAGTGGCTGAAAACAAAGCAAAAATAGACGATGCGAAAGCCAAAAAAGAGCAGGCCGACATGATCCTGAAGGATCTGCAGACCAAAGCCGCATCGACTGCCGATCCGGCCCAAAAAGCCGAAATCGACACGTTGCTTGCCGAAGCCAACGCCCTTTTGAGCGAGGCGGAAAAGGATGCGTTAACGGCGCAGCAGGAGAACGAACAACTCGTCGGCGACAAACAAAAAATCGAGCAGAGCATGCGGGAGACCAAAAAAATGCTCGAAGAGCAGATACCCAAACCCAAAACCACGCAAGGAGCAGTGAATGAGAAACGTTAGAAGGATAGCCGTGTCCGTCGCGGCGGCAGTGCTCGTCATGGGGTGTGCGCAGCCCCAGGAGGTTGCGCAATCGCATTACGCCGCGAAGAACTACCCGGCGGCCATCGAGGCGTACAGGCAGGCGAATGTCGAAGAACCCAACAAGCCCTCGAATTTCAAAGGGCTGGCTGATGCCTATTTCGCCAACCGCCAGTATCCCGAGGCGATCGAGTGGTATCTTAAAACGCGTTCGCTCAACCCTCTGGACACCTCGATCACCTGCAATCTCGGGGCCGCTTATTACTATACGGGGCAGTATCCGGAAGCTTTGGCAACACTCCAGAGTGCAGGGGTTGATCCGATGGCGCAGGGGTCCAATCTCCGTGATGCCAGAATCCGGGCGATGCGCGGGGGAAGCAGCTCCTCGTCGTCGTGTTCGGCGGAGATGATGGATGCGCTGTATGACAAAACGGGGCGCTACGATATCGCCATCGCGAGTGTGAAGAAAAAGATCGATGCCGATCCGAGGCAGGGGGGACCTTTTTTGAAACTTGCCTCTTTGCATTTCAAGAACGGCCAGTACGACGAGGCGATCGTCGCCGCGAAGCGGGCGATTGATCTGATGCCGAACTCCGCGGATGCCCATCACGCGCTCGGGGCTTCGTATTGGAAAAAGAAGATGTATCCTCAGGCGATCGGGTCGTTGCTCCGTGCGCGGGAACTGAACCCGAAAAACGCTGTGAGTGCCGTTATTCTTGCCAGAAGCTACGAGCAGGTCGGCGAAGAGGCCAAAGCGGTAGAGACGCTTCGGAAAGGACAACTTGACGCCCGTGCCGCCGCCGTCGATGCGCAGATGCAACAGAACCCGAAAAATCTTATGATGGCGGCCATTCTCGGCCAAAGCACCCAACAGATCGGCGCAGATGCAATGGAGCAGCCCAAAGGGGATACGGAACTGTTTTCGGCTTCGTTGGAATTTGAACTGGCCCGCCTGCTTTACCGCAGCGGGAGTTATGCCCAAAGCGCCGAACTCCTGACTCCGCTGGTCGAGAAGGCGACGATCACCGGGATCGGCATCGAATTCGAAATGTTCGGAGCCAACCCGATTGTCCGTAACGTCGAAAAGAATTCGCCGGCGGACCGTGCCGGGATCCGAGCGGGGGACCAGCTCGTCCAGGCGGATCAGCAGACGTTTGTCGGGATGTCCAGCGACGCGATAGCCCAAAAGATTCGGGGAGGGGTTGGGACTCCGCTGACGCTTACTCTGCTCCGCGGAAGCGAGACGATACACAAACAACTGGTGCGCGAAACATTCGTAACGGCGAAGGGGGCGCCAGTCCTCGCTCTGCGTGCACTGGCATATCGGAAGCTCGGAAAACTGCAAGAATCGCTGGAAGATGCCCGAAAGGCCTATGCGCTCGATCCGAAAGAAGGAGCTCTTGCGATGGCCGCTGTGGCATTTGAGAGGGGGGATATGGCGGGGACGCTGCGTTACGCTTCTGCCCTCAAAGAAGATGTCCATGCCCGACTCCTTGAAGCGGCGGTCTATGCCCGAGGGGGAAACGGCGCCAAGGCTCTGGATCTGCTTCGGTACGTCAGCGTGCAGGGGATGGATGAGCGTAGCGTTCCGCTGCAGGAAGAGCGGCGGATGCTTCTCAACGCGTTGGCCGGTATAGCGAAAGAGCGTCTGGCTAAAGGGATGGAACTGGAGAAGTCGCATCAGAACGAGGCGGCCCTGGGTGCGTATGCCGAGGCGCTGCTGTTGGCCGAGGATGACGTACGGGCCGGAACGATCCGCTCGGGTATGTTCAAGCTCGCGAACGCATCGAATGCTTCGTTGCCCGAAGAAGCCCACCGCCATATCGTGAGAGGGGAGTTTTTCGTCTCCGAAGCCAATTATCAAGAGGCTCTGAGTGAATTTAGAAAAGCCCTCGTTTCGGCCCCGTATACGGCGCGCCTTTATTTCAATCTGGCGCTCGTCGAAGCAAAACTGGAGCGTTACGGGGAGGCATTGCGCCATATGGGAATCTATCTCGAGGCTGTGCCTGATGCACCCGATGCCCGCGCGGCGAAGGACGAGATGATCAAGTGGGAAATACTTATGAACAAGCCCAGAGAGTACCCCTATTACGAAGGAACGGGGGAAAGTCCCGCCCCTGCCGGGAATCTGCCTCCGGCACCCGTCGGAGGGCGGGGCGGTATGCCGGCGCGCTGAGTCCGGTGCGCTTCATGCGGCGCGGATCGGCAATGGAAATTTCTTCTGCAATGATCAAAGGAAGGATGGGTACTTGCTTAGCGCCCGATGGCGTGATCGGTGTTCCGGATAGCATCGAAATAGGGGTCTTCCCCGATGGAGGTTACCGTGATAGCCGCCGCGAGGATAAGCCCCCATATCAGTAACGCTACCGGATGGACGCGCGGAAGGAAACGGCCCGTATCTTTGTTTTTGAGTTGGGAAGAGGCCAGTTTCAACGAGACAATCGGCCCTGCGAGGGGAAGAAGCGCTAATAGTATGGTGATATAGAAACGAACTTCTTTGTGCGGAGCCTTCCATTGCGCAGTGATACCGGCGATCAGAAAAATAAAAGCAAAGACGTAGAGAAAAACACCAAGAAGTTCAAAACGGGGGATCATCGCAAGGATGAGTGCCGTGATATGGCTGAGAATCCCCAGTCCGAGCAGATTACGTGTCATGAAAGCGTTCTCGTTATTCAAGCCCCTCCACCGTTACCCCTTTGGGGTAGGTTACGGTGAAGCGGAGAGGGAGGTTTTTGGTGGCCTGAGGTTTGAGTTCGACGTCCCATATGATGATCCCTTCTTCGGAGATATCGGCCTCGCCCCCTTTGGGTGCGTCGACCTGGACGCGGATTTGCTCGTTTTGCGAGATGGGGAAGTGATCGACTTTTTGCGTTAGGTACGGAATTTGGCGAGTTTTTCGTTGATGTGGGCCGTGCTTTGATCGAGCCGGGAAGCGACGTCGCTGATTTCGCGGGCGCTGGTTGAATTGGAGGCTGAGAGGGCATTGAGCGAATCGATTTTTTCCGAGATCAGGGTCATCCCCTCGGTCAGCGCGGCAAAGTTTTGATTGGAGTCATGAACGCTTTGTGCGGCGACTGAGATGAGGCGGGATGAGCTGTTGATCATGTGCTGAACGTTTCCCGAATCTTGGGAAACGACTAAAATCGATCCCGCCGATTTTTCCATTTTCCGGCTGGTATCGAAAACGGCATCGACGATAGTGCTGATGGTTTTGTTGATCTGCTGCAAACTTTCCTGTGTCCGCTCGGCCAATTTTCGTACTTCGTCCGCGACAACCGCAAACCCCCGTCCGTGTTCGCCGGCGCGTGCCGCTTCGATGGCGGCATTGAGAGCCAGCAGATTCGTCTGGTCGGCAATATCCCCGATGATGTCGAGTATCCCTTTGACCTCCTGTGCCTGCAAGGAGAGGGTTTGGAGCTCTTGAGAGAGCGCTTGCTGCATGCCGGCGACGGTTTGAATGTCGCCGTTCATTCGCGAAATCTGATTATCCGCCTGTGTCAGGGTGCGATTAGCCTCGTCGATTTTTTGGTTGGTGTCGTAGGTGGAAGCGGTGGAGGTTTGGACGATCGATTGCAGCGTGATGATCTGGGCATGGGTTTGGGCGATATCGGCGCTGCTCGTTTCGAGCCTGATCCGGATCGCGTAGGAGACGTTGTTGAGTTCCTGAGCCGTTGAAAGGCTCTCCGCCGAAGCCGACTGGATGTCGCGTACCATTTTTTGAAGCTCTTCCATCGAGCCGTTCATATCTACTGCCGCGACGGCGAGCTCGTCGCTTCCTTTCGTGCTGATCCGCTCGGTCAGGTTCCCTGTTCTGAGATGGTGCGCGATGTAGACGATGTCGGAGATTTTGGCGAGCAGATCGCGGGTTATGCGGCGAAGGATGATAAAGACGACGATCATGCCGAGGGGAAGAGTCACGGCGATGAGCGCAAGCGTACTTTTGAATTCGCTTTGAGCGGCATTATAGAGCCGGTCGGCATTGGCGATCTGGAGTTCGATCAGAGCGTCGAGCTGTTCGTTCGCAGGCGTCAGAGAGTAGGGGAAATCGCTTTGGATCAGATCGAGGATACCCATCAAGTCTTTTTTCGCAATCGCTTTTTCCAGCAGTTCGATCGATCGTTCCGCCCGCTCGACAGCCGTTTGGGCTTCCTCAAGGCGTTCGCGTTCCGCTTCGGTCAGGTTGCCGAGGGTATAGGTGTGCCATGTTTGATGCAGATGCCCCCGAGCATTGCGCACGACGGCCGTTGCGGTATTGAAATCGCCGACCCCTTGCGAGAGGTCGGTTGCCGTTTTGAGAATCGTGTTATCGATGTCGTTTTTGCACGAACGAAGCTGTTGGAGAGGCGTCAGACTCTGGGTATGGACTCGGGAGAGGGAGGCGTTGGACAAAAACATCCCCAGAATGCCGATGCCGATGGCGATAATCGCGAATAACTGGGTCATGGCGACGATCAGGGTTATTTTTTGGCGGATGGAGAGGCGGGACAAAAACCGGATCGGTTTGAGAGAGAGCATATGCGCACCTTGTGGAAAAGTGCAGAAGTGTAAACCGCAACGGTTACGGAACGGTCACATCAGTAGTACCGCCGATTCTCTTTGGAGAGCCATTTCGCAAATACGGTTTTGGCGTTTTCGGTATCGAGCGGCCGCAGATCGAGCGCGCTGTTTGGATGTTGAAGCATTGTATAAAAATGCGCATCGTCAAATCCCGCCTGCGCGGCATCCTCCATCGTCGCGCCGTAACAGACGGTCGGTATGCGCGCCCATAAAACGGCTCCCATGCACATCGGGCAGGGGTAGCATGTTGTATAGAGAATGCATTCGGAGAGATCGAATGTCTCCAGTGCGGCAGACGCGCGGCGGATGGCGAGGATTTCGGCATGGGCGGTCGGATCGTTCGATGAGAGCACTTCGTTGTGGGCGCGGGCAATTACCTCGCCGTTTCGGACGATAACGGCGCCGAAAGGTCCGCCGTCGTTTGCCTCCATCCCCGACACCGCTTCATCGCACGCGATTTCCATCCATCTATTCATAGGGTTAGTGCGCTTTGGCTACGCATGAAGAGGCGAGGAGCTCGGGGCGGTATTCGAAGTGCATCGTATCGTAGTGATACCATCGTCCCCCCCAGATGAAACCGTGCTTTTCGAAAATACGTACGATCGATAGAGGCATCGTGTTTTTGTAGCCGATCTTGGCGGTTTCGGAGGATGCTTCGTCTTTCCAGTACTGGGTCGTGGCGGGGGCGAGGTCGATCGCGATTCCGAAACTGTGCATGGAGAGGCGGTCGGTGTCTTTGATGACGCGATAGCAGTATGTAGCGGCTCCTTCGGCCCAAATGCGCTCTTTTTTGGGAAGTTTGGCGATTTCCTGTCCGATGGCATAGAGTTTTTTATCGACGCCGCCGACTTTGGTGACGGGGAGTTTGACCGAGCCTTTGAGCGTCGGCCACGTGATCGTCACGAGATTTTTTTCAATCGTTTTTTGATCGTTGCCGTAGAGGGCCTGAAAAAAAGGCTGATAGCGCAGACGTCCCGGATCGAAGAGGTACGGCGGAGGCGTTTCGCTCCCCCCCGCATCGTAGCGTTGAGTGAGCTGCATGGCCAGATCGGCATGGTTGATTTTTTCGTCCCATGTCGTTTTGGCGTCAGCCGTACGGTAGGGCAGACGTGTTCCGTTTGCAAGGGTGAGGGCCGACTCGTCGGCGGATGCTACGAGGCCGGGATATCCTTCGACGTAGCATTGGGGATTACCCCATGCAAGAGTGCACAACAAAATTCCCGCGATAGTGAACGTACGCATCTTCTCTCCTGATTAATTTAATGCCATTTTAGCGAATGAGGAGCAAAACGTTGTCGTTTTTTGTCCGTAGTTTCAGCCACGACTCGATTTGCTTCCGTTCTTTGGCGGTAAGTTTTTTGGATGCGTAGGCATTGAGAATCAGGCGCTCCGTGCTTCGGTTGTTTTCTGCAAAGGAGGGATCGAAGCTTTTTGAGAGGATAGCCTCGCCGATTTTCGGAAAAAGGGTTTTGAGTTCAGCGGGCACGGCGCTGAAAAGTTCCCGCCCTTCTTCGCTTTTTTTGAGCTGTTCTTTGAGGGTTTGGATCTCTTTGGTTTGCGCTTGCAGGGCGATTTGGCTGTTCTGGTACAGATCGGTGATAATGCCGGTTTTGAGACTGGAGAGATCGATGCTTTGGCCGTTTGTATTTTGATAGACGTTTAAAACCGCTTTTTTAAGCCCCTCTTTTTCCAGACGGGTACGGATCGTATCGAGCTGTTCTTTGGGGATGTATTCGCCGATGAGGAAGACTTTGATCTCTTTGCTTTTTGGATCGATTTTTACCTGTGCGACGTTGGTCGTTTTGAAATTGAATGCGTCGTTGACGAAATGGGTCGCCTTTGCCTTGAACACTTCTTCCCCGACGAGTCGGTAGGCCAGATAGGAGCTTGGCAAAAGCGTTATGAGGACGACGGCGGCGATGTAACGTTGGGCGCGCACGGCGAGTGCCGAATCGACGTATTTTTTTTCGGTGACGTTGAAAAGGCGGACGACGATGAACGAGGCGAGGGCGATGAAGACGAAATTGATCGTATACAGATAAAACGCGCCGAAGAAAAATTCCCAGTTGCCACCGGCAAGCCCGAATCCCGCCGTACACAGTGGAGGCATCAGTGCGGTCGCGATGGCGACGCCGGGGATGACATTGGATTTTTCTTTGCGCGTCATTGCGACGATTCCCGCCAGTCCGCCGAAAAGACCGATCAGCACATCCCACGCGGTGGGAGAGGTGCGGGCGAGAAGTTCGGAGTGGGCCGTGTCGAGCGGAGAGATCAGGAAATAGAGAGTCGAGGTCGAAAGTCCCACGAGGGTAGCGAAAGTGAGGCTCGTAAACGAACGGCGCAGCAAGGAAAAATCGTTGATTCCCGCCCCGTATCCGATCCCCATGATCGGTCCCATCAGCGGGGAGATAAGCATCGCTCCGATGATGACGGCGGTGGAGTTGACGTTCAAACCGATCGACGCGACAAAGATGGCAAACATCAAAATCCACAGGTTCGTACCGCGCATATCGACATCGGCACGAATCCGCTCGTCGATTACTTCGTCGTCCGCACTGTCTTCTGCGAGGCTGAAACGGTCTTTGATAATCGCTTTGAGATTGACCCAGGTACGGTGTTCGGTGACGCTGTCCATGAAAGTCCTTGCGAAAAAGTTTAGGTTATTATAGCTCACGATTCACAATCCATTCACACTGGGATGCGATGATGGCGCTATCTCATTACGGGAGTTTTCCATGAAACCTCTATTTTCCCTTAGCGCAGCCGCCGTTGCCCTGACGGTGTTATCCTCCTCGGCGTATGCAGGAATGCACCATCGGCACCATCACTACGCACCCCGCCACGTCAAAATGGTTCATTCTCAACAACACGCAAACTGGATCGTCCCGCTGGTGATCGGCGGGGTACTTGGGTATGCTATGAGCGAACCGCGCCGCGAGTCGGCCGTGTATGTACAGCCGGTACATTCTCCGGTTGTTTATTCCCCGTTGTACGAAGAGCGCTGGGTCTATTTCGGCGATTGCGACTGCCAGCGTAAGGTATTGGTCAAAGTGCAGTAGTTTTATCTTGAACATCGCCATCGGGAGGTATAATTAATCCTAGAAAAGAAAGGGGTTAGAATGTTTTTTCCGAATTTGGGGATGCTTGCGACGACGAATGTGATTACGGCCGGTATCGAAGAAACTGTGCAAAGCGCATTGCAAAAGATGCATGAGCACAATCATCGCAGTATCGTCGTCGTGGATGGGCCGCAGCATTATATTCTGACCTCCAAAGACATCATCCGATTGAAGCTTGAACAGACCGATTTTGATACCCCTCTTTTTCGGGTCATTCTGCGGCCCCTTCCGATGATTCAAAGAGATAGCAACATTGTGGATGCTCTGAGCCTTACGAACGAACACGATGAACATATCTGCGTCTGCAATGAAGATGGCAGTCTCTACGGGCTGGTGACGAACAGCGATATTATCGGGAGCGTCGATCCGCAGATCGTGTTGGATTCGCTTCAGATCGGAACCCTGCTGGATAAGAAATACGGCTACAAGAGCTTTTCTCCGAATACCCCGATGGACGAAGTGCTTCATTACCTCAAAGACGCTCCGAACGATTGCGTGATCGTTCAAGAGGGGAGTATTCCCATCGGAATTTTGACCTCCAAAGATGTTCTTCGTTTGATTGAAAAAAACGGTTTGGATACCATACCCGTTTCCCAAGAGATGTCCGCACCGATCGTGACGCTCGATTCCAAATCGTCCATCAACGAGGGATTGGAGTTTTTAAAACAGCGCCATTTTAAGCGAATCGTCGTGACCGATCAGTGCGGGAGCGTCATCGGCGTCGTCACGCAGCAGGATCTGATATCGCGCACCTACCTGAAATGGTCGCAGTTGATGCGGGACCATTTCAAGCAGTTTGAAGAACTGACGCATGTCCTGCAGCAAAAAAACCGCCATCTGGCCGAACTGGCGACGAAAGATTCTCTGACCGACATTCACAACCGGCATATGTTTACCGAGCTTTTTGCCAATGAACTTGCAATCCTGAAGCGCGAAGAGACGAAACTCTCGCTCATGATGATCGATCTGGACCATTTCAAACAGATCAACGATACCTACGGCCACAACATCGGCGATATCGTCCTTAAAGCGTTTACACAGACCGTTGCGGCTTCTATCCGCGAAGCCGATATTTTCGCCCGGTGGGGGGGTGAAGAGTTCGTGTTGCTGCTTCGCGGAATATCGAGTCCCGAAGCGTACGAGATCGGAGAAAAAATACGCAGGGTCGTTGAAGTCAAGGATTTCAGTAAAGTCGGGCATATCACATGCAGCATCGGGACAGCCGAAGTGCTCGGCACCGATTCGATCGAAAGTGCCGTTCACCGGGCAGACAGAGCGTTGTATACCGCCAAAGAAAGAGGGCGGAATCAAACCGTCATAGGGGAAGCGTAACGATGAAAAAGGTGTTGTTAGGATCGCTTCTGTCCTCCAAGACCGTTTCTCTTGAAGCGGACCGTACGGTTGCCGAAGCACTGAAGATGATGTCTGAATTGGTTATCAGCTCGGTTGTCGTCACCGACGCTGCGGGACATCCGGTGGGAATCTTTACCGAACACGACGCGCTGCACGTTGTTGCGGACATGATCGATATGCATACGCTTTTGAGCGAAGTGATGACGGCGGAACCTTTTTGCGTCGGCGAGACGGTGCAGATGCACGATGCGTATCTGATGATGGAGGAGAAAGGGTTTCGCCATCTGATCGTTATCGACGATTCGGGGCGATTCAAAGGGGTTGTGAGCGAGGGGGATTTCATCCGCCATATCGGGTTCGAACATCTGACGAAGCTCAAACTCGTCGGCGAAGCGATGAGCGATTCTCCGTTGATTATCACCCCGGGTATGGGGCTGGGCGAAGTGGCGGCACTGATGCAGGAGCGCCGATGTGATTACGCCGTAGCATTGAACGGTGCATGTCCGACCGGAATCCTGACCGAGTGCGATATCGCCCATCATTATTCGGAGGTTGAAAAAATCGGCGACGAACGGGTTGACGTATTGCTGCGCAATGATATCTATACGATCAATAAAAATGTTTCGCTTCAGGAAGCGGCAATGCTGATGGAGCAGCACGGCGTTCATCAACTGATTGTTGTGGATTCGCACGGCGCACTGGAAGGGCTGCTCAGCCGACACGACGTACTGCATGCGCTTCACGGAGCGTATTTTGAGTTTTTGCTTCGCACCATCGAGCGAAAAAGCGCCGCCATCGCCAAGATCAATGAGCGCAAACGGGAACTTCGGAGCGAAAAAGAAGAGATTGAACGAAGCAGCCTCAAACTTCGCAAGCTATTTGAAACGCTTCCTGACGGCATCGTACTGATTGACGGCCGGACGATGAAGGTGATACAGTTCAACCGTTCCGCATACGAACAGCTGGGGTATACGGCCGACGAATTCGCCGAACTTCGCGTTTCTGATTATGAAGCGGCTGATGAGCTGGAGATTACCCGCCGTTTTGAGAAGATTGTACGGGAAGGACGCGACAGCTTTGAGACGCGGCATCGTACCAAAGAGGGCGTACTGATCGATGTATGGGTCAATGATGTGCTGCTGGACATGGGAGGAGTTCCTCATGTGATGGCAGTGTACCGCGACATTACCGAACGCAAGCGCAAAGACAAGGAGCTTGACCGGGTACAGGCGCTGGCCCATATCGGAACGCTGGAGTGGGATATCCTCAAAGACGAGCTCAGCGGAAGCGATGAGAGCAGCCGTATTTTCGGCATAGCGTTTGATGAAAAGCCCACCATAGGGAGCATGCTGGAATGCGTTGTTGCCGAGGAGCGCGAACAGGTCGCACAGGAACTCTACGCCGCTATGGGGGATGGGAACTACGGTGCAATGTGCCGGATTGACCTGGGCGACGGCGATATTCGGTGGATCAAAACCAATGCCGAATTTCTATACGATGAGCGCGGCAAACCCGTCAAAGGGGTCGGTGTCGTTCAGGATCTGACGGAACGTATTCGCTACGAAGAAGAACTTCGACGCAAAGATGCCGATTTGGGTGCCGCGCAGGCACTGGCCCATATCGGGAGCTGGCGACTGGATGTCAAGCGTGATTTTCTGGAATGGTCGGACGAAACTTATCGGATATTCGGAATCCCGATCGGAACCCCGCTGGTGTATAAAGACTTTATATCGTCCATTCACCCCGACGACCGTGAAAAAGTCGAGTATGCCTGGCAATCCGCGCTTCAAGGATCTTCCTATGAAATCGAACACCGCATCGTCGTCGACGGCGAAGTCAAATGGGTGCGTGAAAACGCTCAGCTTGAAAGTGACGGAGAAGGATGTCTGGTGGCCGGTGTGGGGACGGTGCAGCTGATTACCGAGCGCAAACTCTATGAAGAACGCCTCGAATCACTGGCTAATTACGATCCCCTTACGGGTCTTGCAAATCGGGCGCTGCTGATGTCGCATCTTCAAAACTCCATTGAGCAGGCCAGACGTTTTAAAACCGATATCGCGTTGATTATGTTCGATCTGGACCGTTTCAAAGATATTAATGACAGTTACGGCCACGGTGCCGGTGACGAATTGCTTCAGCACGTGGCATCGCAATTTACTTCCCGACTGCGGGAGGGTGACCTGATAGGGCGGCTTGGGGGAGACGAGTTTGCCGTCGTTTTAGAAAATCTTTCCCATCCTGAAGATGCGGGGCGATTAGCCGAAGAGATGATCGAAATGCTGGGGATGGACTATAAGCTCTCGGGCGGAGCGCTGATCCACATCGGCGCAAGCGCGGGGATCGCCCTTTTCCCTAATCACGGCGAAGATGCGTTTATGCTGCTGCAGCATGCCGATGCGGCACTGTACAAATCCAAATCGGAAGGGCGGGGGACCTATTACTATTATACGGATGAACTTACCGCCTCCGCGCGCAAGCGGATCGAATGCGAAAGTCGCCTAAGACGGGCGATCGCCAACAGCGAATTTGAAGTTTATTACCAGCCTCAAGTGCATTTGGTGACGGGACGGATTGTCGGAGCCGAAGCGCTGGTGCGATGGAACGATCCGGAGAGGGGAATCGTTTCTCCGGTCGAATTCATTCCGATCGCCGAAGAGACCGGACTGATCCGGGAAATCGGAGAATGGGTGCTGAACGCGGTATGTGCTCAGGGGAAAATCTGGCTTGACAAAGGGTACCGTCTGACATTGGCTCTGAACCTTTCCGCGCATCAGGTACGCCATCAGAATATCGTGGTGATGGTTGAAGAAGCGTTGAAAAAAAGCGGGTATGACCCCAAGCGTTTGGAACTGGAACTGACCGAAAGCGCTCTGATGGAGCGTCAGGAAGAGGCCGTTGCCATGCTGCACGCTTTGCGGGCGCACGGAATCCGGCTTGCGATCGATGATTTCGGAACCGGATATTCGTCGCTTTCGTATCTTAAACGGTTTCCGATCGATGTACTGAAAATCGATAAAAGCTTTGTCGACGACATTCCCTACGATCAGGATGACATGGCCATCGTCACGGCGATCATCGCGATGGGGCACGCGCTGGGATTTCAGGTGTTGGCGGAGGGGACCGAACGTGAAGAGCAGATCGCCTTTCTCAAAGAAAAAGGGTGCACGATGTATCAAGGATACTACAAAAGCCCGCCGCTTCCTGCGGCAGAGTTCGAGAAACTGTTACTTTAGCCCGTCGACGTAGAGGGCGACCGATTGAAGATCTGCTTCGCCGAGGTCGGCAAGACTGCCCTGCATCGTCGCTTTTTGCTCTCCCCCGAAGGAACCGTTTTTATATCCTTGCAGTTTGGCCAGAGTCCCTTTGCTCCCGGCAATCGCTTTGCCCGAAACCGAGACGTCTTTGCCGTCGGCTCCGTGACATTCGGCACATTTCGCACCGTAAATTTTCATCCCTTCCGCCGCCGATAAAAGCGATGCGCCGGTTAATAGAATAAGCATGGTCTTTTTCACTGTGTTCTCCTTCTGTGCATACGATCCATTGTATCACAACTCTTTTGTCATCTCCATGACCCCCATGACGATTTCGACGGCGATCAAAATGATGATGATCCATTCGAGAAATTCGCTTTTTTTGTGGTTGATGATGTCCATGACGAGCATGACGTCTTCCTTGATCTGAGCCAGCTTGGAGAGGGCGGTCTCGTGCCGGTCATAGAGTTCGAGAATAAAGGCCAGACGGTTGTAGAGGGCCTCGGCTTCTTCGTTGTCCCATAAAATATTGGGTTTGTCCAGAAGCAGCAGATTGCTCACCATATCGTGGCGGGTGAGGGCGAGGCGTTTGGCAAACTGCATCAAGCGGCTGCGACGGGTGAAGGAGTAGGTATGGATCGATTCGACGATCCGGCGGCTTTGGGCGAACAGCGAATCGAACCGTTTTTCGTATTTTTCCAGCCCGACGCTTTGGGAAACGGCCAGTGCGATGACATTGAGATTCAGGGTCGAAATCTCGCGCAGGTAGATTGCCTCGTTGGTGACTTCAAACGCCTCGCTCAGGGAGGGATTGATGTGGAGAGGGTAATCTTGCGTGATGAGGTCCTCTTTGTCCTGCAAAGAGATGCCGAGCATGGAAAGCGCATCGAGGATCATTTTTTTCTCTTCGGCGATCAGGGTCAAGACACCAAACGGGGAAAGAACGACGTGGAGGGTGTCGTTGTGGCCGTAATAGCCGTTTTCGATTCCGCGGCTCATCGTAATGTCGAGCGAGTATTCGATGGCGGCGTTGGTGAGAGTGCGGTTCAGATAGAGCGAGAGAAGATTCATTGCGTCCCTTTAACCGAAATTTAGTCACCTTTATTGTATCATCCTCTCATTACAATGAGGTGATTATGCGCAAAAAAATAGCAGTGGGATTGATGAGCCTTGGGATCGGCTGGAGTAGTGCGGCAGCGGATGTATCAGAGATGATTTTTTATCCTGAGGCCGATTTCGCCGAAGGTATTTTTCATTTCAACTATCAGGGTGAAAAAAATAAAAATTACGGTTTCATGTTTGAGAAGGGATTTGACGCGGATCGGATCGTATACGTCCGTCCCGCGGAACACCGGGTCGAGAAGCTGCGTGACGGAACGCTCAAAGTGTCGTTTGCCAATACGGACCGCTACTCGTATCTTCAGCGTGCTTACCGTGATGACTTTCTGGTTTCCGATGAAAAGGGAATCGTTAAAATCCTCCTCAGCGGAGGAGACTGCAAAGCCAGTTCGGATTGCGTAACCGCCGAGAATATTCTGACCGTCAACGTTCCGAAAGGGTACAGCGTCCGCAGCTATCAGGGACTGGATCAGGATCTCAAACCGCTCAAAAATCCGCAGTGGCAGCGCAAAGGCAACACCTATACTCTCACCGCGCGTGATGTCAAGGGTGCCTGTATCATGATGGAGCTTGAACGGCTCAAGCCGGGGCAGGCAGCGACCCATCCGGCTATGGCTGCAGCGGCTCCGCTTAAATCTAACCCTGCGCCGAAAACACCGCCGAAAGTGCCGGAAACCGAACAGAGCCTCTTGAGCGTCGCCGATGTCGAAACACCGCATCAAGCCCCGCAAGTTCCTGCCGATCCCGAGCCGGAAGTCCGGCCCGTGACGCCTGCTGTGCTTACAGTTGAGACGCCGAAGTCCGAACCGGTGCTCGAAGCACTGAAAAAAGAGGAAAAAGTGGTTGTCAAATCCTCTGCTCCGGCTTCGTATTTCCGTAATTTCCAGATCTTTGAAAACCGTTCGGTCATTGCGCTCAATGATGCGGGCAAAGCGCGTTTGAACGAATGGGTGAAACAGTTCAAAGCAGGAGGTTACCAATCGGTCGTTATCAATGCTTATACCGACAGCATCCCTCCGCAGCGGCTTAAGCATCTGTACGCGACGAACGAAATTCTCTCCGAAGCACGCGGTAAAATCGTTGCCGAGTACCTTGTTTCACAGGGAATCGATGCGTCGCGCATCACGGTCAAGGGGTTGGGCGCTCTCAATCCGGTCGCTCCCAATGATACCGAAGAGGGACGCTCGAAAAACCGCCGCATCGAATTCGTCCTGCGCTAATCTCTTTCTCTTCTCCCCGTATCAGGGGAGCTGCTCATACAAATCAAACAGATCGATATCATCGGGCAAGCGTGTTTTCCCGTCGCGGTGCGAGCGGGTGTAGGCGACAAGGCGCTTGAAATGCTTTCGCAGGTGGTAGGCATCGGGGACGTTCGGACGGAACCAGTCGCCTTTGGCACTGAAAAGCCAGTCGATGACCCCTTTGATATCCATCAGCGTGTATCCGTGAACATCGATCAGGATTTTGATCTGCTTGGCCCAGCTCATGACGTCGAAGGGTTCCTCGAATTGCGGATCGATCGAGGCAAGGCGCCGGATGAAATACTGCGCCGTTTCGAATTCTTCGCTTGAGGGTCTGGCGTCCGTGAGGTTTTGAGCTGAAATGACGGAGGGGGCATTAGATGCGGATTCTTTGCGCGCCCACCGCTCGAATTCGGCGCACCAGTCGAACGAACGGCGGTTTTGGGAACGCTGGTAGAGGTTGAAATCGTCAAATACGTCGCGGCGCAACCCTTCGCGGTCGCACAGCTCCAGTGCGAAGGCATGAAGCTCTTCGAACGCGCCGTTGGAGAGGTTGAGATAGTAGTTGCTGTCGATGTATTCGGTCACTGCGGCAGCCGCTGCTGGAACCTCCGGCGTCTGAACGGGGGCAAAAGTGTAACGTACCATCATCCCTTCGGGTGTTTTTCGGCGTGCCGAAGCAAGAACCCCTTTTTTGACAAGCGAATCGAGCGCTTCGACCACTTCTCGCGGGCTGTGGCGGAGCGCAGCGGCGAGAACGGAAGCTTCGACTTCTCCGGGTTTTTGACCCCATTGCTGCGTATGGCGGGCGATGAGGGGGATAAGGGCGCGTTCCAAAAGGTTCAGATCGTCGCGGTCGATCAGGAAAACGGGAAGCGAGATCATGATTTCAGGAGCCGGGCTTTGAGCGGTGCGGCGATGGATTCGGTTTTTGAGCGTTCCCGACGGAGAATTTCATTCGTATATTCGCTCATTACCCGCGCTTCGAAAAGTCCCCGATCCAAAGAGACGTAATCGTATATCCACCGCTTTCCGAGCGCTTTGACGACATTGACGTCGGTTTGGTCCAATAGGGGCTGTTCTTCGCCCGCGCGGCGGATCGAGGTAAAACGGATCTCTTCGAATCGTTCCAGCGCACTTTTTTCACTATCGCGCGTGAGGGTGACGTCACGGCGCAGATCGTACATCAAATGGTAGAGTTTGTCGGTGCGTTCGCGCGCTTCCTGTTCGATCGGGGTAAGCGATTCGTCTTCGAATTCCGCCGCGACTTTGGCGATTTTTTCGAATCCGTTTTTAAACGCCATTCCCCCTGCGGAAAGGCGGCGGAAGAACTCGCGGTACTGCGAAGGATGGATGGTTCGGACGAGATCGGCGACATGCGCGCGGAGGTTGATATCCTCCTCGATCTTGAAATATTCCATCAGCGAGGTGACGAATTGGGCGCGAATCTGTTCTTCAGTGTGTCGTTGCATGAAATGAGTATAGCATGTGTCGGTTTAGATTTGTGTTAGGGTCTCTTTGCCCTATTCGTACCGAAAATAAGGTACAATTATAGTGGGTGTCAGTAATGGTACCTTAATCCGTACCAAAAAGTATATTATGCTCACGATCAATGAAACCGTTATCCCCGAAGGGGACGAAGAACTCGGCGACAACCTTCTGTACTATGATTACAATACCGATCATCTCCTTTCGTTAGAGGCCAAAGGGCTGAGTATGGAGGATGAGGGGTATGTCAGCGCGTACCGCTCGTTCGAGGGGGAAGTGTACGAAAACTACATCTACGAAAAGCTGCTGCGGTATGCGGCCAATGAGCCGAAAATTAAGAGCTTTATCATCAAAGGCCCCCACAAACATCGCACCCGTGCGCAGAGCGACGCACTCTCGGTCAGCTGGAAAGGGCAGATCATCTACCGCGCCCGCCACAAAGAGATCGGCGAGTTCGACGGCCTTTTATTTACCGACAAAGAACTCTATTTCGTTGAAATGACCCTCGTCAAATCGGTCAGCAACCTGAAAAAACGGCTCCGCAAAAAACGGGCGTTGCTGGAAGTGCTGTTTCCCCGTTACAAGGTCAAAGCGGTTCTGGTGCTCAATGAAGGGGCAACGGGGACATCCGAACTTCCCGATTACGCGTCGGTATGGCTCACCAAACCCTACAGCGCCCGCCATATCCTTGAGCGTCTCAGCACCAATGCCCCAAGAGAGCCGATGCGCCGTGTCGAGAGCAAAAAAATAGCCCACGCCGAAGAGATCAAAACGGCATCGTTCAAATACTATGCGACCTTATCGTGGATGCTGCGCTCGCTTCGCGGCAAAGACCCTCTCGACGTCGAATTTTTTCGCCGCGGTTCGACCCAGCGCTATCACGATATTTACACGAAAGTGTACATAGGGTATGTGAGCATAGAAGATTTCAAGCGCATCGCTCCGGGTGCGGTAAGCGAATCGAGCAATGCGGCCCGCGCCGTCGTCGCGATCGAAAAAGACCACAGCGGAGGATACTTTCTCACCTATTTCGTCCGTCATTCGGCAAAGAAGCTTGACAATGTGACCGTCGTGAACGGGGTAAGCAAAATCGTCAAAAAAGATCCTTTCGGGATCACGCTCACGGAAATGAATCATCTGGACAAGATGATGGGGAATGAATTTGTGCTGAACATCGACCAGCATGACCGGCTTGAGAAACTGATCGGTACGATTCGGCATAAATAGCTCGTTTATCATTAATTATCCTTTTTTCCTTTATACTTTCAGCACGTTTAAAATATAAGGGTTGATTATGAAAAAGGTTATCATTCTATTGTGTGCCGCGATTGCGCTGTGTGCCGCTCCCTACAAAGTCGGACAGTCGGTCATGCCGCTCGATCTGACTGACCAGTTCGGCAAGAAACATGCGCTCAAAGCGATGCCGAAAACGCTTATTATGGCGTTTGAAAAAGGGACCGGCGCTACGGTCAACGAATACCTCGCCGCACAGGATAAAGGGTATCTTGCCAAGAATAAAGCGGCTTTCGTCGCCGACATCAGCCAGATGCCCAAATTTATCACCGAAAGTTTCGCGTTGCCCAAAATGCGCAAATACCCCCACACCGTTTTACTGATTCAGGATGAGGAGCAGGGATTGCGATTTCCCGGCGAAGACGGAAAAATCACGATTATGAAATTCCGGGGCAACTTCTTGACCAAAGTGGAATTCATCTCTAGCGCGTCTGAATTGAAACAGGCGATTGAGCAGTGATCACTCCTGTTAAAGCTCTGCGCAAAAACCGCTTTAAAACAGCCCTGATTTTTCTGAGTATGACCGTCTCCATTGCGGCGATTTTTCTGATCAGCGCGATTTCGGGCGGGGTTGTGAGCATGTACAGCGCGATGCTCAAAACCGACGGTGACATCATCGTGACCCAAAAAGGGATCGCCGATACGTTCTTTAGCGATATTAACCGCTCGATGGTTCCGGCAATCGCATCGATGGAAGGGGTTAAAGAGGTCAGCGCGCTCATTTTGGGTGCCGCACCCGTTGACCCGCTTCCCATCGTCGGCATCTACGGGGTGAGTGATAACCGCTTTAAAAGCTATACTCTTAAGCAGGGAAGCTATCCCAAAACACGCGAGGTCATGCTGGGATCAAAGATCTACGAAACGCTGAAGCACCCCGAAACGATTGTTCTCTCCAAACAGACGTTTACCGTCAGCGGCGTTTTTAAAAGTAGGATCGGATTTGAAGACGGCGGGGTAGTGATGCCGTTGGAGGATGCGGGAAAACTGTTTCATAAAAGCGCTTCGATCTTTTTGATCAGTTTGAACGATTTGGGTCAGAGTGACGCAATCGTTGCGAAGGTCAATGCGCTGAATTCCCAGATCGAAGCGAAAACGACCGAGAGTTTCATTGATTCGTACAATCAGTTCAAAATCATCCAGACCAGCTCCGACGTCATCGGAGCGATGGCGTTTTTAATGGGGATTCTGGGGATTGTCAGCATGATGAGCATGGTGGTCAACGACCGCAAAGCCGAGTTCGGAATCATGCGTTCCATCGGCCTCTCTTCGGGGGCCATCATCGCTAAACTTCTCTGGGAGACGCTGATTATCGCTCTGGCGGCTTTTTTTGTCGCATGGGGGATTTCGGAAGGGGTTCTGGAACTCATCGAGCATGCCGAGAAATTTCAAGGGTACATCAACGGTGAAATCACGGCGGCATTGCTGCTGAAAGTATTTATCGTTTCGGTAGTGATGGCTCTGGTAGGGACGCTTCTGCCTGCGGTGTACGCCTCGCGCATTGACCCGATGAGCCTGATACAGAGGGGGGGCGCATGAAAATCGAAGCACACGGTCTGGAACACTATTACGGAGCCGAACATATTCTGCGCGGCGTTGACCTCTCGATCCCTTCGTCAGGTTTTACGGCAATTATCGGCGAGAGCGGAAGCGGAAAAACGACCCTTCTTTCGATCCTTTCCACTCTCCTTCAGCCGACGGGAGGGACGGTCACGTATGACGGCAAAGCGCTTGCCGAGCTGGGGAACATCGACCTTTTCCGCCGCCGCAATATCGGATTTGTCTTTCAATTCCACTATCTAATCTCCTATCTGAGTCTTCGTGAAAACGTCGCGTTGGCGGCGCTCGCACCCGAGGGGATCGATCCGCTGATGGAGAGGTTGGGCATCGGGCGTCTGGGAAGCCGGTACAGCGATGAAGTCTCCGGCGGAGAACGCCAGCGCGCGGCGATCGCCCGCGCGCTCATCAACCATCCCTCCGTCGTCTTTGCCGACGAGCCGACGGGGAATCTGGACACGAAAAATGCGTTGGGGGTGTATGAGCTCTTCCGGGAATTTTCAAACAGCGGAACGGGTTTTATCGTCGCTTCGCACGACAAGAAGATTGCCGATTTTGCCGACACGATCATCGAAATGGAGGACGGAATTGTTAAAAAAATTCATCACTGACGAACTCCCTCTTTTACTGGTCTGGCTTCTGCTGGGGCTGTTTGCGGGATTGGTGTACGCTCTTGAGATGGTCGGGCTGGAGGCATCGCAGACGCTGCTCTCCCCGGAACGCGCGCGCTCTTTGCACATCTCGCTGATGCTGTACGGATTTTTTCCGCTGCTGCTGTCGCTGCTGCCGTTTGCGCTGTTTGAAAAAGAGGGGGTGCTGAGCGAAGCGGGCGTAGCCCATCTGCGCCGCTATTTCATCGTCTGGAACCTCTTTTTGCTCTTTATGAGCATGGCGATCCTTTTCGGTAATATTCGGGGCCTGCCGTTTTATGATTTTCCGTATGAACTCAATTTCCTTTTGGCGTTCAGCGGCGTCTTTTATCTGCTGGCCCTTATCGACGCACTTCGTCGTTACGAAAAGCGTCCGCTGTGGGTCAATGTTTCGCTGGCAGCCGTGATCGCGGCACCCATTGCACTGGTGGTTTTGATGAACCCCCAGTACGGGCAGGTCGAAAAGAGTCTCATCGGACCGCACGGGGACAACACGCTGGGGATGAGTTTTACCCTCATTCCGATTTATTACCTGCTGATCAAACTCAGCGCCGAGAAACCGTTTGTTCCCCGATGGCATTGGCTGTGGATCGTTCCGCTTTCGGGTTATGCCCTTTCGCTTGTTATCCGAAACTTTTTTCACCCTCTCAGCTACAATGAGGAGTGGTTCTTTCAGTACCTGACCCTGCTGTATCTGCCGCTGTTGCGGGTGTGGCTGCGGGATGCCGGAGTGAGCTTCGGGCGCAATCCGTATCTGATCCTCTCGATTGCCGCGTTCGTGTTTGTCGATGTGGAGGGGAACATCCTCTTTATCCCCGAATTGCGCACTCTGATTCACCGCAATGACCTTGTTGTGGGGCATGCGCATATCGCAATGGGGCTGGGAGTCGCGTTTATGGCGTTGGCCATCGCCCACCATCTGCTTCCCAACCTCTTCCGCCGTATCCATGCGCTTGCGTGGACGGCGTTGATGGCGGTAATGGCGGGAGTGCTGAGTATCGCCGGACTGATTGAAGCGGGGTTGATCGCGGGGAGTATCGAGCCGCTGCTGTTTATCCGTGCGATTGCCGGCGGTGTCATGTTGCTTATGGTATCGGCGATTCTCTATGAGCGGCTCGCACTGCGCTTTGATACGCCGCTGAAGCTTTACCACGGGATCGGTTTTGCCAGCGACGCCGGAGGCGGCCTGGTACTGCTGATGGCGGGCGGACTGCTTTTCGAACTGCTCGGATTTCATTTCAGCGGAACGTACGAGTACGTTGTTTTCGCCTTTATGATCGGGACGGGGCTGGCCCATTGGGCGGGACTGCACGGCGATCCTGAGCGTTTTGCCGGCCTGAGCGCGCAGATTCGCGCCGTGTGCGCTTCGGTTTTTGCCGCACTGTATATGGCAGGAACGCTGGACGGGATTGCCCTGCTGGTCGCTTTGTATGACGGTATGTTTGCCCTTGTGTATTGGCTCTTTTTGCGGGGGCGCGCGTGAATTTTCTCGTCATCGTTTTAAGTTCCCAGATGCTGTATTACCTCCTGATTGCCCAGACGGGGGTCGTCGGGGCATTCGATTCGCACATCCATGATCTGTTTACCCTCCCGATCGGCGGAGTAATCGGAGCGCTTTTAAGCGCGTATTGGCGTCATCGCGAGATTCGGCAGGAGCTTTATTTTCTTTTTGGAGCGCAGATCATCATTTCATGGCTTTATCCCAATTATTCGTTGGGAATGCTTTTGGCGCTGGGTTTTGTCGTCGGGTATACGACTCCGCTGATGCTGTACGTATTCGGTTCGCAGGGAAAGGTGCAGCTTGCGATAGGGTTGGGTATTTCGTATGCGGTGGGAACGGCGTTTTACACTTATCCGTTTGCCGAGCGCGATATCATCGCCGTGATTTTGCCGACGATATCGGTTGTTGCGCTTCGCTTTGCACGGCTTGGGACGGTCCCCCGCCCCGAAGTCAGAGAATTTGACTGGCAGAGTGTCGCGGTGATGATGCTCTGGATTTTTGCTGATTCGGCGCTGTTTGAAACGCTGAGCCGGTCCGGCGACATGGATATCTGGAGCGAGTATACGCTTCTGATTGTGACGTCGCATCTGTTCGGCGTCTTTTTGGCCTATCGGTACGGACAAGAGCTTCTCTCGCAGACCCGCGTTATCTGGCTGCTGTTTGCGGTGAGCTACCTGCTGTATTGGATAAAAGAGCCGATTTTTCTCGCGGTTGTCTATCCGGTAGTCATTTCGTACTATAATGTCTTGTTATTTCAAAAGCTGATCGGGATGCGGGATGTACGTCTTATTGCGCTGTCGATGGTCGGAGTCGGCTGGATCGCCGCATCGGCGGCTAACGGCGTCGCATTAAGTCATCAGCTATGGATTGCCGCAGCGGTGTTGGGGCTTTTTGCCCTTGTTTATCCATTTATTATGAGGAGATTTAGAATATGAAAAAATTAGCGTTGGGAGCGGTTGTACTGGCCGCATCATTGTATGCGGGCAATCTCGGTTTTGACTCGGGAATGATTAAAGCTCATACCGAAGTATTCGGCGACAGTTCGATCGATCCGGTGTTCAAAAAGGCCCATTCGCGGCTGAGTATGGAGGCGGAGCCTGCGTCATTGCGCGGGAGCATCGATGTGAATATTGTTGATTTTATCAGCGACAACAAAAAACGCGATGCCAATATGTACGAGACGATGGAGTCCGATAAATTCCCAAAAGCCACATTTGACATTAAAGAGGTTGTCGCAAAAGGGGGGGACAATTATATCCTCAAAGGGACGATGAATCTTCACGGTGTCGCCAAACCGATGAGTTTTGAGGGAACCGTCGCCGAAGAGGCGGGCAAAGTCCGCATCAAAGCCAAAAGCGTGATGAAAATGTCCGAGTTCGGTATCCAACCCCCAAAAATGGTCTTTTTGGTCGTACGCGATCAGGTTGATTTGAGTGTCGACGTCGTCTTGAAACGATAAACTTCTCCGATTCGGAGCATTCGGGCTTCTGGGGGATTGTCGCCGCGCCGGACCAGCTCATTAAACCACTCCGGCGGCTCGTCGAGCGGTTCATCGGAGAGACGGAAGGTTCCGTAATGGATCGGGATCAGTGTTTTCGCGCCCAGATCCCGAAATGCCTGAATCGCTTCGGGAGGGTTGAGGTGGTTGGGCCGCATGATTTCTTCGGGGCGGTAGGCTCCGATCGGCAAAAACGCTTCGTCAATCGCAAACCGCTCCGCAATCTCCGCAAAATGCTCTCCGTATGCGCTGTCCCCCGCATGGAAGAGCGTATGCTCTTCGTTTTGGATCACGTATCCGCCCCAGAGAGCTTTGTTCGTATCAAAAGGGGTACGTTTGCTCCAGTGTCTGGCGGGGACGAGAGTGATAAAAAGCCCTCCGGCCATGACCGATTCCCACCACTCCAGTTCAAAACATCTTTCCCGCGCAATATGTCCTTTCAGATACCGCCAAAACCCCTGCGGCGCAACAATGATCGTTTCGGGATTTCGCTTTAACAGTTCCAGTACGGAAGGTTTGTCGAAATGGTCGTAATGGGCATGGGTGATGAGGATCAGGTCGGCGCGAAGCTCTTCTCGCGGCAGCGGCAGAGGAGTATGACGGGCGTACATCGGAATACCCCCCAGTACGGGATCGATGGCGACCGTTGTGCCGCCGATACCCAGCCACAGCGACGCATGCCCAAGCCACAGAGCGTATTCCCCCTCCGGAAGGGCGTTTTGATACTCGATCGGTAAGGGTTTTTCGTCAGGGCGCTGCGCCGCCAAACGCTTCGAGAGCTGCCATCGCAAAATGGTGCGTAATCTGATTTTCGGCGACGTGTAGCGATCGAGCATAAAACCCCTTTCTTTTTTTTATTGTACCAAAAGGGGGAAAGGATTAGTATTCGCCTAAAAAAGGGATGGGAATGGAACAGTTTGCATTTATCATCGGATTGCTGTTGATCGGTGTGCTGCTTCAAAAGGCTCCCGCCCCCGCCGATTTTTCCAAAAGCCTCAATTTTTTCGTCATCTACGTCTCGCTCCCCGCAACCGTACTTCTGCAGGTCCCGAAAATCCATTTTGACCTCTCCGCACTCGGGGTGGTTATCGTGCCGTGGCTGCTGCTGCCGATTATGGCGGGAATCGTTATTGCCATGACCCGAAACCATCCGCTTCATGTCAGGGCGGCGCTGCTGCTTGTCGTTCCGTTGGGGAATACGTCGTTTGTCGGAATTCCGATCGTCCATACACTGCTGGGCGAAAGTGCCATCCCCTACGTACTGATGTACGATCAGTTCGGGACGTTTTTGATGCTCTCCCTGTACGGCAGCGCGGTAATCGCCCGTTATGAAAGCGGCATTTTTCACAAACGGCTGATCTTGAAAAAACTGCTTCTCTTTCCGCCGTTTTTGATTCTGCTGTTTGCTCTGGGGTGGGGGGAGATGCCGCAGGCTGCACAGCCTTATCTTCAGACGCTTTCCTCTACACTGGTGCCTTTGGCACTCGTATCGGTGGGCTATTCGCTCAAGTTCGGCGGAGAAATCGATTATCCCCTCTTTACGAAAGCGCTGGGGCTGAAACTGCTTGTGATGCCGCTGATTGCATTCGGTATTTTAGCCGCATTAGGCACGGATCTTCTGGCGCTCAAAACGGGGGTCCTGGAATCGGGAATGCCCGCGATGATAACGGCCGGAGCGCTTGCGATCGCGTCCGGATTTGCCCCGGCACTCAGTGCGGCGCTGGTGGGGTATGGGATTGTCGTCTCGCTCGTCACGCTGCCGCTGATCGCGTATCTGATGGAGAGGCTGCTTTAGGGCACCTGCTGATGCGATCCGTCGCAGTAGGGTTTACGTCCCGAGCGGCCGCAGCGGCAGAGCCATTTGTCGGTATCGACGTCGACGGAGAATTTGATCGGTGTTTTCCCGGTTCCTTCGTGGCTTCCGTCACAAAACGGGAAGCTTTCGGACAGGCCGCACGTGCAGTACGCGTATTCGACATTGGCGTCCAAGGATGCTTTAAACGGTTCGTTCTGGAACTTGGTGTCCATGACATACTCCTTTAAGCAGTATAAGCAAGTATCATATCACGTTTTTGGCGGCAACATTCCCTATTACTAAAATTTATAATCAATGTTAAGCTATAATTCCAATATCTTTAAAATCATTTTGTAGGTAGATAATGGGTTACGATAGTGTAAACGAAGTTAGCGCTCTTATCAAAAAGACGTATTACACCTATGAAAGATTTCAACTGTACGCAACGTTCGCATTGCTGTATCACGAAGAACCGATCAGTGTCGTAGAGTTGGCAAAGTATATCAGGCTCTCCGATCAGCTGATGCAGATCGATGAGCACCACTATCTGATCGTTTTCTCATTTACCACACAAGACAACGCGTACAAAGCGGCGCAAAATCTTCTCTATAGTCTGGACAAGCATTTCAACAACCACACCAGTTTTATTGCGCTGGATTCTTTCGATGTCTCGAAATCTCCTAAAATTGTGTTGCGCCGACTGGAACAGATTCTCGCCGAAATCCGAAAAAGCCCCTATCACCGAATCGAAACGGAACAAATAATCGAAAATTAAAAAATCGCTAAACAGATGCATGAACAGAACAAAATTTTATTTTGGAAGTGTTTTTTGTGGAAGATTTAAAAGTAAGTGGCGGGCAGACTGAGATTCGAACTCAGGGACCTGTTACAGTCGCCGGTTTTCAAGACCGGTGCATTCAACCGCTCTGCCATCTGCCCGTAAATTGAGTGTATTTTATAGTGGAGGCGGCACCCGGATTCGAACCGGGGATCAGGGCTTTGCAGGCCCATGCCTTACCACTTGGCTATGCCGCCGTTTATGGTGCCCGAAGCCGGACTTGAACCGGCACAGTGTTACCACCGAGGGATTTTAAGTCCCTTGCGTCTACCGATTTCGCCATCCGGGCAACTGACACAAAAAAATACCCCAGTTCAAACATTGACGATACAATGTTTCAACTAGGGTTATGGAGCGGGAAACGAGGTTCGAACTCGCGACCCCAACCTTGGCAAGGTTGTGCTCTACCACTGAGCTATTCCCGCATCTTTTTGTGGACTGGAAGTATAGCAAAAAATTTTGGGCGTGTAAAGAGGTCGGAGATTTTTTTTTGGTTTTTTGACAGGGGACAAGGTTTTTAGAGCATCGGTGCGGTATAATCGCGCTATTTAAACATTATGATCAAAAAGGAATCCTATGCGTAGTGATACTATCAAAAGAGGATTTGACAAGACTCCGCACCGCAGCCTTTTGCGCGCGACGGGGCTCAAAGACGAGGATTTTAACAAACCTTTCATCGGGGTGGCAAACTCCCACATTGACATCATTCCGGGACACTTTTTCCTTCAGGAATACGGCCGTATCGTGAAAGAAGCGATCCGCGAAGCAGGCGGCGTGCCGTTCGAGTTCAACACGATCGGCGTCGATGACGGGATCGCAATGGGGCACGACGGGATGCTCTATTCTCTTCCGAGCCGCGAACTGATCGCCGATTCGATCGAGACGGTGATGAATGCCCATAAGCTTGACGGACTCATCTGCATTCCCAACTGCGACAAGATCGTTCCGGGGATGCTGATGGGCGCATTGCGCGTGAACGTTCCGACGATCTTCGTCTCGGGCGGTCCAATGAAGGCGGGGCACAAGAAAGACGGCACGCCGATCGACCTTGCCACGGCGTTCGAAGCCGTCGGCAAACATGCCGATGGCAAAATGTCCGACGAAGAGCTGTACGAGATCGAGTGCGAAGCGTGTCCGAGCGGTGGGAGCTGTTCGGGGATGTTTACCGCGAACTCGATGAATACGCTGTGTGAAGCGATGGGTGTGGCGCTGCCGGGTAACGGCACCGTTTTGGCGATGACGCCTGAGCGGATCGAGATGGTCAAAACGGCGGCCCGCCGTATCGTCGAGATGGTCAAAGACGAAAATAGCGCCAAATGGAACATGCGCAATATCCTGAACGAAAAAGCGGTTCACAACGCATTCGTCGTCGATATGGCGATGGGGGGAAGCTCGAATACGGTTCTGCATATGTTGAGCATCGCCAAAGAAGCGGGAGTCGAGTTCGACATCACCCAGATCAATAAAATCAGCGAGAATGTCGCCCACATCGCGAAAATCTCTCCGTCGCTCTCGACGGTGCATATGGACGACATCAACCGTGCAGGCGGCGTTAACGCCGTTATGAAAGAAGTCAGCCGACGCGGCGGAATCCTCCACACCGATGCGATGACGGTCACGGGCGAGACGATCGGAGAGCGGATCAAAGACGCCGTGATCAAAGACCCCAACATCATCCACACGAATGAAAATGCCTACTCTCCGGTTGGCGGTCTGTCGATTTTGTTCGGGAATCTCGCCGAAGAGGGTGCCGTCGTCAAAACGGCGGGGATCGCTCCGAGCATGCGGCAGTTCAAAGGAAGCGCAGTGTGCTTCAATTCGCAGCAAGAAGCGATTGCGGGAATCGTGGGCCACAAGGTCAAAGCGGGCGACGTCGTCGTTATCCGTTACGAAGGTCCGAAGGGTGGTCCGGGGATGCAGGAAATGCTTGCTCCTACAGCCCTGATCATGGGTATGGGGCTGGGCGAGAGCGTTGCGTTAATCACCGACGGCCGTTTTTCGGGTGCAACCCGCGGAGCTTCTATCGGGCATGTCAGCCCTGAAGCAGCGGAGGGCGGTCTGATCGCGCTGATCGAAAACGGCGACGAAATCGAGATCGACGTCGATGCGCACCTGCTGCAGCTCAATGTCAGCTACGAAGTGCTCGAACAGCGTCGCCTCCACTGGAAACCGATCCAAAAAGAGATCCCTTCCAAATGGCTCAAACGCTACAGTCTCCTCGTTTCCAACGCTTCCAACGGTGCGGCTCTGAAAACAGAACTATAATTTTGAACGCCAAAGGAGTAAAATCCCTTTGGCTACGCTTGCCTCTATCGAGGCAAATTGTTTCCCTGTACGTTTTTTAGGTGTTTTTAGCGTGCGCAAACTCCGGCACGATTCTTCTCAACCCTTCAACAACATTTTCCGTCTGCGCCAATGCGTCGATATCGTTGCGCAGTTTGTCTATCGGGTACGCGGTCGAACGGGCAATCATAATCGATTCAAACGCCGTTTTTTGTTCGCTTTCGTCGATCAAAAGCTCTTCGTAAAGTTTTTCACCCGGGCGCAGTCCCGTATAGACAATTTCCACGGGGCGAGCCGCATACAGGCGAATCATCGTCTCGGCCAGAGTGCGGATCTGAACCGGTTGACCCATATCGAGGATAAAGAGTTCTCCTCCCCGTGCAATGGCGGCCGCTTGCAACACCAACTGGCACGCTTCGCTGATCAGCATGAAATAGCGGGTGATATCGGGGTGGGTGATCGTAATCGGACCTCCCGATTCGATTTGCGATTTGAATTTGGGAATAACGCTCCCGCTGGAACCCAATACATTGCCGAAGCGGACGGAAACGATCTCGCTGTTTTTGGGATCGACGTTTTGGGCGTAGAGTTCGACGACCCGTTTGGTGGCTCCCATGACGTTGGTAGGGCGGACTGCTTTGTCGGTCGAGATGATGACGATTTTGGGGACGTCATGTCCGATGGCACAGTCGATCAGGGTGCGCGAGCCGATAACGTTGTTCATCACCGCCGCATGAGGATTGGCCTCGCACAACGGAACGTGTTTGAAGGCCGCCGCATGGATCACGATATCGGGGCGCTCGGAAGAGAAGATCGCATTGAGCGTGTCGCGGTCGGTGATGCTGCACAGGTGCAGAGCCGCTAAGGGGAGTTGTTCACCGATCTGATAAAGGTTGTACTCGCTGTGGTCGACCAAGACAATCCGCGCCGCGCCGAAACGGCGGCACTGCAGAGCGATTTCACTCCCGATACTTCCGCCGCCTCCGGTGATCAGCACGGTTTTGTTTTCGATGAAGGCGCCGATGGTGGCGGTGTCAAGGTCTTTGGGGTGGCGGGCAAGAAGTTCTTCCACTGAGAGCGGAGTGATGGTTTCGGCTCCGTCGGCAAGTAGGGCGGAACGTTTGATTTCTTTGATCCCCGCTTCGCTGAGAAGTTGATAGGCCTGACGGAAATCCTCATTGGGAAGCTCGCCGTCGATGATAGCGGCGGTGATTTCGCGCTCGCGGACCGTTTCACTTACATGTTCGGTGCCGATGATTTTGAGGTTCTGAACGGTAGAGCCGATCATGTGGCGGTTTTTCGGCTGGAGCGAGACGACGGCAACGGGATAGTAGGGGATGGAGCCTTCCAGCGCACTTTTGATCAGGTTTGCGGTATTGGGCGATATGCCGACGATCAGAGTCGGTTGTACGTTGGCATGATGTGAACCGAAACCGAAAATCAGCCGCTTTAGCAGACGCAATCCCCCCAGAAAAATAATCGAAAGGATTAAATCGATAATAATGACGCTTCGGGGAAACGGGGCAAATAGATCGGGCAGTGCGACGTAGATCAGCGACATGGCCGCGTACGCGCCAAAGAGTGCGTAAACGAGTTTTTTCCCTTCGGGGAGTCCGTAAAAACGCCAGATGACGCGGTAGTTTTTAAAAGCGTAAATGAACACGATTTTCAGCGCGATCAGGGTAATAGCCACCGTGCAAAAAGGGTCTAGAAATTTTGTCGGGATATCGAAATTGAACCGGAGCAGATAGGCGCCATAAAGCGTTATAAAGGAGAGAAGAATATCGGATACGACAAAAAAAGCGATCCGTTTGGCGCCGGTGGGGCGAAGCATCGTACTCACGCAAGAACCTGTCTGAGAATCGTGCATACCCGCGATACGTCTTCGCGGTTCATGCGGGTACCGCTGGGGAGACACAGCCCTTTTTCGAAAAGCTTTTGTGAAGTGCCGTTTTCGATGTGCAAGGCGCCCTCGAACAGCGGTTGCAAGTGCATCGGTTTCCACAGAGGGCGGCTTTCGATGTTTTCGGCTTCAAGAGCAAGGCGGACGCGTTCGGGATCGGTGCGCTCGAAGGTCAATGTGCTTAGCCAGCGGTTCCCTCGACTGTTCGGGAGTTCGGGCATAAACGTGATTTCGCCGATATTGGCCAACTCCTCGCGGTACCAGTCAAAAACCTGCCGCCGCGCTGCGATCCGCTCGTCCAGAACTTCCATCTGGCCGACGCCGATGGCGGCGATGATATTGCTCATCCGGTAGTTGTAGCCGAAGTCGGTATGTTCGTAATGGGGGGCATCGTCACGCGCCTGCGTCGAATAAAAGCGGGCCTTGTCGATGAACGTTTTGTTCGCCGATACGAGCATGCCGCCGCCCGAAGTGGTGAGGATTTTGTTGCCGTTGAAACTGTAGGCGCCGAAGATTCCGTACGTTCCGCTTTGTTTTCCCTCATAAATCGCTCCAAGGCTTTCGGCGGCATCTTCGATCAGAAAAATTCCGTGACGGTCGCAGATCTGAGCGATACGGCCGATGTCCGCGCACTGGCCGTAAAGATGGGTCAGGATCAGCGCTTTGGGTTTTTTTGGGGAAGCCGCAATCGCTTTTTCGAGAAGTTCGGGATCAAGATTCCAGCTGCGCTCATCGCTGTCGATGAAAAACGGCGTCGCATCCTGATACAAAATGGGAGCGATCGAACCGATGAACGTAAACGAGGAGGCCAGGACGATATCATCTTTGCCGATTCCCAGTACCCGCAATGCCAGATGAATGGCGGCGGTGGCACTGGAGAGTGCGAGAACATGAGGCGCTTTCGTATAGTCGCGGATACTTTGTTCGAACCGGTCGACCATCGGCCCAAGAGGAGCGATATAGTTGCTCTCAAACGCCTCTGCAATGTAGGTCTGTTCGCGTCCGCTCATGTGCGGCGGAGAAAGAAAAAGGCGGGATTTCATGAAAATACGGTCCTCCACAGATAGCCGATATCCCCCATAAACGACCATTCATGAATGTAACGGCGGTTGAGGCGGACTTTATCGGGCCAAATAATTTCGTCATTATAGCGTTTTGGGTCGTCCTGCGATGCAAGAATGTTCTCTTCATCCTTGTATTTCAGCGTCGCCGGTCCCGTAATTCCCGGACGGAGCGTCAGGATTTCGGCATCGTCACCCGTCAATGCGTCGGTGTAGCCGCTGACGTCCGGACGCGGACCGACCAGACTCATGTGTCCCAAGACAACGTTGATGAGTTGCGGGAGTTCGTCGATTTTCGTTTTTCGGAAAAACGCGCCGCTTCGGGTAATGCGCGGATCGTGTGCCGTGGTGATCGTCGTTGAGAAATCTTCGATGGGCCGCATGGTTTTGATCTTGATGAGCGGAAACAATTTCCCCATCCGTCCGACGCGCATCTGAATAAAAAAGCCGTTGCTGCGCGTTTCGACGGACGCAACGACAAAGGCGATCAGGATGATCCACCATGTCAAAGACAATCCGATCAGGGACACGATGATGTCGAAGGTGCGTTTACAAATTTTCTGGCGTAATGTCATTTAGATTTTGAGCTTGTAAATTTTTGTCATCGGATCGAGAATGACCGGCTCGAACAGATCTTTGTCGTAGTGCTCAAAGACGAACATCTGGATATACGTCGAGTTCAGGTAAAAATCATCAAGAACCATAAAGCGTCCGTAGTTCGGCATATAAACAATATTCAGCCCTTCGGAGGCGAATTGCTGCCGATTGACCTGCAATTTGTTGTTCTGATCGTAGCCGACTTGATAGAACTCTTTGATCGGGATCTCCTGATTTCCTATTTTCAGAATGTTTTTTTCTTTCAATACCGTAATGCCGTTGCCGAGATCCAGCGCTTTGCCGGTGTCCTGGACGGACGCGGTGCTGTACATATAGGGCTGTTGCCGGTTGTCGGGCGCATTGAGGTCCAGATTGCTAAACAACGTGATCGTCGGGAGAATATCGATCATCCGCCACGGGAGGTAGAGATAGACATCACGGGTTTTTGTCGGCAGCACGACGGACTCTTCATAGCGAAGGGTGTCAAGGTAATCGCTGACGTTCTTGGGAACGCCGTTTTGGCCTATGAACAGGGTGTCCGCGATTTCTTTGTATCCCGAAGACACATACGTTTCGACGGCGATGCGGGCAAGGCGCGCCGCTTCTATCGGCGAGGAGGTCGTTAGAATCTCACTGACGATAAAATTGTCGTGATTGTGCTTTCCGCCGTCGATCAACGTATTGGTGTGGGTGTAAAACCACAGGGGATACCCGTAGTCCCACCAGGCAACCGTGTAATCTTTGGAGTCGGAGAGCGATTTGAATTTTTCGAGCGCGGATACTTCTTTCGCGCTCATGACGGTCGGAACTTTGTATTCCAGAATATGGGCGATATGGGGGGAAAGGAAGATGAGCGTCGATACGACAATGATGCCGTAGCGGATTTTCAGCGATGCGGCGGTTGCCGTGATCACATAAAGAAAATAGATGGCGCCTAACGCCGCGACCGGAACGGCGTAGATAGTAAAGCGCAATCCGCCCCAGAAGGAAAAGAGGCCGATTCCCAGAAGCGGAAGGGTCAAAACAAACGCTTTGTGCCGAAAAACCAGGGCGATGTAGCCGATGAAAGCGACAAACAGTAACGGGATGCTTCCGCTGATACGGTTGGCGATTTCGGAAAACGGTATTTTCCCCGCTTCGCGAACCGTCTGAGTCACTTGAAAGAAGCGGAGTCCTTCGCTTTCGGTTCCCTTAGCCGTGTAGCTGAGGATTTTGGCCCATATCAGCGAAGCGACGTTGCCGTTGACCAAAAAGACGGCAAACGCGGCGGCCCCGAGGATGATCAGGACGCGGAGTGAGAGAATCCCGCGCTGATAGAGGAAGGTGAGTGCGGCAATCAGGACAATCTTGATCCACACCGGCACTAAAAAGAGGGAAACCGACAGGAGCGCGATGGAAAAATAGGTAAAGGGCTCTTTTCGATGGAAGAGCAGCATGTATCCCATGTAAAAGATACTGACCGCATAGATGACGGACAGCCCCTGATCGTACAAAAACGGATAGAGCATGATCGAAAACGCACTGAGCAATGCCCATGTGATATTCTCTTTCATCGTGGTGGCGATCAGGAAATAAACGATCATCATCGGCGCCATGGCGGAGAACATATCGGTATCGTAATAGCCCGCCATTGTGCGGTTGTAATAGCTCCACGCGATCGATGCCAACAATGCGGAGAAAAAACCGAAATACGGGGCGTTGAAAAGACGCGCAATCAAAATCAGCGGGATGACGACGAGCGAGGAGATGAAAACGGGGAGGTACAGAACAACGCTCTCAAGGGGAAAGACTTTGGAAAGCAATGCCGTGAGCGCTATGGTCGCCGAGCTCCACGGCGCTGCGATTCGAGGGTTGGCGTCAAAAATATGGCTCAGTGCATTGTGCGCCGCCGTAGCGAAATAATAGCCGTCATTGGTGTTGATCATCAGCTGATTATTCCAGTAAAACTCCGGCATTCCAGAGGCCCAGTCGATCCAGATCAGCCGCATGCCGACGCTGAACGCGTAGGCGACAACCATTAAGAGAATAAGGTGAAGCGTTGAGGTCCGCTCATTCGGGAGTGAAAAATTCATCAAGAGCCTCGAAACAGGATTTTTTTTGTGAGCGCTATTATACCGCCAATGCCCCCAAAGCCGTAGCTAAAGTGCAAGACGGCAAAGGCGGCGATCTGGTGAAGCCACGTTGTATTTTTTTTGATCTGAGCGGATCGGACGGCGATAATGCTCAGGTATATCCCCAGTAACGTTCCGCTGATCCACAGAAACGGCGGGTACAGCAGTGCGAGCAGCGTCGGAACGATCAGCCCCAGTACGAACAGCAGTGGCACAAAGTGGCGCAGGCTTAATGAACGGAGCGTATGGGTGTAGTAGGGGGTGAGGATATTCCAGTAGCCGTTTTGGTAGTTGTTTCGGGCAAGCCCCGCATAGGTCTCGCGCGCATAGTAGGTACAGGTGACCTCGGGAATCAGATAGATTTTTCCGCCGCCGCGTAGAATCCGTTTGTTGAGTTCGATATCCTGATTGCGGATGAGCCGTTCATCGAAGAGACCGAATTTCTCGAAAGCGTCCCGGCGGTAGCAGCCGAACGCGACGGTATCGACTTCTTCGACGGTTGCCGCGCCGCTGCGGAAACGGCTTCCCGTTCCGAGACGGTCTTCGAAGACGTTGATGATTGCGTTGGCCGTCGGGGTATCGGAGACGGTGCGGGTGTTCAACACGCCGCCGGTACACGCGGCGTCCAGACGGATCGATTCGGTAACCAGCTTTTCAAAATAGTCTTGCGGATAGTCTCCGTGGGCCGAGAGGATGACGATGAATTCCCCGTCTCCTTGTGTGATTCCCAGATTCAAAGCCTGAGGAGTAGCGCGCTCAGGATTGTCGATAAGGCGGATGATGGGATGTACGGCCGCGTATTCGCCTACGATTTGCCGGGTGGCATCATCGCTGATCCCGTCGACGACGAGTATCTGCATCGCCTCTTTGGGGTAGGTGGAAGAAAGGAGCGAATCGAGGCATTTGGCGATATAGCGCTCTTCGTTTCGGCAGGGGATAATAACGGATAATCGTTTCATAGGGATTCAGAACCTGTAGCGGATTTGGCCGGAACGCCGTAGGCGGTCGCTCCGGAGGGGATTGAGCGGTTGACGAGACTGGCGGCGCCGATGATCGCTCCGCGTCCGATGACGAGCCCCGACCGCCCTGAGAGAATCGTGCAGCGCATCCCGATGTAGGCCCCTTCTTCGATAAGTATCGGCGTATGAGCCTGATTTTTTCCGTGGCAGGCGAAATAGCACCCGTACGAGATTGTGACGTTATCCCTGATTGTGGTCAAAGAGGGATCCATGTCGTCCAGATAGCATTTCATCCCGATAAAGACGTTTTTCCCGATTTTGAACCCGATTGCGCGGTAGAGCAGAATGCGCAGGGTGTTGTAGGGGATTGCGGGGATCACCGCCACGTTAATGAACTTGCGGATCGGTTTCCAGAGGATGAGCCAAAACGGGTAGCGTGTATAGTACGGCGGGGTGCGTCGCAGCACGTACGTGTAAAAAAGACGGACCAGAAACATTATGCCCCCTTCAAGGGAAACTGTGAATAAAGGGCGAAGAGTTTGCGTTTTTCGCACTCCCAGTTGTAGATGTCCATGACCGCTTTTTTGCCGTTTCGCCCCATTTTTTCCGCCTGATCGGGATGGGTGATCAGATACTCGATTGCTTTGGCGATATCGTCCGGGTCGAGCGGATCGACCAGCACTCCGCATTCGGCCGTTTCGACGATGGAGCGCCACAGCGGAAAATCGGAGGCAATGACGGGGATTCCGGCGGCCATGTATTCGAACATCTTGACCGGCAGCGCGTCCATGTAGTTTTGGGTGGGGTGCAGCGTAACCAGCCCTGCTTTGGAACGGCTGAGGAGGTCGGCAATTGCGGCACGCCCCAGAAAACCGAGCTCGTTGACCTTATCCCAGCCGGGAGTGCGGGAAGATAGAAGGTGTGTCTGTGAAGACTCAAACGAACCCGCCAAATTAAGCCGCACGTTGCGCGTATGGCTCATCGCTTCGACGATTTCTAGGATACCGCGGATTTTGGCGATGCCGCCGATGTAACACACTTCGTTTTTTTTCACATCCCACGGAGTGTCGTTGGAAAGCTCGCCGAGAATCGGAAAGTTGTTGATATCGACCGTCTGCGGATTGATCCGTAAAAATTTTTCCCGTATGTAGGGCGTTGCGGTGACGATGGCGTCAAAGCGCCGACATGCATAGCGCTCGTACATTTCGGAAGCTTTGGAGAGGATGATTTTGGCCGCTTTGTTCAAGTAGGGTTTGCCCAGAATCTGTTTGGGAAGGTCTTCGTGAGCGTCGAAAATGACCGTTTTCCCCCGTTTTTTGAGTTTGAGACCGATCGGCATGAGTTCGGGATCGTGCAGATGATATACGTCGGCGTCCAGTTCGAGCGCTTTGCCGTAGACGGCACTTACGGTACGGGTAATACGCGAGAGGCGGCCGCCCGTTCGCGCACCGGCATCGATGATGGCGACGTTGTTCTTGACTTCGTCTCCAAGGCCGTCGGCAACGACGAGGCTAACGGAGTGTTCGGCGATTTCGGCCAGAGAAGAGCACTCTTTGACGAAAATGCGGGTATCGTAGCGGGGATGGACGGACGTTAAATGGGCGATTTTTTTCATAGGGCAAGGCGGCTTTCATAAAGGTCTAAGTAGCGTTGTCGGTTGACGTCTTTGGAAAAGTTGCGGATAAGACGTTCTCTTTCGTCATTCAAGGAAGCGGTATCGATGGAGGTATATTTGGCAAAATCGATGTGCTCAGGATCTTTTTCGATGAATCCGTTGAGGGAATCGGTGATCAGCTCGCGGTTGGCCGGCAGGTCTGAGACGAAAGGGATGCAGCCGTAGGCAATCGCTTCGACGAGGCTGAGCGAGATCGAATCGCTTTGCGGTATCGAGACATAGATGCTAGAGCGACAATAGCACTCACGATTGGTTGCGGCATCGACAAAGCCGATGAAATCGGCGCAGTGATCGATTCCGAGCGTGTGGGCCAGTTCTTGCAACGCTTCGCTCTGCTCTCCGCTTCCGGCGACGATCAGTTTCCATTCGGGATGGGTTCGGTGAAAAGCGGCAAATGAGAGGAGTATTTTGTCAACGTTGTACAGCCCTTTGTGGAGGCGGTTAGAATAAACGATCGGCTCTTTGGGGAGAGTACAGGGATCGATGTCGATGCCGAAATTGATGTTGTGCGCATCGAGCGGCTTCCCGACGAGGCTTTGCGCTTGGGCGAGAACGTAATCCGAATCGGCAGTAACCGCATCGGCTCGGCGGAGGATATAAGGGACCATCCACTTGAAGAAGAAGTTACGTTTGGGGTTGATCAACACATCGCTTCCCCAGGCTGTCAGGATGATGGGTGTTCCCGTAGCTTTGAGGGCCAAAAGCGTTGCCAATGCGTAATTGTTAGCCTGATGGATGTGGATGATCGAGGGGCGGAAGCTTTTATAAATGGTTTTGAGCCGGCGGATCGTCGCGAGCAGCCCCAAGCCGAATGAAAAATCGAGGCGAAACGACGGATAATCGGTCTCTTTCCCCTCGGAGGAAGTGACAAGGGCGACTTCATCGAATCCTCCACGCACCAGCTCGATAAAGTTATAGGTATGAATCGAGGCACTTCCAATGACGAGGAGTTTTTTAGCCATGGAGTTCCCTGATCGCTCTGATGGGATTGCCGCCGTAGAGCCATCCGCTTTTGAGGACCCCTTTGAGAGTCGAATTGGCCGCAACGGCGACATCGTTTTCGATCACGGTTCCGGGCAGGATAACGCAATGTGCGCCGATAAAGACGTTGTTTCCGATCTCGATATCGCCTGTTTGATAGCTCTGCTTATGGAGGATTCCCGGTGCGGCGGCGGGAGTATTGGTCGTACAGAAAAAAGAGCAAAACGGCCCGATCGCAACGTCGTCCCCGATCCGTAGATTGCGATCTCCGAGCAGAAAGTACCCGTACGGAGCGATGTGCGAACCGCACCCCATTGCAAACGTCCCCTGCGGTTTTTTGTAGAGGGTGACGTGCTTGTAGAGGATACTTCTCTCCCCGATCATGACGTTGTGTTTGGAACCGATTTCGACACGATAGTCGATGAACGCTTTGCGGCCCACCCGAAGAGGGGTCATCCAATGCAGCAGAAAAGTATAAAGGCGGGAAAGAAGGACTCGGATCATGGGTGCGTTACTCCTGTATCGTCGATGCCGGAAAGGTTTTTTAAATAATACCCGAAAAGTGCTGCGCAAACGGTACCGGAAACGAGAAACATCCCGGATGTGCTCCATGCGGCCCCTTCGACGCCGTAACGGCTAACGGCCCAGTACATTGCCCCTGCGGCGAAGGGAGTGAGGGTGAGAGCGTGTGCGACGTTCCATTCGGCTTTACCGACGGCATGGAGAAGGTTTCCGAACGGAATCCGGAGCATGAAGGTTCCCGCCACTCCCAGCAAAAGGATGTTCTGAAGTGCCGGAGCGCCAGGATATCCGGTTCCGAAACAAAGCTCGATCAGCGGTTTGGCAAAGAAGTACAACATAGCGATGATCGCGGCGGTGGTCGCGCCGAAAGTGACGAGATAGGAGCGGATATAGCGCACAAGGAGCTTCTTATTCTGCGCATGGTGGGATAGATGGACGAAATCGGCGGTCAAAAACGCCCCGGGGAGGAAAAAGAGGCTGTAGGGAATTACGGTCGCGATTTTGTAGGTTGCGATCAGCGAGGGGTCTGTTCCGAGCATAAACAAGATGACGACATCCATCGAGACGAGAAGCTGGTTAATGAGGGCTCCGCTTCCTACCGAGAGGCCGTAACGCCAGAACGACCGGCCGGGGAACGGTGCCGATTTGCTCGAGGCGAGGATGCGGACGATATCGGGGAGGACGATCGCCAAAGGGACGATGGCCAGTGCGACGACAAATCCTACGATGCCGTACATTAAAGAGAGGAGACTTCCTAGTCCCAGCAACAGGATGCTGTAGGTTGTCCCGACGATGGCGAAGCGGCGGTTGTTACCGATGATGCGGTAATAGTTTTTCGTAATGTCGAAGAGGTTATAGGCCGCAATCGCGGCAAGAGCGATCCAAAATGCTTTCTGTGCGTCTTGCGAAAACGTATGGGAGAAGAGGGTGTTCCAGAGCAGTAGTACGACAATCGGCAACAGCGAAAGCAACGTAGCAAATACAAGAGTGCTGCGCGTTAGTGCACGCTGTTCGTCCTCTTCTTTTCCTGCGCCGAAATGGAGCAGGGCGTACTGTCCTCCTCCCCCTGCGAGAGGCTGAACGATTCCGGTCAGGGTTCGGATTGAGGTCAATTCCCCGAACGCATGAGGCGTAAGCATCCGACTGAGGATCGCCGTGAGAAGAAAATTACCAAACCGTTCGGTAAGGATCGACGCGACGATCCATCCGCGCTGGCGTTGTGTAAAAAGGGCTAAAAGTTTACGGAACACGGCGGAAAATCTCATTATTCGGGAGGAGGGGTAGCCGCTTGGAAAGCCGCGATGTCATCGGGGGCCAAGTTTCGCCCCTCGAAAATTTTCAAAAACGGTGCGGGTGCTTCGACAAGGACGCCGCGATCACGGCACTTGGTGATGTACTCATCGACGCTGCACAACACTCTGGCGGGATTTCCGGCCACAACGGAGTTTTCGGGAACGTTTTTGGTCACGACGCTTCCCGCGCCGATGATGGCGTTGTCACCGACCCTGACACCTGGAAGAACGACGGCATTGGCTCCGAGGAAAACGTTGTTTCCGATGAGGGTCTTCTCAATCCGGTAGCATCCGGTATGATAAAGGAGGCTTGCGTCGTGGGCGAGGATCACCGATCCCGGCGCGGAGATGAAGTTATCTCCGATCTCGACCCATTGGGGGACGAGCGAATCGATTCGGGTGTTATGGTATTTGACGTTTCCGATCGTGTATTTTGGCTTGGGCGGAGGGAGGAGTTTAAGTCTTCGAAGGATACGGCCCGCCAGCGCAAACATCGTTATAGCTTCCCGCAGATATACGCGATTTCGTCGTCGGTCAAAAACGGATTCATGGGGAGACTCATGATCTCGTTCGCGA